>Ga0075425_100006214_pt1 | contig 12503 bp, 9 predicted proteins | sample SoiMethybrSBSTD4_FD_75300 | JGI IMG/M metagenome (GOLD analysis project Ga0075425, IMG submission 75300) | Bulk soil microbial communities from a Populus tree surrounding site in Tennessee, USA - Soil MetaG P. TD hybrid SBSTD4 | ecosystem: Environmental > Terrestrial > Soil > Tree plantation...
TCGAAGATCATCGAGATCCTTATCTGTTGACGGTCATAGCCCGTATCAAAGATCCCAAGGATGTCGAATATGTGAAGTCGGAGATCATCAAGGCCTTCGAATCGTACAAGACGGCAACTGTTCCTGCCGAGAAATTGAACGCCGTGAAGTCCAACCTGAAGTACGGGTTTGCGTTGAGTCTCGATAACTCTGAAGCGATCGCCGCCAACCTGGCGCCGTACATAGCTCTCAGGCGAACGCCGGAAACCCTCAACAAGCTTTATGACTTGTATGCGTCAGTCACGCCTCAGGATATTCAGGCGATGGCTAGGAAGTACTTCGTTGAAAACAAGCGCACCACGGTGGTTTTGATGAACAAGGAGAAAACAAATGCGGGTCAATAGGCCGTGGGCGCTTTTCGGAGCGGTAACGATGTTAATGATATCTGCGCCGGGCTTTAGTCTCGGGCGCTCAGGAAAGGCAATCCCCAGCATGGCATCAGTGCTCTTGCCGAATTCATCGCCTTTAGTAAGTTTCCGTCTGCTCTTTAACGTGGGTTCGGCGTCGGACCCGAAAGGGAAGGAAGGTCTTGCATCCCTCACCGCGTCGATGATCTCCGAAGCTGGAAGTCGTGCGTTGACCTACGCGCAAATCTCAGACGCAATGTTCCCGATGGCTACCGGATTTGGCTCGCAGGTCGACAAAGAAATGACGGTATTTGTCGGAACCACCCACCGAGACAACCTCGACAAGTACTATCAGATTATTTCCGGGATGCTGCTTGATCCCGGGTTTCGCGAAGACGATTTCACTCGGGTGCGCACCGACGCAATCAACTTTCTCAAAGAGAGTCTTCGAGGCAACAACGACGAGGAGCTCGGTAAGGAAGCGATGTATCTGGCGATCTACAATGGGCACCCTTACGGACATGAAAACGTCGGGACCGTTGAAGCGCTGGAGAAACTGAGCCTCGACGATGTGAAGAAGTTTTATCGCGAGAACTACACACAGGCTAACTTTGTTTTGGGGTTGGCTGGTGGTTATCCGAAGGGGTTTGTCGAGAAGATCGAGGCAGATGTAGCGGCCAAACTTGCAAAGGGCACGGCTACTAAACTGACGCTTCCAGAGCCTGAGAAAATCAGTGGTCTCGAAATGCAGATCATTCAAAAGGACACTCCTGGTACGGCGATTTCGTTTGGATTTCCTATTTCTGTAACCCGCTCCGACGCGGACTGGCCGGCGCTCTTGCTTATGCAGTCCTATTTGGGGCAGCACCGATCAAGCAACAGCTATCTCTACAAACGGCTTCGTGAGATTAGAGGTTTGAACTACGGGGACTACGCGTATGTCGAGTATTTTCCGAGAGGGATGTTTCAGTTTGCGCCTGACCCAAATCTCGGTCGGCATCAACAGGTTTTTCAGATATGGATTCGGCCGGTCGAGCCTAAAAACGGATTGTTTGCGCTTCGTGGTGGTCTCTACGAGTTGAACAAACTGGTGCAAAACGGGATGTCGAACGAAGACTTTGAAGCTACTCGTCGATTCCTGACCAAGAACGTCAACTCTCTGACAAAGACTCAGGATGCGCAGTTGGGTTACGCGATAGACAGCCGCTACTACGGGATTCCTACATTCACCGATTATGTGCGAGACCAGCTGGCGAAGCTGACGCTTGCGGATGTCAATCGGGCGATCAAGAAACACTTGCAGGCTCAGAATGTCGAGATCGCAGTAGTCACCAAAGACGCAGAAGGGTTCAAAGCGGCAGCGTTAAGCGGTAAACCTTCGCCGATTAGCTACACGTCGACGCCGGCGAAGGATATTTTAGAAGAAGACAAGCTGATCGAGAGCTACAAGCTGAACTTCAATGCGAAGAAGGTTGAAGTGGTTCCAGTCGATCGCGTGTTTCAGAAGTAGTTAGTCAAAATGCTCACAACTTCAGGAGGTGTGAAAAAAAGCGACTACCCGCCAAGGATCTGAGATTTGAGATTTGAGGTTATTTGAGATTTGTGATTATTGGTCGAGCCGTATGAACAATGACAAATATCAACTCTCAAATCTCAACTCTCAAATCCCGTGCGCCGGTGGGCGGGCTATTCTTTCACACCTCCTGAAGTTGTGGGTATGAGAGAGGGCGGCGCTGCTACTCGCCAAATATCGCCGCCGCTTCTTCGATGCTTCCCGTTACCCTGCAGCGAGGAATGCTCTCGAGAAACACCCGCCCGTAAGTCTTAGTCCGTATCCGCGGATCAAGTATCGACAACAGTCCTCGATCGGTCGTAGACCTGATCAACCTTCCAAGCCCCTGTTTTAAAGTGATCGCCGCCTGGGGGACCGAATACTCATAGAACGAATTGCCACCCTGGTCGTCGATGTACTTCTGTCGCGCCGCCACTACCGGATCGCTCGGGACTGCAAACGGCAGCTTGGAGATGATCACGCAGGACAGCGCGTCTCCCTGGACATCGACTCCCTGCCAGAACGAGGAAGTGGCAAACAACACTGCGCCTTCGGTCTCACGAAAGCGAGCCAGAAGCCCGGCCTTCGAACCCTGCCCCTGGATAAATGTGGGATAGTCGATCAAACCGCGAACGCGCTCGTAGGTTTCGCGCATCGAGGCTACGCTTGTGAATAGGACAAACGCACGGCCGTGGCTCGCCTCAAGAATCTGAACAATTTCGTCCACCGACGCATTCAAAAATTCCCGGCTGCGAGGGTCGGGCATTCGCTTCGGGAGATACAAAATTGACTGAGAGTTGAAATCAAAGGGTGAATCGACAATCAGGTGCCGAGCACGGCCGATGCCCAGACGGCGCTTGATGAAATCGAAGCTGCCGCCGGCGGTCATCGTTGCCGACGTCAGAACCGCAGTCTGGATTTTGCCGAACAGATTCTCCTCGAGTATGCCGGAGACATCAATCGGCGTCGCGTTTATGAATACCCCTCGGCCCCGCTTCTCACACCAATAAACGAAGTCTGACTGATCCGCGCTGACAATGAACTCGAGATCGAATTTCAGACTCTGGGCACGCCGCGTAATATTGTCGAGCTCCGCCGGTGGATCGCTTACGACCCCCAACGTCGTTATAAGTCGGTCGATTGCCTGGGAGAGGATGATATAAGCCTCGCCGCTGGCAGTCGCGATCAGATTGCCGTCTTGATCCTCTCTCGCAAACCGGGTCCAGTTCAGTTGAAAACGTCCGTCGGTTGTGGCCGCTGCGCGATACTTTGATCGATAGCTGCCGCGCGATGCTCTCCAATCGCCGCGCGAATCGTCGGTCTCGACTTTTGTACCTGTATCCACATCATCTGTTTCGGGACCGCGAAAAGTGAGCCAGAACATATCTGAACGTTGAGCGAGTCGCGCAAGGGCCCGGACCAGCTCGGTTTGCTGACCGCTGTCTTTAATTTCGAGCTTTTGGGCATCCTGAATGAGATCGTTGATGCGATAGTTCGAAACTCCGGTTCCGAAGTAGGACGCGGCTACATCCTCGAGCTCGTGAGCTTCGTCGAAAATGACAGTGTTGTAGTCCGGGAGCACCGCACCGTAATCACCGCCGCGCAGCGCGAGATCAGCAAAGAACAGATGATGGTTCACGATAACGACATCCGAGTCCATCGCATCACGACGCATCCGTGTTATGAAACAAGCGTCGAAGTCCGGACACTTTTGTCCAATGCAAGTGTCTGCGCGTGCATCGATCTGCGGCCAAAACGAAAGGTCTTCGGGCAGATCAACCAGTTCCGCGCGATCTCCAGTCTCGCTTTCGGCTGACCACTTGAGAACCTGATCGAAGTAGTCGACTTCTTCGAACCCGTCGAGCATTGGGGTGCTCGCGGCTTTTTTGAGTCGATGCAGGCAGACATAATTCGACCGTCCCTTCATGCAGACGACTTTGAAATCGCGAGGAATGATTCGTTGCAGGAAGGGAACGTCTTTCTTATGCAGTTGTTCTTGAAGGTTTTTTGTTGCGGTCGAGACGAGGACTCGACGGCCGGCAGCTAGCGCGGGGATCAGATAGGCAAGCGTCTTGCCGGTCCCGGTTCCGGCTTCTATTAACGACAGTCCGCCATCCTTGATGATGTTGTGAACGGCCTCGGCCATTTCAACCTGACCGGGTCGGTATTCGTAATTTGGATGGTGCTGGGCGATTAACCCGTCGGGACCAAATACTTCTTCCATCGTTTAGCACGGGCTAGGTTGTATGAGCTCGACTGCGAATCAGCCTATTTTCGTATATTGGAAAACGCTCGCAGAGCTCTTTGACCCGTCCACGGACGCTCGCCTGGAGCGACTCATTTTCTGGATCGCCGAGGACTTCGCTGATGAGTCCGGCGATCGATACCATTTCGGTTTCTTTCATCCCTCGAGTGGTCAGCGCGGGTGTGCCAATGCGTACTCCTGAAGCCTTCATCGGAGGCTGAGTATCGAACGGGATGGCGTTCTTATTCACGGTGATCGCCGATTTCTCGAGAGCTTTTTCGGCTTGGGCCCCCGTCAAGCCGCGCACAAGCACGTTGACAAGCATCAAGTGATTGTCGGTTCCGCCTGACACGATGCGGAATCCGTGATCTCCCAACTCGCGAGCCAGGACAGCCGCATTTGCGATCACCTGCTGCTGATACTCCTTGAAACTGGCGTCCAGAGCCTCTTTGAAGCAAACGGCCTTCGCTGCGACAACGTGCATCAGCGGGCCACCCTGTACCGTCGGGAAGACAGCACGATCGATCTCTTTTTGAAACTGTTCGCGACACATCACCATCCCGGCCCGCGGACCTCGCAAGGTCTTGTGTGTAGTTGTGGTCACGAAGTCCATATGAGGCACGGGACTCGGGTGCAAACCTGCTGCGACTAAACCTGCGATATGGGCGATGTCTGCCATCGAATAAGCTTCGACGCCGCGGGCTATCGAAGCGATTCGCTCAAAGTCGATCACTCGGGAGTAGGCCGACGCTCCGCAGAGAATCAGCCTGGGCTTGTGCTCGTGCGCAAGCCGTTCGAGTTCATCGTAGTCGATCTGCTCGGTATCTGCCTTAACTCCGTATGGCACAATCTTGTAGCTGCGTCCGGAGAAATTGAGAGGATGCCCGTGAGTGAGATGACCGCCGTGCGAAAGATTCATTCCGAGAATCGTATCGCCGTAGTTTAGCACGGCGAGATAAACCGACATGTTTGCCTGAGATCCGGAGTGCGGTTGGACGTTTGCGTGTTCGCAGCCAAAAATCTGTTTCGCCCGATCGCGCGCGACGTTTTCCACGACATCTACAAACTCGCAGCCGCCGTAGTAGCGTTTGCCCGGATAGCCCTCCGCATACTTGTTCGTGAGAACTGAACCCATGGCCTCCAGAATTGCCTCTGAAACGAAATTCTCGGAAGCGATCATCTCGAGGTTGTAAGCTAATCGGCGCTCTTCATCGGCGATGATTCCGGCAACTTCCGGGTCGACTTCTGAGAGCGGTTTGTTCATTGGCGTCGTCATTGGAGGTGCCTTTCAATGAGATTGATTCAACTCACATCAGCAGAGGATAGTAGCAAATAGATAGCTCGATTGTCAGTCGCGGTCTGAAATACTCACAGCTGAAGAAGGTGTGAAAAAATTCATTCTCTCCACCCCAGCGGGGTGGCATATTTGTAGAAGTGGACTCGCGGGGATCCGCACCCCAGCGGGGTGCTATATTTGTAGAAGCCAATTACCGACCATGTGCTCACCAATGGGTTGAATCATGCTCACGTTTGCTCCCACAAATATTGCACCCCGCTGGGGTGCGGAGCCGCTGAACCCCACTTCTACAAATATGCCACCCCGAGGGGGTGGAGAGAATGAATTTTTTCACAGCTTCTGAAGTTGTGGGTATTACTGATCGGGGTATTACTGAAGATAAGTTTGAATGTTGTCGCGTGAGATGACCACTTGCGAGGCGAATTTGGGAGATTCAGCAGGGAAGTTTGCATCCCGGTTGTTGATCTTGAGTTTGAGGATAAGCCGGTTACCGTAGTTGAGAGTGATGTGTGTCTGGGCCGGCGGCAGATCCTGTGATTGCCCCTGTTTCAAAGTCATCGTGGTAGGCTTGGTGTCATCAATTTGGTACCTGATCCAAACATCCTGGGTAGCCTCCAGCTTCACAACCATCGGCTGGCCTGCTGGAACGTTTGCTTGTTGCGTTGACGAATCGGGCGTCGGGGTGGAAGGTTGGCTCGGTTGCGACGCGGCAGGCTGCGATCCAGGCTGAGATGGCTGCGTCGGCGACGGAGTCTGTGCGGGCGCGGAACCATTTCGCTGCGCGACTGCTGCCGATTGCGAAGCACTCTCGTTAGTCGCCTGATTCAGCTGCTTGACCAGAGCGATAACAATTATCACAACGAAGATCACTATGCCGCTTCCGATAACGATAGTCGGCCAGCTGGCTCTTGACGGTGACTGTCGGAAGGTTACGGGCTCGAATCGTCGAGAACGATCTTCGGGCGGTGATGCTTTTTGAGGAGTAACTTTTGGTGGAGACGGTGTGCGTTTTGCCGGAGGCGCTTCTGCTGATTGTCGTTGAGCAGGTTCGGCGGGAGACATTTCAGCGTGTTCGGCTGGCGTTCCCGACAGTTGCTGAAGATAAAGCGAGAGCGCTTCGTCTTCGTTCATGCCGACGTGTTTGGCGAATGCTCTAATGAACGATCTGGTGAAGATGCCGCCGGGAAGGATCGAGAAATTGTCGGTTTCAATCGCCTTCAGGAAGCGAGTGCCGATTCGTGTGGTCTCGGATATTTCGGCGAGCGAAATTCCTCGCTGTTCCCGCCTCTGTCTGAGTTCTTCGCCCAGTGTCGGCATAATAAGCCGAGCAACCTCTCTTTACTCCTGCAGCGACTTGAAGGGGTATAGTAGAAGGTCATCTTAGGACAAGCCTTTAGGGGTGTCAAGCTATGTCTTTGCAAGGGTTGGAACATCAGAAACCCAATGCGCAAAGGCCAATTGCTTGACGCCTTCTGCCCGTTTTGTTAGTTTGAGTTCCCGTGAGCAAACTCGCCAACGCTCGCGTTTAACTCAACAAAAATCGCACTCCTCGGAGGATTCTCAGGAATGAATATCGAAGCGCTCGGGATGATTGAAACAAAAGGATTTGTAGGAGCGGTCGAAGCCGCCGATGCAATGGTCAAGGCCGCAAACGTCGTGCTTGTAGGACGAGAATACATCGGCGCAGGATACGTCACCGTGCTGGTGCGAGGAGATGTCGGCGCGGTCAAGGCGGCAACCGATGCAGGCGCCGCTGCCGCTCGACGAGTTGGCGAGTTGGTAAGCGTTCACGTGATACCTCGTCCGCACAAGGAACTCGAGCAGGTCCTCGAATCGAGCGGCATTGTTGCGAGCGTAGGGCAGTTAGGCGGAGGCGCGCGCGGTCAGCTGACTTCGGGCTCCCAGGAAGACGGGAAACGATCACTCTCGTCATCATCTCCCGCCAAGGACCGGACCGGAAAATAAATTGCGAATTCCGTAATCGGGGTTACATCTTTAAAGGTCGATGAGCAGCGACAACGATCAAAAGTCAATCGAACAGGCGCGCGAGCTCGTTGAACGCGCGCACGCCGCACAGAAGACGCTCGCGACCTTCTCTCAGGATCGTATCGACGAGATCGTTGGGGCGATGGCTCGAGTCGCGCTGGATGAAGCTTATCGGCTTGGCGAGTTGGCTCACCTGGAAACTGGTTACGGATCAGCTAACGACAAAGCTACCAAGAATCGATTTTCAGCTGAGCAGATTTACAACTTTATAAAACCAATGCGAACAGTCGGCGTGGTCAGGCAAACCGACTCCGTAGTTGAAGTAGCGTCGCCCCGCGGCGTAGTCGCCGCAATCATCCCTTCGACAAATCCAACCTCGACCGCGATCTTCAAAATACTGATCTCGATCAAGGCTCGCGATGCAGTGGTTCTCAGCCCGCATCCCTCCGCCATCAATTGCATAAATGAAACGGCGCGAGTCATGCGCGAGGCTGGTGAAAAGAACGGATTACCGGCGGGCGCGATCTCCTGTATGACCCTGGCGACTATCGAAGGGACTCAGGAGTTGATGAAACACAAGCGAACGGCGGTGATTCTGGCGACTGGCGGAATCGGCCTCGTTCGTGCTGCCTATTCATCCGGCAAACCGGCCTTCGGTGTTGGACCCGGAAACGTGCCGGCAATGATCGAGCGATCCGCGAACGTAACGAAGGCCGTAAAAGACATTCTGACCGGCAAGTGTTTTGACAACGGTACAATTTGTTCATCGGAGCAGGCGATCGTCGTGGAGCGTCCGATAGATTCGGAGGTGAGAGAAAGACTGGCAGCTGAAAATGCCTATTTTCTCGGCAAAGAACAACAAGACGCTTTGGCTCGAGTCGTTTCAACTTCGACGAATACCTTAAATCCGAAGATCGTCGGAAAGTTGCCGAAAGTGATAGCCGAGATGGCCGGGATAAAGATTCCCGACGGTACGCGAGTGATGATTTGCGAGCTCGGCGGTGTAGGACGCGACTATCCGCTATCGATGGAAAAGCTCTCGCCGATACTTGCCTACTACGTTGTTGATACATTTGAAGAGGGTTGTGACCGGTGTGCGCAGATTCTTAGATACGGCGGGATGGGTCACACCGCATCAATCCATACGTCGAGACGCGAAGCCGCGCAGGAGTACGGAGTACGGATGCCTGCTTCGCGAGTAATCGTCAACAGTCCTTCCACGCACGGCGCCATCGGTTTTACGACCGATCTGGAACCATCGATGACTCTTGGTTGCGGTTCGTGGGGCGGGAACGTGACCTCGGATAACATCTCGCCTCGACATCTGGTCGATATCAAGAGAATCGCATTCGAGACAAAACCGATCAATCGTCCGGTTGCTCAATCGGTACCCACGGCTCAACCAACGGCTCGACCCTCATCTCCGATTGTGGATCGCGCCGAGATCGCTGCGTTGGTAGACCGCTTCCTGTCACAGCGGCAAGCTCATCAGCCCGCTCCTCCGATGTCTGCATCGCAGCCCGTCTCTTCTCCGGCGCCGCCCGCGCAGCCTCAGTCAACCACAGCGCCAACCAACGGAGCAGTCAATCCCAGAGTTTATGATTTTGTGTGTGAAGAGGATGTGAAACGTGCGATCGCGTCACACGAGAAGATTTACATCAATGGTAAGACGATAATCACACCTGCTGCTCGGGAGCTTGCAGAGGAGCGAGGAGTATTTGCCCGAGCCTGACACTCCCCAAAATCAATCGGTCCAATTCGCCTATAAGCCCTATTGCAAGCCTACTGCTTCGCAGAAAGGCAGAGGAGGAGTCTTCTTGCCCGGATCGAGCGGGGCGCAACGATGGACCCCGTGACCTCTCCCCTGATCCACAAGGATTCAGGTCGTCGGGCCCACGTCGATCCGGGCGAGAAGAATCCCGCCCTGCCTTTCGGTGCGTCACAGCATAGTCACCTCCTCGAGAGCTCGCGGGGAGGCGTGCCGTCTGGTGGTGCAATGCTTGCAAAAACGCATGGCCAGTGATTCCTTCTCAGCTGACTAACTGAGAACCGGTGTCGGTAAGGGACTACCCGCGACATCGGTACACTGCCCCGAAAATAAGTGGATTTCTGCCGGTACGATCAGCAGTCGGAGCTGGTGCTACTAGGCAAGTTTGGTAGGTGGAGCGCGGCCAGTGGGTTGGCCAACGAATGGTGCTGATGTAGAAACCTGTGCAGAAAGATATCTGGGGAGCTCGGGCGTCCCGTGATCCAGATACTTTTGACCGCTCGGCTGCTCTAATGCGGGACTGCTCTCAAAATCAATCGCGGTTTCCTGATTGGACTCATCAGGCTGGTTGATTCCCGACTGGCCAAGCACGAAGCCGTTGGTATAGCGACTCGGATCTACCCGTGAAAACTTTCCGTTTCCGTCACCCAGCCAAACAACAACATCGGTGGAGTGAAACGGATTGGTCCAAACCAAATCAGTGGCGCCGTCGTTATCGAGATCCAGGGCGAGCAGGGAACCCGGAATCCCGCGAGCCGAGTTGAAATGAAGAAACGACTTCTTGCCGGTGGCGCTCAGTCGAATCCCAACGCTCTTCCGGACGCTCGATCCCTCGACACTTGCTTCGTCAATAAAACCGTCTTCGTCGAAATCCGAAACTACATAAGACTGACCGAAAATCGAAGTAAATCGGGTTTCTGAGGGTGCGAAGTGTTTTGACTGAGGGAATACGCCGTTAGCGAAGATCACAAGAGCCAGTAGTACCAAGGCCCCGCGTGATGTAAGTCGGCGGACGTCCATTGCCTCGACAATATACCAGAGGTCGGGTCTGGCTACAAACTTTTAATTACATTTCTAGCCCGTTCAAATATCCGATCGAACATAGGCTCCGTCAGCTTGCCAGTGAAAGTGTTCTGCTGGCTCGGGTGAAATGACGCGATCAGCGTGACTCCACTTGCAAGTTTCGCTTCCGCTGCGTGTTTGAATTTCGGGCGGCCCTTTGATTCTTCGGTCAGGCCTATCGAAGCAATCGCAGCATCGAATGCAAAGCGCCCCAACGCAACAATCACTCGCATATCGCGAAGCAGAGCAATCTCCTGTAAGAGATAAGGCCTGCAGTTAGCCGTTTCTTCTGGTAGTGGCTTGTTTGCTGGAGGCGCGCAGCGAACAGCAGCGGTCACATAACAATCTTTCAATCGAAGACCATCGTTGCGATGCGCCGACGTCGGTTGATTTGCGAACTCAGCTTTGTAAAGGGCTCGAAAAAGCCAATCGCCGCTTCGGTCTCCGGTGAAGATCCGGCCTGTCCGATTGCCTCCCTGGGCTGCGGGTGCGAGTCCCAACACAAGCAATCGCGCGTGTGGATCTCCGAAGCTGGGCACAGGTTTGCCCCAGTACTCCTGGTCTGCGAAGCGTCGAACTTTTTCGCGAGCGACAGTTTCGCGCCACTCGACAAGTCTCGGGCAGAGTTCGCAGGTTATGATGCGGGACTGGAGCTCAGCCAACGATCGTGGCTTTCGATGTGAGACGGTCTTCATCACTTCCAGTCTACGCCCACAGCCTCGAAGCGAGTGGTTCCGATGTTTTTGATGGAGTGAGTCACCGGTGCGGCGCGCCATCGAAAGTCGCCGGGCTTGTACTCGATGGTCTCCGGCTTTGCGTTTGGCGATTCGACCTGCACTTTCGATTTGGTAAGAAAGACGCTTAGCGCTGAAAGATTATGAGTATGAACGTTGGTGGATTGGCCTGGCTCGAGAATCAGGCGCTCGACGCGAACTCGATCGTTTTCGAGCACGATCGAATGTCCGGGTGAATTATCAGGTGTCGCAGTTCCAACTGGGCCAGGCGACTTTAATATTTCTATCGTGATGTTTCGGAATGGTGTGTTGACGACGTTTGTTACTCGGTGAGTGATAGGCCCTTTCGTGAATCTGGTTTCTCCGTCCTTTACGATCAAGTCTCCGGGTTGGCCTCCCAGCGCTTGAGCTTTGAGCGTCGCATCGCCGATTGAGACGAAAACATAGTCATTCGAGTGAATGTGATACAAGGTCGCGTCTCCGGGCGGAACGACGACATCGAAGACTCTGACGTATTCGTTTTCGAATTTCAGGTGGTGACGGGGTTCGTTGGAAACCGGGACCGGAGCCTGCGCGCTGATCGGAAACACGCCTGAAAACGCCACCGCAATGAAGACGAATAGTCGAAGCATCAGGACCTCCTTAGTTTTCTAGAGGAGGGCAATATATATCGCAGCGTTCGAATCGGTCGCAAGGAAGATGAGCTTTTGGAGTGCATCGCACTCTGACGTGAACATTCGTATGCGCCATTCCGGCGGCGCTTTGGATCGTCGGAGATTGCTTGGCCATCGGTCGCGCGGTTAGTTAAGGGTGTATTTGTGACGCGTCCTAAAGCTAGTGAATTGGGTTTGAGCAACCATGATCCCCGGAGACTGCTTGGCTATTCTTTGCGTGGCAATTAGTCTACACACTTTGAAACTGTCTTAACTCGAAATAGAAAATATGCCAAAGATCACAATCGCGGAGTCCCCATTACTGACTGGCGTCACACCAATCGAGCTCCACTATCGAGACCTCGGCTCTGGAGCGCCCCTCGTCTTTTTGCACGGAGGATGGGGCTATGAAATCTATCCATTCGATCGACAGATCGAAGCGTTCAAAGATCGCTTCAGAATTGTGATTCCCGACCGAACCGGATACGGCGGTTCGATGCGACTCGCTCACGTTCCTACCGACTTTCATTCTCGCGCTGCGGTCGAGACGATCAGATTGCTGGATGCGCTGAATATCGAACGACCGATTCTCTGGGGTCACAGCGACGGTGCGGTGATCGCCTCCAGGATTGGTTTGTCGAGGCCAGACAGAGTTTCCGCTCTCATTCTCGAAGCATTTCATTACTACCGAGTAAAACCCGCCTCGCGAGGTTTTTTTGAGCAGATGGCAAACACTCCTGAATCATTCGGCGAGAGAGTCGTGAACAAGCTTGCGGGTGATCACGGCGATGACTACTGGCGCAAGCTGATTGAGATCAAC
>Ga0075425_100006215_pt1 | contig 12502 bp, 12 predicted proteins | sample SoiMethybrSBSTD4_FD_75300 | JGI IMG/M metagenome (GOLD analysis project Ga0075425, IMG submission 75300) | Bulk soil microbial communities from a Populus tree surrounding site in Tennessee, USA - Soil MetaG P. TD hybrid SBSTD4 | ecosystem: Environmental > Terrestrial > Soil > Tree plantation...
AAACGATTAAGATGGAAGCATGAACGATGTGCTGACCTTGATCCTCGGCGGCGGCCGGGGTACTCGTCTGTTCCCGCTCACGCACATGCGGTCGAAACCAGCCGTACCGCTTGGCGGGAAATACCGGTTGATTGACATTCCGATCAGCAACTGTCTGCACGCCGGCCTCAAGCGCATCTTCGTCTTGACGCAGTTCAACTCGGCATCGCTCAACCGCCACATCGCACAGACCTATCGGCTCGACATGTTCTCGGACGGGTTCGTCGAGGTGCTTGCGGCCGAACAAACGCCGGAAAGCTCCGATTGGTTCCAGGGAACCGCCGACGCGGTTCGACAGGCCGCGCGGCATTTCGTCGGACACGATGCCGAGCACTACTTGATACTCGCGGGCGATCACTTGTATCGCATGGATTTCACCGAGCTCCTCGACTCCCACATCGAGAGCCGGGCCGACATCACGATTGCGGCGCAGCCGGTCACAGCGGCCGACGCGACCGAGATGGGGATCTTCCGGTTCGACGAACGCGGACAAATCGGGGGATTCGAGGAAAAGCCAAAGCCTGAACGGCTCGCTGAAATACACAGCAGCATTCCGCGTGGTGCGATCATGACCGGCGGTGTGACGGCGGAAAAACCCTTCGTCGCGTCAATGGGAATTTACGTGTTCGCCCGCGAGGTGCTGCTCGAGATTCTCGATCAGCCTGGTATCGATTTCGGCAAGGAGATCATTCCCAAGGCGCTCTCGAACCATCTCGTGAATCCGTATGTCTTCCGCGGCTATTGGGCCGATGTCGGCACCATCGATGCGTTCTACCGCGCGAACATTCAGCTCACCGAGCGAGGAGCGCCGTTCGATTTCTTTCATCCGCGAAGGCCGATCTACACGCATGCTCGCTTTCTACCTGGCACGCGCACCTACGACTGCCAAATCGATGCCTCGATCGTGGCGGAAGGGTGTTACCTGGACCGCTGTGAAATTCGCGAATCGGTGGTCGGCATTCGCACCCGTGTCGCGAGCGGTGCGCGCATCACACGTTCCGTTCTTCTCGGCGCCGACTTTTACGAGGAGGAAGTTGCCGCAAGCACGGTGGCGCTCGGCATCGGGCGGGACGTTGTCCTCGATCGGGTGATTGTCGACAAGAACGCGCGCATTGCCGATGGCGCCCGCCTCGTCAATGACTCGGGCGTCGATCATGCGGACGGCGACGGGTTCTACATCCGCAACGGGATCATCATCGTGCCGAAAAACGCGCAGGTGCGAGCCGGAGTCACTGCGTGAATCTGAAATTGCTGATTGTTGATTGCTGATTGTTGATTGATAAACAGCGAGCTCTTCAATCAGCAATGCGTGAATCTGAAATTGCTGATTGTTGATTGTTGATTGCTGATTGATAAACAGCGAGCTCTTCAATCAGCAATCACAAATCAGCAATCAGCATTTTCAGTATTCACCCCTTGAGTTCAGCTTTCACGCGGCGCCCCGTGTCCTGCGCCGCGAGCGTGTCGTACTGATGCAGGGCGCCGGCGCTTGTTGGATGGCCGATGCGCTGGTACAACGCGATCAGGCCGGCGTCGTCGCGAACGTCGGGTGATTCTGCGACTTCGAGCGCGTGTCGCAGCTCGTGACCGATGAGGGCGATCATGTCGTTCGATTTCGGGTGGCCGCTCACCTGGACTCGAAGGTATCGAGTGCCCTGCGGACCGGCCGCCAGGAGCAATCGACCCACAATCGACGTCGGCAGCACGCGACCGCTCTCGATGTAGACGATGACGTCACTCCGGTTCAACGCGAGCACGAGATGTGCGAACGTGCCCGAGCGCCGCAGCCCTGCCGTAATGGCGTCGGCCATCGTCTTGTCGGCGGCGCGAACGTGACGGTCCGCGGCGGCCATGACGGCGCGCGCTTCCGTCTCGGTCATCGGCGCGAACTCACTCGCCGGATCCGCCGTCCGCGCAAACACCAGAACCAACGCACACGCGAGAACGCCTGAGAGAACTCGCATCGGGACCCTCCGCTGGTGAGTTGGCCCCTCATCCTGGATGGAACGAGCTGCCGGCCTCCACCGACATCTCGCCGAGCTTAGACGGCGTTTCTCGTAGACTGGTTTAGAGTTGTGCGGATGCGGGACGTCTGGACGCGATCAGGGACCGGAGGCGGGGTGAACCGCTCGTTTCAGGCGATTTCGCGAAGCATCCGCGGGGTGACGAACCATCTCAGCTGGCCGATCCCCTTGGGTGGAAATACCTCGAAATCGATCCGGCAGATCCCGCCCTTCTTGAATTCAAGCGGCATGCGGGCGCCAATCAGGCGGGCCGCCAGTTCCCCGATGTTCGGCTCGTGACCGACCAGCGCAATACGCCCCTTCCGCATGTGTTTCGCGAGCTCTTGGACGACGGCGGTGGTAGTCCCGGCGGGCGCGAGCGCGTCGCTCTGCGACATCGATGGTTTTGATTTCAAGGACTCCGCAAAAATATCCGCCGTCTGCTTCGTTCGGACGAGCGGGCTCGCAATGATGTGATCGAACGCGACGCCCAGCGCGTCCAGCGCCTTGGCTTCTTTGCGCAGTCGCGAGATCCCGGCATTGGTCAGCGGCCGCTTCGAATCGTCGGGAAACTCTTCGCCGCGTTCGGCGGCGACGCCATGCCGGATGAGGTATAGCTCCAACGTCGCCACGTTCAGCGATCTCCTGCAACGGCCGACGCGACGGCGGGCCGCGAAAGCGTCATCTTGATCGAGCGCGAGCGTCGAGGCGGATTGGCCAGTTGCGGGACGATCACCTTGCGCACGGCGACGGACGCTTCCCGCAGCGCAACTGCCGACGCCACGTAACGGCCGTGGAGGAGGCGGCACTCATCTTCTATCTGTCGCGCGAGATTCTCGAGGGCGGCGCGTGACTGGAGACGTCCCGTTCGCGGCTCTGCCTGCACCGCCGCAACGTGGGTCTGCAGCACCTGCAAATCGTGAAGCTTGCCAAGCAATTCCTGCGCGCGCTTAATCGTGCGCACATGTGGCGTGGCCTGCTTCAGTCCGCTGCCGACAGCCAGTTCCAGACCGTACCGCAGTTTTTTCGCTGCGATCCGCACCGCGTGCAGCCGCTCCGGCGCGTACATCTGACCAGCCTCGTTCATCGCCACTATGAGACGACGCGATCGTCGCACCAACCGTGCCGCCAGCGCCTTCCGCCAGGGCTCGGACGACGCCTCGTTGAGAGCGGTGCCGACTGATGCCAGCCGTCGATCGAGCTTCTCGACGTTCACGTCTTCGAGCCGCTCGATCATGGTCTTGCGTTTCGCATCACGTTCTTTCATCACACGCGCACGCACGTCTTCGACGGCATCGCGAGACACGTAGGGCGACCGAGCCAGCTCATCTAAAAGCTGAACCGTCACGTCGAGTTCCCGAACGCTTCCGAGCGCGCGCGTCAGGCGTCGAATCTTCCTTCTGGCCTTCCCCGCCTTGCTTCCCGAGAGACCTGTCGCCAGTACGGGGACCGCCTCACGCAGGCGGCGCGAGGTCACGCGCGCTTGATGCACCCCCAGGTCGTCACCCGCAACTGCTTGCGGCAGGTGACGTTTCAACGCTCGCGAAAGGCGCTGGAGTAGCACGGTCGTTACACGGGGAGCGCGAGTGTTCATGGTAGGATGCGACCTAATCGAGCCTTTCATTTGCCGCCGAGTCCGCAAGTATATATCCGCTGTGTAACAAGCAAGAGCCGGACCGGCTGAGCTACCCCGTCCTCGCATGCGTATTGCCGCTATCGACATCGGGACCAACTCGATCCACATGATCGTGGTCAAAGTCAGGCCAGACCTTTCCTTCGAAGTTATTGACCGGGAAAAGGATATGGTCCGCCTCGGGGCCGGTGGGCTGGACGGAAAGAACCTGACCGATTCGGCCATGGCGGCCGCCATGCAGACCCTCGCCAAGTTCAAGCGGCTGGCGGACTCGAATAAGGTTGACGAGATTATCGCATCGGCCACCAGCGCCACTCGAGAAGCCGAGAACGGCGGAGACTTCATTGCCGAGGTAGGCAGACAGACTGGCATCCGGATCAAGGTCATTTCCGGGACTGAGGAAGCCCGGCTGATTCACCTGGCTGCTGGATACGGGGTGGACGTCGGAGGCAGCACCGCCGTCGTCGTCGACATCGGCGGCGGAAGCGTCGAAGTGACCCTCGGCACTGCGACCCACCTGACGCTCGGTAAGAGCTTCAAGACGGGCGTCATCCGCCTCACCGAGCGGTTCGTCAAGACTGACCCTCTCTCGTCGCACGATGAGCGGCGGCTCGTCAAACATCTCAACAAGGAAATGGGCGCGTACCTCGACCAGGTCGGGCAAGCCGGTTTCGATCGCGTGATCGGGACATCGGGCACCATTCTCAGTCTTGGTGCGCTCGCGATCGCGGAAGAGAAGGGATCGCCGCCGCAGGACATCAGAAATCAGCGCGTCAGCGCGAAGGCGATTCATCGGCTGCGGAAACGGCTGGTGGAAGTGGACATCGAGGAACGCCTTCACATGCCCGGCATGGATCCGCGACGGGCAGATCTCAGCGTCGCTGGATCGGTTCTGCTCGACACGATCGTGCGCGGACTCGGCGCCGAACACTTGACGCTCTGCGATCTCGCTCTGCGAGAAGGGCTCGTGCTCGACTACATTCACCGCAACAGTGCGCGGATCCGCAAGGTCGAGCGTTATCCCGACGTTCGCCGGCGCAGCATCGTCGAGTTGGGAGAACGCTGCGGTTACTGGTCGGAGCATGCGCAGCAAGTCGCACGGCTTGCGCTCAGTATCTTCGATCAGACCCGCAGTGTGCACGGCCTGAGCGATCGGGAGCGTGAGTGGCTGGAGTATGCGGCGCTGCTGCATGACATCGGCGTACATATCAGCTACGATCGGCATCATCGGCATTCCTATTACTTGATCAAGAATGGGGATTTGCGGGGCTTCGATCCGGAGGAAATCGAGGTGATCGCGCTGATCGCGCGGTACCATCGCCAGGCGACACCGAAGAAATCCCACGAGGGATACGGGGACCTCAACGGCAGTCTTCGTACGACGGTTCGGGTGCTCTCAGCGATTGTGAGGCTGGCCGAAGGGCTCGATCGCAGCCACGCGCAGGCGCTGGCCGGCATCGATCTGTTCCCCCGAGGCGACGATTATCTCGCCCGGCTGCGGGCCAATGGCGACGCGGAACTCGAATTATGGGCCGCGCATCGTCACGTTGCACCGCTCGAACAGGAGCTGGCGCTGCCGATTCGTTTCGAGGTCTCGGGCGCGTACAAGGATCAACCATCACATGCTGAACAACCTGACGACGCCGCACGAGTATCCAGGCAAGCTGTTCGTCGTCGAGGGAATCGACGGGTCAGGAAAAACCACGCAGCTCGCTCTGCTCGCAAAATGGCTTAGCGCCGCGGGCCATTCTGTCGTCCTGACGGAATGGAACTCCTCGGCGCTGGTCAAGGCGGCGACCAAGACGGGAAAGAAGAAGAACTCCCTGACGCCGATGACCTTCAGCCTGCTGCATGCGACCGACTTCGCCGACCGGCTGCTCTACAACATCGTCCCGCCGCTCAAGGCAGGGATGATCGTGCTCGCGGATCGGTACGCGTACACCGCGTTCGCGCGCGACGCGGCGCGCGGTGTCGATCGCCGCTGGGTCCGCGAACTTTACAGCTTCGCGGTGAAACCGGATCTGGCGGTTTACTTCAAAGTTCCGATCGAAGTCTCGACCGATCGGCTCATGGCCCGGCGCGTGAAGTTGAAGTTCTACGAGGCCGGACTCGACATGGGGTGGAGCTCGAACGCGATTGAAAGTTTTCGGGTCTTTCAGGGCAAGGTGCTCGAAGAGTACGACCGGCTGGTCGAGGAGTTCGGCTTGAGCGTCGTCAATGCGGTCGGCAGCATTACCGAACAACAGCGCACGTTCCGCAAGCTGGTGTCGCAGCACCTGGCGATCGAGGAAACCGATGAACAGCTTGACGAACAACTCGCCTGAGACTGACGGCCTCATTCGGCCGGGCAGCTACTACGGCAACGGCATCCCATATCTCCCGATTGACGGGTATCCCGGAAAGATTATCGCGATCGAAGGAACCGATGGCGTCGGTCGGTCGACTCAGATCCGCCTGCTGCGCGAGTGGCTCGAGGTCCAGGGATACGGTGTGATCGAGACCGGATGGACCCGATCCGAACTGATGCAGCCGACGATCGAACTCGCGAAAGCCAGCAACACGCTGAACAAGCTGACGTTCGTGCTGTTATACGCGACGGACTTCGCCGACCGGCTCGAAAAAGAAATCATCCCCGCACTCAAGGCAGGTTTCATCGTCCTGTCAGACCGCTACATTTTCACTGCGATGGCGCGGGCCGGCGTGCGCGGCGTCGATAGGACGTGGATGCGCAACCTGTACGGGTTCGCGATCGCGCCTCACCTCGTCTTTTATTTGAAGATCGACGAGAAGGCACTCATCCGGCGCGTGCTGCAAACGCGGGGCATGGACTTTTGGGAATCAGGGATGGACATGAAGCTCGGCGACGATATCTACGAGAGCTTCCGGGCCTACCAGCGATCGCTGCTGCGTGAATACACGTCGATGGCCGACGAATTCGGGTTTCGCGTACTCGACGCGAAACGCAAGGTGGAAGTCATCCAGGACGAGCTCCGGCGCCAAATCGGAGCATTTCTCGCGGATTCTGACGCCAGTGCGCAGCCGGCAGGCGCCTCAGTTACATGAAATTTACAACCAGGAAATTCCCGTGAAATGAGCGGCCGTTACGCTTAAACGTCGGCATGTCTCCAGTCCAATCGCCTCTCCCACAAGTTTCGGTCAACCCCGCAAACGTTGCCACGGCGGCGGACCTCCCGCCGCAAATTGATGTTCGCAGCCTGAACTTCTACTACGGGCCGAAGCGAGCGCTTGAAGACATCACGCTGGGTATTCAGCCGAACGTCGTGACCGCATTCATCGGACCGTCGGGGTGCGGCAAGAGTACGTTCCTGCGGACGCTCAACCGGATGAACGACATCATTGCCGGAGCGCGAGTGGAAGGAAGCGTTCTCATCGACGGTACGGATATTTACAATCCGTCGACTGATGTGGTGGCGCTTCGCCGGCGCGTGGGCATGGTCTTCCAGAAGTCCAACCCGTTCCCGAAAACGATTTTCGACAACGTCGCGTACGGACTTCGCATCAACGGCCTGGCGAGCGGTCGCGCGGCGCTCCAGGCGCGCGTCGAGGAAAGCCTGAAGGCCGCAGCGCTGTGGGATGAAGTCAAGGACAGGCTGCACGACTCGGCGCTGGCCTTGTCGGGTGGACAGCAGCAGCGCCTGTGTATTGCGCGAGCGCTGGCGATTAAGCCGGAGATCCTGCTGATGGATGAACCGGCATCTGCCCTCGATCCAATCGCGACGCAACGGATCGAGGAACTCGTCTATCAATTGAAATCCACGTATACGATCGTGATCGTGACGCATAACATGCAGCAGGCGGCGCGGGTCTCAGATCGGACAGCGTTTTTCTGGCTGGGAAAACTCGTCGAGTACGCGCCAACCGAGCGCATATTCACCAATCCGGCCGAGAAGCTGACCGAAGATTACGTAACCGGACGATTTGGATAATTGGAGTCGCAGCGCCGCGCGATGGAATATGTAGGGCGGGGTCTTTAGACCCCGCCGCAAGACGATCCCGGACAACGGATCCCGGCGGAATCTATCAGGTATATGGCAGAAACCACGACGCGTCACTTTCAGGCCGATCTCGAGCAGCTCAAGACCCGATTGCTCGAAATGGGCGGCCTTGCCGAAGATCGCGTGCGAACCGCGGTCGACGGCCTGGTCCGGCGCGACATGGATGCGATCGCTCGCGTCATCGAGGGCGATCGCCCGATCAATCAGCTGCACATCGAAATCGATAATCGCTGTTTCACCTTGCTGGCGCTGCATCAACCCATGGCGGTGGATCTGCGGGCGATTGTATCGGCAGTCAAGATCAACACCGATCTCGAACGGGTTGGGGATCTGGCGATCAACATCGCGGAGGCCGTGGCCCGTTACATGCGGCACCCTCCGGTCAAAGAGCTGATCGACATTCCGCGAATGGCCTCGCTCGCCCAATCCATGCTGCGGGATGCGCTGGATGCGTACGTGCGGCGTGACACGACGCTGGCGCAGCGAGTCCTCGACGCCGACGACGAACTCGACGCATTGAAGACGCAGGTCTTCCGCGAACTGCTCGATTTCATGTTGAAGGATCCTTCGACGATCGAGCCTGCGCTCGACTTGATCCTCGTCTCGCGCCACCTCGAACGAATCGGCGACCATGCGACGAACATCGCCGAGGACGTCATTTTCATGGTTCTCGCCAAAGACGTTCGACACCACATCAACGAACCCAATTTGTAGCCGGACGGCGACCGCGACGCCCTCCCCGGCGTCGCGTATTCATCAGATACAATAGGCAGGTTGCACATGGTGCAGCCACAATCGGTGTGCGCGTACTGCCGCCAGCGGCCGGTCGACCCCGCATGGCGGCCGTTCTGCAGCGAGCGCTGCAAGCTCGCCGATCTCGGACGCTGGATCTCTGGTGATTACCGGGTTCCGGGACCCCCGCTGCCGGTTGACGACGAAGACGCTGACTAGAAGGGCTTCACGAACTTGGCCGACACGCTGAGCATCACTGACAATCGAACCGGCAAGACTTACGAGATCCCGATCCAGGACAACACCATTCGTGCAATGGATCTCCGCCAGATCAAGGTCAACCCGGACGAATTCGGGATGATGACCTACGATCCGGCGTTCATGAACACGGCAGCGTGTCGCAGCCAGATCACGTTTATCGACGGTGACCGCGGAATCCTGATGTACCGCGGATACCCAATCGAGCAACTCGCAGAACACAGCGACTATCTCGAGACGGCGTATTTGCTCCTGTTCGGCGAACTGCCGACCGTCGCGCAGTTCGAGCAGTGGACACAGCAAATCACGCGGCACACGATGCTCCACGAGAACATCAAGAAGTTTCTCGAGGGGTTTCGCTACGACGCCCACCCGATGGGCATGTTCTTGAGCGCCGTGGGCGCGCTCTCGACGTTCTATCCCGACGCCAAGAATATCTTCGATCCCGCATCACGAAGACTGCAGACGATTCGGCTCATCGCGAAAGTGCCGAGCATCGCCGCGTATGTGTTCCGGCACACGATTGGCCGTCCGTACGTGCTGCCGGACAACGAGCTCAGTTTTGCCGGCAATTTTCTGAACATGCTGTTCAGGATGACCGAACCGCGCTACAAGTCGCACCCGGTCCTGGAGCGAGCGCTCGACGTGCTGTTCATCCTGCATGCCGATCACGAACAGAACTGCAGCACCCACGCGATGCGCGGCATCGGCAGCTCGCATGCCGATCCCTACTCGTCGCTGGCGGGCGCGGCGGCGGCACTCTATGGGCCGCTGCACGGTGGCGCCAATGAAGCCGTGCTCAGGATGCTGACCGAGATTGGATCGCTCGACAAAGTTCCGGCCTTCATCAAGCGCGTCAAAGCTGGCGAAGGCCGGCTGATGGGGTTCGGTCACCGCGTCTACAAGTCGTACGACCCGCGAGCCACGATCATCAAACGGATCGCGGATCTCGTCTTCGAGGTGACGGGGCGCAATCCCCTTCTCAACATCGCACTCGAACTGGAACGCATCGCGCTCTCCGACGACTACTTCATCTCGCGGAAGCTTTACCCGAACGTCGACTTCTACTCGGGGCTCATTTACCAGGCCATGGGGTTCCCAGTGTCGATCTTCCCCGTGTTGTTTGCGATTCCGCGGACGGCGGGGTGGATCGCGCAGTGGGAGGAGATGCTCACCGACCCGGAGCAGAAGATTGCCAGGCCGCGGCAGATCTACTCCGGTCCGCCGAAGCGCGAGTATGCCAGCCGGGAGAAGAGACGCTGACGTACTCCGGGGTGATTCCTTCCGCCTAAAGGCGGAAGCTATTGGAGGTTTCTAGGGGCGCATGCGCAAACATTTTGGTCCGGTGCTCCTGGTTCTCGCGTGTGCCGCCTGCCTGCGAGCCGCCCAATCCTCCGCGCCGAAATTCAACGGCGAGCGCGCCTTCCAAGACATCCGGCAACTGGTCGCTATCGGACCGCGCGTCGCGGGGACGCCGGGGGCGCAGTCGGCGCGTGACTACATCCGGAAGGAACTTCAAGCCGTAGGCGTGGCGGTCGAGGAACAGGCGTTCGAGGCGATGACACCGAACGGCCTCGTCAAGATGGTGAACGTGAGAGCGACGCTCCCCGCCGCCGGCGCTGCGGCTTCAAAAGAGCGGCTCGTCATCGGCGGTCACTACGATACGAAGCTGTTCAAGGCGTTCACATTCGTCGGCGCCAATGACGGCGGATCGAGCGCGGCATTTCTGATCGAACTGGCGCGCGCATTGAAGACGCGTTCCAACCGGGTGCCAATCGAGCTGTTATTCCTGGATGGCGAGGAAGCTGTCGGCGACTGGCAGGGTACCGATCACACCTACGGCAGCCGGCATTACGTCGAGGCCGCGCGGCAAAGCGGCACCCTCGGCACCATCCGTGCGTTCATCCTCGTGGACATGATTGGCGACCGCAATCTCGTCATCAAGCGCGAAGCGAACTCATCACCGGCGCTGACCGATGCGATCTGGACGGCGGCAAAGACGCTGAGCCGCCGCGAGTTCGTTTCGGCCATCACCCCGATCGAGGACGATCACATCGAGTTCCTGGCGGCCGGTGTCCCTTCAGTCGATATCATCGATCTCGAATACCCTGATGCGACGTCCCGGTTCTGGCATACGCAGTACGACACGCTCGACAACGTAGCGGCATCGAGCCTGCAGGCCGTCGGCGACGTGTTGATCGCTGCGCTGCCCGCGCTGGAAACGACCGATGCGCGCGGCGCTCGTTGACCTCAATCAACGGCGTTCACAGTCACACTGCATCCATACCTAAGAGACAGGAAAGGAGAAAGGAGAAGGGAGAACAGCTCTTTTCTCCTTTCCAATCTCTTGGTACGGATGCAGCGAGACAGTGAAGGATGCTTAGGAGCATCTCCCTTCCTCGTTACTTCATCACCCCGATCATGAACAACACAAGTTCCAGGATGAGGATCAGCACGACCGTGAGTTCGAGGAACTGACCACGCGAAATGGTCACCTGCTCGACCGCGAAGCGATAGATGTCGTCGAGCGTCTCGAGCTTGTCTTCGACGCTCGCCTTCCACCGCGCGATGCCCAGCCGCGCGCTCACCAGGGCGAGGAGCCGCGCCGCGTAGAGGTCGCCGACGATCTTCAACGCATTCTCGGTCCGATCGGTGATCTCGTTGATGTCGATGAACAGCGAATGAAGCTGGGTCGCCGCCCGCGCGGTGCCGCGTCCCAGGAGGTTGTGCCACCAGCTCGTGCGCTGAAGCTGCGGATAAATGCCGGCCAGCTCGGCATCCAGCAGCGCGTCATGATAGCGAAACTCGAGCAACTGCGAGTTGGCGAACTCGAACAGTTCCAGTGTCGCGGCGGCGCCAGCCTCGGTGTCGTAGACGAATGCCGCATTCCACGTCGGAACGACGAGATCGTGGGCGAAGTACGACAAGCGGACCCGGAGCACCTCCTCCTGCTCCTGTGAACTGAGAGGCTGTGTCTCGCCACGCAGCATCTGCGCGATCTGCTCTCCCCGTGCGTCGAGGAGTTCGCCGGACGTCGCGACACCGTCGAGTTGATGGACGGCGACCACGAGGTAGTCTTCCGAAAGAAACGTTTCACGCGCGCGCGTGATCGCGGCACGGCATCGTTCGAGGACGCTGCGCACGGCGGCTTCCGATTGCGCTTCGAGCGCCGCGTTCTCGATATAGCGATGGCTGCTCTCGACCAGCTCGGCCCACGAGCCGCCAAACGTGCGCGTCAGCGCGAGCGAGATGACGCCGTAGTCGAAGAACTTCAGCCGCGCGCGGAACCCATCGATCCCGGCGAACCCGAGCGTCTCTCCATCGGCGACGAGCGGCGGCGTCTGGTAGCGAAGGTAGGCAGACGCGGTCGTCCTCGCCATGAGCCGCGCCTCGGAGCCTGTTCCAATGATTTGTCGCAGGCGTGCCAGATCGATGTGTTCGGCGACATCAAAAAGGTAAAGCGCGGTGAGCGTGCCGGCGCGGATCTGCATCTTCTCTTACTTTGCGCTGGGGCCCTCCGCCTCCGCGCACTAATTATGCATGCGCGCGACGGCGAGACCTCGCCGTAGCCTTGGCGAAGGCGGGCACCCCCAGCGCCTGCCAGCGCTCGCTCCATCGCTCGCGCCGCCAACTCGCGGCAGCGGGGTGCTTAGTCTGCAATGCCCAATCATTTTCCGAGCACCGACCAGATTTGCTCTTCGCTCAGCACCGCGTCCGATTTCTTCGCCTCGCTAAGAATCCGATCGACGACCTCGTCACTGGCCGTGAGCCCGCGTTTCTCGAGCCAGAAGATCACGTTCGACCGTCCCGACATCGGCCCG
>Ga0075425_100006220_pt1 | contig 12499 bp, 11 predicted proteins | sample SoiMethybrSBSTD4_FD_75300 | JGI IMG/M metagenome (GOLD analysis project Ga0075425, IMG submission 75300) | Bulk soil microbial communities from a Populus tree surrounding site in Tennessee, USA - Soil MetaG P. TD hybrid SBSTD4 | ecosystem: Environmental > Terrestrial > Soil > Tree plantation...
GGCGAGGCTGGAAAGATCAAGCCGATGCACATCACGCTTTCGGCCGATGCATCGAAGGCTTTCATTAGCACGGGTCGCGGAAAGATGGTCTTCGTCGTGGATACGAAGACCGACAAGGTGCTCTCTTCAGTCGAAGCGGGCGATCGACCCTGGGGTGTTGGCGTTTCTCCTGACGGCAAGATGCTCTACACCGCGAACGGGCCGTCGAATGACGTGTCGGTAATCGATCTTGAAAAGCAGATGGTGGTGAAGAGAATTCCGGTGGCGGGAAGCCCCTGGGGAGTCTTGATTCTGAAATAGCCGCGGATTGCACGGATTGCTTGGATTCAATCTGCGTAATCCGCGAAATCCGCGGCGGATTACAGACCGAGAATTATGACGGCGGGTTGCCCCTTCGATTGCATGATCGCATCGGTCAATCCAGCCGCAACGCCGACATATTGCTTTCCACCAACCTGTATCGCGGCGCATTATACCGCGGCCTTTTCGAAGACCGTTCTCTTCGCTCGGTACTTCCAGAATGAGGGAAGAAGTGGGACGCACAGAACGACGCCGGCAACACACATCACACCACCGGAAACAATGGACGTTCGAATCGAGGAGATCGACGCCACCCAGCCCGCTCGCGCATTTCCAAGCAATGGCCCGCTCGCGTAACTGATCATTTCCATCCCGGCGAGACGGCCACGAAGTTCCGTCGGAATGGTTTCATTCCAGATCGTTCCCCGAAATATCGCGCTCACGACGTCAGCCGCACCGGCCGCGGCAAGGCACACGACCGCGGTCGCAAGGTTTGTTGCGAACCCGAGCGCGAAGATCGCGATGCCCCAAAGACTGGCGGCGATGACAACGGCAGCGCCGTGGCGCTCGATCTTCGACGTCCAGCCGCTCAGCAGGGATGTCAGAAAGCTTCCGGCCGACATCGCGGAGTATAACCAGCCGACGGCCCATGCTCCGCCCCAGTTGTCTGCCATCGCAGGGAAGAGCGCCATCGGCATGGCGAATGTCATTGCAACGATATCCACCGCGTAAGTTCCGAGAAGCTCCGGCCGGTTCCGGGCATAGTTCAATCCCTCGATGATGCTCTGCAATCCTGGCCGTTTCGTATCCTGAGCCGGCGGCATGGAGTGAATCGCAGCGACAGCTGCAAGCGAGATGAAGTAACTGAGTACGTCGAAGCCGAAGGTGATCGGAAATCCAAACGCCGCGATACAAACACCTCCAAGCGCGGGACCGACGATCTGGCTTAGCGACGCTCGAAACATGGTCAACGCCGACACTGCCGTCAGATCCTCGCGGTCGACAAGACGCGGAGTCATGGAATCCAGCGCGGGGCGGTGAAATCCGTTGCATGCGGCCATGGCCGCGCCCACCACAAAGATCAGCCAGACTTTCGGAACCGTCGAAAGGCTGTTCAACGCGAGCGTGAGCGACCCCAATGTCAGGAATATTTCCGAAACGATAAGAAGCTTGCGGCGGTCGATCGCGTCGGCGTACGCACCGCCCCAAAGGCCGAACAACAATAACGGCACGAGCTGGACAGCCCCGAGCATGCCAACTAGAAAACTGGAGTGCGTGAGCTCAAAAACCTGATACGGCACTGCGACGAACGTGATCATGGTGCCGAACATCGAGACCAGCTGCCCTGTGTAAAGGAGCCGGAAATCACGATGTTTGCGCAGCGGTTGGATGTTCAAAAACATAGCGCGGAACCATACCACATTTTTAGAGAGTAAACTGTCAGGCATGCCACCGAAGACGACCGTCCGGAAAAAGCGCGCATCGCGCAAAGCTACTCCTAAATCGAAAGGCCTTGATGTTGCCGGGTGCAAGGTCGACAGTTCTGCTCCGGCGCTTCGCGAGGTCGTTGCACGCGTGGAAAAAGAGGGAGGCATCGTCGTGGGATCCTGCCTGGACCCGCTGGGTGGTACTCCGTTGACGATCGCGATCCTGCCCATCGATAGGATCGAGCCAACGCCATTTCAGCGCGACCTGTCGGAAGCTCATCACAAGAAACTGGCGGGCGTGATCGAAAAGACAGGAGTGTTTCTGGATCCCGTGATCACGGTTCTTGCGCCCGACAATGGATTCTGGACGCCCAACGGACGCCATCGGCTCGAGGCCATGCGTCGACTCGGAGCGAAAGCGATCACCACACTGATTGCGCCCAATCGTCAGCTGGCGTGGCAGATTCTTGCGCTAAATACGGAGAAGGCGCACAACCTCAAGGAACGCTCGCTCGAAGTGATTCGAATCTATCGAGGGCTTCTGGATGAAGACGATTCCAGACCAGAAGCGGATTTCGCGTTCTACCTGGAGGAGGCGGCTCTCGTTACGCTTGGCGTGTGCTACGAGAAGAAGCCGTCATTTGCCGGTGGCGCGTACCATCCGATTCTGCGACGTCTCGAGGAGTTCTCTGACGAGTCGCTGAAAAAAACTATTCGAGAGCATGAGAAGCATGCGGATGCCGTGATGGATCTCGAGGAGAAGGTCGCGGGGGTTGTCGCGAAGCTTAAGGAGCGCGGTCTCACGAGTCCATACCTGCGTACATTCGTGGTGGCGCGTATCAATCCACTGCGATGGATCAAGGGGGAGCCGCCGAGTCTCGAAGATGTTTTGAAGACGATGCGCGAGCGGGCAGGGAAGTTCAATGTCGAGAAGATAAAGCAGGAGGATCTGGCGTCAATGGCGGGTGGAGCGTCGGATGAGGAATAGCCGCGGATTACGCCGATTACACGGATTTGTCTGCGTCATCCGCGTAATCCGCGGCTTTGTAACTAAACTTCCACGAGCGCGTAGCTTTTCTCAGGGCAAACCTTCTGCATTAACTGGTAGCAGCAGTTGTAAACCGGAATCCCTTTCGTCGTCACGCCTGAGTAAGTCCCGTGATGTGCATGACCGTGAAAAACGGCGTCGACATCGAAGTGATCGATCGTCTCCGCAAGTCTTGATGAACCCAGAAATGGAAAAATCTCCAGCGGTTCGCCCGCAACGGTAGCCGCGATCGGCGCGTAGTGCAGCACGACGACCACGCGGTCGGTCCGGAGACTCTGTAAGGCCACTTCGAGTTGCAACGATTCGTTCACCGCCTCAGTAACGAAGTGCTTGATCGCGTCTTCTCCGAACGGCGTCAGCATGTGTTTATCGAAGCCACCGCCAAAGCCCTTGCCTCCCGCGAAGCCGACGCCATCCAATTCGAACGTTTCGGTTCCTTCAAGGATCGACACCTTGGCGGCCTTCAAGATCTTCTTCACATCTTCCACGTGTCCGCTCTGATAGTCGTGATTGCCAAGAACGGCCACCACCGGTATCCGGCATTCGCGTAACTCGTGCGCAAGGCGCTCGGCCTCTTCGGGCAATCCAAGGTGGGTCAGGTCTCCGCAGAGTGCCAGAACGTCGGCATCGCGCCAAACGTTGCGGATGACGTTTTGAATAGCCTCGCTCGAGCTTTCATGAACGTGGATGTCACCGACGGCAGCAACGCGCAGTTTAGGCGGACTTGCGCTCATTCTCTCCTCCCACGACGTCCGCACATCCGAGGTCTGTAACGTCGACAGTGTAATCCGCTACGGAAAACATTCTTCCGCGGCAAACTTTCATTTTCGGCGTCGGCAGCTCGAACTGATGCTGCAGCCGCGAGAGCAATTCCTTCATGAGCCAGCTCGGAATCTTTTCCCGTTCGGAAGGGTAGATGAATCGGAAGTTCAGCAAGTGTCCCAGCAGCACTTCCCAGTATTGCTCCATCGAAGAGAGCAGTCTTTCCCAGCTGATCTCCTGATGCCGCAGCAATATGAGATGCGCGATATCAGCGCCGTCGAAGCGGTCGCGCGCCTGGATGAATACTTTCGAACGGATCAGATCGGTCACAGATGGCATCCGTACGTCGTAGTTGAACATTTTGGAGGTCTTCGAATCCTTGAACCAGTCGTCGGTAACAGGCGAGACGAGATTGGAAGAACCGAATATGAGATCGACGTAGAACTTTCCCTTGAAGATTTTCGCAATCCAGCGTTCGTCGAGGACCTGTGTCTTGTAACCCAGCGAAGTGAATTTGTTCAGAATCTTCGGATAGTCGCCTGCTTTGCAAAAGATATCGATGTCCTTGGTCGGGCGCCGCAGCCCCGTGTACGCGTTGACGGCAAATCCGCCTGCCACCATAAACATGAACTTTTCGTGGATCAGGATTTTCAGGACCTCCGCATAGAAGGCATGCGCCTGGGAGGTCTGGTCATTTTTCCCCATATTTTCAGTATATGGAAGGCGCGAAAGAATAGGAATTTATCGCTGACCCGAATAAAGCATGGCGGGCATCGGGAGTTCGTTAGCGTACCGTTCGACCTGCCGGCGGATTTCAGTTCGAATGGATTCCAGTACTTCCGGCTTCTGGGCATGAAGTAGTGCTGCATTTCGGACCGAAGCGTAGTACATGACTTCGAAGAGCTCGTCGGCCGACGACAGCTTCCAGGTCTGTGGAACTTCCCTGACGACGGCGTTCACGAAGCCGGCTTCCCTCAGGAACTCATCCGATTCTTCGGTAGCGCTGAATCGGAAGAACGGGGGACCGGGCGGAATGGGAACGTTCATGTCGCCGTATTTCTGAATCGCTCCGAGAACAATTCCGAATCCCAAGGTCTTCTCCGGCGCTGCCCAGACTGTAAGTGCAACCCGGCCGCCTGGCCGCAGCACTCGATGCGCTTCTGAAATAGCCCGTTCAGGTCGGCCGAAATGCAGCATACCGAAGTTGAACACGACGGCGTCGAAAGCGCCGTCAGGTAGTGTTAGCGCCTCGGCATCACCTTCCATGAACTCGAGTTCGGGATATCGCCGCCGTGCTTCCCGCACCATCTCGGATGAGAAATCGATTCCAAGTGCACTGGCCCCTCGCGAGGCCGCACCCGCAGTGACATAGCCGGGGCCGCACGCAACGTCGAGGATTCTGGTCCCTGTACCAACATGCGCGGCATCAAGAAGCGGACCAATGGATTGCGTGGTTACCGGAGCAAAGGAATCATTGTAGCGGGAGGCGACCTTTTGCCAGCCCTCGTGTTCGAACTGGCGAAAGGCGGCTGGATCGATACGATTCACTCTTTGGTGACGACGCGTTGGCGGCCGCGGGGTACGTGCCGAAACTGGGCAATATCGTCAACCGTTAGACGAATACGAAGCGGAGTCTGGATTTTCTGATTCTCCAGCAGCACCCGAAGCTTCTCGTAACAAATCTTGGCGCTTTCCTGGAAGCTAATGCGATTCGTCCCGGTGAACATCATCGGAGGAATATCGAGCGAAACCGGGGTGGCTTCTTCGCCCGTGGATGTTATGGAAAATTCGAAGCGGCGCCCGCCATCCTCTGTACTGTGAAAACCCAGATAGCGGATGTTCTGCTTGTTCTCTTTCATTGTGCCGCTTCATTATACCCAAACGACAAGGATTCCGGCATTCGACCCTCACCCGGCGCTTCGCGCCACCCTTCCCAGTGGGAGAGGGAATGACTTCAGCATGATCCCTCTCCCTTTGGGAAGGGTGGCGCGAAGCGCCCGGGTGAGGGTCGAATGCCAGAACCGAATGAAAAATTGACGGTCTTTTGACGGCCTCACTGTAGTATTTCCCCCGCCCTGAAACGCGTAAATCGGTGCCCGACATCGACTTCGCATCCGGGATCGTACTCATGGTAGACAGGCCCGAACAACGCCATCCGAAGGGTTATCGGCTGAATGTCATTCAGATTCCACGGCTCCGTGGTTTCGGTTCGCTGATCCTCTGCATTTACGTTCTTTTCTACGACTGGTTTTTCTCACCGCCATTTTCCGTTCGGGAATACCTTACCTTTGTCCTTATCCTCTGCTCTTACTGCGTCGGGTCATGGCTAATCCTGCGTTACGGGTATCTCAAAACGCGGATCGATCTGGCACTGGTTTTTCTCGTTACGGACGTTTTCCTCTGGCTGTTGGCGGTCTACCGTACGGGCGCCGAAACCAGTCTTCTTTTCTTCCTGAGCATCGTTCGTGTTTCCGATCAGGCATACACGTCGTTCAAGAAGGTCTTGATGTTCGCGCATCTGACCGTGTTGTCATACGGCGGGCTTTTGGCTTATCTGGTCTTCGTCGAGGACCGCACGATCGACCTCAGGAGCCAGCTCCTCAAGGTGATCTACCTGTACGGCGCAGGCGTCTATCTCGCCATGACGTCGCGCTCCGCAGAAGCATTGCGCAAGCGAACGCTCGAAGCGACGCGCGAAGCGCGCCGTCTGAACTGGCAGCTCGCGAAGAAGTCGTCCGAGTTCGAGCAGGCCAAAGTCAAAGCAGAAGAAGCGAACCACGCGAAGAGCGAGTTCCTCGCGAACATGAGTCACGAGATCCGAACGCCGATGAATGCCATTCTGGGGATGACCGAGCTCGCTCTCACATCTGAAGTGACGCCCGAGCAGAGAAAGTACCTCACGACCGTGCAGTCGTCAGCCAATGCCCTGTTACAGATCATCGATGACATTCTTGATTTTTCGAAAATAGAGGCGCGAAAACTGGACCTGCATCCGACGCCTTTCGATTTGCGCGAGACCCTATCCGAGACGCTCGACATGCTTTCGAGCCGCGCAGCCGAAAAGGAAATCGAAATGGCATGCCAGGTTTCCAAACGGATTCCCGATCAACTGGTAGGCGACTCGAACCGATTGCGACAGATCCTGATGAACCTCGTCGGCAATGCGATCAAATTCACGGAACACGGCGAGGTCTTCATCACTGTCGAAATCGCGGAAGACAATCACGATGGATCGATGCTGCTGCACTTCGTTGTTACCGATACCGGCATCGGTATCCCCGCCGACAAGCAGCAGATCATTTTCGAGTCATTCGTGCAGGCCGATGGATCGATGACTCGCCGCTACGGTGGCACGGGACTGGGCCTGACGATCTCCTCGCAGCTGGTCGGCATGATGGGCGGCCGCATCTGGGTCGATAGTTACGTCGGCAAGGGAAGTTCGTTTCACTTCACGGTACGCCTCGGCAGAGTTCAAGACCAGCTTGACCAGTCAAAGCCCGTGCAACGCGCCGTTCGCAAGGCGATGCAGTCTTTGCGCATCCTTCTTGCGGAAGACAACGAAGTCAATCGTCAGGTCGCCGTCGAGTTTCTCGAGATGCGAGGACACAGTGTAGAAGTCGCGCACGATGGTGCGGAGGCGCTGGAGGCGTATCACCGAGAAAAGTTCGACGTCATCCTCATGGATATCCAGATGCCGAAGATGGATGGGTTCCAGGCCACGACGGTCATTCGTCAGCGCGAGAAAACGACCGGCCGTCATATCCCGATCATCGCCATGACCGGATATGCCATGAAGGGCGACCGGCAACGCTGCCTCGATAACGGCATGGATGCGTACATCTGCAAACCCATCCGCTCACAGGAACTTTTCGAAGTCCTCGAAAGCTTTACGCCGGAAAACATAGACGACAGAATCGATTTGGCACCCCTTTTGCTTGACAACGACTAGGAGTGAACCAAATGAAAAGGGCTGCCGGTCTGCTCTCGGTTCTGTTGCTCCCCGCTCTATTGCAAGCACAGGTTGTAGCTTATGACTATTCCAGCTTGTATGAACAAGTCAGTCCGGCTGTCGTTACGGTAATGACCGATGACGGTTCGGGTTCAGGTTTTCTGGCAAGTTCATCGGGCCTCATTGCGACAAACCACCATGTCGTGCGCAATACGCGCTATCTGGCGGTTCAGTTCGCCGATGGACGGAAGGTCGAAGCCAAAGTGGTAGCGGTGAATCCCTTCCATGACATGGCGCTTCTCAAGGTGAACAGCGAGGTGGTCAGCAACATCAAGCCACTTCCGATCTTGCCCGCCGATAAAGAAGACTCTATAAAAGTCGGCATTCCGGTCGTGGCTATCGGTTCACCGTTGAATCAGAAGTTTATGATGACACAGGGAATCCTTTCGAAAGTCGACTCATCGACTGTGCTGGGCGATTTTCTTTTGCAGCCGGGAAATTCCGGTGGGCCGCTTCTGAATCGTGATGGAGAGGTGATCGGCATCAATACATTCGGCGAAGCCAATATCGCCGGCGCCATCCGCATCGCGACACTGAGGGAATTTCTCGAATCACCGGAACTCGTCAAGGATACCTCGCAAATCGAGCCATCGACGGAATTGCTGCCGTCGGTAGTGGCGCGATATCCCGTCGAGATTCTCAATCGCAAGATCGAAACCGAGCCACTGAATCCGGTCGCGTACCGCATGCGAGCGGGCGACTTCATGATCACCGCGGTCACGCCTGTTTTGATTGCGAAGCTCCAGGTCGCGCAGGAAAAAATTCGCGCTGCAAATCGCTACGACAGGCGAACCAAGGGCGTATCGGATCCCACCGCGCAGGGAATCGGCGATACCTATTACGAATGGCATGGGACGACGGAAGCGGCACTCGATTACACCATCACATTTGATGTTCGGCCGATGATCGGCCCCACGAAACGCAGCCGCGCCTCAAAGCTGTCCCCGCTCACGCTTTTCGGGCACAGGGGCCAGGGAGAGGTGGAATTTAAAGCGGAGTTCATGGATCTTCGCATTTATCGCGACGGCCAGCTGATTCAACCTATACTGCCCGGCCGGGCGGTCATCGAGGGCAACGATGCAAAGAAGCGCCGGTTCATCGACCAGGCTTATGCGGGAAGCTATTCCTATTCACCTGACGATTTCCAGGCAGGCAGCGAATTCCGCATACAAATCATCGATGCCCGGAGGCCCGACGCCATTCATAAGGAGCTGGTTTTTACGGCCGATTCGCAGCTGATTCAGCAATTGAGATCCGATTTCAGCTATGGCCCTCACACACTTATGACACGCGTGCACTAAGATTGAAATTTCCGCGTCAAAAGCGGTAAGATGACGGGCATTATGAACGCAACTTTCATCCCCGGGACTTCTCTTCTATAACACCACCACGTGACACTTCTGCCTGTGCGATTCTTATGATCGAGGTTCGATGAGGTAACGATGTCAGTCCGTCTTTTCGTCGGGAACCTTCCCTATGACGCAACCGAAGATGAGATCCGTTCTCACTTTTCGTCTGTGGGAAACCTGTCTTACGTGTTCGTGCCGGTCGATCGTGAAACCGGCAAAAAACGCGGCTTCGCTTTCGTCGAATTCGCAGACGAAACGCAAGCGCAGGAGGCCATCCGCCAGTTCAACAATCAGCCCTTCAAGGGCCGGCCACTCGCTGTGAATGAAGCCCGCGCTCGCGACACCAGCGCGCCCAGACCACCGCGCCCGCCGGTATCGTTCAACCGCGGCCCAGCTGCTCCTGTGTTCACAGAACCCGGGGCCATGGACAATCCGCGCGCCGACCGGCCAAGCCGAAAGAATTTCGGACCCGATGCCAAGCCCGCGCGAGTTCGAGCTCAGAAGTTCAAACCCGACAGCGGCAAGAAGGCCTTTAAAGAAAGGCTGACCGGCCAGATCTTCGGTCCGGAGGACGAGGACGATACGTCGAACGAGCCGGAGATCGACAATTTCGCGGTCGGTCTCGATGACGAAGAAAAATAAGCCGCGAATTACGCAAACGCTAATCCATTAGCGTAATTTGCGTAATTCGCGGCTTATTTCTTTAGACGACTCGCATCCATCGCTGTCTACACAGGCATGCGATTGAAAGCACTCTTATCCATATTTCTTTTGTTCGGCGGCAGTGGCCCGACCCAACGAGAAAAAATTACACACCTTCTGAATCGTATGACGTTTGGTCCGCGTCTCGGCGACGTCGAACTGGTTCAGAAGATGGGCATCGACAAATTTCTCGATCAGCAGCTTCATCCTGGAAAAATCCCCGATCCCGGAATCGACGAGCGGCTGGCTTCATTGCCCTCGCTGAATATGAGCATCGCCGAAATCTACACGTATTACCCGCGACCCAAGCAGGGCAGAGCTCCGAACATGGCGCCCTTAAGCGCAAGCCAGGGAGAGCCCCCGCGAAGACTTCTCGAAGAGCTTCAGGCGCAGAAGATTATCCGCGCCGTTCACAGCGAAAGGCAGCTTCAGGAAGTCATGACCGACTTCTGGTTCAACCACTTCAATATTTTTTGGGCTAAAGGCGCCGATCGCTGGCTGACCACCGATTTCGAAATGAACGCGATCCGCCCCAATGCGATGGGCAAGTTCAAGGACCTGCTGATGGCCACGGCAAAGAGTCCTGCCATGCTTTTCTACCTGGACAATTTCCAATCGACATCGCTGCGCGGCATCAACGAGAACTACGCACGCGAACTGATGGAACTCCACACCATGGGCGTCGACGGCGGTTATACGCAGAAAGACGTGCAGGAGGTTGCACGCACATTCACGGGCTGGAGCATCGAAGGTCCTCGCAGAAGCGGAAAATTTATTTTTCGTCCCCGGGTCCATGATGCAGGCGAGAAAGTGGTACTTGGCCATCGAATCAATGCGGGTGGAATGAAAGACGGTGAAATGGTCATCGATATTCTCGCGCATCATCCAAGCACGGCTCATTTCATCGCGACGAAGCTGGTCACGCGGTTTGTCAGCGACAATCCGCCGGACTCGCTCGTTTCGCGTGTCGCCGGTGTTTACCGCGAGACGGACGGCGACATCGGTGAAATGCTTCGAACGATCTTCACGTCCCCCGAGTTCTACTCATCAGAAGCGATGAATTCGAAGATGAAGAACCCGTTCGAGCTCGCGGTGTCCGCAATTCGCGCGCTCAACGGCACGACGGACGGCTCGCGCCCCCTGGCACAGATGATCGCCCGGATGGGCCAGCCGTTATACCAGTATCAGCCGCCGACGGGATTCCCGGACCGCGCGAGCGAGTGGACCAGCAATGGAGCCACCGTCGAGCGTTTGAATTTCGCCATTGCATTGGCGGCCAATCGCATTCCCGGAACAACCGTAAGTCTGAACGAGCCCCCGCAAGATGTTGTTACAAAACTCGGCTCGCCAGAGTTTCAAACGAGGTAATACGTAAATGTCGCTCTTAATATCACGTCGTTATTTTCTTAAGGCCGGCAGCGTTGCTCTCGCCGGCGTCGCAGCCGGCCCGTCGTTATTGTTCGGCCGTGCGGAAAAAGATCACCCGATTTTCATCGCTATCTTTCAGCGAGGCGCTGCCGACGGGATCTCCATGGTCGTTCCGTTCGGCGACAGGAATTACTACGCCGTGCGTCCACAGATCGCGATTCCTGAGCCGACGCGTTCCGGAGACGAACGCGCGATCGACCTCGACGGATTCTTCGCGCTGCATCCTGCCCTCAGCTCGCTGAAGCCGCTCTATGACGAAGGCCATCTGGCGCTCGTTCATGCCGTCGGATCGCCGGCGAATACCAGGTCGCATTTCGACGCGCAGGACTATATGGAATCCGGAACGCCAGGAACCAAGAGCGTTGCAGACGGGTGGCTCAATCGTTACATGCAAACCAATTCGGAGCCCGGTGCGTCGCCCTTTCGAGGCATCGCGCTGACCGCCACAGTTCCTCGGTCGCTGATGGGCCCTGCTCCGACGATCGCCATGGCGCAAGTCGCCGGCTTCGGCATCCGCGGCGGCCCCGCTACCGCCCAAATTGAAGAGATATTCTCGAAGATGTATCCGGAAACATTCGAAGCCGTGAAAATGCTGCGAACGGCAAACCCGGAACAGTACGCGCCGGAAAATGGTGCCGAATACCCACGGTCTCCGTTCGGTCAGACCATGCTTCAGATCTCGCAGCTCGTGAAGGCCGATGTAGGTCTCGAAGTCGCCTTCGCCGATGTTGGCGGTTGGGATACGCATGCCAATCAGGGCGCCGCACGAGGCCAGCTTTCGAACCGCCTGAAAGAATTCGGCGATGGCCTTGCCGCGCTGTACCACGATCTCGGCGATCGCATGCGCAACGTCGTGGTTCTTACGATGACGGAATTCGGTCGTGCAATCCGCCAGAACGGCTCCGGAGGCACGGACCACGGCCATGCGAGCTGCATGTTCGCGTTCGGTGGTCCGGTGAAGGGCGGAAAAGTTTACGGGCGCTGGCCTGGTCTCGCTACCGAGCAGCTTTTCGAAGGCCGCGATCTCGCAGTCACGATGGATTTCCGTGATGTCTTTTCGGAAATTCTGATGAGGCACATGAGGGCGCGCGATATTGCAAGAATTTTCCCGAATTTCAGGGCTGCGGCGCCGCTGCAGATAGTCTGAAACGAAGCACGGGACGGAAAGTCTAAGGCCGCATGACGCGAGCGCAGGTCATTCAGTTCGGCGACGTTACTGTGGATTTGGCAACGCAGCAAGTGCTCCGCAACGGCAAGCCAGTCGACTTGTCCGCACGCGAATTCAAGCTGCTTCGATACTTCATCGAGCATCCCGGTACTGCAATCACGAGAGACGAACTTTTGACAGCAGTGTGGGGATACGCATCGATGCCGTTCACCAGAACCGTCGACGTGCATATTGCCTGGCTTCGTCAGAAAATCGAAGCTCAGCCCCACCGTCCGCAGTTCATCCTCACGGTTCATGGTGTCGGCT
>Ga0075425_100006222_pt1 | contig 12498 bp, 12 predicted proteins | sample SoiMethybrSBSTD4_FD_75300 | JGI IMG/M metagenome (GOLD analysis project Ga0075425, IMG submission 75300) | Bulk soil microbial communities from a Populus tree surrounding site in Tennessee, USA - Soil MetaG P. TD hybrid SBSTD4 | ecosystem: Environmental > Terrestrial > Soil > Tree plantation...
GGCGAGCTCAACGAGGTGACGGCGACGCGCGCGCTGCCCAGCGAGTCGAAATACATGGAGCGCATCGAGCTGAAGACCGCATCCCTGTACGCCGCGTGCTGCCAGGGCGCGGCGCTGCTCGCAGATGCAGATCCGGAGCACGTCGCGGCGCTCGGCGCGTACGGCACGAGCCTCGGACTCGCCTTCCAGATCACCGACGATGTGCTGGACGTGGCAGGCGATGAGACCGACTTCGGCAAGACGGTCGGCCGCGATCTGGCCGAAGGCATGCCCACGCTGCCGATGATCTACGCGGTCGAGGAGACTGACGACGCCCGCCTCGGCGCGCGCATCGTCGCACCGGGAAAGAGTCCGGGCGAATTGCGCGACCTGCTCCGGATCATCCGTGACTCGGGCGGGGTCGAGCGCGCTCGCGCGAAGGCGCTGTCGTTCCACGATGAAGCCGTCACGGCGTTGGGTGGGCTCCCGGATCGGCCCGAGCGCGACGCACTGCGAGAGATCGCGGACTTCGTGGTGCGCCGGGTCCGCTAGCCCGCGCCTCCGGGACGGCCACCGCGGCGCCGTCCACCGCGACGACGACGGCGGCGCGGCGCGCCCTGGCCGGGCGCCGGCACCGGCGTCGCGCGCTCCTGGCGAGGGACCTCATCGGAGCCGTACGAGCCGACACCCTTCGTGTGCGCGGGCACCGCGTCGAACGTGACCCCGAGCTCCTCGGCGGTCAGCGTGGCCCGGCCTCCGCCGTCGACCATCCCGACGACGATCGCCTCCTTCGTCATCGACACGCCCTGGACCTGCGCGCAGCCGCCGGTGCCGCACTGGCCGCCGACGCACGATGGGATGTGGAACGTGTCGCCGAGCTTCGGCAGCTTGCCCTTCACCTCTTGATAGGTCTCGAGCTCGTAGATGAGGCAGCACTTCAATCGGCCGCAGACCCCGGTGAGCTTGGCCTGGTTGAGCGGCAGGTCCTGCTCCTTCGCCATGCGGATCGAGATGTTCGAGAACTTGTCGAGCCACGACGAGCAGCACAGCTCTCGGCCGCACGTGCCGACGCCGGTCAGCAGCTTCGTCTCGTCGCGTGCGCCGAGGCGCCGCAGCTCGACGCGCGTACCGAACCCCGCCGCGAGCTCGACGCTGAACGGCGCGAGATCGAGGCCGGTCGCCTCGGTCGAATAGAAGACGACCACGTTCCCGCCGTCGAACTGCCAGTCAGTCCCGAGCACGTGGACGTCGAGGCCGAGCCGCTTCGCCGTCTCCGTCGCCGTACGGGTCGACTCCTCTTCGCGGCGCTTGTGCTTCGCGAGCTCGAACTTGTCGGTCGCCGTCGCCTTGCGGACGAGCGTGCCAAGCGGCGGGTCCACCTGGACGAGCGGCGAATCAGTGGGCAGGATCTGCACCCTCGCCGCGTCCTGGCCGAGCTCGGTCTGCACGATCACCCACTCGTTGATCGCAAGGTCGTCGACCGGCCCGGGCTCGAAGAAGTACATCCGGCCGGCCGTCTGGAAGCGGGCGCCCACAACGGTCCGGCTCATGCGGCCGCTCCATCGAGATAGGGGAGCTTGAGGGCGATGATCTCGAGCATCGCTCGCGGGTTCGCGTTCCAGAACAGGTCCCGCCGGAGCCGCTGGACGAGGAGCGTCGCGTCGACCAGGTCGCGGGCGGGGTGCTTCGCGGCGATCCGGCCGGTCTCGGCGGCGCGGTCGGGCCGAAGCGGCGCGCCCTCGAGACCGCGCGCCGTCACCGCCGCGTCGCGGAGCAGCTCGACCCAGTGGTCGAGCCGCAGCTCGATCGCCTCGGACCGCTTGCGCATATCGCCGTCGTCGGCGAGCTTTGCGGCCCACTCGAACCGCTCCGTGAGGCGGCTCCCGACGAGGTCGAAGAACTCCTTCTCGATCGCCCGGCGGGTCGTTCGTTCGCCGCCCTCGTCGGCGGCGAGGCGGATCGCCATCCCGGGGTGGCCGGCCGCCGCGGCGGCGATGGCGTCGGCGCCTTTGACGCCGCGCTCGCGGAGCGCGGCAGCGATCTCGGCCGTGGCGACGGAGCGGAGGACGAGCGGCTGCACGCGCGAGCGGATCGTCTCGAACAACGCCTCGGGTACCTGGGTGACAAGGAGCAGGACCGCGTGCTTGGGCGGCTCCTCGACCGTCTTCAGCAGCGCGTCCTGGGCCACGTCGCTGAGGTCCGCCGCGTCGTCGATGATCACGACGCGCGTCCGGCCTTCGAGCGGCCGCAGCACCAGATCCTGCTGCATCGCGCGGACCTGATCGATCTCGATCTTCGTCTTGTTCGCGGTGTCCCGCTCGAGCAGGCGCACGTCGGGGTGGACCCCGCGCTCGATCTTCACGCAGTTGAGGCAGGCGCCGCAGCCGCCGGGTGGGCGCTTCGGGTCGAGACAGTTGAGGGTCTGGGCCAGGCGGAGCGCGATGGTGCGCTTGCCGATGGAGCGCGGACCGAACAGGCCGTACGCGTGGGCGACATCACCGCGCGCGGCGCGCGCGCCCAACCGGTCGAGCATCACGCGCTGGCCGATGACTCCCCGCATCACGGTCATGCTAGCCGTGCGATCTCGTACGCGGCTTCGGTCCGGGCCGCGATGGCCGGCCAGGTGAACCGTTCGGCCACGCGCGCGCGACCCGAGGCGCCCATGGCCGCAGCCCGTGCCGGATCCGCGAGCAGCGTGAGGATCGCGTCGGCGATCGGCTCTGGCGCGTTCGCCGCGTGCAGCCCGTCGACCCCATCGCGCACGATCTCACGCAGCGGAGCGATGTCGCCGGCGATGACCGGCCGGCCGGCACACCAGGCCTCGAGGTACGTGTGGCCGAAGGTCTCGTGATCCGATGGCATCGCGAAGATCGTCGCTCGCGCGTAGGCCTCGGCCTTGCGTGCCTCGCTCACGATGCCCGGCTCGGACCACCGCGGGTCCGGGAGCGGAGCGGGCCCGAGGAAGCGGCGCTGCCCGATGATGACGAACCGCGCGTCGGGGCGCTCGCGCCAGACCAGACGCGCGGCGTCGCGCAGCGCGTCGTATCCCTTGTACCGCTCCTTGCGCCCGACGAAGAGGATCTCGGCCGGCTCCGGCATGCGGGCCGGGATCGGCGCGCCCATGATCGGCCCGACCCCGGTGGCGAACGCACGGGCGGCACCGTGGTCCCGATACCAGCGCGCTTCCCATTCGGTCAGCCCGATGACCGCGTCATCGCGTCGGTAGCGCGCGAGGTCGGCGATCCCCTCGCCGGAGAACGGCTGACCCGGGTGCACGAGCGGCGTCTCGACGAACGCCGCGCCGGACCGGCGGGCCGCGCGCTCGTACGGCGCGGCCCACTCGCGGGCGAGGCAGTGGACGATGTCCGCGCCGGCCACCGCGCTCCCGAGCCGAGCGGAGCCGATGAGCGATACCGGCAGGATCGGGTCGAGGAGCGCCGTCGGACTTGCGATGAACCGATAGGTCAGACCCTCTTCCTCGATGGTGACGTCGCCGGGACCGGCCGCGTATACCCGATCCGGGATCCCGGCTCGGCGGTGCCGTGGCCGGAGCCCGACGAGCGTCACCGCATGACCGCGATCCCGCAGTGCCGCCGCGAGCGCGCGGGCCTGCGCCTCGGATCCGCCGATGGCCGAAAGGAGCTTCTTCGCGATGACGACGCGCATCCGGCCGAGCCTAAGCGGCGGTCGTGGCCTTTTCGGTCCCCACGGCGATCGCGTATGCGGCCTCGACACGATCGATGACCGCGTCCCAGCTCCAGCGTGCGGCGACCTTCGCGCGGCCCCGTTCGCCCATCGCGCGTGCCGCCGCTGGATCGTCGAGGAGCCGCAGGATGGCGCGCGCGACCTCGTCCGCGCGCTGACGGACGACAAACCCGTCGATGCCGTCGGCGATGACCTCGCGCAGCGCCGGAATGTCGCCGCCGATGACCGGCTTGCCGTGCAGCCAGGCCTCGAGGTACCCGAGGCCGAACGTTTCGTGCCGTGACGGCATCGCGAAGAGCGACGAGGCTTCGAGCGCGGCATCCTTGTCGGTCGCCGTCGCGTTCTCGAGGTGGATGATCCGGTCGTCGGCGTACCGCTGGAAGTCGTCGAAGAACGTCGAGTAGAAGCCAGGCAGGCCGATGAAGACGAAGCGTGTGTCCGGATGGGTGCGCCACACGGTCTCGGTCGCATCGAGGAGCTGGATGTAGCCCTTGTACCGCTCCTTGCGTCCGACATAGAGGACGATCGGCGCGCTCGCGGGGATCCCGTACTTCGCGCGGAAGCCGGCCGCATCGCCCGTCCCGGTCGCGTTCGGTCCCATCCCGGTCGTAACGAGGCGCGTGGCATCGATCCCGTGGGCTGCGTACCAGTCGCGTTCCCAGTCGGTCATCGTCGTGATGACGCTCGCGCGCCGGTAGCGCGCGAAGTCGGCGGCAGTGTCGCCGCCGTGGAATTGGCCGGCGTGGGCCAGTGGCGTGAGCACGAGCGGGATGCCGAGCTCTTCCGCGACGTCGATGCTCGAGTCGAGATACTCGCGACCCACGTTGTGGATGAGGTCGCGGTCCTCGGCGTACCGCTCGAGCAGCTCACCGCGCATGAGATCGACGAGGGTCGTCGCGTCCGCGGCCATCCCGAAGATTCCGCCCCGCGGCTTCACCTGCACGACCTCGACGCCCTGATCGACGAAGACGCGGTGGTCGTCGTACAGCCGCGGACCGAAGGACGCCCCGCGGTACGCGGTCTCCTCCTTGTCCGTCGGCCACGCACAGACGACGCGGACGTCGTGCCCGCGGGCGGCCAAGCGCGTGGCGAACTGATAGGCGAGGCTCTCAGATCCGCCGATCGGGCTGAAGCCACGCTTGGTGAAGAGCAGCCTCATCTGCGGTCAGTCGAACGCACGAGCGGTGCCAGACCGGCCGCTAGGAAGCGGCGGCGGAGTCTTCGACGCCGAGGAACTTGAACCACTTTCTCTCCCCGGCGCGAATGTAACTGGAGAACAGGTAGCTCGGAGTCGACGGTGGCCGGAAGGGCGATCGGGCGAGCGTCATGTGCGACTCCTGCAGGGTGCGGCCGCCCTTCTTGTGATTGCAGCCCTTGCACGCCGCGACCACGTTCTCCCAGGTGTGCTGGCCACCGCGATGACGCGGGATCACGTGGTCGAGGGTGAGGTCGTGACCGCGCTTGCCGCAGTACTGGCAGGTGTGGTCGTCGCGGATGAGGACTTCCTTGCGGGTCATCTTCAGGACCGGGCGGGGACGCTTGATGTGGTAGGCGAGCCGGATCACCGACGGCGTGACGATCGATCTTCGCTCGCTCGTGACGATGTGCCCGTTCTGTTCGATGACAACGGCCTTCTGCTTGTCCAAGAGCACCACCGCGCGCCGCACGTTGCACACGTTGAGCGGCTGGTAGTCCAGGTTCAGCACGAGGACGTTCGCGTCGACCACGCCCATGTTCCGATTTTAGGGGCCTAGCGGTACGATTGGGCTTCCGATGGCACAGAACGGGAACGGACACAAGGGCGATACCGCCAGCACCGCCAAGGCGACCTGGACGGTGAAGTCCGGCCTCGCCCAGATGCTCAAGGGCGGCGTGATCATGGACGTCGTCACTGCGGATCACGCCCGCATCGCCGAAGAGGCGGGCGCCGTCGCGGTCATGGCCCTCGAGCGCGTGCCCGCCGACATCCGCAAGGAGGGCGGCGTCGCGCGGATGAGCGATCCGCAGCTCATCACCGAGATCATGGACACCGTCACGATCCCGGTCATGGCGAAGGCGCGCATCGGCCACTTCGTCGAAGCGCAGGTCCTCCAAGCGCTGGGCGTCGACTACGTCGACGAGAGCGAGGTCCTCACGCCAGCGGACGAGAAATTCCACATCGACAAGCGGAAGTTCGACGTGCCGTTCGTGTGTGGCGCTCGCGACCTCGGCGAGGCGCTTCGCCGGATCAACGAGGGCGCGGCGATGATCCGCAGCAAAGGCGAGGCCGGCACCGGCAACATCGTCGAAGCGGTCCGCCACATCCGGGAGATCACCGGCGGCATCGAGGCGCTGGCCGGTCTCGACGAGTCGCAGCTGCGGGAGAAGGCGGCGGAATACCGCGTGCCGCTCGAGCTCGTGCGCGACGTCGCGAAGGCGAAGAAGCTCCCCGTCGTCCTGTTCTGCGCCGGCGGCATCGCCACGCCGGCCGATGCGGCGCTGATGATGCAGCTCGGAGCCGAAGGCAACTTCGTCGGGAGCGGCATCTTCAAAGCGTCGGACGATCCGAAGGATCAGCTCCGCCGCGCGAAAGCGATCGTCGAGGCCACGACCCACTTCATGGATCCGAAGCTCATCGCCGAGGTCTCGCGCGGGCTTGGCCAGGCGATGCGCGGCATCTCCCTCGAGACGCTCGCCGAGGGCGAACGCCTTGCCGTCCGCGGTTGGTGATCGCTTAGCTCGCGCAGGGGTCCTCGGCCTCCAGGGCGATTTTCGCGAGCACCTTGACACCTTCCAACGACTCGGCGCCGAGGCTGTCGACGTGCGCCGGCCGGAGCAGCTCGACGACGTCGATGCGCTCGTCATACCCGGCGGCGAGAGCACCACGATCGGCAAGCTCGCCCTGCTCTACGGATTCATCCCGAAGCTGAAGGAACGCGTCGCCGACGGCATGGCCGTCTGGGGGACCTGCGCCGGTGCGATCTTCATCGCGCGCGACGTGCCCGGCCACCCGCATCCGCTCGCGGAGCTCATGGACATCACCGTCCGGCGCAATGCGTTCGGACGTCAGCTCGACTCGTTCGAAGCCGATCTCGAGGTGCCCGCGCTGGGTACTGACCCGTTCCACGCGATCTTCATCCGTGCGCCGCTCATCGAGGCCGTCGGCCCCGACGTGGAGGTGCTGTCGAAGCTGAGCGACGGCAGGATCGTCGCCGCGCGTCAGGATCACCTGCTCGCGACGTCGTTCCATCCGGAGCTCACGCACGACGGCCGCTTCCACGACTACTTCCTGAAGCTCGGAAAGCACTAGGCCGTGTCGGTCCGGCCAGCGATGCCGACGGACCTGCCGCGCGTGACGCGGTTCCTGTCGAACGCGAGCCACGAGCCGGACGCGATCCTCGGCTCGGTCCTGCCGCAGCCCCTGGTGTCGAGCGCCCTTGCGGGCTGGCGAAAGCTCCTGCCCGGGACGCTCGGCATGCGCGGCCGGCTACGCCTGTACATCGAGGAGTACCGCGGCCGCCTGTGCGCGGTCGCGCTCATCTACAACAGCCGCCGGCCGGAGTGGGTGATCCTCGCGATCGCGGCGGTCCCCGATCCCGGCGGTGCGGAGGGTTCGTTCAAGCTGCTGTCGCACATCTCGGCGTCGGCCGTGCAGCACGGGCAGCTGCGCCTGTTCGGTGCCGTCGCCGACGCGGCGATCGCCGCGCCCGCGGCCGGCGCGGCCCGCGCGCGCGAGACGTTCTTTCAAGCTGGGTTCTACTCGTACACGCGCGAGACCTGGTACGCCGCGCCGCGGGCGCCGCTCCGCGCTCCGGCCACAAAGCTGGACGGCCACTACGCGCGCCGGCGCGACGCGCACGACCTCTTCCGCTTCTACGCCGCGACCACGCCACATGCCGTGCAGCGCGCCGAGCAGCTGACGGTGGAGGACTTCGACATCGGCCGCCGCGCCGGCGCGTTCGATCCGCCGTTCCTCGTGAGCGGCAACCCGCTCGCGATGCGGCGCGCGACGGCGATGGTGGTCGGCGGCGAGCCTCGGCTCGGCGCGTTCGGAGTGAGTTTCCGCGGTCTCGACGACCATCCGCACGTCGTGAAAGCGCGGTCGGTCGATGGCAACGTCGAGCTCGCCCGCGATGTCGTGCGCGCGACGACGCTCGAGCTGCCAGGGGGCCGCGCGATCATGTCGCCGGTCCGTTCGTATGAGGAGCACGTGGCACGCGCGCTGCTCTCGGAGGGCTTCCGGGAGATCGCGACGGCTATGCTGTTCGTCAAAGAGTTGGCCGTTCGCATCGAAGAGCCGGCCTTCGCGCCGGCGGTGGTGAGATGACGATCGAGCGCGACGACCTCGACGCGATCCTCGATGCGCTCCCCCCTGACCTCTGCCAGCGGGTCCGCGCGCTCGCCGATCTGAACGGGCTCCTCGAGATCGTCATGGATCTCGGCCGCATCCCGGAGGCCCGGTTCGCGGGCCGCGAGGAGCAGCTGTCGCAGCGCGAGGTGACGGCCGAGGACATCGCGTACGTGATCTCGCGGATCGGCCAGTTCGGCGGCGACAACCGGGCCGGCATCGAGCGCACCCTGCACCGGATCAGTGCCCTGCGGAACCGCGCCGGCAAGGTCGTCGGTCTCACGCTTCGCGTCGGCCGCGCCATGTACGGCACGATGGAGATCGTCCGCGACGTCGTCGAGTCCGGGAAGAGCATCCTCCTGCTCGGCCGGCCCGGCGTCGGCAAGACGACGCTGCTGCGCGAGATCGCCCGGGTGCTCGCCGACGATCTCAAGAAACGCGTCGTGGTCGTGGACACGTCGAACGAGATCGCGGGCGACGGCGATATCCCGCATCCAGGCATCGGCCGCGCCCGACGCATGCAGGTCGCGACGCCGAGCCTGCAGCACGCGGTCATGATCGAGGCGGTCGAGAACCACATGCCCGAGGTCATCGTGATCGACGAGATCGGCACCGAGCAGGAGGCCCAGGCCGCTCGCACGATCGCCGAGCGGGGCGTGCAGCTCGTGGCCACGGCCCACGGCAACACGCTCGAGAACCTCATGTTGAACCCGACACTGTCCGACCTCATCGGCGGGATCCAGACGGTCACCCTGGGCGACGAGGAGGCGCGCCGCCGCGGCACGCAGAAGTCCGTGCTCGAACGGAAGGCGCCGCCGACGTTCCAGGTACTGGTGGAGATCCAGGCCTATCAGAAGGTGTCGATCTACCAGGACGTCGCGCAGACCGTGGACTCGATCCTCCTCGGCATGCCGGTCTCGCCGCAGCTGCGCGAGCGTGATGGCGCCGGACAGGTGACCGTGTCGAACGCGAAGGCGACCCGCGAGCCCGCCGAATCGGTCGAGCGCCGGAGCACGCCGCGGATGCCGACGCGGGACATTCGCGAGACCGTGAAGGTCTATCCGTTCGGGATCTCGTGGTCGCGGCTGGAGGAGGCGGCCCGCGGGCTGAATCTCCCGGTGGCGGTGGTCCGCGAGCCGGAGGATGCGGACGTCGTCATCACGCTGAAGAATTACTACCGGCGGAAGACGCCGCGCCTCCGCAACGCCGAGTCGAGCGGCGTGCCGATCTACGTCGCGCGGAGCAACTCCTCATCGCAGATCGCGAGCGCGCTCACCAGCGTGTTCGAGCTCCGGCGTGGCCCGGAGGAGGACGCGCTCGACGAGACCCGCGAGGCGATCGATGCTGTCGCGACCGGCGCCCGCGATGAGGTGGAGCTCGAGCCGCAGAACGCCTACGTGCGGAAGATGCAACACGAGCTCATCGAGCGCGCGAACCTGAGCTCGCGCAGCTCCGGCCACGAGCCCTACCGGCGCGTCCAGATCTATAGGTGAGCGGCCTCTTCCTCTCGTTCGAGGGCGGGGAGGCATCGGGCAAGTCGGTCCAGGCGAAGCGGCTCGCGGAGTGGCTCAAGGGCCAGGGCCGGGACGTCGTCTCGGTCCGCGAGCCGGGGAGCACGCCGGTGGGGGATCGAGTCCGCGACATCGTCCTGCACGCGCAGGACATCCCGCTCGCGCCGAACGCGCAGGCGCTCCTCTACAGCACCGCGCGCGCGCAGCTCGTCCGTGATGTGATCCGTCCGGCGCTCGCCGGCGGCAAGCTCGTCATCGTCGACCGGTTCTACGACTCGACGCTCGCGTATCAGGGCTACGGCCACGGCGCTGATCTCGAACGTCTGCGTTCGGTCACGGCGTTCGCCGTGGGCGACACTCGTCCCGATCGCACCTTCCTGCTCGATCTTCCCGTCGAGGTCGCCGAGCGGCGGCAGGCGAGCCGGAAGCCCGGTCGCGAGTGGGATCGCTTCGAGTCAGAGGCGCGCGCGTTCCATGAGCGGGTGCGCGCCGGCTATTTGGCGCTGGCCCGCGCCGAGCCCGGGCGGATCGCGATCATCTCCGCGGATCGCGACGTCGACGCGATCGCCGCTGACATCCGCGCCGAGGTCGAGCGGCTCCTGCCCGCAACTACACTCACGCCGCCATGAAGCTGGTCATCGCGATCATCCACTCCGAGGATGCCGGTGCGCTGGTGGATGCCCTCACCGACAAGGAGTACCGGGTCACCCGGCTGCACTCGACCGGCGGCTTCCTGAAGCAGAACAACGCCACGGTCCTGGTCGGGGTGGAGGAGCCTCAGGTCGACGACGTGCTGGCGGTCATCCGCGAGACCTGCCACGCCCGCCAGCAGTTCATCAACCCGATGCCGCCGATCATGGAACCCGGGGAGTTCTACATGCCGTACCCGGTCGAGGTCTCCTTCGGCGGAGCGACCGTTTTCGTGATCGATGTCGCCCGCTACGAGCGCCTTTAGCCGTCGATCGGGCCGAATTCGACCGCCAATCGTGCGTTTTCGTCATCTTTCTGTCCGGTATCAGCCTGTCGCGGCCCCTTAAGCCTGACCCCTAAGCCGCCGAGTTACCTCTCGAAGCTCGGCGAAGGGAGTTCGATATGCGTCGTTTGATCACCGCCGTCGCCACCCTGGCAGTCCTCGTTCTCGGTGCAGGCGCTGGAACCTCGGGCTACTAACTGCTTTTTCGCCCTCTAGAGGCGCATTTGCAAGCGCGCGCGAAGGAGACCGTTTTGAACGGTCTCCTTTTCGTCTTTCTGTTCTAGGCACCCGCGCGCTCGCGCATACTTCGCCGCACAGTGGAGGGAAGTCACATGACGCGGAACGAGCGCGTCATGTTGGTCGTGGTCATCGCAACAGCAGCTTGCCTGCTAGCGAAGCTCTCGTACCCGCTCCCGACTGAGTTCGACCTAGGACCCTTCGCCTTCTGGGTCGGAGTAACCCTCATTTCGTCGTTTGCGCCGGTCAACCTGCCAGGCGGCGTTCTGGCATATCTCAACACCGCGCCCCTCCTAGCCGCTCTGTTCGACTCGAGCCTGGTCAATCCCTTTGCGGTCTGCTGGGTCGCCTTCTTCGGCACATTCGGGCTGCGTGACTTCCGCCGCGAAGTTCCTTGGTACGGCACGCTGTACAACCGCGCGAACTGGGTGCTCGCAACCTACGTCGGCTGGGTCGCGCTGTTCATTACAGGGCCGTGGGTGAAGGCCGGAGACCCTTACGCGTCTTTTGCCCAAATCCTGATCGTCGGGGCTGCCTTTGCGCTCACAAACAACTTGTTGAGCGTCCTCGCCGCCAGCATCCGAACTCGATCGCCGTTCGCAAAGGTGTGGGCAGTCTCGGTTCGACAAGTAGCGATCGGTCTCGTCGGTCAGGTACCGATGGGGTGGCTCATGGCCCAGATCGCGATCACCGTCGGCTACTGGGCAACGTTGCCCTTCCTCGTGCCGCTGCTTCTGGCGAGATACACGTTCACCAAATATGCGGAGACTCGGGACCTCTTCTTCGGTACGGTCAGCGCACTATCCCAGGCGATCGACGCGAAAGACGGTTTCACTCGCGGCCACGCTGACCGCGTGTCTCGGATCGCCGGCGCGATCGCGCGTGAGATGGGGATCGGCGAAGCCGAGATCGAGCGGATCGAGCTGGCCGGCCTGCTTCACGACATCGGGAAGATCGGCGTTGAGGACCGCATCCTCATGAAGCCCATGCGCCTCGATGCGGACGAACAGGAGCTCATGCGCCGGCATCCCATCTACGGAGCATCGATCCTTGAGCCATCGGCCGCACTGCGCCCGCTCGTCCAGATGGTGCTGCACCATCACGAGAACTTCGACGGCTCGGGGTATCCGGAAGGTCTTCGCGGCGAGGGCATCCCGCTAGGCTCCCGGATCATCATCGTCGCTGACGCGTACGAGGCGATGACCTCAGACCGTATCTACCGGAAAGCGATCGGCCACGAACGGGCGCTCGATCAGCTCAACAAGTACAAGGGCATCCAGTTCGATCCGAAGATCGTGCGCTCGCTCGAACAGCTCCTTGCAAAGCGCGGTCCGGACGCGTTCGAGGTGAGCGAGCTTCCTCCGATCAACTACGAGACACTGGCCGAGCTGCGCCGTCGTCTCGCCCGCGAGCCTCTCGTCCGCGACGCGCATGCTGGCTAGCGGGGCGATCCTCGGGGTCGTCGCAGGTCTCGCGATCGGCCGGAGCTGGCGGCCGCTCGCCACGGTGCAGATCCGTTGGTTCCCGCTCCTCATCGCAGGACTGCTGGCCCGCGCGGCCGCCCCCTTGGTTCCTGCAGTCAGCTTTCCGCTCTACGTCCTCGCCCTGGCGGCGACCGCTTTCAGCGCCGCGGCCAACGTGCGCTTGACCGGCGCGGCGCTCGTCGCCTTCGGCGGTGCGCTCAATCTCGCGGTCGTTCTCCTGAATCACGGCATGCCGGTCGACGCTGGCGCGGTCGCGGCGGCAGCCGCTTCGATGCCGACGGA
>Ga0075425_100006223_pt1 | contig 12497 bp, 9 predicted proteins | sample SoiMethybrSBSTD4_FD_75300 | JGI IMG/M metagenome (GOLD analysis project Ga0075425, IMG submission 75300) | Bulk soil microbial communities from a Populus tree surrounding site in Tennessee, USA - Soil MetaG P. TD hybrid SBSTD4 | ecosystem: Environmental > Terrestrial > Soil > Tree plantation...
GCGTGCATCGTCCCGTCGGCGAGCACGAACATGATGTTGCTGCCCCCCGCGCCGCGGGCCTTCCACTCCTTCAATTCGAAGGTCCGCAGGTCCGGGACGAAGTTGGTCTCCCACATGTGCCGGCCGGGCCGCATCGGCAGGAACGTGCCGTCGCCCTTGAACTGGCGTGCCTCGCCGAAGCGCTCGGCGAACGCGGTGGGGTTGTTCCAGATGAAGTCCTCGTTCCGGAAGACGTTGAGCACGAGCGGCAGGTCGGTCACCGCGACGATGCGCGCGGGCTCGGTCCCGCTGCCGTTGTAGTGCCGGTACGAGCCGTTCAGTGGGATCGCGAACAGGCTGCCGGTCTGCCACTCGAACGAGTGCCGCTCACCCGAGGGCGACTCGACGCTCGTGCTGCCGCGGCCGGCGAGGACGTAGACGACGGCCTCGTAGAGGTGTCGCTGCGGCGCGGTCTTACCACCGGGTGCCAGCTCGATGACCTGCATATCGACGAAGTCGCCGCGGCCGGTGAGGTGCGCGAACGCGCCGCTCGCCCCGAGGCGCGGCCACGGCGCGACGTCGAGCTCGAGGAGGTCGAGCCCGAAGCCCTCGTGGACCGGGATGCCCTCGCGCGCGGCCCATTCCTTGTACGGATCGACGAGGAAGCGCGGCTCGCTCACCGGGTGATCTTCTCGCGAGCGGCCTGCGGCGCGAGGAGGTGGCCCCACTTCTTGCGGGTCTCGCGCTTCGTCTCGGCATCGGGGCCGATCGCGATCGGGAACTCGTCGCGCCACTCCCACGGCCGCGTGGCGTCGATGATCATCCGCGAGTTGTGACCCTTCACGTCCGGGCGGATGGCCGGATCGAGCGGGCCAGACCAGGCCCGGTTGATGATGTCGAGCGAGCGCTCCGGGTCGGAACGCGTCACCACCGCCCACATGACGTCGTTCAGGTCGGTCACGTCGATGTCCTCGTCGACGACGATCACGATCCGCCCGAGGTAGGCCCCGACGCGGCACATCGCGGCCACGTGGCCCGCCTGCCGGGAGTGGCCGGCGTAGCGCTGCTCGATCGACACCGCGTTCAGGAGCCGGCACCCCCCGACGCCGAAGCAGTGCGCGTCCACGACGCCGGGTACGCCCGCGGCCTTCAGCTCGCGGAGGAGCAGCGCGGAGCGGAGGTACTCGCGGTACCGGTGCGGCTCGTACGGCGGCTTGTTCGGCGGGACGCCGAGGATGATCGGGTCGTTCCGGTGGTAGATCGCCTCGACGTCGAGCACCGGCTCGGCGCGCTCGCCCGACGCGTAGTAGCCCGTCCATTCGCCGAACGGGCCCTCGGGCAGCTTCTTGTCGTGATGGAGGAAGCCAGCCAGGACGATCTCGGCCGAGGCCGGCATCGGCAGCCCGGTGATCGGCTCGATGATCACCTCGTACGGCTCGCCGCGGATGCCGCCGGCCCAGTCGTACTCGCTGATGCCCTGCGGCACCTCGAGCGTGGAGGCGATGAACAGGAGCGGGTCGACGCCGCAGACGACGAGGATCGGGCAGGGCTGCTTGCGCTTGAAGTACGCGTCGCGGAACTGGCGGCCGTGCTTGCCGGGCGAGATATACACGCCGACGCGCTTGGCGTCGTGGACCATCACCCGATACGTCCCGAGGTTCACCCAGTCGGAGTCTGGGTCCTTCAGGATGTCGACGACCCCGGTGCCGAGGTAGCGGCCGCCATCGAGCGGATGCCACTGCGGTGAAGGGAACTTCAGCACGTCCACGTCGTCGCCGCGCAGCACGTTCTCCATGACCGGGCCATCCGTCACGACGCGGGGTGGCAGCGCTCGGCCCTGCTCGGTGAGCTCGAGGAACCGATCCATGAGCGGCCGGCGTTCGATGTCGACCGGCAGACCCAGGGTGAGCGCCAGGCGCGAGCGCGTCGCGTTCGCGTTCGCGAGGATCCGGAACCCGGCCGGGTAGCCGGGGATGTCGTCGAACAGAACGGCGGGGGAGTCGTCGGTGTGGTGGAGCATCTCGGTCACTTGACCGATGTCCTCTTCCCAGCTCGCGCCGCGCACATCGCGCAGCTCGCCGAGGTCGCGGACGCGCTCGATCCAGTCGCGCAGATCGCGGTATTCCATGGTCCTCACCGCGGCCTTACGGCCGCGTCCGCTCAAGGCTGTGGCGTTCGGAAGCGTAGCGCGCGAATGGTCTAACCATTATATTCTCAGAACCGCACGCCGCTCCGCACCATCCGACCATAAGGAGGAGCCCGTATGGCCGTCGAAACGAAGGCCCGCCGTCCGAAGAACCGCATCGCGGCAGACCTCTCCGGGCCACCCGCGAGCAAGGATGACATCCGTTCGCTCCCGGCGACGATCGAGTGGCTCCGCCACCAGGGCCTCCTGCTCGAGACCGACGTCGAGGTCGACGGCGACCTCGAGCTCACCGGCGTGCAGAAGCATTTCGACGGCAGCTACCCGGTGCTGTTCAACAACGTGAAGGGCTACCCGCACGCGCGCGCCATCACGAACCTGTTCGCGAACATGGACATCGTCAACCGCTACTTCGGCTGGACGGACGGCAAGGACCGGACGAAGAAGCTCGCCCACGCACTGACCCATCCGATCCCGGCCGAGATCATCCCGCAGGATCAGGCACCGGTCCAGGAGGAGGTCATCACCGACGACCTCGAGGTCAACAAGTGGCTCATGGCGATCCGGCACACCGTCCTCGAGTCCGAGATCACCATCGGGTCGGGCAACAGCGTCGTGATCGGCGACGTGTTCCACGGGGGCAGCCACATCGGGTACAACCGGATGAACTTCCGCTGGGGCAACGTCGGCACGTTCCAGCCCGCTCCGGGCGGCCACATGTGGCAGATCATGACCGAGCACTACAACGACCCGAAGCCCGTGCCGTTCACGATGGCCTTCGGCGTGCCGGTGGCGGCCACGCTGCTTGCCGGGGGCGGCTTCGACTACGCGGTCCTCCCGCGCGGCGGCGACGAGCTCGGCGCGGCGGGCGCGGTGCAGGGCTTCCCGATGCGCTACGTGAAGTGCCGGACGATCGACGCGTACACGCTCGCCGACGCCGAGTACGTCCTCGAGGGCGAGTTCTATCCGCAGGACAAGCGCTACGAGACCGCGGAGTCGGAGAAGGCCGACGTGCAGGGCCGCTTCCACTTCCACCCCGAGTGGGCCGGCTACATGGGCAAGGCGTACCGCGCGCCGACCTTCCACGTGAAGGCGATCACGATGCGCAAGCGCACGTCGAAGCCGGTCATCTTCCCGCTCGGCGTGCATATGCTCGACTGCCACAACATCGACACGACCGTTCGCGAATCCGCGATCTACGAGCTGTGCGAGCGCCTGCAGCCGGGCATCGTGCAGGACGTGAACATCCCGTACCCGATGACCGACTGGGGCGGCTGCATCATCCAGCTCAAGAAGCGCAACCGCTGGGAGGATGGCTGGGCCCGCAACTTCCTGGTCGCAGCCATGTCGTGCAGCCAGGGGATGCGGCTCGCGATCGCCGTCGACAGCGACATCGACATCTACAACATGGACGAGATCATCTGGTGCCTCACCACGCGGGTGAACCCGCGGACCGACATCCTCAACCCGCTGTTCGGCGGCGTGGGCCAGACCTTCATTCCCGAGGAGCGTCTCACCGCCGGGGACAAGCAGTGGACCGGCATGAACACGCGCTTCGAGGGCGGCATGGCCATCGACGCGACCATGCCATATGGATACGAGAACGACTTCATGCGGCCGGTGTACCCGATCGACCGCGTCGACCCGAAGAAGTGGTTCGACGAGTCGGAGATCGCGAGCGCGAAGGCGATCATGCACGGCTGGGTCGAGACGCTCTCCCGGTACGGCCGCTAGGACCGAAGCCACGCCGGACGCGTCGCTGCTCGGCGGCTGCCGGGTCCTGGATCTTGCCGATCTGTCCGGCGCCGTCTGCGGACGCATCCTCGCCGACCTCGGCGCCGACGTCGTGAAGGTCGAGCCGCCCGGCGGCGAGGCCGACCGGCTCACACCGCCGTTCGTCGGCGACGTCGAGAACGCCGAGCGCTCGATCCCGTGGCTTGCCGCGAACGTGAACAAGCGGGGGATCACCTGCGACCTCGCGTCGGCCGACGGCCGTGCCGCGTTCGCCCGGCTCGCCGCGTCGGCACGGGTCGTCGTCGAGTCGTTCCCGCCCGGACTCCTCCGCGAGCTCGGGCTGGACGAGGCGCTGCGCGACGCGATCGTCGTCTCGATCACGCCGTACGGCCAGGATGGCCCGCTCGCCGGCGTCGCCGGCTCCGATCTCGAGGTGACCGCGGCGAGCGGCAGCCTCTGGCTCGCCGGCGAGGAGGGTCGCGCGCCGGTGCGCACCGCACAGCCGCAGTCGCCCTACTGGAGCGGCATGTACGGCGCAATGGGCGCGCTCGTCGCGCTCCGTGCGCCGGTCGCGCAGCGGGTCGACGTCTCCGCGCAGGCCGCGATGACCACGGTGCATCCACCGGCGCCGGTCTGGTGGGACATCGCCGGCGAGGAGCACGGGCGCACCGGCCCGTTCCTCCTCGGGCGGAGCAACGTGGGCTCGCGCTTCCGGAACATCTGGGAGTGCGCCGACGGATTCGTGAGCTTCGCGATCCAGGGTGGCCCGATCGGCCGTCACACCGGGCGGATGCTCGCCGAATGGATGCATGAGCGAGAGGCGCCGACAGGGGCGATCGCGGCGATCGACTGGGATCGCTTCGACAACACGACGCTCACGCAGGCGCAGGTCGATGAGCTCGAGGCGGCGATCGCGCCGTTCCTCCGCTCGCTCAGCAAGGCCGAATTCTTCACCGAGGTCGTGAAGCGCAAGATGCTCGGCTATCCGGTCGGCGATGCCTCCGACTCGCTCGCCGACCCGCAGCTCCGGTCCCGCGACTTCTGGCGCACCCTGGTCCCCGCGGAGGGCCTCGCACCGTTGCCGTTCCCCGGCGGCTTCGCGCTCTTCGATGGCGAACGGCCGGCCGTGCGGCGGCCCGCTCCGCGCGTCGGCGAGCACAACGCCGAGGTCTACGGCGACGCCGGCATCGACGACGATGAGCTCGCGCGGCTGCGCGCGATCGGCGCGGTATGACGGACGTCGCGACGCGTGCAGCGGCGCCACCGGCCACGGGAGCGCTCGCCGGCCTGCGCGTCGTCGAGATGGGCTTCGCCGCGGCCGGCCCGCTCGTCGGTAAGTACCTTGCGAATTTCGGTGCCGAGGTCATCCGGCTCGAAAGCCGCCTCGCCGCCGACGTGTTCCGAACGACGTACCCGCCGTTCAAGGACGGCGTCGTCGCTCCGGATCGCGCCGGGATGTTCGCCTTCTACAACGACGGCAAGCGCAGCGCGACCCTGAACCTGAAACACCCAAAGGGTGTCGCGCTCGCGCGCGCGCTCATCGGGCAGGCCGACGTCTTCGTCGAGAGCTTCACGCCGGGCACGGTGGCGCGGCTCGGGCTCGGCGCCGACACGCTGCGCGCCGCGCACCCCGAGCTCATCGTGCTGTCCAGCTGTAACCAGGGTCAGACCGGCCCCCACGCGTTCCACCCTGGCTACGGGAGCCAGCTGAGCGCGCTCGCGGGATTCGTGCAGCTGCTCGGCGAGCCCGACTCCACGCCGGTGCTGCTGTACGGCCCGTACATCGACTACATCGCCGTGGGCTACGGCGCGATCGCGGTCCTCGCGGCGCTCGAGCGGCGTGCGCGCACCGGAGCCGGCTGCACGATCGACCTCTCGCAGTACGAGGCGGGGCTGCAGTTCCTGGTGCCGACGATCCTCGAGTTCGCCGCGAACGGCCGGATCCCGGGCCGCGCCGGGAACGCCGACGCGGTCGCCGCGCCGCACGGGGTGTACCGCTGCGCCGGCGCGGACCGCTGGGTCGCGCTCAGCGTGTGGACCGACCCCGAGTGGCAGGCTCTCTGCGCGCTGACCGGCATCTCGGGACCACCCACGGCCGCCGGCCGGCGGGCCGAGCGCGCCGCCCTCGATCAGGCGATCGAGGGATGGACACGCTCGCGCGAGCGCGACGACGTGGTCACCCGGCTCCGTGACGCGGGCGTGCGCGCCGCGCCGGTCCTCTCGATCCCCGAGCTGTTCAGCGATCCGCAGCTGACCCATCGCGGGATGTGGCCGGCGGTGACCCATCCCGCGATCGGCCCGATGCACGTGATGGCCCCGCCGTTCCGGCTCTCGGCCACGCCGAGCGTGCAGGAACGGCCCGGCCCGACCGTCGGCGCCGACAACGACCACGTGTTCGGGACGATCCTTGGGTTGTCGCCCGACGAACGGCGCACACTCCAGCGCGATGGCGTCTTCGAGTAAGCCCTCCCCGTCGGGGGCGGCCGGCACGGCGATCGAGCGGCGCAAGGCCGAGCACCTGCGGATCGCGGCCGAGGAGGACGTCGAGACCAGGAGCGGGCCGGGGTGGAACGACGTGCATCTGCTCCACGACGCGCTGCCGGCGGCCGACGCGGCGAAGATCGACCTCTCCACGCGGCTCCTCGGGCACACGCTCGCCCTCCCGCTCCTGATCGCGGGAATGACCGGCGGGCATTCCGGGGCCGAGCAGGTGAACGCGCTGCTGGCCGCCGCGGCCGCTCGGCATGGTCTCGGGATCGGCGTCGGGAGCCAGCGCGCAGCGCTGCGCGACGCGAGCCTGCGGCGCACCTACGCGGTCGTGCGCGAGCGCGCGCCGGACGCGTTCGTGATCGCGAACGTGGGCATCTCGCAGCTCGTCGCGCAAGATGACGGCCCGGCGATCGGGGCGAAGGACATCCGCGCGCTCATCGAGATGGTCGGCGCGAACGCCATCGCGCTGCACCTGAACTATCTCGAAGAGTCCGTGCAGCCGGAGGGCCAGACCCGTGCGTCGGGCGTCGAGGCGGCGGTCCGCAGGCTCTGCGTGCAGAGCCCGGTGCCGGTCATCGCGAAGGAGACCGGCGCGGGCGTGAGCGGGTCGGTCGCAAAGCGTCTCCGGGCGCTCGGGGTGAAGGCCATCGACGTCGGCGGTGTCGGTGGCACGTCGTTCGCCGCGATCGAGGCGCTCCGCGCGCAGGATCGCGGCGACGCATCGCGCGCGCGGCTTGGTCAGGTGTTCCGCGATTGGGGTGTGCCGAGCGCGGTCGCGGTCGTCGGCAGCGCGCGCTCGGGGCTGCCGGTCATCGCGACCGGGGGCGTGCGCAGCGGGCTCGACGCGGCGAAGGCGCTGGCCCTCGGCGCGACGGCGGTGGGCGTGGGCCGGCCTTTGCTGCAAGCGGCCCTCGAAGGCGCCGCCGCCCTCGACCGGTGGATCGCGCAGTTCGCGCTCGAGCTGCGGACCGCCACCTTCCTCTCCGGCGTCGCGCGATCGCGCGACCTCGCGACCAGACCGCCCGTCGTCACGGGCGTGACGCGCGAGTGGATCGACCAGCTCGGTTATCGGCCACGTTCAGGTGCTCGCACGTGAGCGAGGTCGACCACACGCTCTTCCACCGGATCGCTGAGCCCGCGAGCGCACGGATCCGGTCGCGCATCGTCGAGCTCGGACTCAAGCCGCGCATCGACTTCCAGAACGCCGACACCGACGCGAAGGACGACCCGCGCCTGGGGTCCGCGCCCACACCGGCACTCTGGGATGGCCGAACGCTCACCGTCGGCGAGGACCAGGTGGCGCGGAAGCTCACCGCCATGCGCCCGGAGCGGGAGGACGGCTGGTGATCCTGCGATGATCCCCGGCATGGATCCCGGCCGGCGGTACAACGCCGCGGAGACGTTCATCGACGCGAACCGCGTAGCCCGCGCGGAACGCGTCGCGATCCGGTGCCAGGGACTTTCGGTGACCTACGGCGAGCTCGGCGCGAACGTCGATCGCGCGGGCAACGCCCTGAAGGCGCTGGGCATCCAGATGGAGCAGCGGGTCGTCATGCAGGTCATCGACTCGCCCGCGTTCCCGTACGCGTTCTTCGGTGCGATCAAGATCGGGGCGATCCCGGTGCCCACGAACACCCTGCTCGTGCCGCGCGACCTGCGCTACATCCTCGAGGACACCCGCGCGGTCGCGATCGTCGTGTCGGAGCCGCTCCTCCCGAAGGTGCTCGAGGCGGCGAAGGATCTGCCGCGCCTGCGGCACGTCATCGTCACCGGCAGCGCGGCGCATGACGGCGTCGTCTCGTTCGAGGACGCGCTGGCGGCGGCGGACGACGAGCTCGACCCGGCGGACACGACGCCGGACGACGCGTGCTTCTGGCTGTACAGCTCGGGCACGACCGGATTCCCGAAGGGCGCGGTCCACCTGCAGCACGACATGCGCTACTCGTGCGAGACCTTCGGCGCGGAGGTCCTGCGGACGACCGAGGAGGACCGGTACTTCACGGTGTCGCCGCTCTTCCACGCCTACGGCCTCGGGAACGGGGTCTTCACTCCCTTCTATGCGGGTGCGTCCGCGGTGTACAAGCCCGAGCGTGCGACGCCGGACCTGGTCTACGGGCTCATCACGAGCGAACGCCCGACCGTCCTGTTCAGCGCGCCGACGTTCTACGCGGCGCTGCTCGCGTATCCGGAGGAGCACTTCCGCTACGACGTGTCGTCGCTTCACTTCGCGTTCTCAGCCGGTGAGGCGCTGCCGAAGCCGCTGTTCGACGCGTGGAAGCAGCGGTTCGGGATCGAGATCGTGGATGGGATCGGGTCGACCGAGATGATGCACGTGTTCATCTCGAACCGGCCCGGCAGCGCGCGCGGCGGCACGAGCGGGAAGATCGTGCCCGGCTACCGGGCGAAGATCGTCGACGATGGCGGCGCCGAGCTGCCCGCCGGTGAGTCCGGGCACCTTTGGGTCTCGGGCGACTCGTGCTGCGCGTACTACTGGAACCAGCACGAGAAGTCGAAGGCCACGTTCCGGGGGGAGTGGACCGTCACCGGTGACAAGTACCACCTGGACGCCGAGGGCTACTTCACCTACGAGGGCCGCAGCGACGACATGCTCAAGGTCTCCGGCCAGTGGGTCTCGCCTGCCGAGGTCGAAGCCGCGCTCATGGGGCACCCGGCGGTGCTCGAGGCCGCGGTCGTCGGCGCGAAGGACAAGGACGAGCTCACCAAGCCCAAGGCGTACGTGACCTTGAAGAACGGCAAGAGCGGGGATGAGGCGCTCGCCGACGAGCTGAAGGCGTTCGTGAAGGGCCGGATCACCCCGTACAAGTACCCGCGCTGGATCGTGTTCACGCCCGAGCTGCCGAAGAACGCGGCGGGCAAGATCCAGCGGTTCAAGCTCCGGGAGCTCGGATAGATGGACGCACTCGCGAAGGTGACCGCGTGGCGCAAGGAGGCGACCGACGACCCCGACGGATTCTGGGGCCGGGCTGCCGAGGAGCTGCGCTGGTCGAAGAAGTGGGACCGGGTGCTCGACTGGCAGCCGCCGACCTTCCGCTGGTACCGCGGCGGGCGGTCGAACCTCGCCTACAACTGCCTCGACCATCACGTCCTGTCCGGCCGAGGCGCCGCGACCGCGCTCATCACCGAGAACGAACGCGGCGAGACGCGGACGTTCAGCTACGCGGAGCTGCACGCTGAGGCGAAGCGGATCTCCGCGGCGTTGCGCGGACTCGGGATCGCCAAGGGCGATCGGATCGCGATCTACATGCCGACCTCGGCCGAGGCTATCGCGCTCATGCTCGGTGCGATCCGCATCGGCGCCGTGATCATCGTGATCTTCGCGGGGTTCGGTTCAGGTGCGCTCGGGGAGCGCGTGCGGCTGGCAGGCGCGAGGGCACTGTTCGCGACCGACGTCACATACCGCAAAGGCAAGGACGTGGCCCTCAAAGCACTCGTTGATGACGCGGTCGCCGGAGCACCGACGGTGGAGCGGGTCATCGTCCTCCGGCGGACGGACGGACCGATCCCATGGACGAACGGACGGGACACCGAATGGCAGGAGTTCCTCGATGGTGGCCGCGGCCAGGAGGACGGGGCCGTCGAGCTCGAGGCGAACGAGCCCGCGTACATCCTTGCGACGAGCGGCACGACCGCGAAGCCGAAGCTCGCGGTGCACACCCACGGCGGGTATCAGGTCTACGTGTACTCGATGGCGAAGTGGATGTTCGGCCTGCGGCCCAGCGATGTCTGGTGGTCGACCTCGGACATCGGGTGGGTGGTCGGGCACAGCTACATCGTGTTCGGGCCGCTGCTCGTGGGCTGCGCGACCATCGCGTATGAGGGCGCCATCGACCATCCGGACGCTGAGACGTTCTACAAGATCGTCGAGCGCCACAAGGTCACCGGTGTCTTCACCTCGCCGACGGCCGTGCGGCTCCTCATGCGCTACGGCAACGGACCGGCCAAGAAGCACGACCTCGGCTCGCTCGAGCGCGCGTTCTGCGCCGGCGAGGTCCTCAACGCGCCGGCGTGGGAGTGGTTCCAGAAGGAGGCACTCGGCGACCGGATCCCGGTGATCGACCACTACTGGCAGACCGAGACCGGCGGCCCGATCGTCGGGAACCCGTACGGCATCGCGCTGCTGCCGATCAAGCCGGGCTCGGGCGGCGTGCCGCTGGCCGGGATCGAGGCGAAGGTGCTGACGCCCGAGGGCGGTCCCTGCGCGCCGAATGAGAAGGGCATCTTTGTCATCACCCGACCGTTCCCGGGGTTGACCGCGCGCCTCTGGGCCGAGCCGGAGCGGTACGCCGCCGATTACTGGGACAGGGTCCCCGGGCAGAACGTGTACTTCACCGGTGACGCCACGTCCATCGACAACGACGGGTACGTGTGGTTCAGCGGCCGAGCCGACGAGATCATCAAGATCGCCGACCACCGCATCGGAACGATCGAGGTCGAGACGGCATTCCTGCGACATCCGTCGGTCGCGGAAGCCGGCGTCACCGGGCGACCGGACGAGCTGCGTGGCCAGGTCATCTCCGCGTTCGTGGTCCTCAAGCAGGGACAGGAGCCGTCCGACGCCCTCCGGGCCGAGCTGCTTGCGACCGTGCGCAAGGAGCTCGGACCGCTCGCGGTCGTCGGCGAGCTCAACTTCGTCGACATGCTGCCGAAGACGCGAAGCGGCAAGATCATGCGGCGCGTCCTGAAGGCCGTGATCCTCGACAAGGACCCGGGCGACATCTCGACGATCGAGGACGAGGGCTCGGTGGAAGAGGCGCGCGAAGCCTGGCAGCAGCTGCGGACCGTTGTCGCGGACCGGAGCTGAGGCCAAGCCGCCCTGGTCGGCGGTCCCGCGCGCGATCAAGGACGAGGTCGCGAACCTGCTCGGCTCCCCGGTCGCGCGCGCCGAGCGCGTGTACGGCGGCTACACGCCGTCGGCGACATTCCGGATGCGCCTGGAGGACGGCCGGCGCGCGTTCATGAAGGGCACGTACCCGCTCGAGAGGGACAGCCACGTGCTCTGGAAGCTCGTGGAGGAGGAGCACATCTATCAGGAGCTCAGCCCGTACCTGCGCCCGTGGGCGCCGCGCTACTACGGCGGCGCCAAGGCGGAGGGCTGGCATGTCGTCGTGCTCGAGGACCTCGGACCGCAAACGATGCCGCCGTGGAGCGGGCGGAAGACGGTCGCCTGCGCGCGCTCGTATGCCGCGTTCCACGCGAACACCTTTGGCAAGCCGCTGCCGCGCTGGCTGTCGCGGATCGAGCACCAGGACTTCGCGCCGTTCTGGGATCGGCTTGCCGCCTCTGGTGAGCTCCGCGGTACGGCGTCGCTCGCGAGGCGCCGCGCGGATGAGGCCGAGGAGTGGCTCGACGTCGCGCTGCCGGTCCTGCGTGAGCGCTCGGCGCTGCTTCTGAAGCTCCGGCCGCCGTTCGCGATCATGCATTTCGACACTCGCTCGGACAACATCCGGCTCCAAGGCAAGCTGCTCCGTCTTTTCGACTGGAACTTCGCATGTGTGGGACCGAACGAGATGGATGTCGTCGCGTTCGCGCAGACCATCACCGCCGAGGGAGGGCCGGAGCCCGAGCGTTTCGTCGCCGAGTACGACCTGCTGCTCCCGCTCCGCACGACCGCCCTCGAGGCATCGATCGCCGGGGTCGCGGGCTACTTCGCGGACCGCGCGTGGCGTCCGCCGTCGATCGGCCTGCCCCGGCTCCGGCCGTGGCAGCGCCGGCAGCTCAAGGTGATGCTCGCGTGGGCCGCGCGGCAATTCGGCCTTCCCGAGCCGCGCTGGCTCGCCGCGGTCGCGGACTAAAGCGGTGCCCGAGTGGCCCGAGCTCCGGGTCATGCAGGAGCGGATCGCCGCGGCCCTCGTCGGCAAGAAGGTCGTCGCGGTTCGGGTCGGCGATCCGGTCGTGCTCCGTGCGCTGAAGCCCGTGGACGAGCTCCTCGTCGGGCGCACGCTGCGGTCGGTGACGCACCACGGCAAGTTCCTGATCTTCGCCTTCGACGGGATCACGATGACCGTGAACCCGATGCTCGCCGGCCTTTTCCTCCTTCAGCCGGCCGGAGCGAAGGCGACGAAGGACACGCGCATGCGCCTGGAGTTCGAAGGCGGCATGGAGCTGCGATATCGGGACGACGTCCGGATGG
>Ga0075425_100006225_pt1 | contig 12495 bp, 10 predicted proteins | sample SoiMethybrSBSTD4_FD_75300 | JGI IMG/M metagenome (GOLD analysis project Ga0075425, IMG submission 75300) | Bulk soil microbial communities from a Populus tree surrounding site in Tennessee, USA - Soil MetaG P. TD hybrid SBSTD4 | ecosystem: Environmental > Terrestrial > Soil > Tree plantation...
AAAAGATCGCGGTAATGCCAAAGGTCGCGCAATTCACGCAACAGATCGAGCGGAGAGAAGGAAACAGGGCGGATGATCCTGATCGGGCGAGCGGTGTTCATCCTTCCAAATCCGTGGCCTTATTCAGAGGCGTCTTTTTTATTTCCTCAAGATAGTAAATACGTCGCAGTGCGATTGCATAGGCAACGAGATAATAGATGTACCACTGGTAGGCTACAGCAGCGAAGAAACTCGCCACCATGTAACCCACTAAACTCGCTTGCAGCCCGATAGATAAGTAGTAGAACCGAGAATTCTCATTTCGCTCAAACAATTCCCGTTCAATCATCCGCAGCTTTCGCAATGGATGAACCAGAAAGATGATGTAAGCGATCATCGCGGGAATGCCGATCTCCGACGCGACTTGCGTGTAAGCGTTGTGGGTGCCTAACTCCTGCTCCGACTTGTGGTGAAAGTTTCCCAGGCCCACGCCGAAGAGCGGATATCTCAGTGCCACCCAGATCGATCGTTTCAGCACGACTGTACGTTGACTCGACGAGCCTGTGACGTCCGCTGCTGAGTCGAAGATACTCGCGAGACGTCCTGAGTAGGCGCCGGGTGCAACAGCCAAAAAGAAAATGACGGCCAGAACCAGCGTCGCCACGGTCGCGGTCTTGTTGCGACGACCGAGCTTGCGTGCCAGCACGAGCGTCATGCCGATCAATCCGAGAAAGCCGCCGCGCGAGAACGTGATAATCACGGCCGCGATCATCAAAAAGGCGGCGCCCCAATAGACGACCTTCCGCAGAGGGTTTTTCTTCAAGAGGCCGAATACGAAAGCGATCGGTATGATCGTTATGAGGTGAAGAGCGAGATCGTTTGAGTTGTCGAATAGATTCTTGATCGCGCCCGCTACGCGCTGCGTGTTCGTCTCCTCTAAGCCGATTTTGAAGATCCCGGCGCGATAATCGTTGATCAGATGCACGCTCAGATAAATACTAACGATCAGAACCAGCCAGATCAGAAGTTTCAAACGCAGCTCGGTGCGTATTACGTTCGCCAGCACAATGAAGATCAGTATCGTCTTGATGCATAAATCGACGAACGTTCCCCAGGCTTCGGAAGGATCGATCGCAAAGGGAATCGACAGGAGTCCAGCCAGGCCGAGAAGCAGGACCATATTTACTTCCGTTGGCCGTTCCGTCAGATTTCCTTCGAGAACCAACTGGCTGATGAAATAGACCGCCAGGGTTACGATGCCGGTGTAAAACGCCATCGTCGTGAATGACGAGAGTGCGGGAATCAGTTCGTAAGGGCGGAAGTAAAGGACGATACTGAAGACAAAGAGGCACGCGAAACTGAGGCTGTGCCCCTTTTTCGCCGGCCACTTGCCGGCTTCGACATCAATGAACCTGGGCCTCGCCTCGGTCTTCTCAGCAGAATCAGCCGGCTGTTTCGACGGATGTTCGAGATCAAGTTGCTTGAAGACAGGCTCCCCGATAGGCTCGTCGTCGGCAGGACGCGAACGCTTGGACGGAAATACTCCTTCGTAATCTAGAATCTCAGGATGCCGCATTATGTGCTTTTTTGGCGTTTTGTGCCTTTTCGTGGCTACGGATAAGCAATCACGCAGTGAAGTTTCCCAACGCGATGAACTTCATGCCGTTTGAAGCCCGCCTGGTCCAACAGTTCTTTTATCCTTGCTCTCGTATAAAAGAACACGTCACAGCCGCGCGCGTTTAGTCGCACCTTTCGGATCGGCGCGCGCCAGGTCCAAAATCTCGGGAACGCCAGAATCACTTTGTCAGTCGAGAGCTCTCGCATCTTTTTCAGCACGGGCAGTGGATCGCTGATGTAGTCGAAGAGCCCGATACCAAAGCTCACGTCAAACTTCTCATTACCATCGTAGGCGAGCAGATCCGTCTGCCGAAACTCGCAAATGGAATCAAGATGCTCTCGCTGGCTCGCTTGCTTGCACAAGCCAACCATGACTTCCGCAATGTCGATTCCCAACACACGGCGAGCCCCTTTGCGCGCGAGCTCGAGGCTGTAAAGTCCGTTGCCACAGCCGACGTCGAGAAACGTTCGATCTTTGATCGGCTCGCAATTCTTAATCGTGAATACATAGCGCTCGTACATGTCTTTGCGAAAGACGTTGTCGAGCACGTTTGAAAACTTGGACTTACGATGCGTGTAAATCCGCTGAAAGGCGTCAGCTTCATTATTCCAATATTTTCTCTGAGCCAGTATCTCTTCGTTCACAATCCGAGTACCTCTCTGATCGTTGTAAACTCAAAATCATTTAATAACTTCGCAAATCGTTTCTCGGTCTGATCCAGGTTTCGATAGTGCCGAATCTTTTGCGACAGCGACAAATCCTTGATTCGCGGTTGACCCGGATCAAGTTCCCAGGGATGCAGATAAAAAACTGTGGGTCGTCCGCCTTGGTTCACCTTCTTCAAACAAAACTTCGTGTATGCATAAGGAAACAGACGGAAGTAGCCGCCGCCTCCAAATGGAAAGCGCCTGCCGAACATTTCCACACAACTCATCGGAAACTCATACAGCCCATCGGTGATCTTGTAAGGGACCAACGGCGCGTTGGGAACACCATAGTCGGGATGAAAACCAATCGGAAAAACTGACGAGTCGTATTTGAAGTTATACTTTTCGAGAATCGGCAGCGCCCACGGCTTTGTCTTTTCCACCACCGTGAACGACGGAGCACGAAATCCGATCGGGCGTGACTTGATGCCACAGTTTTCAATCGCTTGAAGCGCTTTGGCAAGATCCTCTTCGAATTCCTGCGGCGTGATCTCAGTCAGCAGCAAGTGATTGTAACCATGGACCGCGATCTCGTGACCTTGCGCTTCAACCCTTTGAATCAACTCCGGCAGCCGTTCGGCAACCCAGCCAAGCACGAAAAACGTCGCGCGAGTTTTGTGTTTTTCGAAGAGCGCGAGCAGACGTTCAGTGCTCTCGCGGACTCTCAGCTCACAGTTGTCCCAGTCGCGCAGTTTGATGACCCCGCTCAGGTTGTGCACGCAAAACCAGTCTTCAAGATCGATCGAGATAGCGTTCTTCATGTACTTACAATTCTTTCCCGAACCGGCTCCCACTTGATGTAGCGTTCACCGCGCAGCAATTTGAACAGCGCAATCAAACACGCAATGTTTGTGATCACGAAATACTGCGGTAAAGCGAGCAAACGCGAATTGATGCCGAAGCGGACCATCACAGCAGATGCAGCCGCCGAAAGATAAAAAGCGATCTGAGCTAGAAACACGACGGCGTAAAAAAGACTCTTAAATGCGAGCAGACCAGAACTGATGAGCAGCACGATCAAAAACAGCGGCACGAGATAGCGCATCACTTTGTGTGAAAGAAGCTGCACGGCGTAGAACCCTTTGCGGAACGGATTCAGCACGTCGCGGTTACGCCAGAGATCGGCGAGTGTCTGCGTGATAATCCGCACGCGAACCGCCAGCTCCTTGTTCGCTCTCGCGTTCGGTTCTTCAACGCAAACAGCTTCCGGTTCGTAGACGGCCCGAAGCCCCTGCCTGACCATCGTCGTCGCAACCAGGAAATCGCTGCACGCTTCGTGATAGAGCGGGATGTAGGCTGACTTGCGCACGGCGTACATGCAGCCGCAAACGCCGATCAGCGAGGTGATCGCGCTCTCGTGCTTCTTCAACAGAAATTCATAGTTCCAATACGAACGCGTTCCGTGACTGACGCTCGAATCAGCGTCGTGAGCGTAAACCACATTTCCCGTGACGCAACCGACGCTCGCGTCTGCAAAAGACCGCACCAACAGACTAAGTACGTCAGAACGATAGTGAGTGGTCGCGTCCGAGAACAAAAGGATCTCTCCAGTCGCTTTTTCAACGGCAGCGTTTTGGGCGGCAGTCTTTCCCAAACGCTCAGCTTGACGGTGGAGTTTCACGCCCCGTGGAGCAAAACTGCGCACGATCTCGTCGGTGCGATCGGTCGAACAGTCGGAGGTAACGATGATCTCGAGCTCGGACTTCGGGTAGGCGAGCGCCAGCGTGTTTTCCAGCTTTGCAGCCAGATCCCGCTCTTCGTTGTAGGCCGCGATAATGACGGTCACGGTTGGCGTAAACTCGCGCCGCAGCACCGGTTTTCCGCGTAAACGGCTGATGAGCATCAGCAGCAGCGGGTAGCCGGCATAGGTGTAGACGATGGCTACGACGGCGGTCCAGAAGATGATTTCGACGTAGGTACTCAACTCAGGGTCATTAAACAACGAAAATGGGACGTTTTCCAGCCACAAAAAGGCACAAAAGCCATAAAGACTTGGGAAGAATGAAACGTAAGTTAAGTCTCATTTGTGTCCTTTTTGTGCTTCTTTGTGGCTACTAAAAAGATTCCCGTCGTCGCCAGCTCGGCGTCTGAGCGGTCGCGATATGGCGCCGCCAGCTTGGGCCGAATGCTATTGATCAGACCGATGGCCTTTTCAGAATAGTCTACTCCTGGCTCGATGCGTTCCTTGTGTGGCGTCAGCGGTCCTTCGCCAAGGATGGACGAAACCAGCAACTTCGCGTCATATCCACGTTTCAGCATCTGCTCTCGATAGTCGCCTGTCAACTTGCGATTCGGCTTACCTGAATCGCTGGCCATCAGGTGATATATGCGTTCTGGAATCGTGAGAAATGTGAGGGGATGCATGCCGCGGCTGCTAAACATCTTCTCGTCACTAAGGTCGATCTTGTGGAGCATGTAACCGCCGGACTTTAGCAGACGGTCCATCGCCTCGAAGCCCCGATCGATGTCGTAGACGTTGTGAATAACTGCGCGTGAGACGATGAAATCAAACGAAGCGGGCTCGAGAATTTGATCGGCCTCTTCGATTCCGTGGCCGTAGATGTAATCCAGGCGTTCGGGATTCAATTCGATTCCACTGTTCAGCTTGATCGCATCATCGAAGACGCGCGCCTGCTCGGAAGAGAGTTGTTTTCTGAGTTCCAGGTAGATTTTTGTCTGCTGGTCGACGTTTCGCTCGGAGTAAAACTTGTCGAGACAAACTACTTGCGTCGCGCCGGCAACCAGAAATTTAAGCGCGACGCCGAAGTTGTCTCCTGGTCCAACTTCGAGAATCCGACGACCGCGAAACGCTTCCGGCCCAAGGTCCGCATACTCCAAATAATCGCGATAAACCCGCTCGATATAATCGACACTCTTCTCAAGGCTCCAAAACTCGTGCGTCGATCCGTAAGCCGTCACTGTGTTGCCGGCTCTAAATGCTCTCCGTCGTCGCCAGTTGTCGACAATCCTGTGCGCGATGATGAGAGTCTTCGACTGTCCTGCCAGTTTTTTCAGCGCAACACTCATACAACTTTTGGTTTGTGGGGGAGCAACAGCAGCATCGAATTTTTTATATCAGCGAGGGCCTTTCTGCCTGCCGGCATTAGAGCTAGAAACCCAGGAGTCGTGATTGCCACAATGATGCCGCAAGCCACAAATCCGATCACAGGATTTGGCCCCGCGACAAACCTGCGAAATACAATACACGCCAGTAACGAACAGACGGACGCGCCGGTGAACGGGGCCAATAATCGATAAAAGTCGGCCGTCCTGACCGGCCCAGAACGCCCGACGAACCAGTAAAGCAGAGGATTCGCAATCAAAATTCTTCCGAGTGAAAACGAAGCGGCAACCCCAACCGCGCCCCACGGCAAACCCGCAAGCAACGACAAGATCGAGATCGGCGCGTTGATCATCGACCAGCGCAGCATGTCTCTGACACGTCCCTGACTAACGAGCAACCAACCACCAGTGGCGGCGACCGGCTGGAACAGTCCGGCCACACCCATGAAGATGAATATCTTTGCCGTGTAACCCCACTGCGGACCAAGAATGATCAGCACGAGCCAATCGGCGGTCGCAAGCATCAGCATGACTGCGGGCATCGTCACCATGATGACTTTTTCCATAATCCGCAGATAAGCTTGCCGGTAACGTTCCGGTGAATCGGCGAGACGGCTCAGCGCTGGAATCGTCACCGTCGCGAGTGGCTCGTTGATCTGATCCGTAGGCAGGCTGAGAAGCTGTGTGGCTTTCGAGTAAAGACCGAGGAGTTGCGCACCAAACGCTCGACCGACGATCAGGTTGTCGCAATTTTTTGAGACGTAGTTGATGAGCGCGTATCCGGTGATGTTTCCACCAAACGAGAGCATCGAGCGCACGCCCGTGTTACGCTTTGGACGACCCGGCCGCCAGCGACACACCAGCCAAACACCAAGACTGTTCGAAGCCAGCAGCGCCAGTTGACTGAAAACTAAAGACCAGTAGCGCGCTCCGCGCCACGCGAAGAAGATACCGACCACATAACCAATCATCATCGACGTGAACGCGATCACACTCAGCGCGTAAAAACGCATCTGCCGTTTGAGCAACGCTTCGTGTTGGACCGCCAAACCGCCAAACACAAACCCGATCGCCGTCACCATCGTGATCAGGATCAAACGCGGCTCACCGTAAAACCAACCGATCAGCGGCGCCAACAAGATCATGAGCAGCGTGATTGCCGCACTGATCGTTACGTTGACCCAGAAGAGCGTGCTGATCTGGTCGTAACCTATTTCTGCGCGTTGCACCGTCGCGAGCGACAGGCCGAGATCCTTGAACATCGCCACGAACCCTGTAAACACAGCGACCATTCCAATCAGTCCGTAATCCTGAGGCGTGAGCAGACGAGCAAGAATCGCGGTTGCGACAATGCTGAGAGCAAACTTCAACCCGTGCGAGACGATCGTGACCACTCCGCCGCGCGCCGTCCGGCTGCCGAGTGCAGCAGTCAGATGCTCAGTATCGAAATATTCCTGACTGGGATTACCTGCTGGGTCTTGTGACATCTTTGACGAGGGTTAACTGTAGGGGCGGCCCTCCGTGGCCGCCCGTTCACAAATAATGCGTGTTTTCAGGGTGAGGGGCGGCCACGGAGGGCCGCCCCTAGAGTAAAGTTTCTCTAATCAGAATGGCAACGGTTCGTGGTTCACTGTCGCCATCGGCGTATTCGCCGTGGGCCGCGGTCCGGAAGGGGACAGTTTTCTTAAACTCCTCTAGATAACGAAGAGATTGTTCGGTGGTCTCGCCCTCGTGGCCTTCGTAAATCATAAATCCCCACGGGATTTCTTTAAGAGCGTCGAGCCAGTTGATGTGCCCGCGCACGGCGAGATAGGAGATCACGCAACCGTTCAGATGTCGCTTCAGATGCGGTGCAAGCACGCCTTCGAGATCGGTGGAGGGAGTGATGACTCCGCCGGTCGTCGAGAACCTGGTACAACCCAAGGCATACAACAACTTTTCGGTGTGAGGTACGACCACGTCCTGATCCCAGCCGTGACACCAAAGAGCGCCTAGCTTTAAATACTGCGCCATCATCATCCCGACATTGCAGCCAATGTCGAGCACGAGACGATTCTGAATCGCGACGCCCGCTGTGTTCATCAGCTCGCTGAGCACTTCCGCTCTTTTCTCGGGGTTCCGCTTTCCGGGCAGAGGCAATCCCGGCACCGACTGATAAAGATAGCGACCGCCGCGAAGAATACTCTTGTCGCCAAAATGCGATGCTTCGGCTGCCTCCAAAGCGACTGATTTGAGGTATTCGCCGTATCCGGTAAGAGCAAAGTTCTGAAAGTCGATGTAGCGGAATTCACCGCTAACCGTCATAAAGGCATTTCCACTGCAATCAGGATACTGAAACTCCTGGTCGTCAAAGCCCGAAGGAAGAATGATCTTTACGAGGTTTCGTTGTTCCAGATCGCGAATCGTTTTGATCCCCTTCTCGTATACATCCATCGACGTCAGTGGCTCTCCGACGTGCTCGACGACAAACGCCGTCCACAGATGGTTCTTGCATTCCAATTCCACGAGATCATAAAGCCTTGGACCAACATCGTTGACGTGTAGTAGGTTTGCGACCAGCGTCAGATGCCGAAGGTTATGAATCAACCTCAGATGCAGCCGGCTCTCGCCTTCGCCCTTGTAAACGTAAACGCTCTCTGAGAGTCCTCCCGGGTGCCTGACGATCTTCAAACCGGTGTTGGGAGGATAGTAGTTTAAGAGTTCTCGGAAAGGCGTGTTTTCGATGGTCTCAGGTGGCAGGTAAACGGCGTGGCCGCCAGTGCTGTAAGCGAGACCCGAGTTCTTTAGTTCACTCAAGTATGAATCGAGGTCGGAAAGCTCAAGATCCGGAATGCTGATCCTGCGCGCGGTCTGGACCGGTAGCACTTCCTGCCACGATGCGGGTGTGCCGATCGCCTTCTCGAAAAGATTCCTGACTCCAATACGTTTCGCGACGCGATACTCCGAAGCAAATTGATCGCGAAGTTTTCCGAGGAAGAAATAAGGTTCAGGGAAGTGGATCGACATCCAACCACGCAGAGAGTGTTTGCCGGCGTGTAAAAGAAAATCGTCCGGATCGCTGTAACGCTGATAAGCGAGCTTACCCTCTTGAGAAACGACGAAGCTGTCGCCGTCGATTACCAGCCAGCCGGCCTTGATTGGCGCGACACACCCTTGAAGCAACTGTCCGCCAGGAAGGCCATTATCAGAATTCGAGATCCTCGCAAGACACGTCTCTAACGCCGCTTTGATAGGAAGACCTTCAGGATGATCCAGCAGAACCTCGAACAATCCCCGAACGAGTACACCCGTATCTTTTCGCTTTTTTAGTAGCATCAAGTCGACGCGGGGCGGTCCGTCAGACTCAAGATATCAAAAAAAGCAATAAATTAACACGGATTTAATAGCTGAGCGGCGGCACTCTCCGGATCAATAAGATCTAGCCAAAGAGGGACCAATCACAAAATGTGCCTACAGCTTTTTGTGTTTCTTTGTGCCTCTTTGTGGCTAGATTATTCTCAAATACGTTTCATCACGGCGAATTTATGGCCTTGACTCTCCGTGACCTCGCTTTCAAATCCAAACTCGTTTTCCCAACGCCGCATCAATTCCATCTCCGCAGGACGCTCGGCATCATCAAGCAAAACAATAGAACCACGTGGAAGTCGCTGACCCATGACAGGCATCAGTCCATAGCGACCGCCTTTGGTTGTTCCTGGTGGTCCGTCGCAAACTACCAGTGAAAACTCCGAGGGCATTTGAGGTAGCGGACAGTCGTACCAGACGAACTCTCCATACTCGACCAGCGGCGCAGAGCAAAGCTGCACTCCTGAAATGCCATTGGTCTGCAATACATCAGTCAAGCGCTTTTGCCACTCAGGAGAATTTTCAAGAGTCCAGATTTCGACCTTCCGCGTTGCACACAATAACCCAAGCAGCACGGTAGTAACGCCGGAACCACATTCCAGAATCGGTCCGCGCGTTTCGACTGAACGCGTTGCCACTTCATTCAGATACTCCAGATTCGCAACAAACCCTTCATTGCTCCATCCACTGATCAGTTCATCGAGCAGTTGGCGATTGGGAAGCTGCCCCTGCTCCAAGCCCGCGATCTTTCTTACGGCTTGACGAAGCTGATGGTCCTGCCAGGCTTTCTTAACTGGCCGCTTGAACCACTTTGGTACCAATTTTTTTACAGCCATATTGCTTAAAAGTGGATCATTCCCGCAAATGAACAGAAGTCTCAGTGCGTTTTTCCAACCACGAGTAAAGTAGAGTTCTTTACATCGTATAGCGCTGCGCGCCCGGCAGGTATGATGGCAAGAATTAGAATGGTCGTAACTGCAGTAACAAGCAGGCAAATACAAATTGTCCAAACTCCGCTATCAACAGGGATCCATCGTCGGAAGCTAACGCCCGCCAGCAACGCAGCCAGTGACGCGGCCACAAAAGGCGCCATCGTTTTATAGAAATCAATTGTTCTGATCGGTCCTTCGCGTCCGACAAACCAATACAACAAAGGGTCGACTACACAAACTCGTGCGCATGCATACGATGCGGCAACTCCGACAGCTCCCCACGGCAGACCGATGAGGAATGAAGCAATGATAATTGGGCCGCTGATTAGTCCCCACTTCAACATGTCGTGCGTTCGACCTTGACTAATTAAGAGCCACCCTGTGGTGTTAGCGATCGGTTGAAACAGCGCTGATATTCCGAGTATGACGAATATTCGAACGGCTCCAACCCATTGCGGGCCCAGAAAAATATGAATGATCCAGTCTGAAGTTAATACCATGAGCACTACACCCGGCATCGTCAGCATCGCTATCTTTTCGAGCATACGCAAATAAGCCCGGCGGTAGGCCTCAGGAGAATCCATGAGCCTGCTTAAAGACGGAACCGCAACAGAGGTGACGGGTTCGTTTATTTGCTCAATTGGCAGCAGCATTAACTGATAGGCACGTGAATAAAGACCTAGCTGCTGGGCACCGGCAAAACGTCCAATCAGCAGATTATCGAGGTTTCTTGAGAAATAATTGATGGTCGTAAATCCAGTAAGATTGCCACCAAACTTGATCATCGAACGAACACCCGCATTTCGCTTGGGAAGGCCTGGCACCCATCGACAAAGCAACAGTGTCAACCCTGAGCCAGTAATTATTACGGCGAGTTGGCTGCCGACCAATGCCCAATAACTAAAACCACGCCAGGCCATCAGGATTCCGACAACATAACCCATGACGACCGAGCTAAGACCAATTGCCGCCAACGCAAGGTAACGCATTTGTCTCCTCAGCAATGCCTCGTGCTGCACCGTGAGGCCGCTGATGAGAAACCCGATCGAGGTCACAACAGTTATCGCTGTGAGTCTGGGCTCTCCATAAAACCACGCTACCAAGGGCGCAAGCGCCATAGTGAGAAAGGCAATGGCCAGGCTAAGACACACATTTACCCAAAAGAGAGTGCTGATTTGTTCCGAATTGATCTCGCTCTTTTGAATCGTTGCCGCGGAAAGGCCGAGATCCTTGTACATTGAGACAAAGCCGGTAACAAAAGCGACCATGCCGATTAGTCCGTAATCCTGCGGCGTTAGTAGCCGCGCCATTACCGACGTGGCAGCGAGCGTGACGATGAACTTCAATCCCTGGCTCGTGATTGCCACAACTCCGCCCCGAGCCGCACGTCCGCCTAAATTGACCTTCAGGTGGTCCGTCTGAAAAGTTTTGTCCATCGCGCGAGTTCGAATTGAAATCCAGCCGAACCATTTGGGTGCGTATTCACAATGGAGGGAAGATTTACAGTGCTCGCAATCTGTAACACCACCTTAGAAAGTTTGGTGCGACTCGTAACCACGCCACAACCAGCGTGAGTTTCCAGCTCCTGTAATAATGGTTGGCAACACGAAAGGAGTCTGCAGCAGCGTCAAATTCCCCTTGCAACAATGAGCGTTTTCCTCGATCTACCTCGATACTTGCGCTACGTAGAGCAAACGTGGCTTCCAAGGTTGTTCGCTCACTGGCAGTGAGATCAGACCAGTTACGAATTTTGCTCAGAACCTTGAGTTCTCCCTCGACCGATTTGATGCCGTCTGAAGCCAGGCTTCCGGCTCGAGTTCTATGTTTTAGCAAGACCGTACGTTGATAACCCAGGCGTGCACCGCGTAGCTTTGCGAGTCTGACCCACAAATCAAAATCCTGAGAATTGCGAAGACTTTCATCGAAAAGACCCACGTCAAAGATTGGCTGAAGACGCGCCAATACTCCCGACGTTATCGGTGAACAGCGTTCTCCGATTAGCGCTTCAAAAGTCGCTGCTCCGGTTGAGGGATCACGATCCATGTAGGTCTTGCCTGCCCAAGGTGAATCTCCGTCGAGGATGGCGTTTGCGTAAACCAGATCATACCCTCCATCCGAGTTGATCAGGTCGAGCTGTTTCTCCAGAAAGAATGGATACCAGGCGTCATCGCCATCGAGGAATGCGACGTAACGACCTCGCGCAAGCCGCAAACCCGCATTTCTGGCTGCACCCGCACCCCGGTTCTCTTGCTTAATATAATTAATTTTCTCTTGATAAGGACGAAGTGCTTTTTCTAATTCAAATGTATCAGGCGAGCCGTCGTTCACGATAATTATTTCATAGTTAACAAATGTCTGGGCCAGTACAGATTCGACGGTCTCTTTGATAAATGAAGCAACATTGTAGGCTGGGATGATCACACTCACCTCGGGAGATTGAATGCTTTGCGTGCCGTTCAGCGATCCCGAGTTAGCCACAACTGGATCATTATTGCGCAATCAAATCTGGCCCTTCTCTAGACGGCAAAAATAGCAAATGCCCGTTAGAATTACTAATCCGAGCATACCGGGGTAGTGTCGTAATTTGCGGAATATTCTCTGCGACTTTGCGGGAGACTTTGCGTGCTTTGCGTGAAAGCCAATCTTTCACGCAAAGCACGCAAAGATAAGCAAAGCCGCCTGAAAGGTATCCGTTGACTGTTATCAACGGGTTACAACGTTGCGAATCTGTAAGGAAAGGATAGGCAGGAGGTTCTAAACTGTTAACTGCTTTTCGTCAAATACCAACTCTCGGACGTGTTCGCGCAGCGCCAACTCGAATTGCTTGGCCTCTTCGACCTCGGTGAAAGAC
>Ga0075425_100006226_pt1 | contig 12493 bp, 9 predicted proteins | sample SoiMethybrSBSTD4_FD_75300 | JGI IMG/M metagenome (GOLD analysis project Ga0075425, IMG submission 75300) | Bulk soil microbial communities from a Populus tree surrounding site in Tennessee, USA - Soil MetaG P. TD hybrid SBSTD4 | ecosystem: Environmental > Terrestrial > Soil > Tree plantation...
GGTCCGCTGGTCACCGTGTCGGCCGTGGCGGGGACGGATGCCGACGTCGTGCCGGTGAGCGCAGAGCTCGACTTTCGATCGACCCGTGCAAGCGTGCGCACGCCGCGTGGGTCGGTCCTTCTCTCGTCGAAGCTGATCGGGGCCCACAACCTATCCAACATGCTGATGGCGCTCGGCGTCTCGTGCGCGCTCGGCCTCGACCTCGGAAAAGCCGCTGCCGCTTTCTCGGACGCAGCGGTTCCGGGGCGGCTCGAGCGGTGCGATGGGCCAGGGGACGATCTCGTCGTTCTGGTCGACTACGCGCACACACCGGACGCGCTCGATCGCGTGCTGTCGGCGCTCGTCAAGCTTCGTCCGCCGGAAAGCGCCGCCAGCCGTCTCATCTGCGTGTTCGGATGCGGCGGGGACCGCGACCCGACCAAGCGCGCCCCCATGGCACGGGCGGTGGCCCGGTGGGCCGACATCGTCGTGGTCACGAACGACAACCCGCGCACCGAGGATCCCGACGCCATCGTTCAGGCGATCCTTCCCGGTCTCGAGGGGACGAGGGCCGTCGTCGTCGAGCTCGATCGCGCACGCGCCATTGCCGATGCGATCCAGGGCGCACGATCGGGCGACGTCGTGCTCATCGCCGGCAAGGGGCACGAGACCTACCAGATCGTCGGCGACGTGACGCAGCACTTCGACGATCGCGAGCAGGCGCGTGAAGCGCTGGCGCGCCGCCGACTTTCGAAAGGGGCAAACGGTTAGATGGCCACTGCCATTCCTCCGAACCGCGCGCCCTTCACGGTCGACGAGATCGCTCTCGCGACCGGCGGTCGGATCGTACGGGGGGGAGCGCCCACCGTCGGCGTCTTCACCGATTCTCGTTCGGTGACCCGCGGCGCGGCGTTCGTGGCGCTCGTCGGCGACAGGTTCGACGGTCACGCATTTCTCGAGCAAGCCGCCGCGCTCGGCGCGAAGACGCTCGTCGTGTCGAGCGGCGACGCGACCGTCCCCGAGACGGCCGTCGTGCGCGTCGCCGACACCAGGAGAGCGCTCGGCGCTCTGGCGCACGCGCACCGCGCGAGGTGGGGTCGCTCGGGCGCGCGGTCGCTCGTAGCCATCACCGGATCGGCCGGCAAGACGACCACGAAGACGGTGCTCGCGAAGATGCTCGACGTCGTGGCAACGGGCTCGGTTCACGCGTCGGCCGGCAACCTCAACAACGACGTCGGCGTTCCGATGACGCTCTTCGGGCTTGAAGAGGTCCACCGTTATGCCGTCGTCGAGGTCGGAACGAGCGCCGCCGGCGAGGTCGAGAAGCTTGCAGCCATCGCGCTTCCCGATGTCGCCGTGCTCACGCTCGTGGCCGCGGCGCACACCGAGGGGCTCGGGACGGTGGACGACGTGGCGCGCGAAAAGGGGGCGCTCTTCGCCGCGCTCTCGCCGAACGGCCTCGCCGTCGCGAATGCGGACGACCCGCGCGCCATCGCCGAGCTCGCGCGCTCACCGGCCGAAAGCACGAGGACGTACGGCTTTTCGACGGGAACCGACTACCGCATCGCGCTGCGCGAGCCACGCGGTCTTGCCGGTGCTCGCCTTCGAATCGAGCGTGCATCGGGCTCGAGCGTCGACGCCGATTCTCCGCTTCTCGGCGCCGCCGGAGCCCTCGCGGTCGCCGCTTCTCTCGCCGTCGTCGAATGGTTGATCGGTCGAGCGATGACCGGCGAGGAGCTTCGGCGCGCCCTATCGGAGCTCGGGTCGGCAGGGGAGGGGCGGCTCACGCCGATCGTGCTCTCCGATGGAACGCTCGTCATCGACGACAGCTACAACGCGAACCCGGCATCGATGAGGGCGTCGATCGCCGTCGCGGCCGAGCTCGCCGCCGAGCATGGCCAAAGGCTCTTGCTCGTGCTCGGGGAGATGCGCGAGCTCGGCGCGCTGTCCGCGAGCGAGCACCAGGCTCTCGGTCGCTTCGCCGCCGAGCGGGATGTCGTTCACGTATTTGGCGTCGGGGGTGACGCGCGCCTCGTGACGGACGAAGTCGTGCGTGTCGGCAAATCCGCGACGTTCGCCGAAGACGCCGACCGGGCCATCTCCCTCGTGTCGGCGAGCGTCGAGCCGGGCAATGTGGTGCTCGTCAAGGGATCGCGGTCCATCGCGACGGAGAAGATCGTTCGCGCGCTGGTCCGAGACCGGGGGAGGCGCCCGTGATCTACGAGCTGCTCTACCCGCTACGGCACTCCGCCGAGTGGCTCGGCTTCCTCAACGTCTTACGTTACATCCCATTTCGCGCGATCGCGGCGACCATCACGGCGATGCTCATGTCGTTCGTGCTCGCGCCTTGGTTCATCCGCGAGCTGCAAAAAAAGCAGATCGGTCAGGTCGTTCGCGCGGACGGTCCCGAGAGCCACATGAGCAAAGCGGGAACGCCCACGATGGGTGGTGCGCTCATCCTTCTTTCACTCCTTGTTCCGACGGTGCTCTGGGCGGACCCTACCAACCCCTTCATCCTGGCGACGATGGCCATCACGGCGGGCTACGGCGTCGTCGGTTATGTCGACGATTACCTGAAGCTGAAACACCGCGCGTCGGGCGGCCTCAAAGCGCGATGGAAGATCTTATGGCAGGTGGTCATCGCCAGTGCGGTCATGGGCTACAGCTTTTTCGCGAGCTCGAGGCTTCCTGCCGATTGGCTCGAGATCCGAGGCCACCTGTCGATCCCGTTCCTCGCGTTCTCGAAGCACCCGCTCCAGATCCCGCTCTTCGTCTATCTGCCGTTCGCGGTCTTGGTGGTCGTCGCCTGGTCGAACGCCGTGAACCTCACCGATGGTCTCGACGGGCTCGCGATCGGTCCCGTCATGATAAGCTCGGGCACCTACCTCATCTGGTCGTACATCGCCGGCACGACGTTCTTGTTCAAGGTGGGGTCGCGGATGCTGACGCTTCCCGCGTATCTCGACATCGCGCCGAATGCGACCGGTGGCGAGCTGTCCGTTTATTGCGGCGCCGTCGTCGGCGCGGGCATCGGCTTTCTCTGGTACAACACGTACCCCGCGCAAGTCTTCATGGGGGACGTCGGGTCGCTCTCGCTCGGGGGCGGGCTCGGGACGCTGGCGGTGTTCACCAAGAACGAGCTGCTCTCGATTTTGCTGGGCGGCGTTTTCTTCGTCGAGACGCTGAGCGTCATCACGCAAGTCATTTCCTTCAAGTTGACGGGCAAGCGGGTGTTCCTCATGGCCCCGATTCATCACCACTACGAGAAGAAGGGGTGGCCGGAGCCGAGGATCATCGTCCGCTTCTGGATCATTTCCTTCTTGCTTGCCCTCGTGAGCCTTTCCTCGATGAAGCTGCGCTGACCAACATGATGAACTTGTCGGGCAAAACCGTCGCAGTCGTGGGTCTCGGGGAGAGCGGGGTCGCCGCGGCCGAGCTCGCTCTCGGACAGGGGGCCGAGGTCATGGCGATCGATGCCGCGCCGGAGGATGAGCTGTCGACGGCGGCGCGCTCGCTCGTGGGCAAAGGGGCGCGTCTGTTCGCGGGCCGCAACGACGAAGCGGCGGTGAAGCGAGCGGACGTCGTCGTGGTCTCGCCGGGAGTCCCGCCGCTCGCACTGCTCGAACATGCAAGCGCCTCGGGCTCGCTGGTCATCGGAGAGCTCGAGTTCGGTTCGAGGTTCGTCGAGGCGCCGATCATCGCCATCGGAGGAACGAACGGCAAGAGCACGACCACGTCGCTCGTCCACGAAATGCTGGCGGCGCAAGGCAAAAAGGTTTTCGTCGGGGCAAACTTCGGCCGCCCCCTGTCTCTCGCAGCGGGCCAAACTTTCGACCTGCTCGTGCTCGAGGTGTCGAGCTTCCAGCTCGAACGGGCGCCGACGTTCCACCCGCGCGTCGCCGCGCTCTTGAACGTGACCGAGGACCATCTCGATCGGTATCCGACTTTTCTCGCGTACGCGGCCGCCAAGGGCAACATGTTCAAAGACCAAACGGCCGACGACGTCGCCGTAGTTCCGAAAGGCGACGCGACGGTCGCGCGCGAGGCTGCGCGTGGAGATGGTCGCCTCATCACGTTCGGGCCCGGCGGCGACGTCGGCCTCGACACCGGCCGGGCGGCGGTCCTCGATCGGTTGCGCGGCTTCGAGTACCCCCTGGCCGGCATCCGCCTTCGCGGCACGCACAACCTACTGAACGTATCGGCGGCGATTGCGTGCGCGTCCGAGGTGGGCGCCCAGAAGGATGCCATCGAGACCGTACTTTCGCGCTTCGAGGGTCTCGCCCACCGGACGGCCTTCGTGTCCGAGATCGACGGCGTCAAGTACTACGACGATTCGAAGGGCACGAACGTAGGGGCCGCCGTGTCGGCCATCAAGGGGCTCGACGAGGCTCGCCTGGTTCTCATCGCGGGCGGTCGCGACAAGCGCGGGGACTACGGGCCGCTCGCCCGCGAGCTCGCCGCGAAAGGAAGGGCACTCGTCCTCATCGGCGAAGCGGCCGATCGGATTGCCGACGCCGTCAAAGGGGTCGTAGAGACCGCCCGCGCGTCTTCGATGGATCAGGCCGTCGCGCTCGCCTCGTCTTTCGCGAAATCGGGGGACGCCGTTCTCTTGAGCCCGGCATGCTCGAGCTTCGACATGTTCCGCGACTACAAGGATCGCGGTGACGCTTTCGTTCGCGCAGTTCGGGCGCTAGCCGGGAGGGAGAAGCGATCGTGACCCCCTCTTTCATGCCGCGCACGTTGCTCCGGCGACGCCCCGACGAGAGTCCCATCGACCCGGTGCTCGCCGCCATCGTGATCGCTCTCATCGGGTTCGGGGTCGTCATGGTCTACAGCGCGAGCGCGATCGAAGCGACGATCCAGTTGAGGGACCCGCAGTATTACTTGAAGCGGCAGGTGGTGTTCGCCGTGCTCGCGCTCGGCCTCATGTGGGCGACGAGCCACGTCGATTACCATCGGTACCGCCGCCACACCTACCCCATTCTGGCCGTCGTCACCGGGCTGCTCCTCATGTGCGTTCTCGGTTTCGGCCATGTCGGCGGAGGAGCGCGGCGGTGGCTCGCCCTCGGGCCCTTCCACGTGCAGCCGGCCGAGATGGCGAAGCTCGGGCTCGTCCTCTGGCTCTCGTACTCGCTTTCGAAGAAGGCGGAGCGGATTCGCACTTTCCTCATCGGGTTCGTCCCGCACCTCATCATGGCCGGGTTTCTGATGTTCCTCTGTCTGAAGCAGCCCGACTTCGGCAGCGCGGTCGTTCTTCTGTTTCTCACGTTCACGATGCTGTTCGTCGCGGGAGCCAAGCTCGGCTACCTGCTGGGAGGGTCGATCGTCGGCGCCATCGCGGGGATCGGGCTCATTTTCTCGCGCTCGTACCGCGTTGCGCGCTACCTCGCGTGGCTCGACATGGATCGGCACCGGCAGGACGTCGCCTACCAACCCTTCCAGTCGGTGATGAGCTTCGGCTCGGGAGGAGCGCTTGGTCTCGGCCTCGGGCGTGGACTTCAGGTCCTTTACCTGCCGGAGGCGCACAACGACTTCATCGCGGCCATCATCGGCGAGGAGCTCGGTTTCGTCGGCGTGCTGGGGCTGTGTGCGGCGTACCTCGTCGTCGTTTCTCGCGGCGTGCGGGTCGCCATGTTGGCCAGGGACGATTACGGCAGTTTCATCGCGTTCGGTATCTCGACCATGTTCGGGGTGCAAGCGCTCGTGAACCTCGCTGTGGCGATGGCGATTCTTCCGACCAAGGGGCTCACGCTTCCGTTCGTGAGCTACGGCGGGTCGTCGCTGCTCGTCAACGCGGTGGCGACCGGCATCCTCCTCAATGTGTCCCGTCAGCGTGGCGAGGTCGCCGCGCGATCGCCGATCGTTTCGGAGAGGGTCGACGCGCCCGAGGCGAGCGCGGTCGTCGTGACCTCGGCCGAAGAGGGAGGCGCATGATGGGGTCGCGACCGGTGATCGTGCTCGCAGGCGGTGGTACCGGCGGGCACGTGTTTCCGATGGTGGCGGTCGCCGATGCGCTGCGGGTCGAAGCCGACGTTCGCGTCGTCTACGTCGGGACGGCGCGCGGCATCGAATCGCGCGTGGTGCCCGCGCGGGGAGACGAGCTCGAGCTGCTCGACGTTCTGCCCATCAAGGGACGCGGACCGATCGGCGCCGTGCGCGGCGTGGTTCGCGCCGTCGGAACGTTGCCGCGCGCGCGCTCTCTCGTGAAGCGGCTCGGGCCGTGCGCCGTCCTCGCGGTGGGAGGCTATGCCTCGGGCCCGTTCGGTTTCGCAGCCTGGCTCGGACGCATCCCGCTCGCCGTCCTCGAGCCGAACAGCACGCTCGGGCTCACCAATCGATGGCTCGTTCCGTTCGCTCGGCGCGCCTACGTTGCCTTTGCGGAGACCGAGGACAAGCTCGGGGCGCGCGTGGCTCGCCGGACCGGCGTGCCCCTGCGAAAAGGGGCATTTCATCCGACCCCCTACGTCCCGTCGGCGGGCCTACGCGTCCTCGTCCTCGGCGGAAGCCAGGGGGCGAAAGCGTTGAACGAAGTCCTACCCGAGGCGTTCGCGCGGGCGCGGCGTGAGGTCGGAGGTTTAACGATCGTCCACCAGGCGGGCATGGGTCGCGACGAACAGGTGAGGAGCGCGTACCGCGCGCTCGGTGCGGACGATTGGGCCAATGTCGTGCCGTTTCTCGACGACGTCGCATCGGAGCTGGCGGCTGCGGATCTCGTCATCGAACGATCGGGTGGCAGCTCGCTCGGCGAGCTCTGCGCGATCGGGCGCCCTTCGATCTTGATCCCTTTCCCGTTCGCCGCCGACGATCATCAGCGCAAGAACGCGCGGGCTCTGGCCGACGCGGGAGCTGCTGTTTGTGTCGACCCGACCGAAGCCACTGCGGCGCGACTGGCGGACGAAGTCGTCGCCATCGCGAAGGACGCGTCGCGCCGCGCGGCGATGGCCGATAGAGCTCGCTCCCTCGGCCGCCCGGACGCGGCGCGCGAGGTGGCGCGCGACCTTCTGGCCCTCGGCGGTGTCACTACTCGCCCCAGCGATCCGGGATCTCGCCCCGGTGTCGCGGCGGCTGCGCCCGTTCCGACGAGCAGCACGCGACCGTTTTCCAGGTCCTCCAAGCGACGGCTTGCCGTCGGCCGGCGGGGAACCCGAGCGGCCGCTCACCAGACCGTCGGCGTCAGCGACGAGGTGGCGGATGTTTAGAGGGCGCGTTCGCCACGTGCACTTCGTCGGGATCGGCGGGATCGGCATGAGCGGGCTCGCCGAGATCCTCCGATCGCTCGAGTTCGACGTGTCGGGGTCCGACCTGCGCGGCAACGACATCACGCGCCGACTCGGCGAGCTCGGCGTGCGGATCGACGTCGGGCACAGCGCGCGCAACGTCGAGCGCGCCGACGTCGTCGTGTTCTCGAGCGCCATCTCGCAAGACAACCCGGAGATCCTGGAGGCACGCGCCTCTGGCATTCCCGTGATCGGTCGCGCCGAAATGCTCGCCGAGCTGATGCGCGTCAAGTACGGCGTCGCCATCGCCGGGTCGCACGGCAAGACCACCACGACGTCGCTCATCGCCACCGTCCTTCGCGCCGCGGGGCTGGATCCTACCGTCGTCGTCGGCGGCAAGATGGCGGCGCTCGGCTCGAACGCGCGACTCGGCGCGGGCGATCTCTTGGTCGCCGAAGCCGACGAGAGCGACGGTTCGTTCTTGCGTCTTACGCCGACGGTCGCGGTCGTCACGAACATCGACCCGGAACACCTCGACCACTACGGCACGCACGAGAAAATCAAGGATGCCTTCGTCGAGTTCGCCAGCCGGGTGCCGTTCTACGGTCTGGCCGTGATGTGCCTCGACCATCCGCACGTACAGGACATCTTGCCCCGCGTGTCGAGGCGGCACGTCACCTATGGGGTGTCCGCGCAGGCCGACTACCAGGCGAGAGCCATCCGGTACAGCGGCCTTTTGACGTCGTTCGTGGCGTTCAAGCGGGGAGAGCCTCTCGGCGAGTTCGTGGTCAACATGCCCGGCACTCACAACGTGCTCAACTGCCTCGCCGTGATCGCGGTCGCTGACGAGCTCGAGGTCCCTCTCGACGTCACCAAGCAAGCGCTCGCCACCTTTGGCGGCGTCGGCCGGCGCTTCTCGGTCATCGGAGAGCCGTCGGGCATCGTTCTGGTCGATGACTACGGCCACCACCCCGCCGAGATCGAAGCGACCCTCGACGCGGCCCAGCGAGCCTACAACCGCCGCGTGGTGGTCGCCTTCCAGCCCCACCGCTACACGCGCACACGGGATCTTTTCGACGGGTTCTCGCGCGCGTTCAACAAGGCCGACGTCGTCATCGTCACCGACATCTATCCGGCCGGCGAAGCAGCCATCCCCGGCGTCACGGCGGCGACCCTCGCCCAGTCGATCCGTGAGCACGGTCATCACGACGTCACTTACGTGGCCGACAAGCGGGCGGTCGTCGACGAGCTCGAGCGACGGATCGAGAAGGGTGACATCGTGATCGCCCTCGGGGCGGGAGACATCAACGCGTCGGTGCGCGAGCTCGCCACCAGGCTCGAGGGCAAAGGAGGCGGGCGATGAGCCACCCGTCGGTCCACCCCGCAGGGCCGCCGCTCCCCCCGAACCGACGGGTGCAGAGCCGCTCGCGTTCCAGCATCGTCGAGGCGCCGGAAGAGCGCGTCACCCTCGATCCCGTACGCGATCCAAGAGAGGCCACGGGCTTCGAGGCGGGGGCGACGGTCCCGACGACGCGGCGGGGGCGGTACCTCGAGGCCCTGCGGGTCGCGGCGGGCATCCTCGTCACCATCGCCGCGGCGCTCGCGTGCGTCTGGGGGATGCTCCGCTACACGCGGACGAGCCCCCGTTTTTCGGTGCGCACGATCGAAGTGCAAGGGGGTTCGCGCCGATCACCCGAAGACATTGCCCACCTAGGTGGAATCGCGAAAGGTCAGAACATTTTCACGGCGGACCTCGAGGCGGCCAAGGTAGGCATCCTCACCGATCCCTGGATCGAGCAAGCCAGCGTGCGTCGCAAGCTACCCTCCACGATTGCCGTCGAGGTGGTCGAGCGCGAGGCGGCGGCGCTCGTCGCCGTCGGCCCCGATCTCTACCTGTCCACCCGCCAGGGGGAGCTGTTCAAAAAGCCGGAGCCGGGCGACCCCTACGATCTTCCGATCGTCACCGGTACGCGCTCGGACGACATCGTGAACGACCGCGCCGGAGCGGTCGCAATGATCAAAAAGGCCCTCGATCTGGCCTTCGACTACGAGCACGTCGGGGCGGCCAAATTCCTCCCCGTCCAGGAAGTCCACGTCGAGGACGACGGGGCCCTGGTCCTCTCGGTCGGCAAGGACGCCGTCGCTCTTCGTCTCGGCAAGGGGCCCTACCGGCAGACCCTCGAGCAGGCGAGCCGCGTCCTCGGCGAGCTCGCCGCCCGGCATGCCCAGGCGTCGGTCGTGTTTCTCGACAACGAGGCGCATCCCGAGCGGGTCGTCGTGAGGATGAGATGAAAATCCAACGGAAACTTGGCCAGTATGGAAGCGCCATGGCAGCGTCGAACGGACGGATGAGGTCTGCAAAATGAAAGGGCGCCTGCATAGTTCGGAGATCGTCGTGGGTCTCGACATCGGCACGACCAAAGTATCGGCGGTCGTGGGCGAGGTCGACTCCGACGGCATCACGGTTCTCGGCGTCGGCAACGTGCCATGCCGCGGGCTTCGCAAGGGGGTCGTGTCGAACATCGACTGGACCGTGCGCTCGATAAGGGACGCCGTCGACGCGGCGCAGACGATGGCGGGCGTCGAAATCCGCACCGTATATGCGGGCGTCGCCGGCAGCCACATCCGCTCGCAAGCGTCCGATGGAGTCGCGGCGATCGCGGGCGGCGAAGTGACCCGCGTCGACCTCGAGCGTGTGCTCGAAGGGGCGCGCGCGATACCGGTCGACGCCGACCGTCAGATCCTCCACGTCTTGCCGCGCGAGTACATTGTCGACAACCAGGACGGCATCCGCGATCCCATCGGCATGAGCGGCGTCCGCCTGCAGGTCCGGGTGAACCTCATCACCGCGGCGACCAGCTGCGTGCAGAACGTCATACGCTGCGTCGAGCGCTGCGGCCTCAGCGTGGCCGACGTCGTGCTCGAGCCGCTCGCCAGTGCCGAAGCCGTCCTCTCCGAGGACGAGAAGGAAATAGGCGTTGCGGTCATCGACATCGGCGGCGGCACGACCGACCTGCTTCTTTACGTCGAAGGGGGAATCGCCCACACCAGCGTCATTCCGGTCGGAGGCAACAACGTCACGAACGACGTCGCCGCAGGTCTCCGGACGCCGATGGGCGAAGCGGAGCGTCTCAAGCGCAACTTCGGTTGTGCTCTCGGCCGCATGGTGGCCGACGAGGAGGAAGTGGAAGTCCCCGGCGTCGGCGGACACGCGCCGCGCAAGGCGGCACGGCGGGTCCTCTCGGACATCATCGAGCCGCGGGTCGAGGAGATCTTCGCCCTCGTCCGAAAGCGCATCGAAGACACGGGCATGCTCGAGCAGCTCTGCGCGGGGGCCGTGCTCACCGGCGGCGCCGTTTTGCTCGAGGGCATGAGCGAGTTCGCCGAAGAGATCCTCGGCATGCCGGTGCGGCTCGGCTATCCGGTCGGCATCAAGGGGATCACGCAACTCGTGCAGGGGCCGCAGTTCGCGACCGGCGTAGGGCTCGTGAAGTTCGGCGCGCAGGCACTCGCCCACGCGCGCGAGGCCATCGTCATCGAGGGGCGGCGCGCCCCGATGCGTCACACGAGCGAGGCTCCCGTCGAGCCCGAGACCGAGCAGCAGAAGACCAAGTTTTGGCAGTGGCTTAGAGCAGCTTTCTGATTCGAGCAGTTGGCAGGCGACCTTTCACCGAAAAAGGCCGAAAGAGGGAAGAGGCGCCCTCGGTCGTTTTCGATCTCACCACCAAGTTCCGATTTACCGGGAGGCAGGACCATGAGTTTCTCGATCGAGTTTGCCGACGAGACCCAGGAGTATCAGGCGCGTATCAAGGTGATCGGGTGCGGCGGCTCGGGCGGCAACGCTGTCAACGCCATGATGAGCTTCGGACTCGAGGGGGTCGAGTTCTGCGCGGTCAACACCGACGCCCAGGCCCTGAACGCGAACTCGGCGCCGCTCAAGATCGGCATCGGGGCTGCGGTCACCAAGGGGCTCGGCGCCGGAGCGGACCCGGAGAAGGGGCGCAAGGCCGCGCTCGAGGACGTGACGCGGATCAAGGAGGCCATCTGCGGCGCGGACATGGTCTTCATCACGGCGGGCATGGGCGGAGGCACCGGTACGGGGGCCGCCCCCATCATCGCGCAGCTCGCCAAAGAAGAGGGCGCTCTCACCGTGGGCGTCGTGACCAAGCCCTTCCTTTTCGAGGGGCGGCAGCGCGCGCGTAAGGCGGAGCACGGCATCGCGCTCCTCACCGAGCACGTCGACACCCTCATCACGATTCCCAACGAAAAGTTGCTCGCTCTCGAAGGCGAGGATCTCTCCTTCATCGAGGCGTTCCGCAAAGCCGACGAAGTGCTCTACCAGGCCGTCAAAGGCATCAGCGATCTCATCACCCAGAGCGGCATCGTCAACGTCGACTTTGCCGACGTGAAAACCGTGATGAGCAACATGGGCCGCTCGATGATGGGCACCGGCTGCGCCAAGGGGCAGGGGCGGGCGCGCCTCGCGGCCGAGATGGCCATCCAGTCCCCGCTGCTCGACAACATTTCGGTCGAGGGCGCGACCGGCGTGCTCATCAACATCGTCGGCGGTCCGGATCTCAAGTTGAAAGAGATGGAGGAAGCCGCGAGCCTCATTCAGCAGCAAGCCCACGAAGACGCGAACATCATCTGGGGCGCGAGCATCGACGAGTCGGCCGGCGAGATGGTCAAGGTGACGGTCATCGCCACTGGCTTCGACCGCGAAGTCGTGCAACCCGACCCGCGCATGCAGGTCGCTCAAAGGCCGTCGCCGACGTCGCAGAGCTTCGCCTCGGTCCCCGCCGCCCGTGCCGCCCATGCTCCCGCTCCTTCGATACGGCGGCCGGAGACACGCGAAGACACGCTCGTCTTCTCTTCTCGGCGACCCCAGCCCCCCGCCTTCACCCAAGCCTCGCAGCCCAATCTGCCGATCCGCGAACGAATCACATTGCCCGCAGGAATGGACAGCGAGTGGGACACCCCCACGTTCCAGCGTAAGGGGCAGTAACTCGCCGGTCGCGAACGGCGGTCGATTGGGTGCTACACTCGGCGCCCCATGAACGACCGCTTCTTGCGCGCTTGTCGCCGCGAGCCGACCGACGTGACCCCGGTGTGGTTCATGCGGCAGGCCGGGCGGTACATGGCCGAATACCGCAAAGTGCGTGAGAAGCACTCGCTGCTCGAGATCTGCAAGACACCCGAGCTCTCGCTCGAGGTCACGCTTCAGCCACTTCGCCTGGGCGTCGACGCCGCGATTCTGTTCGCCGACATCCTCCTTCCTCTCGAGCCGATGGGCGCCC
>Ga0075425_100006227_pt1 | contig 12491 bp, 9 predicted proteins | sample SoiMethybrSBSTD4_FD_75300 | JGI IMG/M metagenome (GOLD analysis project Ga0075425, IMG submission 75300) | Bulk soil microbial communities from a Populus tree surrounding site in Tennessee, USA - Soil MetaG P. TD hybrid SBSTD4 | ecosystem: Environmental > Terrestrial > Soil > Tree plantation...
GCGATGTCCCATCCGACGAGGCGTGCGCCCGCCGTCCTGAACGTCTGGATGGCGCCGAGATAGCCGGGTCGATCGAGGATGACCGCGTCGCCGCGATCGACGAGGCACCGCGCGAGCAGATCCAGTCCCTGCTGCGCGCCGGAGATGACGAGGATGTGCTCGGTGTCCCCACCGAAACGCTGGGCGAGCACCTCGCGGAACCGCGCCAATCCTTCAGTTGGTCCATGCCGCCACGCCATTGACGCATTGTTGGTCAGGACGTCGTTGACCGCGCGGTGAAAGGCCTCCACCGGGAAGCAGTCGAGCGCCGGCTCGCCGGCCGCGAGCGACATCAACTCCGGGTCGGACGCCGCGCGAACCAGATCGCGAACCGTCGTATCGCTCGCCTGCAGCGCCGACGCGGCGATTTTCCCCCGCCACGCGAACGGCGCGCTGCCCGGTTCGGGGCGGGCCGAAACGAACGTGCCGCGGCCCACGTACCCGCGCACCAGCCCGCGCGACTCGAGCTCGCGGTACGCATTGACCACCGTGGCGCGGCTGACGCGGAGCGTGCGCGCGAGATCGCGCTCCGGCGGCAGCCGGTATCCGGAGGCCACGTCGCCGCGCGCGATGGCGCCTTCGAGTGCCGCGACCAGCGCGCGATAGAACGGCCGCGTGCGCGGCAGCGACTTCAACAGACCAATGACCGATTGGTCCGTTTGCTGTAGGGCTCTGCGCGCCATACTTGCAGTCCAATTCTAGCGCGGACGGGTGGCGCGGAGGACGCAGAGTCAGCAAAGGCCGCAGAGGGTGCGCGGAGAACGCAGAGGAGATGCGATGGACGGATTGGTGTATGTGAGCGGCGCGTTTCGACCCGCCGCCGAAGCCTCGGTCAGCGTGTTCGATCACGGGTTGCTGTACGGAGACGGCGTGTTCGAAGGCATCCGCGCCTACAACGGACGGATCTTCCGTCTCGAGCGCCACATCGATCGGCTGTTCGATTCAGCGAAAGCGATCCGGCTCGACATCCCGTATTCCGCGCCCCAGGTGTGCGACATCGTCATCGAGGCATGCCTGCGCAACGACATCACGGATGGATACATTCGACTGGTCGTCACGCGCGGCGCGGGCGATCTCGGGCTCGATCCGCGCAAGTGCTCGCGCGCCGAGGTCATCGTCATCGCGAAGCCGACGATCGCGATCTATCGTTCACCCTCTGCCGGCATCCGTGTCGTCACATCGACATTCCGCCGCAACCCGCCCGACGCGCTCAGCCCCGCGATAAAGTCGCTCAATTACCTGAACAACGTCCTCGCGCGAATCGAGGCGAACGATCGCGGCGCCGACGAAGCGCTGATGCTCGACAAGAACGGGTACGTCGCCGAAGCGACCGTCGACAACTTCTTCATCGTCACCGAGCACGGTCTCGTCACGCCGCCGACGGCGACGAACCTGAAAGGCATCACGCGCGAAACGATCCTTGGTGTGGCGGCGGGTCTCGGCATTCGAGCGGCGGAGACGCCGTTCACGCTGTTCGACGTGTGGACCGCGCGCGAAGCGTTCATCTGCGGAACGGCGGCGGAAGTGGTGCCGGTCGTCTCGGTCGACGACCGGATCATCGGGGGCGGCAAGGTCGGCCCGGTGACCGGCAGAATCATCGCGGCCTACGATCAGCTGGTGCGATCGCAGGGCACGCCGATTCGCCCGGCGCCATCGCCGCGCGAAGCCGTCGCCGGCTACCGCGTCTAATCGCACGCCAGCGGCATTGATGCACACACGTTCGTAATGAGCTTGTCGAACGCTCGTGGTGATCCCTTCGACAGACCGCTCATGGTGGGCCCTTCGACTCACCGCTCATGGTGAGCTTGTCGAACCATGAGCGGTTCGCCTCAGGTGTACTTGTCGAAGCACGAGCGAACCACGAGCGGTACGCCTCAGGCGAGATACGCGCGCAGGGCTTCGAGCGTGCGAATCATCGACTCCCGCGCGATGGAAGTCACGATCGGCGCGGCGACGGGCCGCGCCACGAACGGCACTCCGCGACTGAGCGTGAGCGACTCGACTTCGATCGCGACACCGCCGCTGATCCGCTCGTAACGCCAGTAGGAGTTCAGCGCCCACAGAAAGCCGCGGTCGCCGCCGACTTCGTCGATCCGCGTCGCGACGCTTCGCGCGGTGGCGAGCGTCGGCGTCCATCGCTCGAAGGTCATCTCGTGCTCCGTGTCATAGGTTGCGGTGACGATGGCGTGCCGGACGAGGCGCATGTAGACGCGCAGCCAGTCGGGACGGCGCGCCAGCACGCGTGACGCGAGGACGTCGTCCTGCGGCGGCGGCGTGCCCGGATTCTGCAACCGATCGAGCGCGTGCTCGAGCGTGACGTTCGGAACGAACACCGCGCCTCGCCAGTCGCTGATCGTTCCGCCGTTCACGTGAACAGTCTCTCCAGCGAGGACGATGTCGACGGCCGGCGGGCGGGCATCGTATCGATGTGCGCAGACGCGCGCTTCGGTTACCGCGACATAACGCGTCCACGCATCGACCGCGTTCGGGTTCGCGGCGGCAAGCGCCGTTGACGGCGCGACGGCGAGCGCGACGGTCGCGATCCTGAACACCCAGAGATCCGCGATGACGAAGTTCGCGATGCTGATCGTCACGACGGCGAGCGCGTTGGCGGCAAGTGGATGCAGGCCGAACACGCCGACGTAGAGTGCCATCGCACACGTGTTGCCGACCACCGACGCGAGGCCGGTCGACAGCGCGAATCGCGCGAACTTCGCGATGCGCGCCAGCGTCGACGTCTTCGTGCCGTCGCGATCTCTCCACGTCACGCGCTCGTGCCACAGGAAATTGTGGGCGACCGCCACTTCAACCGCGACGATCGTCGCAGGCAGCCACGACCAGTGCGCAAATGCCGTCAGCAGTGCGAGCGTGGCGAACTGCAGGATGAAGCCGAGCCATCCGATGGCCGCGAACAATCCGAATCGGCGCACGTTATCCGGCATGATCGACCCCAAACGCCTGAACCGGGCTGGTCGTACCGGCTCGTCGAGTGTCGCGGGGCGGCAGCGGTTCCGCGAGGTACAGCGCCGTCGCGTTCCTGACAACGGACACGAGGAACGCGACGAGGAGCCCGGCGATCGCGACGCTTGCGCCCGCGTCGAGCATTCGGACGCGATGAGCGGCAATCGTGACCCACGGTTTCTGAACGACAACCATCGCGCCAATTGCGAGCACGATGCGCAGCTCGGTCGGACCGAAGCCCGCGAACGAGATGCGAAAGATTCGGAGCGCATGAGTGGCGAGATAGGTTTCGGCGGCAACGAGAAAGTACGTCGCTACGAGCGCGACGGCGATCGACGGCTGCATCAGGCCTGATGCCGCCATTCCCGCGACGAGCGCCGCCGTGCCCGCAAGATCGATGACGTGATCGACGTAGTACCCGTAGCGGGGACGCTGCTGATTTCGAACCCGTGCGAGGGTTCCGTCCAGGCTGTCGCCAAACCAGTTCGCGGCAAGCGCGAGCACGAATGCGGCTGCGGCAATCCATCCTCCGTCCGGTATGTGCGCGAATGCGAAGCCGGCGAGTGGCATCGAGATGAAGCCAATGAGCGTCAGGTGATCGGAAGTCGCCGCAGCCGGCAGGCGCTGCGCGATGGCGACGAGCAGCCGGCGCTCGGCCGCGGCAAGCACGCTCAGGTGCTCTCGGGTGTGGTCCATGAAACGCCTCCACCCCCGAATGCGCGGCGCGCGGGCCGACCGGCTCAGCGATACGGTGCGTGCGCTATCGCGTGCAGCGAGGCGTAAGATGCGCGGGGAGGTTGGTCATGGCTGATCCGGCGAAGTGCGCGCATCCGGCCTGCAACTGCACGGTTGCCAAAGGCGGCCCCTTCGGGAAGTACTGCAGCGATCACTGCAAGGCCGCCGGCGACAAGACCGAGCTCCGTTGCGGCTGCAACCACCCGGCCTGCCGCTGAACGACGCGGGGTCGCGCTCACGCGCGGCGCGACTCCAGTTCGTCCCACCGTTCGTACGCGCGCGCGATCTCGCGCTGGAGATGCTCGAGCCGCGCGAGCGCCTCGCGAATGGCTTCCGCGCCGGTCTTGTAGAACTCCGGCCCGGCCACATGCGTGGTAAGCGCCCGCTGCTCCTCCTCGAGCGACTCGATCTGCGCGGGAAGCGCCTCGAGCTCGCGTTCTTCCTTGTACGACAGCTTCTTTCGTTCCGCGACGGCCTGGCTGCCGCGCCGCGTATCGGTCTTCGACGCCGGGGTGACGTCGGACTTCACGTTGCGCGCGGCTCCGCTCTCGGACTTGATTGCGGACGATCTCTCGCGCTGACGCAGCCAATCCTCGTATCCGCCCACGTATTCCTGCACGCGTCCCTCGCCTTCGAACACGAACGTGCTCGTGACGACGTTGTCGAGGAACGCACGATCGTGGCTGACGAGCAGCAGCGTTCCGGGCCACTCGACGAGCTGCTCTTCGAGCAGCTCCAGCGTCTCGAGATCCAGATCGTTGGTCGGCTCGTCGAGCACGAGGACGTTCGCAGGACGCGTGAACAGTCGCGCGAGCAGGAGCCGGTTCCGCTCGCCGCCGGAAAGTGATTTCACCGGCGAGCGCGCGCGCTCGTTCGAGAACAGGAAATCGCGCAAGTAGGCGTTGACGTGGCGCGTCCGGCCGTTCGCCGTGACGGTGTCGTTTCCTTCTCCAACCACCTCGAACACCGTCTTCTCCGGATCGAGCTGCTCGCGCTGCTGGTCGTAGTACGCGATCTGCACGTTCGCGCCGCGACGCACCTCGCCCTCGTCAGGTAGCAGCCCGCCGATGATCATGCGCAGCAGCGTGGTCTTTCCCGATCCGTTGGGACCGATGACGCCGATGCGATCGCCTCGCACGATCCTTGCGCTGAAGTCTCGAACGACCGGCTGACCGTCGTACGATTTCGCGATCCGATCGACCTCGAACACGAGCTTGCCCGACATCGCGGCCTGCTCGATCTGCAGCCGCACGGCGCCCATCTGCTCGCGCCGCGCGGCGCGCTCCGCGCGCATCGCCATCAGCGCGCGCACGCGTCCTTCGTTCCGGGTCCGCCTCGCCTTGATTCCCTGACGCAGCCACGCTTCTTCCTCGGCGAGCTTCCTGTCGAAGCGTTCCTCTGCCAGCGCCTCGTTGGCCAGCGACTCGTCTTTCCTCCGCACGTACGTTTCGTAATCGCCGGGCCACGACGTCAGCCGCCCGCGATCCAGTTCGACGATGCGCGTCGCGAGGCGCTGGAGGAACGCGCGATCGTGCGTGACGAACATCACGGCACCGGGATATTCGACGAGAAATTGTTCGAGCCACGTGATGGCTGTGATATCGAGATGATTGGTCGGCTCGTCCAGCAGGAGCACATCCGGCTGACCGACAAGGGCGCGCGCCATCAGCACCCGCCGACGCCAGCCGCCGGACAACGTGTCGACGATCGCGTCGGCCGGCAGCTCGAGGCGCGAGAGCACGAGATCGACGTGATGCTCACGCAGCCACGCCTCGTCCTCCTCGAGATGATGCGTATGTCCCTCGGCGACGACGTCGAACACCGATCGATCGGCCGACAGCGGCACGTCCTGTTCGAGACGCGCGAGGCGCAGCGCCGGCTGACGCCACACGGCCCCCGCGTCCGCGGGAACCTCGCCGCTGATGATCTTCAGGAGGGTCGACTTCCCCGTGCCGTTCCGGCCGATGACGGCGATACGTTCACGGGCGTCCACCTGCAGCGTCACCGAGTCGAGGAGCGGCCGGTGGCCATAGGCGATGGATACCCGGTCGAGGGACAGTAAAGGCATTTGCTGCGTCGAGATCGCATCTATAGTTTACGCATGGTTCGCAGAACGATTCCGATCGCGCCGGTTGCGGTCGTGCTCCTCGGCGCAACACTCGTCGCGCAGCCGCCGAAACTGACGCTCGATTACCCGGCGATTGCGAAACGGCTCGTGCAGCAGCTTGCGCTCGAGCCCGGCGAGCGTGTGATGTCGATCGCGCATCCCGGAACGTTCGCGGATCTGGTCCCGTACATTCGCTACGAGGTCATGCGTGCCGGCGGGATCGATCTCGGCGTGGTCGAAGTGATGCCCGAACCGTGGCCCGAATCGTTCGACGCCACGGTGATCGCAAAAGGCGCGCGCGACGCTCGCAGCTACTACAAGAACATGTTCCGCGACGTCGACGCAGCGATCATGATGCCCGGTGCGACGACGTCGCATCCAGCGTACCTCGCGATGCAGGATTTGCTCAAAGACGATCTGACCGAGCATCGCGGCCGGCGGACGATCCATTTCCACTGGGTGGAAAACGGCAGCGCGTACCCGATTGCCGGACAGCCGCTGCCACCGCGGTTCGCGATCGATGGACTCTATCAACGCGCGCTGCTGCAGGCCGACTACAAGGTGCTCGCCGGAACGCAGCAACGATTCGCGGCGGCGCTGCGCAACGGCGACGTTCACATCACGTCCGCGAGCGGGACCGATCTACGGTTCCGCGCGGGCGATCGCCCGGTCAACCTTCAGGACGGAGATGCCTCGCGCGCTCGCGCGTCGAAGGGCACCGTGCTCATCGATCACGAGATCGAGCTGCCGGCCGGCGCGATTCGCGTCGCGCCGCTCGAGGAATCGGTGGAAGGCCTTCTGGCGTTTCCGCCGTCTCAATGGGAAGGACGGCCGGTGGACGGCCTGAAGCTGCGCTTCTCGAAAGGCAAAGTCGTCGACGTCATCGCTGCGTCCGGCCGTGAGTTCGTGCAGGCGGAGATGGACAAGGCCGGCGACGCCGGAAAGTCGTTTCGAGAATTCGCGCTCGGATTCAATCCGCTGCTCGCCGTTCCCGAACGCGGTCCGTGGATTCCGTACTACGGCTACGGATCCGGCGTGGTCCGTCTGTCGCTCGGCGACAACTCCGAGCTCGGTGGACGTGTGACCGGCGGGTATGTCCGGTGGAACTTCTTTACCGATCTGACCGTCACGGTTGGCGATCGCGTGTGGGTGCGCAACGGCAAACTCATGTAGCAGGAGGGTGACCGTGGACAACTTCCTTCAGGACCTCCGGCATGCGCTGCGGCTCGTGCGGCAGAATCCCGGCTTCACGGCTGCAGCGGTCGCCGCGCTTGCGCTCGGCATCGGCGCGAACTCGGCCATCTTCTCCGTCGTCAACACCGTCCTGTTGAAGCCGCTTCCGTACCCGGATCCCGATCGGTTGATCGTCTTCACGAACACGTCGCCGCAGGGAGCGGGGCCCGGCGCGTCGCCGACGAAATACAACATCTGGAAGCAGCAGACCGGCGCCTTCCAGGATGTGTCCGGGTTCCGATTCACCTCCATCAATCTCACTGGAAGCGGCGGCGATCCCGAACAACTCGTCACCGGCGTCGTGACCGCCGACTTCTTCCGTCTGTTCGGCGCCACGACGATCGCGGGCCGCACATTCTCCGCCGACGAAGATCGTCCGAACGGCGGCCACGTTGTCGTGCTGAGCGATGGATTCTGGAAGCGCCGCTTCGGCAGCGACCGAAGCATCGTCGATCGGACGATTGCACTGAACGGCGAGCCGCACGTGGTCATCGGCGTGCTGGGCCCGTTCGACACGCAAGCCATTCAGGGACCCTCGGGCGCGCCCGACGTGTGGCTGCCGTTTCAAATCGATCCGAACACGACGATGCAGGGTCACTTCTTCCTGACGGCTGCGAGGCTGAAGCCGGAGGTGACCGCGGCCGCAGCGGCCACGCAGCTGCAGGTTGCCGCGAACCAGTTCCGCGAGAAATTTCCGCGAGCCCTGCTGCCGCAGGCTGGTTTCGGAATGCAGTCGCTGCAGGAGCTGATCGTCAGAAACGTGCGCTCGTCGTTGTTGATCTTCGCCGGCGCCGTCACATTCGTGCTGCTGATTGCGTGCGCGAATGTCGCGAACCTGCTGCTCGTCAGAGCGAGCGCGCGGCAGCGCGAGATGGCCGTGCGCGCCGCATTGGGCGCAGGACGAGGGCGCATCGTCCGCCAGTTGCTCACGGAGAGCATCGTACTCGCGCTGATGGGCGGCGCGCTGGGCCTCGGGCTCGGCATCGCCGGCATCCGCGCGCTGTTGTCGGTGAATCCCGGCAGCATTCCGCGGGTTGGTGCCGGCGGCGCAGCGGTCGGCGCCGACTGGCGTGTGCTGTCGTTCACGATCGTCGTGTCGGTCGTAACAGGGATCGTATTCGGATTGTTCCCCGCATTGCGATCCTCGCGTACGGATCTGACGACGACGATCAAAGAGAGCGCGGGGCGATCGGGCAGCGGCTTCCGTCAGAACAAGGCACGCGCGCTGCTGGTCGTCAGCGAGATGGGACTCGCGCTCGTGCTGCTGGTCGGCGCCGCGCTGCTCATTCGCACGTTCGTCGCGCTGCGAGCCGTGAATCCGGGATTCGACTCGCACAACGTGCTGACGCTCCGGATGTCGCTGACTGGAGATCGCTTCTCGAAAACCGGCGCCGCCGCGCAGGTGATGCGCGACGGCGTCGAATACCTGAAGGCAGTGCCGGGCGTCGAAGTCGCCGCCGCGGCATGCTGTCTGCCGCTCGAAGGCGGCTTCGGACTGCCGTTCGTCATCGAAGGCCGGCCACTCGACAAGAGTCCATTCCACGGCGGCGGCGGCTTCACGCCAATCTCGCCGAACTATTTCAGCGCGTTCCGCATTCCGGTTCTTCGCGGCCGCGCGTTCACCGATCTCGACGTACAGGGTTCGCCGGGCGTCGCCGTGATCAATGAATCGATGGCGCGTCAATACTGGCCGAAGGGCGATCCCATTGGCGAACGCATCACGATCGGCAAGGGACTCGGTCCGCAGTTCGACGAGCCGCCGCGTCAGATCGTCGGCATCGTCGGCGATGTGCGAGACGGCAGCCTCAATCGCGACCCGCAGCCGATCATGTACATCCCGTGGGCGCAGCTCGTCGACGCGCACAGCGCGAACCTGCTCGGCATCACGCCGATTGCCTGGGTCGTGCGCACGCGCAGCGAGCCGCACGCGCTGGCCGGCGCCATTCAGAGTCAGCTGCGGCAGGCGACCGGACTGGCCGTCGCGCGCAGCCGGACGATGGATGAAGTGGTCGCGCAGTCGACGGCGCGAAGCGACTTCAACATGTTTCTGCTGACCGTGTTCGCCGGATCGGCGCTGCTGCTCGCCGCGATCGGCATCTACGGTCTGATGTCGTATTCCGTTCAACAGCGCACGCAGGAGATCGGCATCCGCGTCGCGCTCGGCGCCGACTCGGACCGCGTACGCAACATGATCGTCGGTCAGGGCATGGCGGTGGCGCTCGTCGGCGTCGCGATCGGGCTCGCGTCGGCGTTCGGGCTGACGCGCGTCATGCAGAGCTTTCTCTTCGGCGTGACGACGCGCGATCCCGCAGTGTTCGTCGCGGCGCCGCTGCTCTTGAGCGCCGTCGCGCTCGTGGGCGTATGGCTGCCGGCGCGCCGCGCCGCGCGCGTGGATCCAGCCGTGACGTTGCGCGCTGAGTAAATGTGCGGGGCCTATAATCGCCCCATGAGCACCATCAACCTCACGGTCAACGGTCGAGCTCACACCGTTGACGTCGATCCGGCAACGCCGCTGCTGTACGTGCTGAGCGACGACCTCGCGCTGCGCGGTCCGAAATTCGGCTGCGGTCTCGGTCAGTGCGGCGCGTGCACGGTCCTCCTGCGCGGGCGCGCAACACGATCGTGCGTCACGCCGATCAGCAGCGTGGCCGGTGCTGAAATCGTCACGCTCGAAGGTCTCGGCACGCCCGAGAAGCCCCACCCGATTCAGCAGGCATTCATCGACGAACAGGCCGCGCAGTGCGGTTTCTGTCTGAGCGGCGTCATTCTCACCGCAAAAGCATTCCTCGACGAGAACCCGAAAGCCAACGACGCCGAGATCCGGCAGGCATTGTCCGGCGTGCTGTGCCGCTGCTTCGTGCACGCGCGCATGCTGAAAGCAATCGACAAATACAAGAACGGCGCGGGCCGGCAGGCTGCGCAGGAGCGGGCGCGATGACACGCGACGCCGCCGCCGCTCTCGCACGCGCCGGCTTCTCCCGTCGCGATTTTCTGAAAACGTCAGGCGCGATCATCGTGTCGTTTGCCGCGACTGACGCAGCGGCATTCGGCGATGCCGCGCCGTCGATGCAGGGCCGAGGCGCCGCGCCAGGCCCGTTCGACACGCGCGCCTCCCACGTCGATCCGGCGCAGGTCGATTCGTGGATCGCAATCGCCGCGGACGGGACGGTGACGGCCTACACCGGGAAGTGCGAGTTCGGTCAGGGCATTCTGACCGTCCAGGCACAGCTCGTCGCGGAGGAGCTGTCGGTTCCGTTGAATCGTGTACGAATCGTGCAGTGCGACACGGACGTCTGCCCCGATCAAGGCACCACGTCGGGCAGCCAGTCGACGCCGACGAATTTCAATCAGCGCAACCTCGCGCAGGCCGCCGCGACCGCGCGTCAGGCGCTGCTGCGGATGGCGTCGACGCGTCTCAACGCGCCGATCGATCAACTGTCGGTGAGCGACGGCGTGGTCGCCGCGGCATCCGATCGATCGAAGCGCGTCACATACGGCGAGCTGGTCGCCGGCCGGAAGTTCATGCTGCCGGTGGACCGCGACACGAAACGGAAGCCGCCGTCGGAATGGAAGGTGCTCGGTACGGCGACGCCGCGCGTCGACATGACCGCGATGGCCACCGGCACGTTCGAGTTCGTGCACAACGTCCGAGTTCCGGGCATGCTGCACGGCGCCGTCGTGCGGCCTCCGGCGGTCGGCGCGACGCTCGTCAGTTCGATCGAAGAGATCGAGCAGTCGGTCCGCGGACTTCCCGGCGTGGTGAAGGTCGTCGCGCGCAAGAACTTCGTCGGCGTCGTCGCCGAGAAACCGTGGCAGGCGATGCAAGCGGCGAGCAAGTTGAAAGCGACCTGGAAGGCCGGACCCGCTCTGCCGAGTCAGCAGCAGTTTTACGACTATCTGCGGCGTCAGCCGTCGCGCGATGCGTACGTTGTGAACTCGGGCGATGTCGACGATACGCTCGCGAAAGCCGCGAGCGTGTTCAAAGCGACGTACATGCATCCGTATCAGATGCACGGATCGATTGGCACGTCGTGCGCAGTCGCGGACGTGCAGGGAGACAAGGCGACAGTCTGGTCGCCGACGCAATCGGCCTACCCGACGCGCAACGGTGTCGCGTTGCTGCTCGGCATTCCCGCGGACAACGTTCGCGTCATCTACACGCGCGGATCGGGTTGTTACGGCATCAATGGGGCCGACACGGTGTCGTACGACGCGGCGCTGCTGTCGCAGGCGGCCGGCAAGCCGGTTCGCGTGCAGCTCTCGCGCAGGGACGAGATGGCGTGGGAGAACTACGGCTTCGCCTACGTGATCGATCAGCGCGCCGGCGTCGACGCGAACGGAACGATCGTGGCGTGGGATTACGAGGCGTGGTTTCCGTCGCGCGGAGGCCGTCCCGGATACGATCGACCCGGCAACGTCGTCACCGGCACGCTCGTCGGCATGCAGCCGGTCGAGGTCACGCCGCGCAAGGCGGCGGAGCCGGCCGGCGAATTCCGCAACGGCAGCAACGCGGCGCCTTCATACCTATCCGGGCGCGTCGCGAGGAAAGCGGGCGGCGCCGGAACGATCGCGAGCGAGCGGGTGCTGACGCACACCGTCGAATCGCCGTTCTTCACCGGTCCACTGCGCTCGCCGTCGCGACTGCAGAACACGTTCGCGCACGAATGTTTCCTGGATGAGATCGCGGCGAAGCTGAAGCTCGATCCTGTCGCGTACCGCCTGCGGCATCTGAGCGACGCGCGGCTGAAGGACGTCGTGTCGGCTGCCGCGAAAGCTGCGAAGTGGGACGCGCGTCCGTCGCCGAAGTCTTCGACGCCGAGAACCGGTGCGGCGACGGGGCGCGGCATCGCGTGCGTCGCGTACGAGGGCGACAACGGATATGTTGCGTTGGTCGCGGAAGTCGACGTCGATCAGGCCAGCGGCAACGTCACTGCCAAGCGATTCGTGCTCGCACAGGACTGCGGTCCGGTTTCGAATCCGGACGGTATGCGGAATCAACTCGAAGGGGGCGCGCTCCAGGGATTCAGCCGCGCGATCGGCGAAGAGGTGACGTGGGACGATCAGAAGATCACGTCGATCGACTGGCGGACCTATCACAGTTTGCCGCTCGGCTTCGCGATCCCGGCGATCGAAAGCGTGCTGATCAACCGCACCGACGCGCCGGCGGCTGGCGCGGGCGAGACTGCAATCACGGTCGTCGCCGCGGCCGTCGGCAATGCGATCTTCGATGCCACCGGCGTCCGCGTCCGCCAGGTTCCGTTCACGCCGGCGCGGGTGAAGGCGGCGCTGGCCGCGGGAGAGGGTCGGCCGTCACCACAGCGGTGAGGGGGCGTGCGGCGGTGGTGCCGGGGGCGTGCCGCGGTCGTGCCGCGATCGTGACGGGATCGTGCCGCGGTGGTGCCGCGATCGTGACGGG
>Ga0075425_100006228_pt1 | contig 12489 bp, 16 predicted proteins | sample SoiMethybrSBSTD4_FD_75300 | JGI IMG/M metagenome (GOLD analysis project Ga0075425, IMG submission 75300) | Bulk soil microbial communities from a Populus tree surrounding site in Tennessee, USA - Soil MetaG P. TD hybrid SBSTD4 | ecosystem: Environmental > Terrestrial > Soil > Tree plantation...
TATCCCGAAGGCTGGGAGTCGCCGAAGCCCTACATCCGGATCGTTCCGTCGCCGGAGAAGACGCCGGCGTCCACGAGCGCCTAGGAGCGACTGCGCGGGGCCGCGAGCGCGGCCCCGCGCATAGCGGGTAACGGGTGAGCCTCTAGGAGAGCGACAGCCGATCGACGAGCCAGCTCGCCTGGCGCGCACGCTCGTCGAGGTACGCGTCGAGGCCGCCGCCCTCTTCGGCGAGGCGCGCGGCGATGAAACCCATCCGCGCCGGGCCTTCGGTTGACGCCGCGGGCGGCGGCGCCCAGCTCGTCAGCGGCCTCGAGCTCGCTGCGGCGAGCTTCGCGGCGCGGCTGATGCACATCTGCGAGTACGCCTCCCGCGCTTCGTCGTCCCAGGCGAACACGCGCCGGGTGAGCCGCCCGCGCGAGGCGATGACCTTGAACCCCGTCTCGACGATCTGGCCGTCCAGCTCGATCTCGTAGAGCGCGGGGCCGAGCCAGAACGGCAGGTCTCTCGGTCGGCACGCGTGCACGCCGGTCCGGCACGGATCCACCTCGGCCTCGACCCACTCGCCGACCACCCAGTGGTGGCGGCTGAAGATGCCGCGGCCGTCGGCCGCGAGGAACTTGTACGCATTCATGCACGCTTCCAGTCGCGGAACGCCTGCAGCAGGTCGGCCCTCAGCGACTCCGGCAGCTCGTCCTCGCCGACGCGAGCCGCGAGGCCGGCGGTCTCGCGGATCTGGTCGATGAACCTGAAGCAACCGTCGCAGAAGTTCAGGTGCAGCTCGAACAGCGTCGACTCGTGCGCCGGGAGCGCGGCCTCCACGTACTCGGCAGCGAGGTCGACGATCTCGCGGCACGTGTAGCCATGCTCGTAGACGCCGAGCGGCTCAGGCATCGAACTGCCTCTCGAGCCTCGCGCGCACGCGGGCCCGCGCACGATGCAGCAGCACGCGCTGGATCTCGGGACTGACGCCGAGCGCGTCGCAGACCTCGGCCGCGCTGCAGCCGGTGACGTCCCGGAGCGTGATGATGATCTTCCGGCTCTCGGGCAGCTCGTCGATCGCACGCTTGACGAGCTCCAGCGTCTCGGTCGAGACGAGACGCTGCTCTGGAAGCCGCCGCCAGTCCGTCGGGTACGAGCGCCAGTGCCCAGGGAACGGGTCGTCCGGACCGCGGAACCGCTCCGGCTCGACCGCCGTCTCGGGCCGCTCGACGTCGAGCTCGAACGCCGAGACCGGCACGCTGCGCGCCTCGCGGACGGCGCGTGTGCGGGCGATGTCGGCGGCGATCTGGAGCACCCACGAGCGAAGTGACGAACGGCCCTCGAACCGGTCGAGCGCCCTGAGGACACCGACCCACGCCTCCTGCACGACCTCGTCGGCGACCGCGCGAGTCCGCGTGTAGCCCTGCGCGACGGCGAGCATCCGCGGGTAGAACGCGCGAGCGACGTCCTCGAACACTCGCTCGTCGCCGGCCAGCAGTCGGGTGACCAGCGCCGAGTCGTCCGTGACCGGGCGCGCGTCGGTGTGGGTCTCGGCCACCGATCCGACGCTACAAGCCGCGGTCCGGGGAGTCCAGCGTGCCGTCACGGCGGTGTCCGCGGCCGGCCGGCAGCGAGCGCCGCCGCGGCGACCGAGAAAACAGCCGCCGCGGCGAACGCCCCGCGCGCGTTAACGAGCTGCACGAGCAGCCCGCCCGAGAACGCCGAGACGCTGAACGCCACGTGCGCTGCGCCGTCTTGCGCGGCGAACACCCGGCTCCGAACCTCGTCGGCCGTGCGCTCCTGGATCAGCGTCGTGGCGGCGACGTCGCCGAGGCCGCGGCCGGCGCCCGCCACGGCCATCCCCGCGAGCGCGGTCGCGATCCGCGGCGATGCTCCCGCGAGGACGAACCCACCGGCGCTCGCGGCGAATGCCCAGACGAGGACGCGCTGCGCGCCGCCGCGGAGGACCCGTGCCGCGAGCGCCGCCCCGAGGAGGCCGCCGCCGCCGAGCAGCGCCGTCATCGCGCCGTAGCCCTGCGTGCCGGCGTCGAGGTGCAGCGAGAGCGGGTAGGACGCGACGTCGACGATGCCGACGCCGATCAGCGAGACGACCGTCGCCGCGACCGGGCCGCGGAGGCGCGGCTCCCGCGCCACGAGCCGGAAGCCCGCGAGCACGCCCGGATGCTCGGCGGTCGCGCCGGTGCCGAACGGGCGGCGGATCGAGGCGACGAGCAGCGCCGACACCACGAACGTCACCGCGTCGAGTGTGAAGACCGCCGCGGGCGACGCGCCCGCTGCGAGGACGACGCCGCCGAGCAGCGGCCCGACGAGGTAGCCCGCCGACGACGTCGCGGCGACCAGCGCGTTCGCCTGCGCAACGCGGCCGGCGGGGACGAGGCTCGGCATCGCGGCCGCGGAGGCGGGCTCGAAGGGGCTCTGCGCGATCGACCCGAGCGCGATCAGCACGAGGAGCGCGCGAGGACCGCCGGTGAGGGCCATCGCGAGCGATACGGCCGCGGCGGCGACGTCGGACCCGATCAGGACGAGGCGGCGGTCGAACCTGTCGCCGATCCAACCGGCGGGGCCCGCGGACGCGACGGATGCGACGACGCTCGCGAAGATGGCGGCCGAGATCCAGAGCGCCGAGTGCGTCCGCCCGTAGATCGCCGCGACGAGCGCGATGTACGCGGCCGACCCGCCCGACAGCGAGATCAGCCGGCCGAGCGCGAGGCGGCGGGCGACGGCCACGTCAGGAGGCCTGGGCGGGCGGCGGCCCGCCCAGGCCGAAGCGGGCTACGCCGCGAGGCGCTTCTTCGCCTTCTGCACCGACGGCAGCGCCGCCTTCGTCTTCGCGAGCGGCCGCGCGCGCACGTCGACCGAGGCCGGCTTCGCCGAGATCGTGATCTCCTGGCCGGTCGCCGGGTTGCGGCCCTGCCGCGCCTTCGTCGCGGGCTTGAGGCGGACCGTCAGCTGCACGAGGTTGCCGATCTTCACCTTCTCGGCGTTGCCGATCTCCGCCAGCACGACCTCTTCGAGGGCGGTCAGGACGTTCTTCGCCTCGGCGCGGGAGACCCCCGCACGGTCGGCGACGGCAGCGGCGAGCTGCGTCTGGGTGAGTGCCATGGCTTCTCCTGTTGTTGGGGATGCAGCGCGGCATTGAAGCGATTTCGGCGGACCGAGGCGTCAGGAACCGTGGCGGCGCTGCGCGCGGCGGAGCGCGTCGAGCCGGCGCCGCGCCTGTTTCGTCGGGCGCTCGCCGAGGTCCGAACCGAGCGGGCGCGAGAGCCGGCGCGCCACCGCTTGCTCCTCGCGGGCGGCTCGCGACTCGGACGTCTCCTCGTACAGCGTCCGCGCGACCGCGGCAGGACCGCGGCGGTCGCTGAGCCCCGTCACGACGACGGACCAGGGCGTGACGCCGATGCGGAGGTCGAGGCGGTCGCCGACGCGCACGTCCTTGGCCGGTTTCACACGTACGCCGTTCACCTGCACATGACCGCCGACGACGGCCTCGGTCGCGAGGGTGCGCGTCTTGTAGAACCGCGCGGCCCAGAGCCATTTGTCGAGGCGAACCTGCTCCATCACGACATGAAAGCCCCCTTGTCGTGTCGTCTCGCCGCCCCGAGGTCATCGTTAGGCTTCCCCGCAATGGAAGTCGAGGAACGCGCCGACGAGGCGGTCGAGGAGGCGCGCGACCTTTCCGGCGTCTTCAGATACTACGAGCTCGCGAAACGCGCCGAGTGGCAGGTTCGGAACCTCCCCTGGGGCGAGTGCCCGCCGATCCCCGAGTACAACGGCTCGCCGCAGAAGCTCGCGCGCCGGCGAGACCTTTGGCGGTCGGTGATCACGCAGCAGCTGCAAGCGGACGAGCTCGCGGTCGAGATGGCGACGCAGCTCTTCGCGATCGCGCCTGACCGCGAGGCGAAGCTCTACTACACGACGATGGTGCAGGACGAGTCACGCCACACCGAAGCGTGGCTGAAGCTGATCGAGGAGGCCGGCGGCATGGCCGAGCGCGACCCGTACCTCGACCAGCTCGCGTCGCAGGTGCTCCACGCGGACACCATCGAGGAGAAGGTGTTCCTCATGCAGGTCTTCTACGAACGGCTGATCATCCCGCGCTTCCGGATGATCGCGCGCTCGTCGCGCGGGACGATCCTCGAGGACCTGTGCAACCGCCTCACGATCGACGACGGCATCCACCACGGCGCCGGGATGGCGTACGAGCGCGTGCTGCTCGAGCACGCCGGCCGCGGGACGAAGGCGAAGCTCGTCGAGGCGGGGAACCGGCTGCTGCCCATCTTCGCTCAGCACGCCTTGTGGCGGCCGAAGGCGCGCGAGTTCATCGGCGCGCTGATGCGCGAGACCGATATACGCATGCTGCGCGAGGACCTCGAGCAGGGGATCAGGCTCGCGAACTCGCTGGGGCTCGACACGAGCGGCATCGAGCTGCCGTCACAGCTGCGTTAGCGCTCTTCGAGGATCAGGCGCCGCCGGCTGCCGAGCTCGAGCACGTCGGCGACCGTGACGCTCTCCTTGCCGAGCGGAAGCGCGTCGCCGGGTTGCGGCGGATCGTCGAGCTGGAGGCGTCCGGTGGCGATCACGGCGCCGTTGCGCCGAAGCTCGTATTCGTAGTCGATCAAGGTTGTGCTCCCGGTGCGCCCGCCGCCAGTAGGCTCAGCCTACATGGCCGATCTGCCGCTCACCGGCCACTGTCTCTGCGGCGGCGTCCGCTTCGAGATCGACGAGCCCTTCGTGTCGGCGTCCTACTGCCACTGCACGCGTTGCCAGCGGAGGACCGGTTGCGCGGCCTCCGCCTCGGGACGCGTCGCGCCGGGCGCGCTCCGGATCGTCGTCGGAGCTCAGCTCGTGCGCGCATACGCGCCCGAGGACGGCTTCCTGAAGTGCTTCTGCTCTGCCTGTGGTGGTGCGCTCTGGTCGAAGCATCGGACGGAGGACACGGTCAGCGTCCGGCTCGGCGCCGTCGACGGGGACCCCGGCATCCGCCCGCAATGGCACCAGTTCACGGCCTACGCCGCGCCGTGGGAGGCGATCCCGGACGACGGCCTGCCGCGGTATCCCGAGCAAAACCCGTCGTAGAGGCTTGGTCGGCTTCCGCGCCCGCCGCTACGGTCTGGGCATGGCCAAGTCGCGGACGAAGCCGCGCCGCACAACGAAGTCGGTGACGGTGCTGAAGGAGCGGATCGCGGAGCTCGAGCGCGAGCGCGAGCTCCTCAACTCGATCGCCAACTACGCGCCCAGCCTGCTGTGCCTCGTCGACGCGGACGGCACCGTCCGCCCGTTCGCGACGAACCAGGCGTTCGAGCGGACCCTGGGCTACCAGCCGCACGAGACCGGCGGCGCGCTCTTCTGGGAGCGCTACGTCGCGGACGGTGAGCGCGCGAGCGCCCGCGACTGCATTCTCTCGTCCGTTCGCACGCAGTCGACGTCCGAGTGCGAGGGGCGGTGGGTGCAACGCGACGGGACGCCAATCGACGTCCTGTGGTCCTGCACGCCGCTGCCGAAGATCGCGAGCGGGCCCGTGTACCTGGTCACGGGCACGGACGTCACCGAGCGCAAGCGCCAAGAGGAGGAGGTGCGACGGTCGCGGGCGCGGATCGTCACCGCGGCCGATGACGCGCGCCGCCGGCTCGAGCGGAACCTGCACGACGGCGCGCAGCAGCGCCTGATCGCGCTCCTGTTGCAACTCCGCGGTGCGCAGCGCGGCACGATCGAGCCATCGACGGTCGTTGCGGTTGCCGTCGACGAGCTGGCCGCGGCCGTCCGCGAGCTGCGCGAGCTTGCCCAGGGGATCCATCCCTCGGCGCTCACCGAGCGCGGTCTGGATGCGGCACTCCGCATCGTCGCGGCGCGCGCGCCGCTGGACGTCGAGCTCGACGTGACGGACACGCCGCTCGACACGAACGTCGCCGTCGCCGCGTACTACATCGTCTCGGAGGCGCTCAACAACGTGGCGAAGTACGCGGATGCGAGCCGCGCCGCCGTGCGAGTGCGCGAGACAGGCGACCGCCTGGTCGTCGTCGTCGAGGACGACGGCCGCGGCGGCGCCGATCTCGACGCCGGCACCGGCCTGCGCGGCCTGCTCGATCGCGTCACCGCCCTCGACGGCGCGCTCGAGGTCGTGAGCCCGCCCGACGGTGGCACGAGGTTGCGCGCCGAGCTGCCGCTGGGTGTCTGACACCTTTTCGCAGCGCGCGTCGGCTTCGTGCGGCGCAACGGTGTCAGACACTGTTTGAATAACCGCCATGTGCTTCGACCTCGACTCCGCGCCGCCCATCCCGCGCATCGCAGGCGCGGCCGTCTCGCACGAGGACCTCGTGCTCACCGCCGCCGACGGCAACCGCTTCGCCGCGTTCCTCGCCCAGCCGGAGCAGCAGGCGACGGCAGGCATCGTGATCCTCCCGGACGTGCGCGGGCTGTACCGCTTCTACGAGGAGCTCGCGCTGCGCTTCGCCGAGCGCGGCTACGCCGCGATCGCGCTCGACTACTTCGGTCGGACGGCAGGCACGGCGAAGCGCGACGACGGCTTCGAATACCCGCCGCACGTCGACCAGACGACCGACGACGCGGTCCAGGCGGACACCCGCGCGGCGGTCGAGCACCTGCGCGGTCTCGGCGTCTCGTCCGTCTTCACGGTCGGCTTCTGCTTCGGCGGGCGCGCGTCGTGGGTCGCCGCCGCCTCGGGCCACGGGCTCGCCGGCGCGGTCGGCTTCTACGGGAGCCCCACGCGGCAGCGCGGTGGGCCGAGCGTCGTGCAGCGGGCGGCGCAGGTCGACGCGCCGATCCTCGCGTTGCAGGCAGGTGCCGACCAGAGCATCACCGCCGACGACAACGCGGAGCTCGACCGCGCGCTCAGCGCAGCCGGCGTCGAGCACGAGATCGTCACGTACGACGGCGCGCCGCACAGCTTCTTCGACCGCAAGCAGGAGGACTACGCCGAGGCGTCCGACGACGCGTGGCGCCGGACGCTCGAGTTCGTCGACCGCCATTCGTGATTCTCGCGATCGACCAGGGCACGACCGGGACGACGTGCCTCGTCGTCGACGAGGGGCTGAACGTCGTCCGTCGCGGCTACGCGGAGCTGCCGCAGCACTTCCCGCGGCCGGGCTGGGTCGAGCACGACCCGGACGAGATCTGGCACAGCGTGCTCGAGGCGGCAGAGGCGGCTGGGCTCGACGGCGTCGACACGGTCGCGATCACGAACCAGCGCGAGACGACCGTCGTCTGGGACCGCCGCACGGGCACGCCCGTCGCGCGTGCGATCGTCTGGCAGGACAGACGGACGGCCGACCGTTGCCGCGAGCTCGACGTCGCGTTGATCCGCGAACGCACGGGCCTCGTCCCGGACCCGTACTTCTCCGCGACGAAGCTCGAATGGCTCCTGCGCGAGCACGGGCGCGATGGGCTCGCATTCGGCACCGTCGACAGCTGGCTCCTCTGGAAGCTGACGGGCGGCGCCGTCCACGCCACCGACGTCACGAATGCGTCCCGCACGATGCTCGTCGCGCTGGCGACGCTCGACTGGGACGAGGAGCTGCTCACCCTCTTCGGCATCGACCGCTCCGTGCTTCCGCGCATCGTGCGCAGCGACGAGCCGCTCGGCGAGGGCGAGCTGCTCGACCGGCGTGTCGCGCTCAGGGGCGTCGCGGGCGACCAGCAGGCCGCGCTCTACGGGCAAGGCTGTCACGGCGCCGGCGAGGGGAAGGCCACCTACGGCACGGGCAGCTTCGTGCTCGTGCATACCGGCGACGACGCGAGTCCGCCGCCGCACGGGCTGCTGAAGACCGCCGCGGCCGACGGGTATGCGCTGGAGGGGGCAGTGCTCGCGAGCGGCGCGGCCGTCCAGTGGCTGCGCGACGGGCTCGGCCTGCTGTCCGACGCCGCCGAAAGCGAGGCGCTGGCGCGGAGCGTCGACTCGACCGGCGGCGTGGTGTTCGTGCCGGCGCTGACGGGCCTCGGCTCCCCGTGGTGGGATCCGGACGCCCGCGGGCTCGTCGCCGGGATCACCCGCGGCACGACGCGGGCCCACCTCGTCCGGGCGGCCCTCGAGGCGATCGCCCACCAGGTCGCGGACGTCGTCGAGGCGCTGCCGGAGCCTCCGGGGGTGCTACGGGCCGACGGCGGGGCGACGGCCAACGCCTTCCTGATGCAGCTGCAGGCCGACCTCCTGGGCGTGCCGGTCGAGGTCGCGGCCGAGCGGGAGACGACCGCCCTCGGCGCGGCCGCGCTCGCGGCCGGTCGGGGCGCCCGCGTAGCCGTCGGCGCCGTCTACGAGCCTCGGCTCCACCCGGAAGAGGTGAGAAATCTGAGAACCGCCTGGGTCTCCGTTGTGAACCGGGCGCTAACTTAATCAGCAGTTCTTAGTTGAGAGGTGCATCCTTTCAGCCAACAACTCGAGGAGGCGAGCGTGGAAGAGGTGGGGAACAAGCTCGAGCAGGCCCTGTTCGAGATCAGAAGGGTCATCGCCGGTCAGGAGGAGATGCTCGAGCGGGTGCTCGTGTCCCTGCTCGCACGCGGCCATGTGCTGATCGAGGGCGTGCCGGGTCTCGCCAAGACGCTGACGATCAAGACGACGGCGGCGGTGCTCGGCGGATCGTTCCAGCGCGTGCAGTTCACCCCCGACCTGGTCCCGTCGGACCTCGTCGGCACCCGTATCTACCGTCCCGACCGCGCGGAGTTCGACACCGAGCTCGGGCCGGTCTTCTGCAACTTCCTGCTCGCGGACGAGATCAACCGCGCGCCCGCGAAGGTGCAGTCGGCGCTGCTCGAGGTGATGCAGGAGCAGCAGGTCACGATCGGCCACACGACGCACGTCGTCCCGAAGCCGTTCCTCGTGCTCGCCACGCAGAACCCGATCGAGTCCGAGGGCACGTACCCGCTGCCGGAGGCGCAGGTCGACCGCTTCATGCTCAAGGTGCTGGTGGACTACCCGGCGCACGACGAGGAGCTCACCGTCGTCGCGCGCTCGCTCGAGGACCCGCCCGACCTGGAACAGGTGCTCTCGCTGCAAGAGCTCCAGGACCTGCAGCATCAGGCGGGGCAGATCTACGTCGACCCCGCGCTGATCAGCTGGACCGTGGACGTCGCGACTGCGACGCGCCGCCCCGGCGACTTCGGCCTCGGCGACGTCTCGGAATACGTCGCCTTCGGCGCGAGCCCACGCGGGCCGATCAGCCTCGTGGCGGCGGCGCGTGCGTTGGCGCTGATCCGGGGCCGCGACTACGTCGTGCCGGCCGACGTCGAGGCGCTGGCGCGGGACGCGTTCCGGCACCGGTTGGTGCTCTCGTATCGCGCGCTCGCGGAGGAGGTCGCCCCGGACACGATCCTCGACCAGGTGCTCGCCAAGGTCCCGCTCCCGCAAATCGACCTCGGCCGCACGCACGCCGCGTAAAAGGAGCAGAGGTGGCGACCGTCGCCGACCCGCTCGCACCGGTCCGCACACCGGACCGGCCGGGGCCTGGTCCGCTTTCGGCCTCGTCGCTGCGGGCGCTCGAGCTCTCGGTCGGGCGACGCGTCGACGGGCTCCTCGCGGGCGACTACCGCTCGGCGTTCGCGGGCGTCGGCAGTGAGCTCTGGCAGGTACGGCCGTACGAGCCCGGCGACGACGTACGCCGCATCGAGTGGAACGTCACCGCGCGGACGAGCCTGCCGCACGTCCGAGTCGAGCTCGCGGAGCGTGTCCTCGTCACGTGGCTCGTGCTCGACGCGTCGGCGTCGATGGCGTTCGGCACCGCGGACCGGCGCAAGGCGGACGTCGCCGAGGGTGTAGCGGTCGCCGTTGGTTACGCGGCGACCCGCCGCGGGAACCGGCTGGGCACGATCGCATTCGGCGCGGATCCGACCGTGAAGCGCCCCCGGCAGGGACGCCGCGCGCTGCTGGACACGTTGCACCTGCTCCGCGAGCTGCCGCCGGCGGGCAACGGCAGCCTGCGCGACGCCCTCGAGCTCACCGACAAGGTCTCGCGCCAGCGCGCGCTCGTCGTCGTCGTCTCGGACTTCCGCGGGCCGCTCGACTGGCGGCCGCCGCTGCTGCGGCTCGCGGGCCGCCACGCAGTGCTCGCGGTCGAGGTGCGCGATCCGCGGGAGCAGGAGCTCGCGGACATCGGCGAGCTGCGGCTCGTCGACCCTGAGACGGGCCGGCAGCTGCGCGTCGACACGAGCGACCGCCGACTCCGCGAGCGGTTCGCGACGGCGGCGACGAACGAACGCCGCGCGCTCGTGGCGGGCCTCGCAACCGCGGGCGTGCGCCACGTGGCGGTCTCGACGGACGGTGACTGGCTCCGGCCGCTGGCGGCGTTCCTTCGGCAGGGGAGGCGCACCCGGTGAGCTTCGCCGCGCCCGCGCTGCTCGTGTTCCTGCTCCTTGTGCCGCTCGCCGCGGGCGCGTACGTCTTGCTCGAACGGCGGCGCGACGAGCGCGCCTCGGGCTGGGCCGCGCCGGCTCTCTTCCCGAACATCGTTCAGCGGCCGCCGAGCTGGAAGCGCCACGTGCCGACCGCCTTGCTGCTGCTCGGCCTGGCGCTGCTCCTCGTCGGCTTCGCCCGGCCGCGGGCGACGGTCAAGGTGAAACGCCAGGAGGCGACGGTCGTCCTCGTGCTCGACGTGTCGGGCTCGATGGCCGCGAAGGACGCGAAGCCCACGCGCCTCGCCGCGGCGCGCGCCGCGGCGTTGCGCTTCGTCGACAACCTGCCGCACGGTTACCGGATGTCGCTCGTGACGTTCTCCGACCACGTCGCGGTGTCGGTACCCGCGACCCACGATCTGCTGGCGATGCGCACGGCGATCGCGCGGGTGAAGACCGGCCCGCAGGGCACGGCGCTCGCCGATGCGGTCTCGCGGGCCGTCGACGTGGGGTTGTCGGTCAAGGGCACGGGATCCAACCGCCGCCCGCCGGCGGTCGTTGTGCTCTTCTCCGACGGCGGCCAAACGGCCGGCCGCCTCACTCCTCAGCAGGCGGCCGCGAAGGCGAGGAAGGCGAAGATCCCGGTCTCGTCGCTCGCCGTCGGGACGGCGGACGGCATCGTCCAGCAGCCGCTCCGCGGCGGGTTCTTCGAGCGGTTCCAGGTGCCGGTGCAGCCGTCCGTGCTGCGCACGATCGCCCAGGGGAGCGGCGGTCGCTACTCGCGACTGAGGGACGTCGACGTGAAGGGGATCTACCGCGCGCTCGGCTCGCGCGTCGGCCGCCAGGACAAGCGGGTCGAGGTGACGGCGGTCGCTGCCGCCGGGGGGATGGCGCTCATGCTGGCCGGGGCGCTCCTTTCTGGCCTATGGTTCAGGAGGCTCCCGTGAAGCTTGCGCTCGTAGCCGTCGTTGCCGCGCTCGCCGCAGCGGCCGCGCTTGCGCCCGCCGGCGGCGCGACCAACGAGTGCCACGGCATCCAGACGTGCATCCGCGTCGCCGGCCCGTGGGTCGTCGTGCCCGCCGGCGCCAAGGCGCAGTACCTGCTCAGTTGTCCCGGAGGGCGCAGTGTCGTCGCCGGGCTCGACGCGCAGGTCACCTCCCGCGACGTCCGCGTCGAGTTCGTCGCGCGGATCGGGGCGCCGGTGCAGCCCGGCGTGACGACCACGCGTTACGCACTCTTCCGCGCGGTCTCGCTTTCGAAGCGCACCCAGGTGTTCCAGCCGCGGCTCGGCTGCGTGCCGGTCGCGGGCGGGGGAGGGCGCTCGACGGTGTCGGCGAAGGTCACGCCGCCGGGCCAGTCGCCGGAGTATCGCTCCCGGATCACGGTCCTCTCGCCGGGCTCGGCGGGTTTCGTCAGCGTCTCGTGCCAAGGTCGCGAGCGGCTCGTCGATTCGTGGCACGCGCTCGCCTTCCGCACGAAGCTGCCGCCGCCCCTCTCGAACGCGGCGCGCGTCGAGGCGAGTGCGGTCGTGATCGGCAAGAAGGTCGTGCTGAGCGCGACGGCGAGTGACGGGCTCTCGATCGACGCGCACGCGATCGTGCAGGTCGGCGCGGAGTGTGCGCCGTGACGTTCGCCTCGCCGTGGCTCCTGTTCGCACTGTTGCTCGTTCCGGCAACATTGTTGGCCGCCCTGTGGTTCGAGCGGCGTCGCGCGCGGTACGCCGTAGCGTTCACGAACCTCGACGTGCTCGCGTCTGTCGCGGAGAAGCGCCGCCCGTGGCGGCGGTGGGTCCCGCTGGCGCTGTTCCTGCTCGCGCTCGCGGCCGCGGCGGTGGCGCTCGCGCGCCCGCGCGCGACCGTCGCCGTGCCGGCGAACCGCGCGACGGTCGTGCTGCTCGTCGACGTCTCCGGCTCGATGCGCGCCGCCGACGTCAAGCCGACGAGGCTCGGCGCGGCCCAGAACGCGATGGCCGCCTTCGTCGACCACGTGCCGAAGAGCGTGAAGGTCGGCCTCGTCTCGTTCAGCACGGGGCCGAACCTGCTCGTCGTGCCGACGACGGACCGGACGGTGCTGCACGAGGGGATCGACCTGCTCGCGCCGGAGGCCGGCACCGCGATCGGCGACGGACTCCAGATGGCGGTGCAGACGGTG
>Ga0075425_100006230_pt1 | contig 12489 bp, 11 predicted proteins | sample SoiMethybrSBSTD4_FD_75300 | JGI IMG/M metagenome (GOLD analysis project Ga0075425, IMG submission 75300) | Bulk soil microbial communities from a Populus tree surrounding site in Tennessee, USA - Soil MetaG P. TD hybrid SBSTD4 | ecosystem: Environmental > Terrestrial > Soil > Tree plantation...
GACAGAAATTCCTGCGGAGACGAAAATGATTTCGTCTTGTAGCCGGCTGCATTCAAAAGGCGCGTGATCGATCGAAGGACCGCGGGATCATCGTCCACAAGAAACGTGGTAAAACCCGCTTCACGCATGACGCCACCCTCACCGCATAAAATCTTAGCTCAAGCTCCCGGCGGGGGGCAGGCGAAATATAGCCGTGGCGCCTTCACTCACATTGTTTTGAAGCGAGAGCGTGCCGCCATGGAGCTTCATGATCGAAGCACAGATGGGAAGGCCAAGGCCGAGGCCCCGCTTTTTGGTCGTGAAAAACGGCTGAAAAACGCTGTGTTCTTGCGACTTCGGCAACCCCATACCGCAGTCTGAAATACGGACGTCGATCCCGCCCTCGTCCGTCACCGCAGTGTTGACTGTAATGGCGCGCCGCGACGGTGCGACGCCGTCCATTGCATCCATTGCGTTCATGAAAAGATTGAGCAGGACTTGCTGCAACTGTATCGGATCGCCGTGCACCGGCGGCAAATCGACGGCTTTTTCGTCTTTGATCGCGATCCGACGGCCTATCAGTTCACTGTGAAGAAGCCGAAGAGTCGATGTGATCAGCCCGTTCATGTCGACAGCTTCGTATTTGATCTCTCCCTTTTTCATCAGTCCACGAAGCCGATGAATGACTTCCCCGGCGCGGTTATCTTCCGTGATGATGTCATCAAAGATGTTGCCGATTTCCGACAAATTCTTCTTGCCGCCCGCCAGCAGTATTTTCCCAGCCTGAGCGTTTGACAGAATTGCCGTCAGCGGCTGGGTCAACTCGTGCGCGAGACCGCCCGATAATTCTCCCAGCATCGAAACACGCATCAAATGGGCGATCTCATGCCGCTGCATGTCGGCTTCGGATTCCGCTATCTTGCGCGACGTCGCGTCGGCAAATGCTCCAGTCATCGCGGTCGGGTTACCATCGTCGCCGAAAACCGGCTGGGCGCGGGCGGAGACCCAGTGATAGCCACGGTCCCTTCCCTGCACGCGAAATTCGATTTCCAACGGTGCCGCGCGCGCGATGGCCGATTGGAACGCTGCATGGGCCGTTGGAAAATCGTTGGGATGAATACGATTCAGCAATCTGTCGAGATCCAGGGGAACGCCGGAAGGCAAGCCGAACAATGTGCGGCAATAGTCGGTGGCCCAAAAGCTGTCCGTTGCAAGGTCATACTGCCAGAGACCCACGCTCGAGGATGCGGCGGCGAACGAGATCCGCTCTTCGCGTTCGCGCGTGACCGTTTCGGCGTGACGCGTTTCTTCGATGGCGGCGCCCAGCAGGAGCACCGGACAGGACAAGCCGATCAGGAACAGCTGCATGGCGAAGACATTCGCTTCTGCATTCCCGACATCAAAAAGATTGTGACCATTCAGCGTGCGCCAGATCAGCGCGAGGCTGATCACCATGATCACGCCGCTGGCGCCTGCGGCGCCGAAGCGAACGGCAGCCCAGACGATAATTGGCAAAGGCAGGTACAGAAGCGCCGGGACATAGCCGCTTGCGATCGAGCTGTCTTCTTTGAACGCGAACAGGCACGTAACCGCAAGAACGGTCGCGACCAATATGGCCTCAACGCGCCGAAGCGTTGGAGCGAACGTAAAAGAGCCCATCCGTTCGATGCATATGAGCGCGATCGGCGCGAGCGTGAGGCTGCCCAAAGCATTGGACGCGTACCAGCGCGCCCAGTACACACCGTAGTTCTCGATCGACCCGCCGCCGAGAATTTGCACAAACGCACCGCCAAAAGCGCAAAGTGCGGGACTAACGAAAGCTGCAACGAAGACATAGGTGGTCGCTTTGCGGATGCTTCCGAACCAGGGAGGGTCGAATTGCAGATGCTGCAGAATGAACGCATTGGTCACAGCCACAGAGCAGTTCGTCGCAAAAGCAACCAGCAACTGCGCCGCTGGCATTCCAACCTGCAACTCGGCCGCAACGTGCGCTGGAAACGCCGCAAGAATATAGGTCCACCATTGTCGAGGCGGGCTGAGCAAGAGCGCGCAAAACAGAACGACGTTCGGCGGCCAGAAAGGGGCGAAAATCCTGTCCGTAAGCGTGCCGATGAGAAATGCAATTTCGGCGCCGATATAATAGGCGACCGCCACGATCAGTGCGTTGCGGAAAGTCTTTGCCCAGTCCTCGTGCGGTGCCCGGCTGTGCCGGCCTTCAATCGCAGCGTCAGGAGCGAGGACATTCATTGGCCGGCACCCGATCACATTAATTTTATGCGGCTGAGATTACAGCCAATCGAAGTCATCGAAAATACTTGAAAAGCGCTGCACAGACATGCGTTTAGGCGGGCGTAATGTAACAGTCATGTTGCCACATTGGACCACGGTCCAATCGACAGGAGGGTCGCGGCGGTACACACTGACAGGCTCCAGAGATCCATTGTGGTTTGCCAGCCTCATGGACACGCGCGAGGCGACATCCCCCCTCCTCCCCGTCCCCAGTCGCCTCGCGCGTTGGACGGGGTTCTTATTTTTGCATCCGTAAAATTGGACTACGGTCCAACTCGACCTCCTGTTGGCCTCGCGCAAAGCTTGCCGACATGGGAGCTTTCGTAGGGCTTGAATCAGAGGTCGACCTGCACCGTCACGACAACTCCAGGCCTGGCAATTCCGACACCGAAGGCATGGTCCGGATTTCCGGCGGCACGTTCCGCATGGGGTCCGATAGGCACTATCCGGAGGAAGCGCCGATCCACCGAGTGACCATCGACGACTTCTGGATCGAGCGCGCGCCGATTACCAATCGCCAGTTCAAGGAATTCGTCAACGCGACTCGTCACGTTACGTTTGCGGAGATTCCGCCGGATCCGAAAGATTATCCGGGCGCGCTACCGCACATGCTGTTTGCCGGTTCGCTGGTTTTCACGCCGCCAAACCGTCCGGTCGACCTGCGCGACTGGAGTCAGTGGTGGACTTTTCTGAAAGGCGCGAACTGGCGCCACCCCTATGGGCCGAAGAGCAATATCAAGGGGCTCGACGATCATCCTGTCGTGCACGTCGCTTATTCCGATGCGCTGGCGTATGCGCGCTGGGCCGGAAAGGACTTGCCGACCGAAGCCGAATGGGAGTTTGCCGCGCGCGGCGGCCTCGAGGACGCGGAGTTTGCCTGGGGCAATGAGTTCATGCCCGGCGATCGGCAGATGGCGAACACGTGGCAAGGCGAATTTCCGCATCAGAAGCGGAGTCCGGGCGGTCACGAGCGCACGTCGCCGGTGACTGCGTTTCCGCCCAACGGCTACGGCCTCTACGACATGATCGGCAACGTATGGGAATGGACCAGCGACTGGTACTCGCCGAAGCATCAGGCCGATGCGCCAAAGGCCTGCTGCATTCCCGAAAATCCGCGCGGTGGATCCGAAGCCGACAGTTACGATACCTGCCAGCCTAACATCAGAATTCCCCGCAAAGTCTTGAAAGGCGGCTCGCATCTCTGCGCGCCGAACTATTGCCGCCGCTACCGTCCCGCCTCGCGCCATGCGCAGCCTGTCGACACGTCGACGAGCCACGTGGGATTTCGCTGCGTCGTCCGTGAAAGGAATCTGTCATGAAACAAACCACACTGGCCCTGTCCCTGAGCTTTTTCGCGGCTCTCACCACCGCGCCCCACGCAAGCGCACAAACCACGCCTGCGATCAGCGAGGCGGAAGCGCGCAGCATCGCGACCGACGCGTACCTTTACTTCTACCCACTCGTGACGATGGACCTCACGCGCAAGCAGATGATCAACTCGGATCCCAAGATCGCAGGAATCGGCGGTCCGCCAAATACATTCGACAACGTCCAGGCTTTCCCGACGGCAGACATGAGAGTCGTCGTACGGCCCAATTTCGATACGCTGTATTCGAGCGCCTGGGTGGATCTCACGCGCGAGCCGATGGTCATTTCGGCGCCGGACACCGGCGGCCGTTACTACCTGCTGCCGATGCTCGACATGTGGACCGACGTGTTCGCCTCTCCGGGCTGGCGCACGACGGGCACCAAGGCGGCCAATTTCCTGCTCGTGCCTCCCGGCTGGAATGGCAAAGTACCAGAGGGCTTCACGCGCATCAATGCGCCGACGCCTTATGTCTGCATCATCGGCCGCACGAAGACGGATGGGCCACCCGACTACGCTGCCGTTCATGACATTCAGAAGGGCTACAAAATCACGCCGCTGTCCGGCTGGGGCAAGCCTCCGGTCGCAGTGAAGCAGACGATCGATCCGAGCGTCGACGTCAAAACACCGCCAAAGAAACAGGTTGACACGATGGCGGGCGATAAATTTTTCGCCTACGCCGCCGAGCTGCTCAAGCTGCACCCCGCGCACATCACCGATGAGCCGATCATCGCGCGCATGAAACGAATCGGTCTTGAGCGCGGCAAGAGCTTCGACGTTTCCAGGCTTGATGCGACGGTGCGGAAGGCCATCGACGATGCACCGGCCGCCGCCCAGAAGCTGATGGAATGGAAAACCCCGAGCATGGCGCGCGTGGCAAACAACTGGTCGATGAACACGGATACGATGGGCGTGTACGGGAACTATTATTTGAAACGAGCCATCGTTGCGCAGGCTGGACTAGGCGCAAATGTTCCCGAGGATGCTGTCTATCCGCTCAATCTTGGCGACGAAAACGGCAAGCCGCTCGATGGCGCGAACAAATATGTCATTCGTTTCACGAAAGAAGACGCGCCGCCGGTGGAGGCGTTCTGGTCGGTCACGCTCTACGATCCTGAAGGCTTCCAGGTTGCAAATCCGATCAATCGCTTTGCGGTCAGCAGCTGGATGCCCTTCAAACGCGACGCCGACGGGTCACTGACGCTCTACATCCAGAATGAAAATCCCGGCAGTGATCGCGAAGCCAACTGGCTGCCGGCGCCCAGGCGTCCGTTCAATCTCACCATGCGTCTCTATGCACCGAAGTCGGAGGCGCTGACCGGACTTTGGAATCCGCCGCCCGTGAAGCCTGTCGATGCGTCGGCTACGGTCGGAGGCAAATGAGTCGAACAGTATAACCTCGCAGTGTTCACTCGCCGCTCACATTTCAATTGTATGGCAGGAGGAGAACGATGAGCATGAAGGACGGCCAAAGCCGGAAGGTTACCGTCAACCGAAGAAACATCCTGCTCGGAGGCACGACCCTTGCAGCAACCTCGGCCTTCGGCGCGAGCGCGCAAGCGCAACAACGTCCGGCGCAGGCGCAAGCACAGCAGCCGGCACCTGCGCCGGCGGGACAGCGGCCGAACATCCTGGTGATCTTCGGAGACGACATCGGCCAGACCAACATCAGCGCCTATTCATTTGGCCTGATGGGCTATCGGACGCCCAACATCGATCGAATTGCCCGCGAAGGTATGATGTTCACCGATTATTATGCCGAGCAGAGTTGCACTGCCGGCCGTTCGACGTTCATCACCGGTCAGTGCACGCTGCGCACCGGCCTTTCAAAGGTCGGCATCCCGGGAGCGGCCGTGGGTCTGCAGGCGCGCGACGCGACGCTGGCCGAATTGCTCAAGCCGCTCGGATACGCCACCGGTCAGTTCGGCAAAAACCACCTTGGCGACAAGGATGAGTATCTGCCGGCCAATCATGGCTTCGACGAGTTTTTCGGCAATCTCTATCATCTCAACGCCGAAGAAGACCCGGAGAACCGCTTCTATCCGCAGGATCCAGAATTTCGCAAAAGATTTGGGCCGCGCGGGGTACTCCGGACTTCTGCCGACGGCAAGATCGAAGATACCGGTCCGCTTACAAAGAAGCGCATGGAGACAATTGACGACGAAACGTCGGCCGCCGCGATCGACTTCATGCAAAGACAAGCTCGGGCGAACCGGCCGTTCTTCTGCTGGTTCAACTCAACCCGGATGCACTTCCGCACGCACGTGCGGGATTCCCACCGCGACAAGCCGGGGCTGAATTCGAGAACCGAGTATGCCGACGGGATGATCGAACATGACGCGACGATTGGCGCCATCCTCAAGACGGTAGACGATCTCGGGATCGCGAATAACACCATCCTGATCTACACGACCGACAATGGCCCGCACCAGAATTCATGGCCGGATGCCGGCACGACGCCGTTCCGCAGCGAGAAGAACACCAACTGGGAAGGCGCGTTCCGCGTACCCTGCATGATCCGCTGGCCGGGGCGGATTCAGCCCGGCTCGGTATCAAATGAGATGATCAGCGGACTCGACTGGCTGCCGACGCTGATGGCAGCCGCCGGTGATCCGGATATCAAGAACAAGCTGCTCAGGGGCCATCAGGCGGGCAGCAAAACCTTCAAGGTGCATCTCGATGGCTACAACCAGCTTCCGTATCTGACGGGACAGCAGCCTGCCGGCGCGCGCAAGGAATTCATCTATTTCAACGATGACGGCGATCTTGTCGCTGTGCGCTATGAGAACTGGAAAGTCGTATTCGAGGAGCAGCGAGCGACAGGTACGCTGCGGATATGGGCCGAACCATTCACGCCGTTGCGTGTTCCGAAATTGTTCAATTTGCGGTCCGACCCTTTTGAACGGGCCGATGTCACGTCAAACACCTATTATGACTGGCTGATGTCGGACGGCGCGGGAGTATTCATCGCAGCACCCGCGGTCGTGGCCAGATTCCTCGAAAGCTTTAAGGAATATCCGCCGAGCCAGCGGCCTTCGAGCTTTAGCATCGATCAGATGGTCGAAAATCTGCAGCGAAGCTTTGAAAGCGTTGGCAGCAAATAGTTCTCAGCGACCTCAAATTCTAGATCGGTGGCCTTAATCCTGTAATGTCACGCCCGCAGGTCAATCCTCTGCGACGCCCCGTCGCCCGATGACCGATGCAAGAGGCACCGCATGAGCCTTACCAAGTTCGCAAAAAAGTATCGTGTCGATGACCCCGACAAATTTCGAATCGAAGAATGGGATCCCTCTGACACCGGCAAGCTCGCCATCGACAAGAAGGAAGCCAAGGACCTGCTCACCGAAGGAGTCGAGCGCCTGTCCGATCTACAGGAGAAGCTCTATGCGCAGGACCGCTGGGCGGTGCTGCTGATCTTCCAGGCCATGGATGCGGCCGGCAAGGACAGCGTGATCGAACACGTCATGAAGGGCGTCAATCCGCAAGGCTGCGAGGTGCATTCGTTCAAGCAGCCAAGCCAGGAGGAGCTCGATCACGATTTCATGTGGCGAACGAGCCGGCGTCTTCCGGAACGCGGACGGATCGGGATCTTCAACCGGTCATACTACGAGGAAGTCTTGGTGGCGCGCGTTCATCCGGAAATCCTCGAGAAACAAAGGATGCCCAAGAAGCTTGTCACCAAGGACATCTGGAAGGAGCGCTTCAAGGATATCCGCGCATTCGAGCGCTATCTTGCCCGCAACGGCACAGTGATCCTGAAATTCTTTTTGCATGTTTCTAAAGAACACCAGAAACGACGGTTTCTGGAACGGATCGACAACCAAGCCAAGAACTGGAAATTCTCGATGGGCGACGTCGAGGAGCGAAAGCTGTGGGACAATTACATGGCCGCCTACGAGGACTTGATCCGCAACACCAGCAGGCCGGAGGCGCCATGGTTTGTGGTGCCCGCGGACAATAAGTGGTTCACCCGTCTTGTGGTCGCTGCCGAAATCGTTAATGCCCTGGACAGCCTCAACCTCAAATTTCCGTCAGTCACAGGCGAGGCACGCCGCGAGCTGGCTAAGGCACGAAAAATATTAATGAATTCTGACTAGGCCCCCTCGGCGTTGGCCCATGGTCCAACTCGATCATCACACCTGCCCGGCGTTTAATGCCGAAATCGAAAACCAGGTGTGGGGTAAAAATGTCAAAGTCAATTGTCCCGTCTGCTACGCCGATCTCCGAGGCTCGCGACCCTGGCCACCGCGCGCACAATTCACCCGTCATCAAGCGCTCGATCATACGCAACGGACACAAGTCGAGCGTTTCGCTGGAAGACGAGTTTTGGGATGGATTGCGCGAGATCGCAGCGCGCGAAGGCGTGACCGTGTCCGCACTGGTCGGGACCATCGATCACGGCCCGAACAAGCGCAACCTGTCATCCGCCATACGCGTGTTCGTGCTGGATCATTTCCGGCGCAATGGCACTCACAGCCCTTCGCTCAGTCCATCTAGTCCGGAGGTTCGTCCGACCGCTCCACATGTGGCCTGATGCGTGGGGCGTATTTTAGTCGCCGCGCGCTGCTGGCGACGCTGCTTGCAACCAGCCTTGCAGGCAGCGCACTCGCGCAGGTCTCGGATCCCCTTCCTCGTGGAACGAAGGCGCGACGAAGAAATCGATCACGGATTTCGTCGCGCGGGTGACGACGCAAGGGTCACCGGATTTCGTGGCGCCCGAGCTGCGCATCGCCACATTCGACAATGACGGTACGTTGTGGTGCGAGCAGCCGCTCTATTTCCAGCTTGCCTTCGCATTTGATCGCGTGAAGGCGATGGCGCCGCAGCACCCGGAATGGAAGACGAAGCAGCCGTTCAAGGCACTGCTCGAACATGACATGAAAGCCCTGGCCGAGCAGGGCGAGAAAGGTTTGCTCGCAATCGTAGCGGCGACCTAGAGCGACATGAGCGTGGAAGAATTTTTCAAGGAAGTGTTGGAGTGGACCGCCACCGCGCAGCATCCGCGTTTCAAACGTCCTTATACCGATCTCGTCTACGAACCGATGCTTGAGCTGATGAGGTATCCGCGGTCCAACCAATTCAAAACCTACATCGTTTCCGGCGGCGGCATCGAACTCATGCGGCCCTGGACGGAAAAGATGTATAGCATCCCGCCGGAGCAGGTCGTCGGCTCGTCCGGCGTCACGAAATTCGAGCTAAAACCAAACGGCAGTACAGAGCTGCTCAAGCTGCCGAAAGTCGAGTTCATCGACGACGGTCCGGGCAAGCCGGTCGGCATCAATCGTTTCATCGGGCATTATCCGATTTCGCCTTCGGCAACTCGGACGGCGACCTGCAGATGCTGCAATGGACTGCCGCGCACCCCGGGGCGCGCTTCATGGGCATCGTGCACCGCGATGCCGAGCGCGAATACGCGTATGACCGCAATTCGTGCATCGTCAGGCTCGACAAGGCACTGGACGAAGCGAAAAAGCGCGGCTGGACCGTGGTAGATATGAAGGCGGACTGGAAGACGATCTTTCCGAATCCCTAGTTCCCCGCCCGGTGGATATTGGACCTCCGTCCAACTCGATCAGTCCTATCCCTTTAATTAGGCTTGAGGCCAGTCAACTCGCGTCCGTGACGGGGCGAACCGAGGGAGTGGCCATGCCAAAATTCGTCACGCAATTAGTCGCATTTACCCTGTTTCTTGTCATCGCACAGGGAGCAAGCGCGCAGACCCAAACGGCGACAGCGCCGGCGAGCACGTCTGGCGATCAACTGCTCAAGCCCGAACAGATCGATGCGCTGGTCTCTCCCATTGCACTGTACCCGGACACATTGCTGGCCGAGGTCTTGATGGCTTCGACCTATCCGCTCGAGGCCGTGCAGGCGGCTCGTTGGATGGAGCAAAACAAGAATCTCAAGGGCGACGCGCTGAAGGCGGAAGTCGACAAGCAGGGGTGGGACGAAAGCATCAAGTCGCTCACCGCAACGCCGGACGTGCTGAAGATGATGAGCGACAAGCTCGACTGGACGCAGAAACTTGGCGATGCCGTGCTCGCACAGCAGACTGATGTGATGGACTCCGTTCAGCGGCTGCGCGCCAAGGCTGATGCAAACGACAAGCTCAAGACGACAAAGCAGCAGAAGGTCACGAAGAAAAGCGAAGGCGGGAAGCAGTACATCGTGATCGAGCCGACGGATCCGCAAACGGTCTATGTGCCCTATTACGACCCGGCGGTCGTCTACGGTGCGTGGCCCTATCCGGCCTATCCGCCCTACTACTGGGGCGCAAGCTATTGGCCGGGCGGCGGCGCACTCCTCGCGACCGGATTGGCATTCGGCGCGGGCTATGCCGTTGGACGTTGGGCCTCCGGTGGAAATTACTGGGGTGGCGGCGTCAACTGGGGCAACAACAACATCAACGTCAATCGCCCGGTCAACATTAACACCGGCGGCAACAACTGGAATCACAACGTCGATCATCGACACGGTGTTCGCTACAACAACAAGGACGTCGCCAACAAATTCAACAAGGGAAACAACATCCGTGGCGGCGCGAACAACCGCATGGATTTCCGCGGCCACGACGGCAAACAGGCGCTCCGTCCCGGCGGCGATGGACGTCCGGGTGGCGGCGATCGGCCGGGGGCCGGCGATCGTCCCGGCGGCGGCGATCGGGCTGGCGCGAAAGGCGGCGATCGGGCGGGCGCCAAGGGCGGCGGTGATCGGGCTGGCGCCAAGGGTGGAGGTGATCGGGCTGGCGCCAAGGGCGGCGGCCAGAAAAAAGCCGCAGCCCAACGTGGCGGCGGTGCACGACCCGGAGGCGGCGGTGGTGGCCGCAATGCTTTCGCCGGCAGCGGCGCCGGCCGCAATGCCATGGCCCAGGCTTCGCGCGGGCACGCAAGCCTCGGCGGACGCGGTGGCGGCGGCGGTCCACGCATGGGCGGTGGCGGCGGCGGACCGCGCATGGGTGGTGGTGGTGGCCGCGGTGGCGGTGGCGGTGGCGGGCGCGGCGGTGGCGGCGGTCGGCGCTCGGACATCGCACTCAAGCACGACATCATGCTCCTCGGCCATCTCAACAATGGTCTCGGCTATTACCGCTTCATCTACAACGGCGGAGACAAGGCCTATGTCGGCGTAATGGCCCAGGAGGTGCAAACGGTCAGGCCCGATGCGGTCGTGCGTGGCCGCGACGGCTACCTGCGCGTCTACTATGACAAGCTCGGCGTGAAGTTCGAGAGCTATGACCGGTGGATTGCTTCGGGCGCACGGATTCCGACCGTGTCGTCAGGGCCGCACTGAGAGGAGACAGCCATGATCAAGACAAACAAGGTTCGTTTCCTGAGTAAGCTCGCTCTGTTGACCGGAACGACAGTTCTTGCGCTCGTGCTGTCATCCCTCGCCCATGCCCAGCAGAAATTCAACACACCCGATGCTGCCGTCGAAGCTCTTGTCGCAGCGGCAAGAAGCGGCGACCGCCGGTCGGTTGTGTCGATACTCGGGCCGGGCTCACAGGAGCTCGTCTCATCCGGTGATCCGGTGGAGGACGAGAACATCAAGAAGGAATTTCTCACCGCCTATGACGCCCAACATCGGATCGTGGCGGAGAGCGGCAAGCCGTCGGTTCTCGTGATCGGGCAAAACGAGTGGCCGTTCCCGATACCGCTGGCCCAACGCGACGGACAATGGAGCTTCGACACCGCTGCGGGCCGCGAGGAGATCCTTGCGCGCCGCATCGGCCGCAACGAGCTTGGAGCGATGAAAGCGGCCCTCGCCTACTGGGATGCGCAGAATGAGTACGCCGACATGTTCAAGGACAAGAATGGGCAGGCGGTTTACGCGCAGAAGGTCGTCAGCTCGCCCGGCAAGAAGGACGGCCTGTACTGGCCGACGTCAGGCAGCGAGCCGGATAGTCCGCTCGGTGAGGCTGTCGCCACAGCCACCCAGCGGGGCTATCGCGTCGGCTCCGGCGAGCCTTATCACGGCTACTACTTCAGAATCCTGACCAGCCAGGGCCCGAACGCACCAGGCGGCGCCGTGGATTACATCGTGCGCGGCAACATGATCGGCGGATTCGGTCTCATCGCCTATCCCGCCGAGTACGGTAACTCCGGCATCATGACCTTCATCATCAACAATGACGGCGACATCTATGAAAAAGATCTGGGGCCACGGACGGAGAGGATTGCCTCGCGCATGACCTCGTACAATCCGGACCATACCTGGAGGAAAGTCGTCGATACGGAAAAATAAGCCGGCGTTTTCCGCCAGCGATCGCACGCCCGCGGGCGGCACTGATACGTGAAAGCGGTCCCGCCCCGAGTTTCGCGGCATTCAAAAGGGAGGGACAGCGTTGATGATCGACGTTTTTGCCTGGATCGTGCTTCTCATCCTCGTCGCGAGCGCGATCGCGATCTTTTTTATCGCAGGCTCGCTGCCGGGACACATCGCCAAAAGCCGCGGACATCCCTGGGCTGCGGCCGTCACCGTGGCCCGGATGGGTCACCCTGATCTGCGGGTGAATAGCACGAATGATCTCGCAGTCGGACGCCGCAAGGTCCTGCTCGCTGGAGCTACGCTCGACGCCTCCGCGCGCTCGGGCGCACTAGATGCAGCAGCGAATATCCGAGCTGAGAATGATTGAAGGGATCAGAAGGAAGATTGTGGCCAGAGCTGTCCCGGCGCGCGCAATAGCAGATCAACACTCAATGGGACCAAGCAAAAGCTTCGTGACGAAGACGGCTGATTTCTTCCTTGACGTATAAAATTCGGGATTTGAGGTAGGCGATCATCGGATCGTCGACCGGCGCATGGGAGAGAGCCTCGCCGATTTCTTTCTCGAGGGCCCTTTGTCGCTGTTCGAGTATCGC
>Ga0075425_100006231_pt1 | contig 12487 bp, 12 predicted proteins | sample SoiMethybrSBSTD4_FD_75300 | JGI IMG/M metagenome (GOLD analysis project Ga0075425, IMG submission 75300) | Bulk soil microbial communities from a Populus tree surrounding site in Tennessee, USA - Soil MetaG P. TD hybrid SBSTD4 | ecosystem: Environmental > Terrestrial > Soil > Tree plantation...
ACTTCAATAACCAGCGGGGCGAAATCGGACAACGCATTCTGCAAAAAATGCAGCCCATTATCGGCAAGTACATCCAGGAGAACAGTCTTGGCATGGTCATCGACACCTCGGCGCAGTGGCCGAACGGACCGGTGCTTTATTCCGCACCGCTTGACATCACCAAGCCGATCGTGGATGCCTACAATGCTCAATCGGGAGTCCCGGCGCAGACACAGCCGAAGTCACCCGCGCCTCTGGGATCGAGCAGACCGTCGGGGACTGGCACCGGATCCAGCAAGCCTGGCACAACTCCTTCGACGACTCCGCCGAAGCAGTAGCCCCGACAGGATAGGTTTGTTGGCCGGCAGCAAGGAATCGTTGCGGTCTGTCGCATTCCCAGCACTTTTGTTTGACGCTTACATCGCCCAATTTCTATAATGGTGCATCCACACCAGAGAGGCTGGTCGTGCGCGAGGGGCGTGGTCATCAGCGCGCCGTGAAGATTGAATCAGCCTGCCCTACGGATGCTCACAGGAAAGCCGGTGTGGCGTGGCAGTCTAAGCGTCAGAGCGAATCCAGACTTTAGAAATCCAGACTTTAGAAAATTTGCAGCAGTATCCCAAGGAGTTCTTTAACACATGAAACTTACGCTTATGCGTTCGCTATTCGTCATTGCGGTGCTCACGTCGGCAGCCGTGATGGCCCAAACCGATCCTCCGGGTTCCTCAGCCGCTTTGCCGTCGGCTCCCAGCGCAGCGGGCTCAGCCCCGGCCCCCATCGCCACTGGAGCGGGCGCGAAGATCGGAACCATCAACATTGAAGCGGCCATCTTCGCCAGTAACGAAGGCCAACGCGATGGAAACGAAGTCGCGAAGAAGCTGGAGCCCAAGCAGACCGAACTGAAGGGCCAGAACGACGAGATCGAGGGATTGAAGAAGCAGCTCAACACTCAGGGCTCAAGCTTGAACGAGGACGCCAAGGCCGAGCTGAGCAAGAAAATTGAGCAGAAGCAGAAGCTGCTTGAGCGCAATAATCAGGACCTGCAGGAAGAAGCCCGCAATCAGGAGAACGAAATCGGCCAGCGTATTCTGCGCAAGATGGGGCCACTTATCGTGAAATATGCGAGCGACAACGGCTACGCCTTGATCATTGACACCTCGGCCAACAATCAATGGCCGAATGGGCCGGTGCTTTGGCAGAACCAGTCAATCGACATCACGAAAGTGATCGTGGACCAGTACAACGTCCAATCCGGTGTTCCTGCGCCAGCGCAGCCGAAAGCAACCACGCCTTCTGGGTCAACGACGAAACCTGGCACGGGAGGTCTTGGAACCAGCAAGCCAGCGACTGGTACAAAGCCACCTGCGACCCAGCCGAAGCAGTAAGAACGACACCGTTTCAGCAAATTTTGTTCCCCAAGCCGCGAGTGATCGCGGCTTTTTATTTTTCGTTTCGCGCGTCCGCGTATGCGATTTCGGTGTCTGTTTCGGCAGCAGAAATTTTCTGCCGGAGGCGCGCCATGTTTTCAGGATTGGACGTTGTAGATGTGCGGCATGGCCGGCGATGGACGGCCATGACCTCGTTCGTGTTGCAGGGAATTGTGGTCAGCGCGGTGCTCGTGTTGCCGCTGCTTCATCCAACCAACTTGCCGGACAGTCTCTTGCGGCATCCGCTTCTCACTCCGATTTCATTTGGCGATACCGGAGTTAGGGTAAGGCAACAACCACCGGACCATACTCCGCCTGTGCAGGCGCCGATCATAGTGGCGCCGAATGTCTTTACATTTCACAGAGATGGTGGCCCGGAAGCTGCCGCAACGATCTCTGGTCCTCCAGGACCGCCGAATATTGACTCTACTCTGCGGCCTGGTTCACCGTTCGGGCCATCAAACATATTTTCCCCTACAAACGTGCAGCCGACATTGAAGCCGGAGCCGGTCACAAAGCCGAACCCGGTCTCCATAATGATGGAAGGTAATCTGACCCATCGCGTGGAGCCCCAGTATCCCGCGATTGCGAGGCAGATCAGATTGCAAGGAACTGTTGTGTTACAGGCTTTTGTGAGTGCAGAAGGCAGGATCGAAAGGCCAACTGTGATCAGCGGCCCGGGCATTTTAGCGCGAGCAGCGATGGAAGCGGTGAAGCAGTGGCAATACCGTCCTTATTATCTGAACGGGATGCCGATCGAAGTTGAGACGGAAATCACCGTGAAATTCGTATTGAATCAATGAATCGGATTAGCCCGAGCGTAACCTGAGCGGCTGCGCGGCGCCACACTATAATCGGAACGTGGCCACGATTGAAATCGCGAAACGCGCCGCAACTCGCCCGACTTGGGCAGAGGTGTCTCTCGGTACATTGCGGCAGAATTTCCGGGCGGTCACGAAATACGTTGGCGACGGCGTGACCGTGTGCGCGGTGGTAAAGGCCTATGCGTACGGGCATGGCGCAGTCGAATGTGCTCGCGCTCTCGAGCAAGAAGGCGCGAGCTGGCTGGGAGTTACCTCACTCGACGAGGCGATCCCGCTGCGCGAAGAAGGAATCGCGACGCGAATTCTTCTCATGACGGGATTCTGGCGCGGCGAAGAAGAAGAAATTGTCCGACTCGAACTGACGCCTACGGTTTGGGAGCTCGGACACATTGAATTGCTGGAGCGGGCTGCCTCGCGTCTGGGAGTCAGGCAGCATGGAATCCATCTCAAACTCGATAGCGGCATGGGGCGGCTCGGCTGCACCCCAGAGCAGATGCCGCGAATCTGCGAGGCGTTACAGGCGTCCTCGCATTTGAAAGTCGAAGGCTTTGCCACCCACCTGGCTTCTTCCGAGGTTCTGGATGCGCCATCTGTCGGCGATCAGCTCAAAGTTTTTAGCGAGGCGAGGCGCGTGCTGCACGAGTACGGATTCGATCCTCCGCTGGTGCATGCCGCAAATACTTCAGCCGTCATTTCACACCACGAGAGTTGGAACACCATGGTGCGGCCGGGACTCGCGCTCTATGGATATCACTTGGCGTTCGAGCGGGCGGGACGCGTGGTAAGCGGTGCGGGGCTCAGGCTCAACGTCAAGCCCGTGCTTACCTGGAAAACTCGGATCCTCACGCTTCGTGACATGCGCGCCGGACAAGCGCTCGGCTACGGCGGGACCTACGTCACCAAAGCACCTTCGCGCATTGCAATTCTCCCGGTCGGCTATGCGGACGGTCTGAATCGCGGCCTTTCCGTGGATGGGCGGGTAATTGTGCGCGAGCACTACGCGCCCATTGTCGGACGCATCTCGATGGACCTTACTACAGTAGATGTGACTGGAATTCCCGGGGTGGAAGTTGCCGATGAGGTCGTTCTGCTCGGATCGGTTGATGCTCTGAGCGTGGATGCGCGCGAGCATGCGGAGCTGGCGGATACGATCCCATACGAGATTCTGTGTGCGATTTCAAAGAGAGTTCCGAGGAAGTACGGCTCTTAAAGGCTTACAGGCGCGAAGCCGTACTACTCTTTGAGCGGACGGCCAAAACATAGCACGTACCCGCTGTTGTCTCTGATCTCGAAAGCTCTAAGGCCATCATTCGTATCGGCTAGTTCTCGATGCATGGGTACGTCTTTCGCGCGAAACTCCGCGTACAGAGAATCGGGATCGGTCGTAAGTATGTAAGCATCCCAGGCTGCCCATTCATGACGGGAGTGATTGGGCTGTGGATGGACGTCGGGTTTAATGGCTTTGAACATGAGCGTGACCCGGTCGCGACCGAGCATGGCCCAGAAATCCCCGTTTTCGTCCCCTCCTTTGTAGAGCACATTGAACGCCAGCCGGGATTGATAGAACTCTAGTGTCTTTGCCAGATCATCAACAATAAAAAAGGGGGTGACACTTCCCAACATGCTGAACGCTCCAAGCCGCGAGTATAGCATCCGAATGAACGGGTGCCCCATCCTTGTCCCGCCTGTTGTGCGGGACAGGGTGGGGATTTTGACTTCCGTTCTTTCGCCTCAGTCGTGATCCCGTACCTCTTACCCCTGAATGCTGACTGCTGAATGCTGAATGCTCAGGCATACAGCATAGGGCTTGTTATCCTAAAAAGAATGCCTTCCCTCTACGCCCGTTGGATGTACACCTGGGAAACCCAACTCACGCAGGTGGACAACAACCGCGTGGTGCGTCCGATGGAGTGGGGTATCGAGTGGACGCGTGAGTGGCCATGCCGCAACGGATTTCTGCCGACGCAGACCGCTGAGCAATGCGAGCACTATCTGCGTGAGTACAATCTCCGCGCGGTGGCCAGCAGCGACGAGTTTTTCTCCTACGAGACCCCGCGCGATTTCCGCCTGGAATCACGCGAAGTACAAGTGTTCAGCACGCGTGAAGTGCCGGAACCGGAACTAGAGAACAAAGTGCGAGGAACTCATGCCCAGTTTCTACGATTCACCTCGCCATCCCAAACGCCTTATCCGGAAAACAATGTTGCCAATGCGCGCTGGTTTCCGGCGAAAGGTAAGAGCGCGCTGGTGTTGCTGCCGCAATGGAACTCTGATGCACTCAGCCACAACACGCTGTGCCGGATTCTGAACCGGCTGGGAATTTCGGTTTTGCGGCTGAGCATGCCGTATCACGACATTCGCCGGCCAGTTGAGATTCGCCGCGCCGATTATGCGGTTTCCGCCAACATCGGTCGCACACTGGACGCCACCCGACAGGGAGTGCTCGATATCCGCTGTTGCCTGGATTGGCTCGAGCAACAAGGCTACGAGAAGCTTGGGATTCTGGGTACGAGTCTTGGATCCTGCTACGCGTTTCTTGCCGCAGCCCACGATCCACGAATTAAGGTTGCGGCGTTTAATCACGCGTCCACTTACTTCGCGGATGTCGCCTGGCATGGGCAATCTACGCGGCATATCCGCGAAGGGCTGGAAGCGCAGATCGATCTCGAACGACTGCGCGGGCTTTGGGCGGCGATCAGCCCGATGTCGTACTTCGAGCAGTTTGCGCGCTGGCCGAAGAAGTCACTGGTCATTTATGCGAAATATGATCTGACCTTCTTGCCGGAGTTTTCGCGGCAGGTAGTCGAACAGTTCGAGCGGCATAGGCTCGATCACAAAGTTGCGGTTCTGCCTTGCGGACATTATTCAACCGGAGAGTTTCCCTACAACTATCTGGATGGGTGGTATCTGGCATTGTTTCTGGGGAGAGCCTTCAAAGCGCTTGCCTAGCAGTTCCCGGCGTATCTGCGAATCTCTTGCGCTCTTTCGGTGAAAGCTTTTAACCGCAAAGATCGCAAAGGCCCGCAAAGGTCGCGAAGAATAGAGCGGCATCTACAATGCGTTCATGGAATCGCAATGGGAATTCGGCGAATTCGTGGTGACCACGGCTTCAGCAGGGCTTGATGAGCATCTGATCCACAAAGTTCTCTCAGAAAGTTATTGGGCGAAGGGCATTCCGCGCGAGATCGTGGCGCGGTCTATCCGGAATTCCTTGTGCTTCGGAGTGCTCAGAGGCGGAGAGCAAGTCGGCTTCGCACGCGTAATCAGCGACTATGCCACTTTCGCTTATCTCGCTGATGTTTTCATCATTGAAGACTTCCGCGGACGTGGTCTCGCGAAATTCCTGATGCAGTGCATCGTGCAACATCCTGAGCTGCAGGGCCTGCGCCGTTGGACTCTGGCGACTCGCGACGCGCACGGGTTGTACGCGCAGTTCGGATTCAAGCCGCTGGCCAATCCAGATCGCTTCATGGAGTTGCACAATCCAGATGTCTACAACTCAGACCTGTCAGTGGCTGAATGCTGAGTGCTTGCTAGAATAGGTGCGCCGAGTCCAATCATGACCATCAAAATGTCCCGCCCCCTCTTTGAAGCCGATCCAGATGTGGCCGCAGCCATTGACAACGAGACCCGACGACAACATGAAGGCCTGGAGCTGATCGCCTCAGAAAATTTCGTGAGCGAGGCAGTGCTCGAAGCCATGGGCTCGGTGTTCACGAACAAGTATGCCGAGGGGTATCCGGGCAAGCGGTATTACGGAGGATGCGAGTACGCGGATGTTGTCGAGAACCTCGCGCGCGACCGAGCCAAGCAGCTCTTCGTCGCGGAACATGCGAATGTTCAGCCGCACTCGGGATCGTCGGCCAATATGGAGGCGTATGCGGCGGTGTTGCAGCCGGGAGAAACGATCCTTGGCTTGAACCTCGCGCACGGCGGGCATCTGACGCACGGACATCATCTGAATTTTTCGGGGAAGACGTATCGCGTTGTTCCCTATGGTGTCACGAAAGAAACCGAGACGATTGACTATGACGATCTGGAAAAGCTGGCTGAGAAAGAACGGCCTCAGCTGATTATCGGCGGGGGCAGTGCGTATCCGCGGATCATTGATTTCGTGCGTATGCGGCAGATTGCCGACAAAGTTGGCGCGCTCTATCTGGTTGACATGGCGCACTTCGCCGGGCTGGTTGCAGGGGGCGTGCATCCTTCGCCGGTGCCGCACTCGCACATTGTGACTTCGACGACTCATAAGACCCTGCGTGGGCCGCGCGCGGGCATGATTCTTTCCAAGCAAGAATTCGCCGCGGCGATAGATAAAGTCACTTTCCCCGGAATGCAGGGCGGACCGCTGGTGCACATCATTGCCGCGAAGGCTGTCTGCTTCCGCGAAGCGATGCAGCCGGAGTTCCGGGACTACGCGCGGCAGATTGTCGCGAATGCTAAAGTGCTTGCAGAAACGCTGGCGGCTGAAGGCTTCCGCATCATCTCCGGCGGAACTGATACGCACCTGATGCTGGTGGATGTCTTCTCCAAAGGCATGCTGGGAAGCGAAGCAGAAAAAGCTCTTGGCGAGGCCGGGATTACCGTCAACAAGAACGCGATTCCGTTCGATACCAATCCTCCGATGAAGCCGAGCGGCATCCGCATCGGCACCCCCGCGCTCACTACGCGCGGGATGAAGGAATCTGAAATGCGCCAGGTTGGGCGATGGATCGCCGAGGTGCTGAATAATCGGAATGACGGGTCAGCGCTTAGCAGGGTTCGGAGGAATGTGCTGGAGCTGGCGGAAGCGTATCCGCTGTATGCAGGGCGCAGAGAGCGGGCGCACGCGGGAGTGTAGGCCAATGTGACGAAAGTTGCCTTGCCTTTATCTTTCGTTTTTCCTGAAAACAATTTGTGCGTGCTAGGTTCAGGCCTATGTCGGGAACGATTGTTACCAGCGCTTGTCCTAGGTGCGGCTCATTCTCTCCGCACGTCTCCTCCTCTTGCAAGAGTTGTGGTCTTGCTTTCTCACCCGCGGCCCGGGGGATGTTTCCCCTCAAATTGGCCCTGATAATTGGTGCCATTGTGCTGGGAGGAGCGATCCTTCTGCTTTGCACATACCAATACCTGGTGACCTCTACCGGCGCCTACAAAGAAGCGATAAGGCTGCTCCATTCCTCCACAGAAGCCCGAGCTTTGCTGGGCGACGATATCAAGACCAGTGTTCCGGCTCTGGGTTTTGTTAACGCTAGCAACGGTGCGAATTTCGTTGTCTTCTCGGCTCCCGTTGCAGGTTCGAGGGGAAGAGCACAACTCTATGGGGTAGCCAATGCGGTGAATGGGATTTGGGAGTTTTCGCTTTATCCCTCCATGTTGACCGGGAGCGCAATTTAAATCTCGTGCCCGCGCCGCGGCTACTCACTCTGCCTTCTGTGCCCAACAAAAAGGTGTTCTTGCTACCCGCTGGATTAGACCCGGAGCAGACACTTGACTGGGCACCTGCTTATTACAAGGCCAAGCTAGGCGTCGATGTTGAAATCCTGCCGGCGATCCCTATCCCCGACGATGTTGTGGATCCCAAGCGACACCAGGTTGAGTCCGGCGCACTACTCGACCAAATTCAACAAAGGTACGCCCACCTACTTGTCGACCCAGAGAATGTCTTAGTTGTGGCCACGTCCCGGGATTTGTTTATACGTAGCTTCAACTGGTCATACACAGAGAATTACCGTGCGAACGGGCAATTGGCGATCGTATCTTGTGCGCGCCTGCACCCACCAGGATTTCTAAACCGCTGGAATCCTGAATGGGCGCGTTCACGTATGCAAAAGATGCTCACGAAAAATATCACCATTCTCTACTTCGATCTGCCAATGAGCAGCGATTACACCAGTCTTTTGAGTGGAGGGGTGCTCTCCGGCAGCGAAGTGGACCTTATGAGCGGCTCGATCGTGGGTGCTGAACGGCAATGGGATCCTTTTGTCGAGTCTGGAGACGTGGAAACAACAATCGTTGCTGTGCCTGGCAAACCTCCAATGTGGCGGCTTGCTTCATCGCGCGATCTGATTGAAACTTCATCGCATGTATTCAATGCGGACCTAACAGTTGGACTCTTCATCTATCGCAAGGCCGACTTCGTTTCTGATGGTGACTACCCGCTGCGGTTGGTTCGCACTTACCGCAATCAGGACCCGCAATCTCGCCCATTTGGGTTAGGCGCGAATGATTCCCTGGACATTTTTCTGGCTGGCCAGATGGGTCATTACATCGATCTCGTGTTTGAAGATGGCGGAAGGATGCGCTTTCTGCACGTTTCAGGAAACGGCGGAGGCGCATACCAGGGGGAGAGGTCCCCAAGCAGCCCATTTTCGCGAGCGCGAGCCTTCTACTCCCGCAATCTCTGGACCGTCGAGCGGGCCGACGGCTGGAAATTTTACTTTCCCTACCGACCACATGCGATTGGTGCCAACGTCACAGTCCTTACAGGCTTCAGCGATCCCTCTGGTCACAATTATGAGATGGTTCGCGACGACGCAGGCGATCTGCTTTCCGTCACCACACCGTCAGGCTATGTTCTCCGATTAAACAGAGATCCAGAACATCGGGTCCACTCAATCACTGATTCGTCGGGTCGTTTGGTTGAATATGGCTATGACGATGCTGGGCGCCTTGTTCACGTCAAAGATTCTGAGGGTAATGAGGAGACCTACACGTATGATGACCGAGCCGAAATGATTTCCGTCACACTCGGCGGTGGTTCGCCTGTTGTGACTAACGCGTACGGCGTTGGCGGCAATATATTGAGTCAAACGCTGGCAGATGGGGGCAGATTCGAGTACCACTGCTCACGCGATGACCAGAGCCGCGGAAATGGGATATTACCGGACCTGATAACAGCCCCCAATGGCCTTCTCACATTCATCCAATATCAGCCTGGCGGTTATAAGCGATCACTACCTACGCCACAGCAGCAGTGATTGTGAAATGTCGATCGAAAACCGGGCGGACTAGCCGCAGGGCTGATGCTCGCAAGAAATCGAGCCCATCAAGACCTGATCGTTTTGATCAATGCTCGCTGACTCTGGTACTCGGTCTTCAAGTCATACGACTGATACAGTGAAACCCGATCGAGCAAGCCTTTGTAGCGCTCGCGGAGCTCCAGCCCAGTCGTCTCGTAAGTACCGCTGATCGCAACGTCATCCATCATCTCGTCCGTGATCAGACGCGACATGCCTTTCCAGTCGCCTTCGAGGGATTTCGCATGCAGTTCGGGGCCGACTGCTTCCCATCCGTGTGCCTCGAGCACGGGCGCATACGTCCGAGTGGAGGCGTAGAAGGCGATTTGCTGGCGCACGGCCTCCGCGTTTTCGGAGCGCTCGCGTTCGGTCGCGCCGGTGATCACGAAAACTGAAGTTGCGTACTGAAAATCTGCTCGCGAACGTCCTGAGCCCTTCAATCCTTCGTTGACCGCCGGGTGCACATACTCGCGCAGATACTTCGCCGTGTGGAACGGATGCACGTGCAGGCCGTCGCAAACCTCTCCTGCCATGCGGCACATGTAGCGGTTCACGCCGGCGACGAAGACTGGAATCTTGGGATGCGCGATGGGGCCGGGGTTGAAGAACGGAGTCATCAGATCGAAGTTGTAGAACTGGCCTTTGAATCGCAGCGGCGTGCCGTTCTGCCAGCAGTCCCAGATCGTGCGCAGCGCCAGCACAACTTCGCGCAGCTGGGGTCCTGGCGATTCAAACTTCACGGAAAAGCGGCGCTGATTGTGCGCGCGGACCTGCGAGCCGAGGCCGAGGATGAGGCGTCCGTTTGAAGCATTCTGGAGGTCCCATGCGGTGTATGCGGTGATCATGGGGCTGCGGGGGAATGCGACGGCGATCGAGGTCCCTAGCTTGATCTTCGAGGTTGAAGTGGCCGCAACAGCCAGCGGAAGAAATGGATCGTGCTGCGTTTCGGAGGTCCACAGGCAGTCGTAGCCGGTGGCTTCGGCACGGCGGGCGAAGTCGGGAACTGAGTTCAGGTCGTAATCGCGAAGGGCGATGTCGAGGAGCATGGAATTCGGATTGTAATGCACTCCAGGGAAAAAGCTGTTAACCGCAAAGCTCGCAAAGGGCTCGCGAAGGTCGCAGAGAAAAGCCGGACCAGCGGCTCCAAAATGAACATTGCTTGGGCATTAATATAATCATCAATTGATGATATACTCGATGCTTATGAGAACTACCATAGCCTTGGACGACGATCTTCTTCGTACCGCGCGAGAGTTCACTGGCGTGGCTGAGAACACGGCGCTCGTCCGCGAAGCCCTCAAGGCCCTAATCGAGCGGGAGAGTGCCCGCAGGTTGGCAGCTTTGGGAGGCAGCATGCCCGAACTGAAGGCGATTCCGCGGCGCAGAGCGAAATCCAATTGATTCTTGCCGACACGTCGGTTTGGATTGATCATCTGCACTCTGGCGTTCGAGAGATGTCGGTGCACCTGAATCAGGGGCAAATCGCAATCCACCCGCTCATCATTGCTGAACTGGCGCTCGGGTCGCTTCGCGACCGAAGCAGAACGCTTGGCTTACTCGACCGTTTGCCACAAGTGCGCGTGGCGCGAGTCAACGAAATGCGTGGACTGATTGAAGGCCGCCGTCTATACGCCCTAGGGATCGGGATTGTTGACGTCCATCTCATTGCGTCCGTCCTGATCAGCCCTCCGGCGGTGCTGTGGACGAGAGACAAGCGACTGCGAGCAATCGCCGAAAAGTTTGGCATTCACGCTGACTTGCCGTGACGAGCACTTGCCGCTCTCCTCGTCGGAGTGTGATGCAATCGAGAGGAAAAGCTTTTAACCGCAGAGATCGCAGAGGAGTCGCGGAGGTCGCGGAGAAACCCCGGAACAGTGCGCGGCCCGCAAAACATCCGTTGCGTCGAGCCTCGCGCCAGCGGAACCACCACGTGGAAGAGCGTCTATTTCATGGCCGCGCAGCGATCGTAAACGCCGGGACGCGGCGCTGAAAGCGCCGCTCTTCCACGGTTATGCCTGCATTGGTTATGCCCGCATTTAAGAGTCTTTTCTGCAGGTCTGAAGTCACGCCCTGACACAGACCGCTTCCGGTGAGACAATCTAAGCGTGCGCATTGCGTTCGACATTCGCCGGATTAACGAATTCGGCGTTGGCACCTACACCCGCAACATCATACGCGCGCTGTCGCAGTTGGACCACGAGAACAAATACTTTCTGCTGGGCCCGACTGAAAAAGTGGCTGAGATCGGAAAGCTGCCCGACAATTTCAAAGCCATCCCGCTTCCCGCAGCCGATACGTTTCGCGGATACCTGCAATGCCGCACGGTGCTAAGCCGCCTCAGCTGTGATCTCGTGCACGTTCCCCACCTGTTCTGGCTGCCTCGCAATTTTCCCTGCCGGTACGTGGTTACGGTGCACGACATGCTCGAATATATGTATCGCGCACACGGAGCCTCGAGCATTCGTCGCACCCTGCACTTCGACCTTACGCGCATGGTGTTGAAGCGTGCGTCGCGGATTTTTGCGGTTTCGCACTTCACCAAAGGCGAGGTTGAGAAGCTGTTCGGAATCGACCCCAACAAGATCGAGGTCGTCTATAACGCGATTGACCAGCGTTTCCTAAGCGGGCATGCGACCGATGCCGATCGTCAATTCCTGGCCGAGCGATACCAGGTTACATATCCCTTTGTTCTGTATGCGGGCCGAATCAGCCCTCACAAGAACCTGGTGCGGATCATCGAGGCTTTTTCGGCACTGAAAGCCGAGTTGCTCAAGGGCCAGGTGTATCAGGATCTCAAGCTGATCATCATCGGAGACGAGCTCTCGAAGCACCCGGATCTTCGACGAACCGTCGTGCGCGGTTGCGTGCAGAACGATGTCCGCTTCATGGGATTTGTCCCCATCGAAGTTCTGAGGCTGTTCTACGACGTTGCCAAGGTGTTTGTTTTTCCATCTTTATATGAAGGTTTCGGACTTCCGCCACTTGAGGCCATGGCGCATGGCACCCCGGTTCTAACTTCGAATACTTCATCAGTTCCAGAAGTCGTTGGCAATGCCGCCGTGCTGGTCAATCCTGAGAACGTCTTCGAGATGATGCGGGCGCTGCAACGCGTGCTGCTCGACCATGCCCTGCGCGAAAAGATGAAGTGCCGAGGTTATGAGCAGGTCAAGAAGTTTTCGTGGGACCGGTCGGCGGCTGAGGTTTTGGCCGGGTATGAAGAGGTGATGGGACAAAGCGCGATGGTGGTACCGAGGCCGCA
>Ga0075425_100006232_pt1 | contig 12486 bp, 10 predicted proteins | sample SoiMethybrSBSTD4_FD_75300 | JGI IMG/M metagenome (GOLD analysis project Ga0075425, IMG submission 75300) | Bulk soil microbial communities from a Populus tree surrounding site in Tennessee, USA - Soil MetaG P. TD hybrid SBSTD4 | ecosystem: Environmental > Terrestrial > Soil > Tree plantation...
GACTACATTGATCGTTCGACCGACGCATCGTCTGGCCAAGCCCCAACCGAAGATCGTTTGGGACTAACCCAGATACGAAGACGACAACTCCCAACGACCAACTCCCAACTCCCAAATGCGGCTCATTTACTTTTGGGAGTTGGGGATTGGGAGTTGGGAGTTGACACCGCCGCTAAGGGATCACGGGCGGCGAGTACTGCAACGTGAAGTTGAGGGCCCACACCAGGAAGAGCACCAGCGGTACGTGCACGGCAAACTGCAGCATCGAATAGCCGACGATGTCCCGGGCCTTCAGGCCGAGGATTCCCACCAGCGGCAGCATCCAGAACGGGTGAATGAGATTGGCGAGCGCCTCGGTGGCGTTGTAGGTCTGCACGACCCAGCCAAGATGAACGTTGAGTGTCTTGGCCGCTTGCAGCATGTACGGCGCTTCGATGAGCCACTTGCCGCCCGCTGACGGAATGAAGAGACCGAGGAACGCCGAGTAGATCCCGACCATCACCGGATAGGTATGCGCGCTCGACACCGCGACGAAGAAATGCGCGAGCGAGGTGGCGATGCCCGACTCGGTCATCATGCGAACGATGCCGGCGTAGAGCGGATACTGAATGAGCACGCCCCCGACCGGCGTGACCGCCGATGTGATCGCCTGCACGAACGATCGCGGCCGCCAGTGCAGCAGCAGCCCGACGATCAGGAATAGAAAGACGTAGTGATTGAGCTCGAGGATGATCGCGGGCCCGTTGGCGGCGACTTCACGAATCAGATAGAGGAACCCCGCCCCGCTCACAATCACGGTGAGGACCGGGCTGTACTCGAGCCATTCGCCCGGCGTCTGCCGCAGACTGATGTCCTGTGTCGCCGGCTGATCGCTGACGCCCATCTCCTTCATGCCGCGCGCGTCGGCATCGGATGGTGCGGAGAAGTAGCAGAGGATCATCGACACCACGATGAGCGTGGCCGCGATCAGCAGGCTCTGCCACAGGCCAAGCGTCTGGCCGAGTGGGATGACGCCGCTGATCTTCTTGATCGAGTCGGGTAGCGAGGCGGGCGCCGCCATGATGAGGGCGGCCGACGAAGAGAGGCCGAGCGCCCACACGCTGCCGACGCCGAGATACGCGGCCGCACCGATTGCACGATAGTCCGAGCCTCGCACGCGACGCGCGACTTCGCGTGCCAGCAGTCCGCTGAAGATCAGGCTGAAGCTCCACGACAGGAGCGAGGCGAGCATCGAGAACAGACCGACGAACGCCGCCGCGTTGCGACCGTTGGTGGGAATCTCGGCAATCTTCCGCACCACCGCGTAGACCGGCGGGGCGGTCGCCACGGCGTAGCCGGTGATGATGATCATCGACATCTGCATCGTGAAAGCGACGAGATCCCAGAAACCCGCGCCGAACCACTGAGCCGTCTGCGCGACCGAGCTTCCCGCCGCGACACTGGCGGCGAAGATGATCGCCACGGCGGTGAGTGCCAGTGCGAACGCATCGGGAAACCAGCGCTCGAACCAGTCGGACAGACGGATTCCGACCGTCGCGAGCGAGGTGCGGACAGGGGCTTCCGTCATCGGCGGCATCTTGCGTCGGTCTTTGTTTCCAAGGGATACTTGACAGCTGTTTCGTCGAAAAAGGGCCGCCTAAAGGCGGCCTCTACAACATTTTGGGCCACCTAAAGGTGGCCCCCACGAGCGAGCGCGCGGCCTGCATTATGGCAAACCTCGGATACGTCGGCCTCGGAGTCATGGGCGGCCGGATGACGGATCGGCTCATGTCGAAGGGCCACGTCGTCACCGGCACCAATCGAACCAAGTCGAAAGCACAGTGGTTGATCGATCGCGGCATGAAGTGGGCCGACACACCACGCGGCGTGGCCGAAAAGGCCGACGTGGTGTTCTCGATGGTCACCGATTCGGCGGCGCTCGAAGCGATCGCCAACGGGCCGGACGGAATTCTCGCCGGTCTTGGTCCAGGCAAGGTGCTCATCGACATGAGCACAGTCAGTCCAGCGGCGAGTAAAGCGCTTGCAGAAAAGGTGCGCGCCAAGGGCGCCGACATGGTCGATTCGCCGGTCTCGGGCAGCGTGATCACGCTCGAGCAGGGCAAGTTGACGATGATGGTCGGCGGACGCGTTGAAACGTTCGACAAGATCAAGCCGCTGCTGCTCGACATCGGTCCCAAGGCCACTCACGTCGGCGACAACGGTCTCGCGGTGTCGATGAAGATCGCCACCAACCTGAGTCTCGTCGTTCAGATGCTGGCGTTCTCGGAAGCGGTGCTGCTGGCCGAGAAGTCGGGCATTCCGCGCAAGACCGCGGTTGAAGTGCTCACCAACAGCGTCATCGCGTCGCCGATGGTGCAGTACCGCGGACCGATGGTGATCGATCCACCGGACGAGGCGTGGTTCGACATGAAGATGATGCAGAAGGACACGACGCTGGCGCTCGAGATGGGCCGCCGCGTCGGCGTGCCGCTGCCAACCACGTCGATCGCGAACGAGTACCTCACGGCCGCCCGGGCGATGGGGCTGGCCGAAAAAGACTTCGCCGCGATCTTCCAGGTGCTGGCCCAGATGTCAGGAGTGTCCGCATGAGCACGGCAACGAACCCCGCGCAAGGCGCCGGCCTCGAGATCGGCAAAGACACGCTGCTGCGCCTCTATCGCCAGATGGTTGCGATCCGCCTCTTCGAGGAACGCGTCAACGATCTCTACACCCGCGCCGTGATGCCGGGCCTGGCGCATCTCTACATCGGCGAGGAAGCGATTGCGGTTGGCGTGTGCGAAGCGCTCCGCAGGGACGACTACATCACCAGCACGCATCGCGGACACGGCCACTGCCTCGCGAAGGGCGCCGATCCGAAGTTGATGTTCGCCGAGCTGCTCGGCAAGGAAGTCGGCTACTGCAAGGGCAAGGGCGGATCGATGCACATAGCCGATCCCGCCACCGGCAACCTTGGCGCGAACGCGATCGTCGGCGGCAGCGCCGGCATCGCCACCGGTGCGGCCTACGCGTCGAAGTATCTCAAGAACGGACGCGTCGCGGTGTGCTTCTTCGGCGAGGGCGCGCTCGGGCAGGGGCTGCTCTACGAGGAGATGAACCTGGCGCAGCTGTGGAAGCTGCCGGTGATCTTCGCGTGCGAGAACAACGGCTACAACGAGTACACGCATTTCTCTGAGTCGACTGCCGGCGACGTCGCCGCCAGGCCGGCCGCGTTCGGCATGGCAGTGGAGACCGTGGACGGTCAGAACGTGCGCGACGTGTTCGCGGTGGCCTCGAAGTACATCGAGCGCGCGCGCAAGGGCGACGGCCCCGCGTTCCTGCAGTTCAAGACCTACCGCTATCACGGACATCACGTCGGCGACGTGGCGCGCGCCTACTACCGCCCCAAGGCCGAGGAGCAGGAGTGGGTGACGCAGCGGGATCCGATCACGCTGCACGGCGAGTGGCTGATGGCCAGCGGCGTGGCCGATCGCGCGGCACTCGACCGGATTCAGGAAGAGTTGATCGTAGAGATGGACGGTGCCGTGGAGTTCGCGGTGAACGCGTCGTATCCCGATCCCAGCAAAGTGAACCAGGACATCTATGCTTGACACCGCAACCGCAGTCCGCGAGCTGACGTTTGGCGAGGCGATCAAGGAAGCGATCGCCGAGGAGATGCGCCGCGATCACACGGTCGTTCTGATGGGCGAGGACGTCGCCGAAGCCGGCACGACCTTCGGTGTTCTCAAGGGGATGGTCGACGAGTTCGGCAAGGATCGCATCATCGACACGCCGATCTCGGAAGCGGGCTTCACCGGCATCGGCGTCGGCGCGGCGATGACCGGCATGCGCCCGATCGTCGACATCATGTTCGGCGACTTCCTGATGATCATCATGGACCAGGTCGCCAACCAGGCGGCGAAGATCCATTACATGTCCGGCGGCAAGTGGAAGGTGCCGCTCGTCATCCGCGCGACCATGGGCGCGACGCGGCGATCGGCGGCGCAGCACTCGCAGTCGCTGCATGCGTGGCCGAGCCACATCCCCGGACTCAAGGTCGTCGTCCCGTCGACGCCATACGACGCGAAAGGTCTCTTCAAGGCGGCGATTCGCGACGACAACCCGGTGGTCATCTTCGAGCACAAGATCAGCTACAAGAAGGTGAAGGGACCTGTTCCCGACGAGGACTACGTCATTCCGCTCGGCGTCGCTGACGTGAAGCGACAGGGCACCGACATCACCCTCGTCGCGTTGAGCAGCATGGTGCAGACGGCGCTGCGCGCGGCGACGATGCTCGAAGAGGTCGGCATCAACGCCGAGGTGGTCGATCCGCGGACGACGTGGCCGCTCGACGAGAAGACGCTGGTCGAATCGGTGAAGAAGACGTCGCGCTGCATCGTCATCGACGAGGGCTACTACCGCTACGGCGTGACCGGCGAGATCGCGTCGACCATCCAGGAGCAGGCGTTCTACGACCTCGATGGTCCGGTGCGGCGGCTCGGCGCGATGCACGTGCCGATTCCGTTTTCGCCACCGCTCGAGGATTCGACGGTGCCGAGCGATCAGCAGGTATTCGAGCTCGCGAGAAGCATGTGCAACAGGTGATCACGACACACCGAGGCACAGAGGCACAGAGGATTTGTACGTAGGGGCCGCCTTCAGGCGGCCCGGGAGATCCCGATGGCGATTAAGACCTACGGCACGATGGCGGTGGATTGGGAGCGGCGCATCGATTTCGATCGCCTGCGCCGCGAGCGGCTCGATCGCATCAAGAGCATGCTAGCCAAGTCGGAGCTCGGATCGGTGCTCTGCTTCGACATGAACAACGTCCGCTACATCACGGCCACGCACATCGGCACGTGGGCGCAGGACAAGATCAGCCGCTTCACGCTGCTGCCGCAGGGCGACGAGCCCATTCTGTGGGATTTTGGCTCCGCCGCTCGTCATCATCAGCAGAACTGCGACTGGCTCGGCGAGCGTTCGCGCGCGGGTATTCCGCTGATGCGCGGCGCGATGTCGCCCGAGATGGGCCGCTCTGAAGAAGTGGCGCGCAAGATTCGCGTCGAGCTCGAGAAGCGCAATCTGCACAAGGAGCCGGTTGGTGTCGACGTCGTCGAGCCGCCGATTCTCTTCGCGCTGCAGAAGGAAGGGCTGACGATCGTCGACGGTCAGCAGCTGATGTCGAACGCGCGCGAGATCAAGACGGTGGACGAGATCTCGCTGCTCACGCACTCGGCGGCGATGGTCGACGCCGCGTATTACGACCTCTATCGCGCGATGAAGCCGGGCATGCGCGAGAACGACGCCGTGGCGCTGGTGGCGAAGGTGTTGTACGAGGCGGGCTCGGAGTACGTCGAGGGCGTCAACGCGATCTCGGCCGAGCGCGCGAGTCCACACCCGCACGTGTTCTCGGATCGCATGATGCGGCCCGGCGACCCGGTGTTCTACGACATCCTCCACTCCTACATGGGCTATCGCACCTGCTACTACCGCTGCTTTGCGATCGGCTCGGCGTCGCATCAGTTGGTAGACGCCTACAAGCGGTGCCGCGATTACCTCGACGCGTCGATCGAGTTGATCCGTCCAGGCCGGTCCACTGCGGAGGTCGCCTCGGTGTGGCCGAAAGCGACGGAGTTCGGCTTCCCCGATGAAGAAGCTGCGTTCGCGCTGCAGATGGGCCACGGCATCGGACTGGCGATCTGGGAGAAGCCGATGATCAGCCGTCTTGTCTCGCTCGATCATCCGCATGAGATCAAGCCGGGCATGGTGTTCGCGCTCGAAACGTTCTGGCCCACCAAAGACGGCACCAGCGCGGCGCGTATCGAGGAAGAGATCGTCGTCACGCCAACGGGACACGAGGTGATCACGCGCTTCCCGGCGGAGGAGTTGCTCGTCGCCGGCGCGCCGTTCGTCACCGTCGGCGGAACGCTGCCGACCGTGCGCGAGACTGAAGCGCCGCCCAATCCAGAGGTCGTGAAGATGGTGGCCGCTGCCGCGAAGGCGGAAGGTGAAAAAGTCGGAGCAGGGCGCTAATGGCCGTAAGCGTCGTGATGCCTGCGCTGGAAATGGCGCAGGAGACGGGCAAGCTGGTCTCGTGGAAGAAGAAGGAAGGCGAGCAGGTCAAGAAAGGCGAGATGCTGCTCGAGGTCGAGACCGACAAGGCGGTGGTCGAGATCGAAGCGTCGGGCGACGGCGTGCTCTCCGGCGTGACAGCGAAGGAAGGCGACGTGGTTCCCGTCGGGCAGACGATCGCGTGGCTGCTGAAGCCTGGTGAGGCGGTGCCCGCAGGCGGTGGACAGATGCAGAGCGGGCGCAAGATGGACGCAGCGCCTGCCGCTGCGGCTGCCGCCGCCGCACCGGCGGCTGCTGAGCCCGCGTCTGCAGCCGGCGCACGCATCTCTCCGAAGGCGCGTCGTCTCGCGCGCGAGCACGGCGTCGACATCACCAAGCTGCGCGGATCGGGTCCGGGTGGCGAGATCCTCTCCGACGACATCATGAAGGCAGCAGGTGGTGCAACCGGTTCGACCCCACCTGCCCCACCGGCCGCGCCCGCGCGGCCGGCCCCATCTGCCCACGCCGCCGCAGGCGGCGCCGTATCGTCCATCGGCCGCATCATGGCCGAGCGCACCACGCAAAGCTGGACGACGGTGCCGCATTTCTTTGTGGCGCGCGACGTCGATGCGACGGCGCTGAATGCGACACGCGAGAAGCTGATTCCATCGATCGAGAAGTCGCACGGCGTCAAGGTGACGCACACCGATCTGATCGTCGCCGCCGTGTCGCGCGCGCTGCGTCAGCATCCGCGCATGAACGGCAGCTGGGCGAATGGGTCGATCACGATCAACGCCGACGTCAACGTCGCCCTGGCAATGGCGGTTGACGATGCGGTCGTGACCGCGGTGATCAAGAACTCGGATCGCATCGGCCTTGGCGACATCGCGAAGCAGCGCAAAGAACTGTCGGAGCGCGCGCGCGCCAACAAGCTGCAGCCGGCCGACATCACTGGCGCGACGTTCACGATCAGCAATCTCGGCATGTTCTCGGTCGACGCGTTCACCGCGATCATCGTCCCGCCGCAGGCCGGCATCCTTGCGGTCGGCGCGATCGCTGAGCGCGTGGTGGCATCGGGCGGCATGCTCGGCGTGAAGCCGATGGTGACGCTGACGCTGTCGTCCGATCACCGGGTGGTCGACGGCGTCCGCGCGGCCCAGTTCCTGAACGACGTCGTGGTCGCCCTCAGCGAACCCGACAAGTGGGCGAAGTAGTACGTAGGGGCCGCCTTTAGGCGGCCCACGTAGAGCCCCCGCTTACGCGCGCGCCGGGCTCCTCTCATTACGGCTGAGCAGCATCCAGGCCGCAATGCCTGCCACCGGCATCAGCGCGATGATCCAGAAGATCTCTTCCCACCGCTGACCGCTGATCAAGTTGGCGCCGGGAAGAATCCGGACCGCGCCGATGGTGACACCTGCACCGATGGCGTTCAGCAGAATGAAGTTCACGAGCGACCACGAGCCCGATGCGATGCCGGACATCAGCGCGGATTGTTCCCGCGGGAACGCGTAGGAGCCGACCTTCAGCGCCACCATCTGGAATCCGCCGCCGATGAACGTCGACAGCGAGATCAGGCCGATCACCAGCGGTACGGACGTCGTCATGGTCGTCAAGCCGAGCGTGAGCGAGACGGCGGTGAGGAGCGCGAACATGCCAACCGGTCGCGGATTGTTGGCCGCGAACTTGTCGGCGGCCCAGCCCCAGAAGAAATAGCCAATGCCCCAGGTGAGCGGCGGGATCCACACGACGCCGTTCACGTCGGCTTGCGTCATGTGGAGTCGCTGCGCCAGGTAGATCGCGAGAATGGTGAGCACCGGTCCCGGCGAGATCGCCGGCAGCGCGTAACTGCACATCAGCGCCCACACCCGCCGTTCACTGAAGTTCGGCCATTCCATCTTCGACGTCATGTGGCTGCTCTTGGGCAGGAACGGCGGCCGCGCGATCGCGCTCCAGATCACGAGCCACATCGCGCCGAGCGCGCCGGTGGCGAGGAACGCGATCTTCCATCCGTACTGAATCGCGAGCGGTCCGAGAAGCAGCGGCATCATGACGGCGCCGATCGTGCCGCCGCTGAACGACAGCGCGATCCCGCGCGCGCGAACGCTTGGCGGCAGCGTCTCAACCGCCGTGCGCAGCCCGCCTGGGAAGGTGCCGCCTTCGCCGATGCCGAGCACGGCGCGGGCGAGCGCGAACCCCGCGAAGCTGGCCATCATCGCGTGCGACATGCTCGCCGCTGTCCACACCCCGACAGCGAGCAGCATGCCGACGCGAAGTCCAACCCGATCCAGCACCGATCCCCACACCGGGTTGCCGAGTGTGTAGGTGAGGAAGAAGAAGGAGGTGGCCGTCGTGAAGTCCTGGGCCGTGAGCCCGGTGTCTTTGATGATCGTCGGCGCGAGGATGTTGAGCACCTGGCGATCGACGAACGACAGCCACGAGCACAGCGCCATGCCAATGCACGGCACCCACATCCGCCAGGTCACGGTAGCCGAAGCCGTCTGAGTTCGGACTGTCGTTGATGCCATTCGGTTCTCCGTTACAGATCCGAAATGGGGTCTGACCCCATTTATGCGTCCAGCGCCTCGCCGCTGCGATTGGGCAGCGTGAACACCAGCGCCGCGGCGGCGAGAAAGAACGCGGACGTGACGCTGAGCGCGAGGCCGATGCCGATGCCCGGCACGGTCGCAATCGCGCCAATGGTCGCCGGTCCGAGGGCCCCGGCCATGCGGCCGATGTTGTAGCTCGTGCCCTGTCCAGTGGCGCGCACGTCCGCCGGATACAACTCGGCGACGAAGCCGCCGAACATGCTGAAGTAGCCGTAACCGAAATAGCCGATCAGCGGACCGAGCGCGAGCAGCACGATCGGACTGCGCGCCATCTGGCCGTAGATCGGCACCAGTACCGCAGCGGCAATCATGTAGAACACGAACGCCTGCCGTCGTCCGATGCGATCGGCGATGAACCCGAACGTGAGATAGCCGAAGTAGGCGCCGAGCTGCACCGGGATGATCCACGGCAGCTGTCCGACAATGCCCATACCTGCGCCGCCCTGTGCCTCCGGCCGCGCGAGGAATTGCGGAAGCCAGAAGAACAGACCCCAGTTGGCGAATTGCACGGCCGATCCCAGCGCAATGATCAGCAGCGAGCGTGCGAGGAGGCCTGGACCGAAGATGACGGCGAACGGGTTGCGCCCGCCGGTGCGCTTGGGCCTTCGGCTCCAGCTCTCGGGCTCACGGACGTAGCGTCGAATCCACAGCGTCAGAAACGCCGGGACGACGCCGATCACGAACAGCCATCGCCACGCGTCGGCGCCGAGCGACGGCGAGCCGAGGATGATCGCGGCAGCGATCGATGCGGCCATGTAGCCGAGCGCCCATCCCGACTGCATAATGCTGATGGCCTTGTTGCGCAAGGCGGCCGGCCAGGTCTCACTGACGAGCACCGCGCCCGACGCCCATTCGCCGCCCATGCCGATGCCGAGCGCGGCGCGCCAGAACAGCAACTGCAGCGCGCTTTGCGACGTCGCCGCGCCGAGCGAGCACACTGAGAAGATCAGGATGGTGGCCATCAGCGCTCGCGTACGGCCGAAGCGATCGGCGACGTAGCCGAAGATCGTTCCACCCACGCCAGACATCACCAACGTCACGGTGGCGAGCAATCCGGCCGTGCGGTCGTCGAAGAGGAAATACGCGCGCAGCTGTCCGACCGCCATGGTGTAGAGCATGAAATCCATGGCGTCGAGCATCCAACCGAACTTCGCCGCGAGCAGCACGCGCCACTGCTCGCGTGTGACCGTTCGGTACCATGGGACGGCTGATGCGAGGTGCGGCGTCGCGGCCGCCGGGGAACTCATGGGAGACACATACTACGTCAGGCAAGTAGAATACGAAGCTCTTCTCAAGGAGATGTCGATGTCCGTAGATGTGGGCGCCAAGGCGCCAGATTTCACGCTGCCTGATCAGGACCGCGCGCCGGTCACGCTCAGCGAACAGCTCAAGAGCGGGCCGGTCGTTCTGGCCTTCTTCCCGGCGGCGTTCAGCGGCGTGTGTCAGAAAGAGATGTGCACGTTCCGCGATTCGGCCAGCTCGTTGAACACGGTGAACGCCAAGGTGCTCGGCGTCAGCGTCGACACGTTCTTCGCACTGAAGGCGTGGGGCGATCAGAACCAGTTGAACTTTCCACTCCTCAGCGACTTCAACAAAGACGTGATCGCAAAGTACGGGGTCGTCAATCCCGACATGATCGGCTTGAAGAACATCGCCAAGCGTTCGGTGTTCGTGATCGACAAGGGCGGCGTCGTGCGTCATCGCGAAGTACTCGACGATGCACGCAACGAACCGAACTACGACAAGATCAATCAGGCCCTCGCCGGCATGTAGCGACGTTCGGAGGCCGGGTCTTGTTCTGAAGACCCGGCATCTTCCTCGCCAGCCTCGCCGTACTTCACGCTAGGGCGGTTTCCCCAGAACCGCCGTGTTACACTCGCGTCACTCCAGAATCCTCTCCCCCAGATCGATGGCCGAAACAGCAGTCGCTGCCGCGGAGCGTACGCTTCCGCACAATCTCGAAGCCGAACGATCGGTCCTCGGCGCGATCCTCGTTCACAACGACGCGTTCAATCTCGCAGCCGAGGTCATCGACAGCCAGGACTTCTATCGCGACGCGCATCGGCGCATCTTCGACAAGATGGTGGCGCTCAACGAGCGTCATGACGCGATCGATTTCGTCACGCTGAAAGAGGAGCTCGCGCGATCGGGACAGTTGGAGGAAGTCGGCGGCCCGGCCTACATCGCGTCGCTGGCCGACGGCGTGCCGCGCGCCACCAACGTCGAGTACTACGCGCGCATCGTCAAAGAGAAATCGACGCTGCGCAGTCTGATTTACGCCGCGAACAAGATCCTCACCAACGCCTACGACGCCGAGCACGAATCGGATCTGATCCTCGACGAAGCCGAGAGCTCGATTTTCGCCGTCGCCGACGATCGCCTGAAAGCCGGCTTCGTGCAGATGCGCGATCTGGTCAAGGAAAGCTTTCCCAAGATCGAGCAACTGTTCGAGCAGAAGCGGCTGATTACCGGCGTGCCGACCGGATTTGCCGATCTCGACGAGATGACGCGCGGCCTGCAAGGCAGCGATCTCGTGATCGTGGCGGCGCGGCCGTCGATGGGAAAGACCAGCCTCGTGCTCAACATCGCGCAGTATGTGGCGACGCAGCCCGACTTCGTCGTCGGCTTCTTCAGCCTTGAAATGTCGAAGGAGTCGCTGTTTCTGCGCCTTCTGACCTCGGAGGCGCAGGTCGACGGGCATCGGCTGATGAGCGGCGCGATCGGCGGAAAAGACTACGGCCGCATCTCGCATGCGCTCGAGACGTTGAGCGCCATGCGACTGCACATCGACGACACTGCGAACGTCGGCGTCCTCGAGATGCGCGCCAAGGCGCGCCGGCTCCAGAAGGAGCACGGCCTGCATCTGCTGATCGTCGACTATATTCAGCTCATGAGCGCACGCGGGCGATACGAGAACCGCACGCTGGAGCTGGCCTCGATCTCGCGATCGTTGAAGGGGCTCGCCAAGGAGCTGAACATTCCGATCGTCGTGCTGTCGCAGTTGAGCCGCGCGCCCGAGTCGCGATCCGATCACCGCCCGCAGTTGTCCGACCTTCGCGAGTCCGGAGCGCTCGAGCAGGACGCGGACGTCGTCATCCTGATCTACCGCGACGATGTCTACAATCGAGATCCGAACAGCCCCGACGCCGGCACCGCCGAATTGATTCTCGCCAAGCAGCGCAATGGACCGACTGGCGTTGTGAAGCTCGCCTTCCTCCGCGAGCAAACGCGCTTCGCGAACCTCGCTCAGTAGTGCATTGATCCGAAGCACCGTCGCGCACGTCGATCTCAACGCCCTCAAGGCCAACCTGCGCGCGATTCAGGAGTACCTGTCGAGCGAACCAGGACGCACGGCGCCCGGCATCATCGCCGTCATCAAAGCCAATGCGTACGGACACGGCTCGCCGCGCGTGGCCCGTGCGCTCGAAGAGGCGGGCGCGACGATGCTGGCGTGCGCCGACATCGAGGAAGGGATCGTCATCCGCCAGGCCGGCGTGCGCGTGCCGATTCTCGTCTTCGGCGCGTTGAGCGTCAGCGATCTCGATGGCCTGTTCGAGTACTCGCTCACACCGACGATCTCGACGCCCGGTGCGGCGCGTGCGGTGCAGGCGGCCGCCGCCACGCGGAGCACGACGATCGCGTATCACCTGAAGATTGACACCGGGATGAATCGACTCGGCTTCCGTCATGACAACCTGCGGCGCACGCTGCCGGATCTGCTGCGAAGTCCGAACCTGCGTCTCGAGGCGGTCTACACGCACTTCGCGTCTGCCGACGTGCCGGAGAGCCCTACCTTCAGTCAGCAGCGCGAACGCTTCGAGTCGGTCTGGGACGTTGCGCGCGATCTCATTCG
>Ga0075425_100006233_pt1 | contig 12485 bp, 13 predicted proteins | sample SoiMethybrSBSTD4_FD_75300 | JGI IMG/M metagenome (GOLD analysis project Ga0075425, IMG submission 75300) | Bulk soil microbial communities from a Populus tree surrounding site in Tennessee, USA - Soil MetaG P. TD hybrid SBSTD4 | ecosystem: Environmental > Terrestrial > Soil > Tree plantation...
ATTGATCAGCCTAGAACCCAAGGGAGATTGTCAATGGCACCGGTCACACTCGCGCGGTTCGTGAAGGAGCTGGAGAAGCTGAAGCAGGCGTCGGACACCGAAAAGCTCAAGCCGCAGGACTACGACGCTCGCCTGGCCCGGGTCATTCAAGAGCTCCGGGAGAGGGGTCTCGATGCCGATCGCGCGGCCACCAACGCGGCACTCGCGGACGCCGTCAAGCGCGGCATCATCACGCTGCCCGTGCAGGCGCACCTGCAGCACCGGCTGGGGCTGACCTAGGCGTCCTGGAAGTACTGCTCTTCCCAAGCGACATCGAACACCTCGTTGCAATGCCTGCAGCGCATCGAGGCCAGTCGCTCGCTGAGCGGCACGCGCTCCCGGCAGTTGGGGCAGACGGCGTACTCGGTCACTCCGGGAAAGCGCTCCGGATTTTTAGGACGCGGCACCACTGACCAGCGGTGCGGCGGTGTGCTGGTGATGTCGAGGAGCGGCCGCGGGACGTCGATGGCTTCGCCGAGGACGTCGAGGAGAGCCTCCCGCGGCCCCAGTTTTTTCACGTGATACCACGCGCCACGGCGTAGCGGGCGGTCGATGTCCGCTCGCAGCCGAGCCCAGTAGCGCTTGGGAGTCACCGCCTCGCCCGTGTCAGGTCCACCGCAACCGTCACCTTGCCTTGTTGGGGTGGTGCGCGGCCCCAGGTGCGCCGATCAGACGCGCCCGCGGTGGCCGATGCCTGTCACAATAATACTGTTCGAGGCGGCCTGTGTCTTGGGACTTCTGGTGTGTCACCCAGTGGGCCGCCTGGTCGCAAGTCCGGCGGGTCACCCAGTCGTAAAAGTCGCAGCGAGGCTCGCCCATGGAGAGTGCTCGGACGCGGGGCTGCCCACCTCACCGCTCCGCCGGCAGCGGCAGTAGCGTCTCCGCCATGTTGCGGTTGATCCACACCACGTGGTCGCCGCACATGATCGCATCCACCGGATAGGGCTGGCTCGCGAACGATTGCCCGTCCGAGCTGGCCACCTGCGTCGTCGGGAAGTAGTACCAGCATCGCTCGCCGCCCGGATGGCTGTGGATCACGCCCACCGTCCCCGACCACCCCGCGTCCTCGCACGTCTGGTGAGGAACGACCCGCGTCGCGGTGGAGTGGCTGGGCTCGACGTCGGCCGGCGCGATGCGCCGAACCACGACGGCGCTGCCCCGCATCTCGCCGATCATGCAACCCATGAACTCGGTTGGATACGAGCGATACTGGAGCGTAAGAAAGCGGCGCGCCTGGTCGGACAGAATCAGCTTCCGCACGATCGGTACGCGCGTCGTCCCGCCAGCGCTCCGCGCCCACGCCGAGTCCACGAGCCGGGCGGACTCGGGCTGCAGGGCCAGCAACGTCGTCAGGCCCAGCGCAGCGACTGCGATGCGGATGATCCGCTTACGACCTTCGCTCACAACTTCCCTCGATCGTGTGTGTCGGCCCGATTACCTGCCGTCACGGTTCGCAAGACCAGTGCCAATCAACGAGGTCGAATAGTGGTGCGAGCCCGAGACACCACGCTGCTTTTTGGGGCGTGGCGTAGGCGTGGCCTGTGGGCAAAACAGCAGAATCGGCAAAGATTGGAGATTCCGGAAATGGCTGAGTGTTGCACCGGCATGTCAGCGGATTGCCACAAAGCAACTCCGAGCGCTCCGCCGCCCTGGCGGTACCCGCGCCTGCGGACGTATCGTCTCCACCCTGGTTCCCAAGCGTGAGGTGACCTGCATGCAAGCGTCCAACCCGACCACATCCGCGGTTTCTGCTGGTCGCAAGCCACGCGACGATGAGATCGACGTCTTCGGCCTCACCCACCCGGGCAACGTGCGGCACGAGAACCAGGATCACTTCCTCATCTCCTCGCTCCACAAACAGATTCAGGTACATCTCACGAGCCTCCCCACGTCGGAGCTCCTGTCGCAGCACACCGAGCGCCTGGCGTTCCTCGCCATGGTCGCCGATGGTGTCGGTGGCGCTGCCGGAGGCGAAGAGGCGAGTCGGCTGGCGGTCGGCGCGATCACGCGGTACGTGACCCAGGCGATCCACTGCTACTACTCCGAGGACGCCACGGACGAAGAGCGCTTTCCCCGGGCGCTCGAAGCGGCGGCGCTGCGGGTCCACGTGGACATTCAGCGAAACAGTCCGACGGGTCCGCTGCAAGCGTACATGGCGACGACGCTGACGCTGTGGATCGGCGTGTGGCCGCGCGCGTATCTCCTCCAGGTGGGCGACAGTCGCTGCTACCTGCTCCGCAACGGCGAGCTGATGCAGCTGTCGCGCGACCAGACGCTGGCGCAGGACCTCATTGATCGAGGCGTGTTTCGCCGCAGCGATACACTGAGCTCACCCTTCTCCAATGTGCTGTCGAGCTCTCTGGGGGGGCCGGAAGCGGCACCGATCGTCACGCACATGCAGCAGGAGTGGGGCAACGTGGGCCTGTTGTGCAGCGACGGCCTCACGAAGCACGTTCCCGATAGTCGCATCCGGGAGCGCCTCCTCGCGATGACCTCGGCGAAACAGGTCTGCGAAGACCTGCTGCGCGATGCCCTCGACGCCGGAGGAACGGACAACATCACCGTGCTGGTGGGGCGGACGTCGCGCAAGGATGCAAGCTGAGCGCCGATCTCGTCATTCTTAGTACACGCGTCGTTACCCCGGATGGCATTGCACCTGCCGCGGTCGCCATCGCCGACGGCGTGATCACCGGCACTTACGACCACCGCGCGGCGCCCGACGCGACGCGACGTCTGGACGTAGGAGACGCGGTGCTGCTGCCCGGCGCGGTGGACACGCACGTGCATGTGAACGAGCCGGGCCGGACCGAATGGGAGGGGTTCGAGACGGCAACGCGCGCCGCCGCGGCTGGCGGTGTCACCACCATCGTCGACATGCCCTTGAACAGCATCCCGGTTACGACGAGCCCGCCCGCCTTGGAGGTGAAGGCGCGAGCGGCCGGGGGTCATGCCACGGTCGATTACGCTTTCTGGGGCGGCCTGGTACCGAGCAACACCGACCAGCTTGCGCCCCTGGCCCGCGCGGGCGTGTGTGGCTTCAAGTGCTTCCTCGTCCCTTCGGGGATCGACGAGTTCCCGCCGGTGACGGAGCGGGACCTCCGCCCCGCCATGGTCCAGCTCGCCGGGCTCGGGCTGCCCTTGCTGGTGCACGCCGAGCTGCCCGGCCCGATCGCGCGCGCGGCGGCGTCGCGCCACAGTGATCCGCGACGCTACGGCGCGTATCTCGCCTCGCGCCCGCCCGCCGCGGAGGTCGAGGCGGTGGACCTGATGCTCGGGCTCTGTCGCGAAACCGGCTGTCGGGTTCACATTGTGCATGTCTCGGCGGCCGAAACGCTCGGCCGGCTGCGCGACGCCCGCCGCGCCGGTCTTCCGGTCACGGCCGAGACGTGCCCGCACTATCTCACGTTCGCCGCGGAGGAGATCCTGGACGGCGCCACCGCCTGGAAATGCGCACCGCCGCTCCGCGAGCGGAGCAATCGGGAGCAGCTGTGGGAGGGCCTGGCCGACGGGACGCTCGACTTGGTGGCGAGCGACCATTCGCCCGCGCCCCCCGGACTCAAGTGTCTCGACACGGGCGACTTCGTGCGCGCGTGGGGCGGCGTCGCGTCGCTCGAGGTGGGGCTCGCCGCCACCTGGACCGGCGCACGCGACCGCGGCCGGGATCTGGGAGATGTCGCGCGCTGGTGCGCCGAGCGACCCGCCCGGCTCGCGGGCCTCAGCCGCAAAGGGCGGATCGCGCCCGGGTGCGACGCCGACCTCATCGTGTTCGATCCGGACGCGCGCTTCACCGTCGTGCCGCAGCGATTGCGCCAGCGACATCCGGTCACGCCGTATGCGGGGCTGTCGCTTCAGGGCGTGGTACGGCGGACGTTCGTACGCGGCGTGTGCGTTTATGAGGAAGGGGAGTTCCCGACGCAAGGAACTGGAAGGTGGGTTCGTTGAAGGAAGGTCTCATCGATCTCGCCGCCGCGCGCGTCGGCGGGCGGGCGCTCGCCGCGTCGGACGAATTCTTCGCCCCCAAACACAACCTGCTCGCCGCGGGCCGTGCGATGTTCGTCGAGGGCAAGTACACCGATCGTGGCAAATGGATGGACGGGTGGGAGACGCGCCGCCGGCGCGGCCCGGAGGGCGGCTTCGACTGGTGCATCATCCGACTCGGCATCCCGGGCGCGATACGCGCGGTTACCGTGGATACGACCCACTTCCGCGGAAACCACCCAGCCGCCTGCTCGCTGGAGGTAGCGCAGCTCGCGGGCGCAACCGCACGGAGCGCTCGAGCGCTGCGTGCCCTGGACCGCGCGTTTGTGGAGCTGTTGCCACGCTCGGCGCTCGCGGGCGACACCGAGAACGAATTTGCCGTCGCGAGCGACGCCGCATACACGCACGTGCGGCTCAAGATCTATCCCGACGGCGGCGTGGCGCGGCTGCGGATCTGGGGTGAAGCGCGCCCCGACTGGCGGAGGATCGCCGCGGCGCAGCGCGCCGTCGACCTCGCCGCGGTCGAGCACGGCGGCGTCCCGCTTGCCACGAGCGATCAATTCTTCAGCGAGCCACTGAACCTGATCATGCCGGGACCGTCCCGCGACATGGGCGACGGCTGGGAGACGCGGCGCCGGCGGAGCCCCGGTCACGACTGGGTGGTGCTGCGCCTGGGGCGGCGCGGCGTGGTCGAGCACGTCGATCTGGACACGACCCACTTCAAGGGCAATTTCCCCGAGAGTGCGAGTCTCGAGGGATGCGACGGCGCGCCGCCAGCCGACGATACTGCCTGGCGCGAGCTCGTGGCCCGGACCACTCTGCGAGCCAACGCGCGGCACCGTCTGGTCGTCCCGTCGGGGAAGCGCGAGCCGGTGACCCACGTGCGGCTGAACATTTTCCCCGATGGGGGGGTGGCGCGGCTGCGGGTATGGGGGAGACCGGTCTGACGCCGGCCGCGTATCTCAACTCCCTCCCCGTCGCCGAGGCGCGCGCAGCGCTGGGGCGGTGCTGCGGTGCGCGACACTGGGTGGACGCGATGCTCGCCGCGCGCCCGTTCGCGAGCGACGCCGAGCTCTTGGCGACGGCGGAGCGGGTGTGGTGGGGGCTGGGGCGCGCCGACTGGCTCGAGGCGTTCGCCACGCACCCCCGGATCGGCGCCTGGGAGAAGGCCATGACGGACTGGGCGCGGGGCGAACAGGCTGGAGCCGCCGGCGCGGCGGATGCGACCCGAGCCGCGCTGGCGCAGGGGAACCGCGCGTACGAGGACCGGTTCGGGCACGTGTTCCTGATCTCGGCCACTGGCAAGACCGCCGACGAGCTGCTGGGCGCGCTGCGCGGTCGCCTCACGAACGACCCGGCCACGGAGCTCCGCGTGGCGGCGGAGGAGCAGGCCAAGATCACGCGGCTACGACTCGACAAACTGGTGGTCTCATGAGCGGTATCACGACCCACATCCTGGACATCGCGCGGGGGCGGCCCGCGGCGGGCGTCGCGGTCTCGCTGGCGCGTCGCTCGGGCGACGGTTGGGTCGAGCTCGCCACGATGCGGAGCGACACTAACGGTCGCGTCGCCAATCTGCTCCCAGGCGACCTGAAGGCTCCCGCCGGTACGTACCGCCTCCGCTTCGACACGGGAGCGTACTTCGCCGCCCTGGGCGTCTCCCCATTCCACCCATTCGTCGAGATCGTGTTCGAGATTCGCGATGCCGAGCAGTATCACGTGCCGCTGCTCGTGAGCCCGTTCGGGTACACGACGTACCGCGGCAGCTGAGGCGCCGCGGTGAGCGCCCACCTCGAACAGTGGCTCAACCTCGCGCTGCGCTGGGCCCACGTGATCACGGGTGTCGCCTGGATCGGCACGTCGTTCTACTTCAACTGGCTCAACAGCCGGCTGGCCCCGCCCCCGCCCGAGAGACGGGAGCCCGGCGTCGCCGGGGAGCTCTGGTCGGTGCACGGTGGCGGGTTTTATCGCGTCGTGAAGTACACGGTCGCTCCCGGAGAGCTGCCCCGCACGCTGCACTGGTTCAAGTGGGAGGCGTACGCCACCTGGCTCACGGGGTTCGCGCTGCTGGTGCTGGTCTACTACCTGGGCGCGGCCTCGTTTCTCATCGATCCCCGGGTCGCCCGGCTCTCACCGGGCGCGGCCGTGGCCGTCGGGGTGGCGACCCTGATCGTCAGCTGGCTGGCGTACGACGTTCTGTGCCGCTCGGCGCTCGGAGCGAAGCCCTTGGCCCTCGCTGCGACGCTGTTCGCGCTCACCACGGCGCTCGCGTGGGGCCTGACTAAACTCCTCAGCCCGCGTGCGGCGTACCTCCATGTCGGGGCCGCGATCGGCACCATCATGGCCGCCAACGTGCTCATGGTCATCATTCCCGCCCAACGTGAGATGGTCGCCGCGCTCACCGCGGGTCGTCCTCCCGACGTGGCGCGCGGCCAGCAGGCGGCGCTGCGGTCGCTCCACAACAACTATCTCACGCTGCCGGTGCTGTTCATCATGGTGAGCAGCCATTACCCTGCCACCTACAGTCACCACCTCAATTGGGCCATCCTCGCGGGGCTGGCGGTAATCGGGGTCGCGACGCGCCATTGGTTCAACCTGCGGAACCAGGGGCGGAAGAGTATCTGGATTCTACCGGCGGCTGCGCTCGGACTGGTCGCGCTGGCGCTCGTCACGGCGCCACGGTCGGGTCCCGCCTGGTCGGCCGTCGGGGGTCAGGTGTCGTTCGCGGACGTGCGCCTGATCGTCGCGCGCCGCTGCGCCGGGTGCCACTCGAGCGCGCCCACGACGCCGGGGATCCCCGCCGCGCCCCTGGGCGTGGTGCTCGACACCCCGGACGACATCCGGGCCAACGCGCCTCGCATGCTCGCCGTGGCGGTAGACGCGCAGACGATGCCGCTCGGCAACTTGACGGGGATGACTCCAGAGGAGCGGGATCTCTTGGGGAGATGGATTCGCGCGGGGGCGGCGCTCAGATAGCGACACGAGGGTACGGTCGCAAGTTCCGGTGCGGCTCGACTCGATACGCGCGGACCTCATCAAGTGGATGTTCATCTTCTGGGCGGGCACGACGCTCACCGTGCTCGGAACGACCATCGCGCTGCTTAAGCTCTGAAGTCCGTCGGCACTTCCGTTTCGCTGATCGCCCCGCAGTCGACTCCCCGCCGGATCAGGCTCGCCCGCACGCCGCGGGCCGCCGGGTCCTCGAATACGCTCCCGACCGTCGGCGATCCCAGGCACTCTCTGAAGAACTCGTAGGCCGCGGCGTATCGCGTCACCAGCTGCGCCGGGTGCAGATCCCATCCGTGGTAGAAGCCGCTGTGGAGCGAGTGCCGCACGTCCTGGAAGTGCAGCCGCCAGGCGTGAAGCAGGTGGTCGCGCGGAGGGACCGGGAGCACGTTGGTCGAGCCGGCCGACAGGACAACCCCGGTCCCCGCGAGCGCTACCCGCATGACATGGCGCGCATAATCGCAGACCCAATGGCGCAGCCGCTGCTGAAACGGGGCGATCTCCAACGCCGCCGAGTAGTCGTAGACGCCGAAGTGCACGCCGGCACAGCGCTCGCGCGTCGCGGCCACCAGCGCCGGGAGCGGGGAGCGGCCGTCGGGACCGAGCAGCGCCCGTGGCGTCTCGACCATCAGCTCGATCGTGAGGGCACCCGCGTCGAGATGGAGCCGCGACTCGAGGTCCTCGAGCAGGCGTACGAGGGCGGTGACTTCCTCGGGCGTCGCTACCTTGGGCAAGGTGACGGTGAAGTGTGTGGGGAGCTTGCCGCCGCTCCGCTCGACCAGCGACGTCACGAACAGCTCGAGCGTCCGCGCCGCCCGCGCGGCTCGCTCGGCCGCGAGCGCCTTGATGCGGATGCCGAGGAATGACGGCAGGCTGTGTCGTGCCAACCCCGTCGCCACCTCCGACGCGGCCGAGCGCGCCGCCAGATCCTCCGCTTCATCGGATCGAGCGCCGAACCCGTCCTCGAAGTCGATTCGGATATCCTCCACCGGCTCGCGCCGGAGCTTCTCCCGCAACCGTGCGAATAGATGTTCGTGGATGTCGCAGTCGAGCGCCGCAGCCAGCGCCGTGGCGTCGGGGGCGTAGTCGGCCAGGGCCCTGAGCGCGAGCTCACCCCACTCCCCGGCGAGCCCCGCCCGAAACAGTTGCGCGCCGACGTACGCCGTATGGATCGGGCGGCGTCCGGGGCGGGCGGGAGCGACCGTCACGCCCGCTTTCCCCAGAAGTCCCGCAGGTCGTGATACAGCACCCACGCCATTACGCGCGTGCGATACTGGGCGCTCGAACGGATGTCATCGATGGGCGCGACATCCTGCGCGATAGCGGGCAGGAGGGCTTCCGGGGATGCGACTGCGGTGCCGGTCTCGAGCAATCGCTCGACGGCGGGGCAGCGGCGGATGGTGGGCGCGACGCTCGCCGCGACCACTCGCCAGCCCGCGCCGGATCGCGTGATGGCCAGACCGACCTTGGCGATAGCCTGGGCCCGGCGCGCTCCGACCTTTTCGAACACTTGATAGGAGTAGCGGCGGCGCGGGAGCCGGATTCCCACGACCAGTTGGTCGGGACGACGCTTCATCTCCTTGTAGCCGGAATAGAACCGATCGAGCGGGACTTCCTCCCGTCCGCGTCGCGACTCGAGCACCACCACCGCGTCGTAGGCCATCAGGACCGGCACGCCGTCGGCGGCAGGCGAGGCGTTGACGACGTTCCCGGCCCAGGTACCGCGGGCCTGGATCTGAATCGCCCCCACCTGGCGCGCGGCGTGCACCAGCAAGGGAAACTCCTCTCCCGCACGTGCGTCCCTGATCACGTCCCAGTAGGTGGTCAGCCCGCCGAGCATCAGCTCGTCCGCGGTCCAGCGCAACGGCTTCAGGGGGTCGAGCCGGGACAGGTCCAGGTAGGTCTGCTCGTGCGCCTCGACGCGCACGGGCCAGTGCACCAGCAGATCAGTCCCGCCGGCGATCGGAACGGCCGCGCAGTCGCTCGCCAACATGTCGAGCGCCTCGGGTACGCTTCCCGGCAGCATGACGTTCATGGTTCCCCCTGCCCGCTTCCCGTTTCGCCCAGCGCTTCCGCCACGCTGTCCACGATGCCGTCATAGCCGGTACAGCGGCACAGGTTTCCGGCCATCAGCTCGCGAATGCTGTGCGTGCCGAGCAGCTCGGGATGCCCCCGGATCCACCACGCCGTCATCACCACACCGGGCGTACAGGCTCCGCACTGCGTGGCGCCGCACCGCTCGAATGGCTCGAGGGCCCCCGGGTCGAGGGACTCCACCGTCTCCACCCGCTGCCCGCGCACCTGGTAGGTTGGGATGAGACAGGAGTTCACCGGCAGGCCGTCCACATACACGGTGCAGGCACCGCACTCGCCCTCGCCGCAGCCCTCCTTCGTGCCGGTGAGCGCTAGTTGATAGCGCAGGGTGTCGAGGAGCCGGTCGGCCGGGTCGACGTCCAGCGTCACCGGCGAACCGTTGATGTTGAACGAGATCGAGAGTGCCGACATGTGCCTACCGGCGGGGCGCAGCATGCTGCGCCCCTACATCGGCCGGACCATCTATCAGCTCCATCAGTCTCTCCGGCGTGAGAGGTATCGCTCTTGGATCCGCCCCCGTGGCGCGCGCCACCGCGTTCAGGATAGCCGGCGCCGGTCCGTCGATCGGCAGCTCGCCCAGCCCCTTCGCGCCACCGGCGCCGTGTGGATAAGGGTTCTCGAGGAACGCGACGCGAATCGATGGAACGTCGTTAGAGGTGGGGATCAGGTAGTTGGTGAGCTGGTTGTTCGCCATCGCTCCGTCCCGCCACTTGCACTCCTCCATGAGCGCCCAGCCGACCCCCTGGACCACGCCGCCCTGGACCTGTCCCTTGGCGAGCGTCGGGTTCAGCACTCTGCCCACCTCCTGCACCGCGACGAAATCGATCACGCGAGTGGCGCAGGTCCGCAAGTCCACCTCGACTTCGGCGACGTACGTGGCCCAGGCGAACGCACCGTAGGCGTCGCCCTGGTACGTCTGGTCGTCCCACGAGATGCCGGGTGGCTTCTCGTAGGCCGCTTCGCCGAACAGCGCCTCCCCCGCCCCGGGGTGGTCGCGATGCCACCGTCGAATCGCCTGCTTGACCGCCTCCCCGCGCGCGGTGTCGTCGAGCCCCACGCGGCAGCGCAGATCGTCCGCCGCCCGTTCGATGAGCCCGCCCACTATCATGGTGGTGCGCGATGCCACCGTGGGGCCGGAGTTGGGAACCCGTGCAGTGTCGGCTTCGGCAATGGTCACGTCTTCGGGCTCGAGGCCCAGCCGGGTGGCCGCGAGCTCCGTGAACACCGTCAGCGTTCCCTGGCCCATCTCGATGTTGGCGCTTAGGACTTCGACCCGGCCGTCGGCGCGGCCCGCCACGCGCAGCCGCGACTTGAGCGCCACCTCGCCGCCACCCGTGAACCCCGCGCCATGATAGAACGTGGCGAGCCCCGAGCCCCGACGCAGCGTCGTGTGGGTCGCGTTGAACGCGGCGTGTTCCCGCTGTTTGTCTCGGTAACTGGACAGCTCGAGCGCCCGCTCCATCACGGCCACGCGATCAGTGCCATCCCGGATCGCCTGGCCGGTGGCGGTCGTCTGACCGTCTGTGAGCAGATTGATGCGCCGCAGCTCGACCGCATCGATGCCCAGCGTCCGGGCGATCACATCCATGTGCCGCTCGCCCGCAAACTGCGACTGGGGTGCCCCGAACCCGCGGAACGCGCCGAACGGCACGGCGTTCGTGAACATGGCGCGGCCGGTGATGCGCACGTGCTCGCAGGCGTACGGCCCCGCGGCGTGGATGATGGCGCGCGACAGGACGACCGGTGACAGCGTCACGTACGCGCCGCCGTCGATCACGACCTCGATGTCCTGCGCGACGAGCCGGCCGTCGCGTGCGAGCCCGGTGCGGTGCCGCACCAGCGCCGGGTGCCGCTTGGTGGTGGCGGCCATGTCCTCGCCGCGGTCGTAGATCAGCTTCACCGGCCGGCCACTCTTCAGCGCCAGCAGCGCAGCGTGCAGGGCGATATGGGACGGGAATTCTTCCTTGCCGCCGAATCCGCCACCGGTGGGCGTTTGGATCACGCGTACCCTGGTCTCGTCGCGCGCGAGGGCGTGCTGTAACGCCTTCAGGACGTAATAGGGACACTGCATCGAGCCCTTCACCACCAGCACGTCGCCCTCGACATACGCGATCATTCCCTGGGTCTCGAGGTACACATGCTCCTGCGCGCCGGTCTCGTACGTGCCGGAGACGACGACCGGGGCCTGCGCGAGCGCACGCTCGACGTCGCCCTTCACGATCCGGAGGTGTTTGAGGACGTTGTCCGAGCCGTGCTGTACCTGGTCGGGGGCGGGGGCGATCCGGAAGTCGAGGGCGGGGGACTCGGGCGCGATCACCACCTCGACCGCGCGCACGGCGCGTCGCACCGCCTCGCGCGACGGGTGAGCGAGCAGCACCACCGGCTCGTGGACGTGCCGCACGTAGCCTGCCGCGAGCACTGGCTGGTCCTGCTCGATCAGGGCCACCACGTTCGGTCCCGCGATGTCGCGGTGGTCCACCACGACGAACTGCGACCAGTCGACGTCCTTGCCGAACCGGACGGCGGTGACGCGCCCGCGTGGCGCCGGGCTCCGCACCGTCATGCCCCAGAGGAAATCCCGGAGTGGGAGATCGTCGACGTACCGCTCGCGGCCGGTGAGCTTGGCGAGTGCTTCGCGACGCTTCATGCTGGAATTCTGTCGCCTTGCTGCACTCCCGGCCAGGGCGTAACGTTGCGGACCTTGAGAACGACGCTGGTCTGCACGGTCAACGGCGTGCGCCACGAGCGCACAGTGGAGCCCCGGCTGCTCCTGTCCGACTTCCTGCGTCACGAGCTGGGCCTCACCGGCACGCACGTCGGGTGTGAGCACGGCGTGTGCGGCGCCTGTACCGTGCTGTTCGACGGCGAGGCGGTCCGCGCCTGCCTCATGTTCGCCGTCCAGGCGAACGGCCACGAGGTCGAGACCGTCGAGGGCCTCGGGGATGGCGCGAGCGAGGCGCTGCATCCGCTTCAGGCCGCATTCCGCGAAGCTCACGGGCTCCAGTGCGGCTTCTGCACCCCGGGCGTCCTCATGACGCTCGTCCCGTTCCTGCGCGAGCATCCCAATCCGGACGAGCGCGAGATCCGCGAGGCGCTTTCCGGGAATCTGTGCCGCTGCACCGGCTACCAGAATATCGTCGCGGCCGTGAGACTCGCCTGTGGCACCGCGTCGCGCGCCTAGCGGGATCGGCGAGCGCGTGCGTCGCAACGAAGACGCGCGGCTCCTCACCGGACGCGCGCTCTTCGTGGACGACGTGCGGCTGGACGGGCTGCTGCACGTCGCCTTCCTCCGCAGCCAGCACGCCCACGCCCGTCTGACGAGCGTCGACGTTTCGGCCGCTCGTGCGCGGCCGGGAGTCGTGGCGGTC
>Ga0075425_100006234_pt1 | contig 12484 bp, 9 predicted proteins | sample SoiMethybrSBSTD4_FD_75300 | JGI IMG/M metagenome (GOLD analysis project Ga0075425, IMG submission 75300) | Bulk soil microbial communities from a Populus tree surrounding site in Tennessee, USA - Soil MetaG P. TD hybrid SBSTD4 | ecosystem: Environmental > Terrestrial > Soil > Tree plantation...
GCAGGAGGCGAAGAAGCGCGCGTCGCGCAGCTTCGCGAACACCGCCGTGCGCGGCGCGTTCAGCCAGATATCGCCGGTGAACTTCATGACTTACATCACCGGCGCGGTCTCCGCGCCCTCAGGTCTGGCGAACGGCATTGCACGCAACGAGTCCCGGCGGGCCGGCCCGAGGGAGGAGCGACGGATTGGGGCCGGTGCCGAATAGTCGCGCATCGATTGGACAAGGTCAAAACTGGCCGACCGCGCAGTTAACCGGCGCGCGTAGGCAGCGACGCCGCTCCAGCAAAGGTTGAGATCGGCGGGAGGAGCAGCAAATTTTTGCGAAAAATGGTTGTATAGTACCTCTCGCGAGGCAAAGTTCCCGGAACGGATTGCCGGCTGCGGAGTTGGTCGCCTACTCAACATAGGACCGAGACGACATCGGAGAGGACGCCATGTGGATCTCGCTGTTTACGCTCGCGTGTGGAGCCGCGGTCTGTCTTGGTGTGGCGGCCGTGATGATGGAGCGCGGAGGGCAGCAACCCCTGCGCCGCTAGCGATTTTTACACATGGCGGGACCTGAGCGGCGGGCGGCCCCGGGCCGCCCGCAATTTTTTGTCTAGGGCAACAAAGCGCTTCGTTTATTGCACCTGACGTCGGTTCGTTGCTCCGATCGGGGTGCCGCCGCGGCGTTGGGCGATTGTCCTTTTGCCCCAATTATCGTTTCTTAGGCCCTCAGCACCCGCAAGCGCTCAGCGGGGCAGGTGCCGCTTGCCCGCTCGCGGGCGAAGGCAGCGGACCCTGAGCTAGCATTTGTCGCGCGTTCGGGGTCGCGCGCCCCATTTGGAACCGGCGGGAGAGCCATGTCCTCGTCTCTGTTGATGACGCGGCGCTTCGCGCCCCTGTTCTGGACCCAGTTTTTCTCGGCGTTCAGCGACAATTTCCTCAAGAACGCGCTGGTCTTCCTGATCCTGTTCCATATCGGCGGCGCCGACGCCGAGGCGCTCATTACGCTCGCCGCCGCCGTCTTCATCGCGCCTTACTTCTTTCTCTCCGCGCTCGGCGGCGAGCTTGCCGACCGCTTCGACAAGGCCGTGGTGGCGCGGCGGCTCAAGTTTGCCGAGATCGGCATCGCCTTCATCGCCGTCGTCGGGTTCAGCCTGCATTCGGTGCCGCTCCTGTTCTTTGCGCTGTTTCTGTTCGGCGTGATCGCCGCGCTGTTCGGACCGATCAAATACGGGATCCTTCCCGATCATCTCGCGCGCTCGGAGCTTCCCGCCGGCAACGCACTGGTGGAGGGCGCCACTTTCATCGCCATCCTGCTTGGCACGATCGTCGGCGGCATTGCCGCGAAGGACGGCGGCGATCCCGCGCATTTCGCCTTCCTCATGATCATCTTCTCGTTGCTGTGCTGGGGCGCGAGCCTGTTCATCCCGCGCACAGGACAAGGCGCGCCCGATCTCAAGGTGCAGGCGAACGTCCTGCGCTCGACGGTCGGGCTCTTGAAATTTCTGCGCGAGGACCGTCGCCTGTGGTGGGGCGCGATGGTGACAAGCTGGTTCTGGCTTGCCGGCGCGGTGTCGCTGTCGCTGATGCCGCCGCTGGTCAAGAACGTGCTCGGCGGCAACGAGGAGGTGGTGACCACGTGTTTGGCCATCTTCTCGATCTCGATCGCCATCGGCTCCGGGCTGGCAGCCTGGTTGGCGGCGGGCCGGATCATTCTACTGCCCACCGTGATCGGCGCCGTCCTCCTGGGCTTGGCCGCAATCGACCTCGGCTTCTCGACGCTCGGCGCCGCGCCGGCGCGCGGCCTGGACGGGTATTTCGCGATCTTTACCAACATCCGCGGGCTGCACCTGGCGCTCGATCTCGCCAGCCTCGCAGCCGCCGGCGGGCTCTTCATCGTGCCGACCTTCGCGGCGGTGCAGGCCTGGGCCGGCGCCGATCGCCGCGCGCGCGTGGTGGCCGGCGTCAACGTGCTCAATGCCGCCTTCATGGCCGGCAGCACGGTGATGGTGGCCATGCTGCAGACGGCCGGCATGACGACGTCGCAGCTGTTTATCTTGCTCGGCGCGGCGAGCCTCGTGGTGGCGGTCGCGGTCGGCCGCACCATGCCCGCGAGCGCGCTAAGCGATGCGCTCTCGATTCTCTACCGTGCGCTGTTCCGAATGGAGGTCAAGGGCATCGACAATCTCAACACGGCCGAAGCCAACCGGATCATCGCGCTCAACCACGTGAGCTTCCTCGACGCGGGTCTTGCGCTGTCGCTGCTCAACAACAAGCCGGTATTCGCCATCGACGTCGGCATCGCGCAGCTGTGGTGGGTTCGCCCGTTCGTCAGGCTGACGAATGCGATGCAGCTCGACCCGTTGAAGCCGATGGCGGTGCGCTCGCTCATCGAGGCGGTGAAGGCGGGCAATCCCCTCATCATCTTTCCCGAAGGGCGCATCACCGTGACCGGCAGCCTGATGAAGGTCTACGACGGCGCCGCCTTGATCGCCGATAAGAGCAATGCCGAGATCGTGCCGGTGCGCATCGAGGGCCTGGAGCAGACGCCGTTCAGCCGGCTCAAACGCGCTCAGGTACGCAGGCGCTGGTTTCCCAAGGTCACGGTGACGATTCTCGAGCCGGTGCGGCTCACCGTCGACCCCGAGCTCAAAGGGCGCAAGCGGCGGCTCGCCGCCGGCGCTGCGCTCTACGGGATCATGTCCGATCTTGTGTTCCGCACCACTTCGACCGATCGCACCATGGTGCAGGCGGTGCTGCAAGCCGCGGACACCCACGGGCGCGGGCGGATCGCGGTCGAAGACCCCGTCACCGGGACGCTCTCCTACAAGCGCCTGCTCGTCGGCGCCGCGATCCTTGGCGCCAAGCTCATGCCGCTGGCCCCCGAGGGCCGCGCGATCGGTGTCATGCTGCCGAACGCGAACGGGGCCGTCGTCGCCATTCTGGGCTTGATGACGGCGGGCCGCGTGCCGGCGATGATCAATTTCACGGCCGGCGCGGCAAACATCCTTTCCGCCTGCACGGCGGCGCAGATCGACACCATCGTGTCATCGCGGACCTTCATCGAGAAGGCTCGGCTGCGCAACTTGGTTGCCGCGATCGAGAAGGCGGTCAAGATCGTCTATCTCGAGGACATCCGCGCCGGCGTCACTCTCGGCGACAAGCTCCGCGGCCTGATCAACGCCAACACGCCCCTCCTTCCGCGCAAGCCCGACGACTGGGCAGCGATCCTGTTCACGTCGGGCTCGGAGGGCGTGCCGAAGGGCGTCGTGCTCTCCCACCGCAACATGCTGGCCAACGCCGCGCAGGCCGCGGCCCGCATCGATTTCGGCCGGGAGGACAAGGTGTTCAATGTTCTGCCGGTATTCCATTCATTCGGGCTCACCGTCGGCGTGATGCTGCCGCTGGTGTTCGGCGTGCGCGTTTATCTCTATCCCTCGCCGCTGCACTACCGCACCGTCGCCGAGCTGATCTATGCGGTGAACGCCACGATCATGTTCGGCACCGATACCTTCTTGGCCGGCTATGCGCGGGCGGCGCACCCCTACGATTTCCGCTCGCTGCGCTACATCCTTGCAGGCGCGGAGCCGGTCAAGGAGACGACGCGGCGCGTCTACATGGAGAAGTTCGGCCTGCGTATTCTCGAAGGTTATGGCGTCACCGAGACCGCGCCGGCGCTCGCCTTGAACACGCCAATGTTCAACAAGTTCGGCACCGTCGGCCGCATCCTGCCCGGCATGGAGGCGCGGCTGGAGAAAGTCGAGGGGGTTGAGGAGGGCGGCCGCCTCTACGTGCGCGGACCCAACGTGATGCTTGGCTACCTCAAGGTCGACAATCCCGGCGTGCTCGAGCCGCCGGCCGAAGGCTGGCACGATACCGGCGACATCGTCACCATCGACGAGCAGGGCTTCGTTACCATCCAGGGCCGCGCCAGGCGTTTCGCCAAGGTCGGCGGTGAGATGATCTCGCTTGCCGCGGTCGAGGCGCTTGCGTCGGAGCTGTGGCCGAACGCGCTTTCCGCGGTCGTCGCCGTGCCCGATCCGCGCCGGGGGGAGCGGCTCATTCTGCTCACCCAGCAAAAGGGCGCGACGCGGGCGGAGTTTCAGAGCTTCGCCAGGGCAAAGCATGCTTCAGATCTGATGATCCCCTCCGAGGTCTCGGTGCTCGACAATCTGCCCCTGCTCGGCACCGGGAAGGTCGACACCATGGCGGTGGGCAAGCTGGTCGAAGAGCGCCTTGCCGCCAAACCGGAAACCATGGCGCGCGCGAGCGCATGACCGGCGCCGTTTCAATTGTTCATTGTCAAGCCCAGCCATGACGGAGTGGCCGGCGCTGCCGCCGCAGCTCAAGCGGATTGTCGAAGCTGAATATCCGCGCTTCAGCGCGGCCGAAATGGCACGGCGGCGCGGCGCCATCGAAACTGTGCTCGCCGAAGCGGACTGCGATCATCTCGTATTCTATGGGGCAAACCGCGCCGGCTCCGCGGTGCAGTGGTTCACCCAATGGCCGGTGACCACGGAGGCAATCGGGGTGCTCACGCCGGGCGCGCGCGATGCCCTGTTCGTGCAATGGATCAACCACGCGCCGCTGGCGAAGCGGCTCGCCACCGAGGCCGATGTCGCCTGGGGCGGCGAATCGTCCATTGCCGCCGCTATCGCGGTGTTGGAAAAACGGGGTGCGCGCGAAAATCGCGTCGGTGTGATCGGTCCGATGGGCTTCGCCCAGCATGCGGCGCTCGCCGCGCGCTTCGGCAAAATCGCCGACCTCAACCGCGCCTATGTGCGGTTGCGCCGCGTGAAGTCGCAGGAGGAAATCGACTGGCTGCGCATCGGCGCCTGGCTGAGTGATCGCGGCATGGCCGGGCTGCGCGATGGGCTCGCCGCCGGCGTGACCGAGCGCGAACTCGGCGATTTCATCGAGCGCGCCTACACCCGGGAGGGCGGCAGCAACGTCATCCATTTCATCGGCGCGACCTCCATGCGCGATCCGCAGCTTCCCGTGCCGGCGCAGTTTCCCTCAACGCGGCGCGTAGCCAAGGGCGACATCGTTTTCGCGGAGATCAGCGCGGCGTTTTGGGATCATTCCGGTCAGGTGCTGCGCAGCTTCGCCGTCGACGAGGAGCCGCCGCCGCTCTATCGCGCGCTGCACGCCGCCGCCGACGCGGCCTTCGATGCGGTCGTGGCAGTGCTCAAGCACGGGGCGACGCCAGCGCAAGTGGTCGAGGCCTCTGCCGTCATTGAGGACGCCGGCTTCACCATCATCGACGATCTCCTGCACGGCTACGGCGGGGGTTATTTCCCGCCCATCCTCGGCAGCAAGAGCCGCCCCGCCGGGCCAATACCGGCCGAGCGGTTCGAGGCCGGCATGACCGTCGTGGTGCAGCCCAACGTGGTCACGCGCGACGGCAAGGCGGGCGTGCAGACCGGGGAACTCTTGCTGATCACCAATGCCGGCGTGGAACGCCTGCATTCGTTCCCGCGCGGTTTCGCGCGGGTGTAAGGGGTGGCTTTCGAAGGGCGGGCCTCATGCTGCGAGACGCCGCACTTTTGTGCGGCCCCTCAGCATGAGGCGCTCGAAGAGCCGGGTCTCACTCCGCCGCTTGCGATTTGGAACTGCGCTTGGCCCAATAGTCGGCCGCTTGTTTCGAGCGCGTCAGCGCGTCCGCGGTTTCGAAGCCCGGCGCCATGGAGGCATCGGTGCCGGCGAGAATCTGATGGTGCTCGATGCCCAGCGTGCGCAGCCAGCGCTGCTGACCCATGGTCAAGGCGACGAAATAGCCGATCTCGACGAGCTCGGGCTCGCTGAAGTGCTTGTGCAGGCGCGCCCAGAATTTGTCGTCGACGGGCAGATCCCAGGTGATCGCCTCGGCATAGGCGAGCGCCGCCTTCTGCCGCTCGTCGTAGCGGCTCGAGCTTTCGAAGTTGATGAGATCGCGGTAGTCGTCCTCGACGATGCCCTGCCGCGCCGCCTTGATCGAGCGCTGATTGCCGCAGAACTCGCACAGCACCGACCGCGACACGTAGATGCGGCAGAGCTCCTTGATGCCATGGTCGGCGACGCCGTTCTTGAACACGTCGCGCCAGGAGTTGGCGAACGACCAGAACACGGCGGGCACGTGGGCGCGGATCGCCTGGCTTTCTGGGCGCGGCGTGCCTTCGCGGGCGCAGCGGTCGAACTCGGCGCGCATGGCCTCGTCTTTGACGGCCGCGGGATTGACGTAGCTGATCCAAGGCTTCGACATTGATAAGGCCTCCGTTTCCTCCCGCCGCCAATAGATAGGGCGTTTACCCTCTATTCACCATGGTGCGCGAGCTCCCTCGCATGGTGCCGCAAGGCCACAGTGCGATCAACCGCGATCGCGCGATGTTTACCTGCGGTCCATCGGAGAAATTCGAACGCATCCGCCATGAACGCCGCAGCGTCAGCGGGGCCGCACCGGCTGGCCGGCGAGGGATTGTTAAGCATCATCCCCTAGCCTCGCCGGGCCGGTTGGTGTGACCGCCGCCGCGTCGCGTGCTTTCGCCGCGGGGCGCAAGGGACCCCTCCGGCCGCCGGGGAACCATGTCCATGAGAGCGCGAGCATGAGAGCGCGAGCTCTTCGAGTCATCGTCGCGACGGTCGCATGCCTGTTGTGGCTCAACGGCTGCGAGAGCTCGACCAGGCTGGGCGACATGTTCCAGTCGAACACCGCCGCCACGCCGGGCGCGTCCCAAGACGATCCGGCAATCACTGGCAGCCTGCCGCCAAAGCAGCGCGAGGGAAAATCCGCCGCCGCGGCGCCGCCATCGTCCGACCCCAATGACGATGTCAGCCTGGGCAAGAAATATTTCCGCGCCGGCAATTTCGGCCTGGCCGAGCGTCACTTCCGCCGCGCGGTGGAGTTGCATCCGCGCGACGTCGACTCCTGGATCGGGCTGGCGGCCTCCTACGACCGGCAGCGCCGGTTCGAGCTTGCCGACCGCGCCTACGATCAGGCGACGAAGATCGCCGGGCCGACGGCGGAGATCCTCAACAACCGCGGCTACTCCTACATGCTGCGCGGCGACCAGCGCCGCGCCCGCGAGACGCTCTTGGAGGCGCAGGCGCGCGATCCCGGCAACGCCTATATCAAGAACAATCTTGAATTGCTCGAGGCGAACCTGCGCAAAGGCAAGCCCGCGCAGTAGGATTTTTTCTTCGCCGACCGTTGAAGCGAGCGGCAGCAGCGCTAAGGCTGGTTCGATCCCGGCGTGCTTCCGGACGGGCCGCGATCATCACTTCTTTTCTGATCACTGGGATAGCCGATCCCTCCCGGATATCCCAAATGATGATGATCCTCGAAGCGGCGCCCATGGTAGCCATGATGATACGCTTCGTGCTCAGCGTAGCCGCAGCCGCGCGCCCCGCCGTGTTCCCCGCATTCACCACGGTGATGTCCACCGCCTCGAGCCAAAGCCGGGGACGACAAGCCAATCATCGCGGCAATGGCTCCGTTCAACAACACCATCGAGATGGTCATTGGCGCGTTCATTGACATGTGTATCTCCCTGGTTTGGGGTCGGGATGCTGACCGGCCTGGCCTTTGGCCTAATGCCGTCGGTTCAGACGCCATGTGCGAAATCGCACACTGTCGACACGAGCGGGGTATCCGGTCCCCGCGCAGCGGAGACCGGTTGATGGCAACTGCCTTAAAACTCGGATGCTTGCTCGATCAGTTCGCGAAGCCGGCGAGTATCGGTCAGCACGAGTGCACCTCGGCGGCGCTCGATGAGACCCGCTCGCTCGAGCGACTTGAGCTCTCGCGCTACCGCTTCGCGACGGATGCTGACGCGCGCCGCGATCTCGGCGTGCGGGGGTGGAGGCGATATCACGGCTTGCCTTGGTGTTCCGGTTTCGGGTCGCGATAATCGCAATAATTCCGCGTAGATCCTGTGTCGAGCATCAAGCGTGGTAAACTCATTCACACGATTGGCCAACATGCGAATTTGACTCGCGAGTAGCGCAAGCAGTTGGTCGCATACGTCAGGATGCGAGTGAACTGCGGCGCGAAAGACCGATGACGGCATGCGCGCCACCGTGACGTCCGTGACGGCAATGATCCCTGCCGAACGGGGCTCGTTGTCGATCGCGGCCAGTTCGCCGAAGAACTCCCCGGCATTGATCTCACGCAGCAGGACTTCGCGGCCGGAAGCCGATTGGAGCTTAACGCGGACCGCTCCGCGCACGATGAAAAACACGTCGTTGCTGGTCTCTTGATAATCCAGGAGCCATTGGTTACGGGATAGCCGCCGCCAGGAACATTGGGTGTCGAGAAGGTCGATATTCGGGGCGTCCAGCGAGCGGAACAGACCGACCGTTGCAAGCGTTTCGGTTTTTCGTCTCATGCGCATTTACCGTCCTGCGCAAAGACGCAAGGCGATCGAAGTTGCTCAGCGCCTCGAGCGTCCCGTCCGCCTGACGACAGGCCTAATCCTATTCGCGTTTGCGACATCGCACCTGATCAATCACGCTTTCGGCATTCGGTCGGTAAGTGCCATGCAGGCCGCGAGCGCCGTGTTGCTGGCGCCGTGGCAAACTAATACCGGCGTGATGGTGCTTTATACCGCTTTTGTCGCGCACGGGCTCCTCGGCTTTTATGCGCTTTACCGACGCCGGCATTTGCGTATGCCAGCAAATGAAGCGTGGCAGTTGGCCCTCGGGCTGACAATTCCATTCTTGCTCATGTCGCACGCTGTCGGTATCCGACTCGGCGAGTTCCAGTATGGTCGTGAGGTTGGCTACCTGCCGGTGCTCAACAAGTTTTGGGTGGTGTCGCCGGACTTCGCGCTCCCCCGGCAGTTGCTCCTCCTGCTGGTTCTTTGGGTTCACGGCTGCCTCGGATTGAGGGCCTGGCTGCGAACCAAACGCGCGTACTACCAGCTTACAGGGGTACTGGCATCGCTGGCGACGCTTGTTCCGGTGCTGGCCATTCTGGGTGTTGTCAATGCCGGACTTAACCTTCGCGACGCGGCACTGCGCGAGCCGGCCTATGCCGCTTCCCTTGGTCCGGCGCCGGGCAGCCGAGAAGCGCAATTTGCCGCGTCAGCAGTCCGGATTGCCGATGGCATGGCCTTGTCCTATCTCGGCTTGCTGCTTGCGGCGTTCGGCCTGCGTGCGGCGCGCAATTGGCACGCCAAGCGCTTTCGTGCGGTCCGCATCACCTATCCTGGGCATCGTGTCGTTTCCGTCCCGTGCGGGTTTTCCGTGTTGGAAGCAAGCCGCTGGACCGGCATTCCGCACGCCTCCGTGTGCGGTGGCCGCGGCCGTTGCTCAACCTGCAAGGTGCACATTATCGAGAGTGCGCAACGGCTCAAGGCGCCCAATCCAGTGGAGCGCCTCACGCTGAAGCGAATTGGGGCTCCGCCATCGGTGCGCCTTGCATGCCAGCTCAGGCCAACGGCCGATATTTCCATTGAGCCGCTGGTTGCGACGGGAAGGGGCTCCGTTTCCGGCGCGCTTCGCTTCGAAGCTGCCGTCGCGGGCGGACGGGAGCTCCAAATCGCAGCTATGTTTGTCGACTTACGCGATTCTACGCGGCTGGCTACCGGCCGGTTGCCTTTCGACGCGCTGTTCATCTTCGACCGATACATCCAGGTGGTCACACAAGCGATTAGGCGCAATGGAGGCCACGCCACCAGCATCGCCGGCGATGGCGTCATGAGCGTCTTCGGGGTGGAGGGGACGACCGCGTCGGCGGCGCGCAACGCGTTCCGGGCGGCACTCGAAGTCTGGAATGGGTTGGAGATTCTCAGCGCGGAATTGGCAAACGAGCTGCGGTCTCCGCTGCGCATCGGCATCGGTATCCATGTCGGGACGGCCGTCGTCGGATTGGTGCGAACCGGTGAATCTCAATCTCTGCAGTTCCTGGGCGATACGGGCAATGTCGCCGCCAAGCTGGAGGCAAAGTCGAAAGAGCTTGATTGTACGCTGGTCGCGTCCATCGCGTCACTCGATTTGGTTACGCGAGGCAAAGCCCGTATTCAGACGAATGTCGTTGCGATCGAGGGGAAAACCGATCCGGTCATGGCTGCCGTTTTCAAACACAAGGGCGAGCTTGGGCGAATTTTATCGCCGACCAAAACGCCTTAATGGTCGCTTCCGCCGCTCGACTGCTACCCAGTGTCGCGCCAGGCCTTATCTGGATGTTGGGTCCTGATGGGCTAACTGCGCGACGAAGCACCGGCGATGTTACAAGGTAGGACCACGAGCTATCCGTTTGGAGTCCACCGCGGCGCGAAGCCGTTCATCGAGCGAGTATCCACAGGGAGGGCGGGCCCAAGACCGCGCTAAACGTGACAAACACTGCCGCCAGACAAAACAAAAGCATTAGGACCACGTCGGCTATTTTCGCCAGGTTCTGTTTTGTCGTCATGTTCGCACCTCTGACGAAGAGAACGCTGGCACTCACCATCGCCGATCGATGCCCGTGCGTATGTGTGATTTCGCACAGGCCGTTCGGATGGACGCATCCCCTGGACTTTGCAGAGGCAACATGCAACGTGGCGCGCTCCAGTTGGATCACAGCGCCATGTTTCAGGGATTCCGCAAATTTCTCTCCGAAGTGTCGGAAGGCGAGAAGCATCCGGCCCATTTCGGGCACAACGACTATCGCCTGGCGGCAGCGGCGCTGCTCGTGCATGCTGCCGCCATCGACGGCGACGTCTCGGACGTCGAGCGCGACAAGCTGCACATCCTCATCAAACAGCAATTCGGTCTCGACGAGGCGACGACCGACGAATTGCTCGTCGAGGCGACGCAGGCCGAGAACGAGTCCATCGATCTCTATCATTTCACCAGCCTGATCAATCGCTCGCTCGACGAGGACGGCCGCCGGCGCGTCGTCGAAATGATGTGGGAGATCGCCTACGCGGACGGAAAGGTGGACGAGTTCGAGAGCAACTTGATCTGGCGAGCGGCCGACCTGCTCGGCATCTCCTCGCGCGAGCGGATCGAGCTCGGCCACCAGGTGGCCCAGCGGCGGGGCATCACGTGACATGATACAGTCGTCGGATATGTGACTCGTCATGCCCGGCACGCAGTCAAGCGTGCGCAGACTGCGTAAACTTGTCGGCGCTGCCGGGCATCCACGTCTTATTTTTTGATGCGAGAAAGACGTGGATGGCCGGGTCAAGCCCGGCCATGACGGCGTGGATGGTCAACCATCATGAACATTGACGTGACGCAGGAGAAGCGGCCGGTCACGCTGATCACTGGCGCATCGGCCGGGATCGGCGCGGCGCTGGCGCACGAATTTGCCGCCCACGGCCACGAACTCGTTCTAGTCGCAAGACGCGAGCAGGCGCTCGATGCGCTGGCGGAGGCGATTGCGGGGAAGGGCATGGCGCGGCCGACGGTTCTGCCCGCGGATCTGCGGCGCGACGATGCCGCGCAGGCGATCGCCGCCGCCCTCGAGCGCCGCGGCGTCGAGCCGGACGTGGTCGTCAACAATGCGGGCTTCGGCCTGGTCGGTATGGCGGATACCCTCGACCGCGCCGAGCAGCTCGCCATGATCGACGTCAATGTGCGCGTGCTCACCGAGCTCTCGCTCGCCTTCATCGACAGTCTCGAACGCCGCCGCGGCGGTATCCTCAACGTCGCCTCCATCGCGGCGTTCATGCCGGGTCCCGGCATGGCGGTCTATTACGCCAGCAAAGCCTATGTGCTCTCGTTCAGCGAGGCGCTGCATCGCGAGCTCAAGCCAAAAGGCGTGCGGGTGACCGCGCTGTGCCCGGGCCCGGTGCCGACCGAGTTTCAGGCGCGCGCCGGCATGCGCGACGACGCCCTGCCGGGGTTTCTCACGCGCTCCGCCGAGCAAGTTGCGAGCGACGGCTACCTCGGGCTGATGCACGGCCGCCGCGTCGTCATTCCCGGCGTCGCCAACCGCGCGGTGACGATGGCGCTGCGCTTGGCGCCGCGTGGTCTATTGATCGATCTTATCGCGCGCCAGCAACGCGGCCCGCGATAGGCGATGTTCAGCGCTTCGCCGGCATCTTGAAAATCCGACTCGAGCGGGTATTGAGATGCGGCCTGTGCTCGCCATGATCGCGCCATGCCCAAGCCGTTCCTGATCGTATTGCACCAGGAAACCTCGACGCCCGGACGCATCGGTTATGCATTGCGGCAGCGCGGCTATGCGCTCGACGTGCGCCGGCCACGCTTTGGCGATCCGCTGCCCGAGACCATGGCGGGCCACGCCGGCGCCATCATCTTCGGCGGCCCCATGAGCGCGAACGACACCGACGATTTCATCCGTCGCGAGATCGATTGGCTGCGCGTCCCGCTTAAAGAGCAGAAACCATTCCTCGGCATCTGCCTCGGTGCGCAGATGCTCGCGCACCATCTCGGCAGCCGGGTCTATCGTCATCCCCACGGCCACGCCGAGGTCGGCTATTACCCGATCCGGCCGACCGAGATCGGCCGCACGGTGTGCGATCCCTGGCCGGAGCAGGTTTACCAGTGGCATCGCGAGGGCTTCGACCTG
>Ga0075425_100006236_pt1 | contig 12484 bp, 18 predicted proteins | sample SoiMethybrSBSTD4_FD_75300 | JGI IMG/M metagenome (GOLD analysis project Ga0075425, IMG submission 75300) | Bulk soil microbial communities from a Populus tree surrounding site in Tennessee, USA - Soil MetaG P. TD hybrid SBSTD4 | ecosystem: Environmental > Terrestrial > Soil > Tree plantation...
CTGTGATGTCTCGGGACACCGTTGGCGGGTGTCTTGGGACATCGTTGCATTTTGGGGGTTGGTTTGGCATCCCGGCTGTGATGGTGGCGCCGTCCTCGCCACGGTCAAGGCCGGGGCCCGTCGGGTGGCCTGCGGCCAGCCTTGACCTGGGCTGCGGGCGGCACGTTGGGCCGGGATCGGGATGCCGTCCGGGGTGTGGCTGCGGCGTGTTTGGGCGGTCCGGGCGGTAGCCCGCGGGGCTGGTAGTCCCGGGTCGGGTTCAAGATCAGCTCGCGGATCAGTTCACCGGTGTGGCGGCCGATGACGCGGATGTGCAGGTCGTCGATGAGCAGCGTGATCGGGGTGCCGGCAAGTCGGGTGCCGAGGCCGATGTGGTGCAGCCGGCTGCTGTGGCGGAGGCTGACCGCGCCCCAGCGGTCGATCTTGTCGTGCCGGACCCGGTAGTGGGCGGGGATGATCGGGCCGGTGGGGACGGCTTTGGGTCGGGCCGCATACGCCTGGGCGGGGGTGCGTCGGCCCAGCGCGCGGTGGGGCCGGACGGTGTTGTAGTAGACGGCGAACCGGTTCAGCTGGCGTTGCAACCTGGCCACCGTGGCGGCGCGGGGCTGCGCGGTGAGCCATTTCTTGAGGGTCTGGTGGAACCGTTCCACCTTGCCGCAGGTTTGCGGATGATAGGGCCGGGAGTGGCTGATCCGGACCCCGCGCAGGCCCAGCTCGACCTCCAAAGCGACCCGGCTGAGTGTGCCAGTCTGATTTGGCCCCACTTGGAGGGCTTGTGCTAGCTCGGTGTGGCCCCACCCTCGACTAATCGTTTCCCTTTACTTTCGGCTCGTCTGCCAGGGCGAGTCGGGGGTGGAGGGTGTGAAGGAGAGATCGAGAGTGGAGCAGTTTGAAGGTATCCGACGTGATTCCCGGGATCGGGGGATGTCTGTCCGGGCGTTGGCGAAGCGTCATGGGGTGCATCGGCGGACGGTGCGTCAGGCGTTGGCGGATGCGACGCCGCCAGCGCGGAAGGTGCCGGAGCGGTTGGCTCCGGCGGCCGGCCCGTATGTTGATCTTGTTCGGCGGTGGCTGATGGAGGATCAGGCGGCGCCTAGGAAGCAGCGGCATACCGCCCGCCGGATTTGGCAGCGGCTGATCGAGGAGGAAGATGCCCAGATCGGGGAGTCGACGGTGCGGAATCTGGTAGCGCGGTTGCGGGTCGAGATCGGCGCTGACCGATGCCAGGTGATGGTGCCGCAGACTCATCCGCCGGCGGCCGAGGCCGAGGTTGATTTCGGCGAGTTCGCCGCCTCGATCGCCGGGCAGGTGATGAAGCTCTACATGTTTTGCCTGCGACTGTCGCATTCGGGAAAGGCGTTCCACTTCGGCTACGCCAACCAAACCCAAGAATCGTTTCTGGATGGGCATGTGCGGGCCTTCGAGGCCTTTGGTGGGGTGCCGAAGATGATCAGGTATGACAATTTGAAGCCGGCGGTGATCCGGATCGCGTTAGGCCGGGAACGTTTCGAACATCCCCGCTTTGTTGCGATGCGCTCCCACTATGGTTACGACTCGTTTTTCTGCATCCCCGGCGTCGAAGGCGCGCACGAGAAGGGCGGGGTGGAGGGTGAGATCGGCCGGTTCCGCCGCCGCCATCTCACCCCGATCCCGCACGTGGACTCTTTAGCAGCATTGAATACCGCGCTGGCCGCCGCCGATGCCCGCGATGACGCCCGCCGCATCGGCGGCCGGCCCGAAACCGTCGGACAGACGGCCGCCCGGGAGCTGCCGTTACTGGCGCCGCCGCCGGCTGACCGGTTCGATGTGGCGTTGCGGTTGTCATGCCGGGTTGATGCGAAGGCCCGGATCTGTGTCCGCCAGTCCTACTACTCGGTGCCGGCCCGTTACGCCGGCCGCCGCCTCGAGGTGCGGCTAGGCGCCACCATGATCACCGTCTACGACGGCGCCGCGATCATCGCCCAGCATGCCCGGTCACTGCACAAATACAGCGAGGATTTGATCTTGGACCACTACTTGGAGGTGTTGAGCCGCAAACCAGGCGCATTCGCGGGGTCGACACCGCTGGCTGCAGCACGGGCCGCCGGAGCGTTCAGTGTTGATCATCAACGGTTCTGGGAGGCAGCCCGGCGCCGGCTCGGTGACGGGCCTGGCACCCGAGCCCTGATCGGGGTGTTGCTGCTGCACCGCACCCTGCCGGCCGAGGCGGTCATCACCGGCATGCACGCCGCGTTGCAGGTGGATAGCTGCAACCCGGATCTGGTCGCGGTGGAGGCCCGCCGGGCCAGCTATCCCGAGCCTGCCTCACCGCTGATCGTGCCGTCCGATACAGATCGTGGGGACCGTCCGGCGCCGTCGCTGGCCGGCTACGACGAGCTGCTGGCCGGAGCCTTGGCATGACCGCGGCGCTATCGCGGTTGGCCGAGCCTGCCGCTGACGCCGCGATCTCCGCAGCGGCGAGAACCTTGCAGCTGCCCACCATCCGCGCCGAATTCGGTCAGTTGGCCGCCGCTGCAGCGAAACAACGCCTCACGCACAAGGCGTTCCTAGCCGAGGTGCTGACCGCTGAATGTGATGAGCGAGAGGCCCGTCGTCGGATCCGACTGGTCCAAGAAGCGAAGTTCCCGCGCATTAAACGGTTCGCCGACTTCGACCACACTCGGATCGCCGACCTCACCCCAGCCGTCCTAGGCCATCTAGCCTCTGGGGCCTGGATCGACGCCGGCGAGCCCTTGGTGCTGCTCGGCGACTCCGGCACTGGCAAATCTCATCTGCTCATCGCCTTAGGCACCATCGCCGCCGAACAAGGCCGCCGGGTCCGTTACCTCACCTGCGCCCAACTAGTCAACGAGCTCGCCGAAGCCGCCGACGACAAACAACTCTCCCGGGTCCTGGGCCGCTACGCCCGACTCGACCTGCTCTGCCTCGACGAGATCGGCTACCTCACCCTCGATCCCCGCGGCGCGGAACTGCTGTTCCAAATCATCACCGCCAGAGAAGAACGAGCCTCCATCGCCTGCGCCTCCAACGCCCCCTTCTCCGAATGGGGCAACACCTTCACCGACCCCCGACTAGCCGCCGCAGTCGTAGACCGGCTCACCTTCAACGCCCACATCATCCAAACCGGCACCAGCAGCTACCGGCTCGCCAGCAGCCGAAGCAAGAAAGGAGCCGCCAACACCAGTTAACCGACCCAGGGTGGGGCCAAATCAGGCCAGCACAGTGGGGCCAAATCAACTTGTCATTCTCACCCGGCTGTCCCGGTGAGTGAACGCGGCAGCGACCAGGCCTCGGACGTTGACCTGCCGGATCCCTTGCGGCCCAGTCCGGCTGAACAGGGCATGCTTCTCGATGAACGCCAAAGCATCCTTGACCGCGGTCTGATGGGCCTGTTCGATCACAGCCGCCACCGCCGGATCGGCAACCGCCCACAACGCGGACACCGACTTCACTGGCGAGAACGTCAGGTCGTAGCCAGCCACTGTTTGTGTTCGTGGCCGCGAGTCTTTCGCGATTTGTCCCGCCAGCTCGCGGGCGTCAATCGGCTCGCGGCCATGCGCCGCGAGGAAGAACTCGCGGGCCACCTCGGTCCGCACCCGGGCCCGATCCGCGGCCGGCAGCGGCATGTCGGCCGGAAAGCCGGCCGCCGTATTGATCGCCGCGACACGTTTGGCCACCTCGAGCCGGAACGGGCTGACGACACCATCGACGATCTTGAACGGGACGCCTAGCCGGGCCGCATCCTGGTAGTCGCGTGGAGTGAGGCCCGGCCCTTCCAGCTGCTGCTGGCGGAGCTCGGCCAACGGGTGCAGACCGCAGCCGAACAACGCTCGCATCTGCTCCCCGGTCACCGGGTCACCAGCGGCCAGGCTGTCGATCCCGTCCATCCCAGACCCGATCCACACCCCAGGTGATTCACCGCGTTCGGTGTAGTAGGAGGCCAGCCCGGTGTGACCTTTCTCGGTCGCATCCAACGCAGCCACCTGCCGGGTCAAGTAGTCATACCCGGATCCCGCTGTGAGCTTGTGCATGCTCATCGTCACACCCACCCGAAGGGGGTACGTGCCGCCTGTGCGGTCAGGCCGATCCGAGCTACTTCCGGCGGTGCATGGGGTGTTGTTCGACTCGGAGCTTTGAGAGTTCGAGGGGGTACGTCGGACGGAAGTGCGGCGGTCTAATACATCACAGGATTTAGAGGCGGTGTAGACGAGGCCGAGTAGACGGCGGGTGATGAGTCAGCAGTCGATCTGGCAAGCGCGGCGGTAAAGATGAGTCTCTCAGCAGGAAGGGCCGAACGTGCGCCGCCGACCGTAAGCATCGACCCGCATGCGGGCATTCGGCTAGCCAGGGACGGGGAACCCGCCTGCGCGACCGAATGCGGTGATCAGTGGGCGAGTCAGCGTCGCGAGGAATAGTGTTTGCGTCGCCGTACCCTCGTCACGTGGTGATTGCTGGAGCCAGCGCCGCCGCCGGTGTCACGGCCTTTCATGTGCGCTCAGGCGGGGAAACAGGCAGATGTTTTCAGCCTTTGATGGACTCCTCCAACAGGTCACGTGCGTTGGCGTCGTGGTATTGCACCGGCGGGCTCTTCATGAAATTGGGGCAGGCACTCATCACTGAACCTCCCAGGCCGGGGTCCTTTGTGATCTTGCGGGCCCTGACCGCGTCGGTGATGATGCCGGCCGAGTTGGGGGAGTCCCACACCTGGAGCTTGTACTCCAGGTGCACCGGCACGTCACCGAATCCTCGTCCTTCAAGCCGCATCAGCGCATGCTTTCGGTCAGCACGAGAGGAAACGTAGTCGCTGGGCTGGTAAGTCGGTTCTCGCCAGGAACACCTCACAAATGAGCCCATGCCGCATCACCGTCCAGTACAGTTCGGGGAGTCTTGGAGGCAGACGGGGGTGGAGATGCGAAAGGTACTTCTCTCGGTCTTTGGGGGACTGCTGGCGGCGGTGTTGCTGATTTCCCCTGCACAGGCGGTGAAGCCAATAATCGTGGAGGAAGAGACCATACGCTTTGATGGGACTCCGGTCGTTGATCCAGACCTTAGTGAAGCCTGCGGTTTCCCTGTCACGGTGTCTACCAGGGGACACATTCGTGTCACTGAATTCCGCGACAAGAGCGGAGATACTCGGCTCGTCACCAACCATCCCAGCTTGAGCGATACGCTGACGAGCCCGTACACGTCAATCCAGACCTCTGACGGCGGATTAGACAAGTTCACGGAAAATCCCGATGGGACGCTCCTAATCTTCGGCACTGGCATCCACCTCCGCGTCAAGGGCCAGGTATACGCGATTGGGCTGTGGCGACTGACCATCGACCTCCAAACCGGCGAATTGATCGACCAGGAATACCACGGCAGGTTCGATGTGCTAGCGCCGGAGATCGGCGAAACGATCTGCTCCCTTCTTGGGCCCTAGTCTCAGTAGATTTGGCCTGCTCCGCTGGCTCTCCGCTGGCTCACCGGCGAGTCACCTCCAGGACGGCTTGCTGCAGCCCCGGACGTATACGGCTGGATGGAGACGGTCCCAGAGAAGGACGCAGAGGCACAGAAGCCGTTACAGCATCCGAGGTAGGGCCTGTGCTACGCCCTTCGCAGAGGTAGAAGGTCAGACGAAACGCTAGCTCTGCGTCGGGGTCGTGCCGCCGGATAAGTTTGGTACGGCGCCAGCAGCTGCATCGAGTGTCCTCCTGGTCCAACCAGGTGTAACGATCCGCGATGCCGCAGAGCGGACGTTCCGCAAGCCCACCCCCTTGTGACGTTGCAATGGCTTCACGTTCGGGCGAAGCCCGATCACTGCCGTGAGATCCGCACACCTGCACACCGTCTGCCTCGGGATGACGCCGGAGCGGAGGCATAGCGTCGTTCGGTGACCTCGATCAGCCATGTCGTCCTGGTGTCCTGGGAGAGCGGGAGCAGATCCAGACCGAGGAGCTCGTCCGGCCGTCTGTTCGAGGCTTCCTCGGCACAATCCCCGGCGTGCTCGCCGTGGTCGAGGGGCACTCCACGAGCCCCGAAGGGCTGGAGGACGGCTACCATTACGGCTTCATCGTCACCTTTGCCACGCTGCAGGCGCGTGATGCCCATCTCAACGACCCGAATCACCGCCCGGTCGCCGAGGCGATCGGCGCGGCCGCCGAGCGGATCGTCGTCTTCGACATCTGACCCAGCCTGGGTCTCATCTCCTCGCCACGAGAACGGACCGCTGCCACCTACTCGGGCGATGGTCAGAACGGACCGCTGGAGCATGAGCCAGGAGCTGCCCGACCTACCCACGACCAGGTCGCTGCGGCCGCAGCCCAGGCCTTCGCATGATCGCAGAACAGGCGCCAGCCGCAACCCGCGAAGCAGTCATAGCGGTGAAGGGTGGTGAAGACCTCAGGTGATCTGGCCGCAGGCTCGGCGGTCGGTGTACTTCGGGTTGGCGGAGATCCAGCCTCGGTGCCAACCCTCACTCAGCGTCCACCACCAGGCGCGATAGCGATGGTGGGCCTTCTTGTCGGTGTAGATCGTGGTGCCAAAGTGGAGTTTGGTTCGGCCAGGCCGGGATGAGGTGGACGTGTGGTAAATCCGCATTTCCCGGGCCACTACGCACCGGGTCGTGAACGTCGCGGCCTCGGCCGGTAATGCGAGGGCCACGGAGGCAGTGAGCACGGCCAGGAGACAGCCGAAGCCAAGCAGGGCACGCCGGAGAGCTAAGGTCACGGGCGACTAGCCTTCCATCAGAGAGGGCATTTCGCAGAAGATAGGGCGTCCAGGCCAGATGGAGTGTGCCGTACGCCGACCAGCTGCGATACGGGCCGTGCCCGCCAAGAAGCGCTTAAGTGACGAGCCTCAGCTCCCCTTTAACGAGCACCTCTGCTATTACTTCTGTCTAGCTTGATCATGTGACCTGTCTTAGGACTCAGGCCTATTTGGGAGGCGGTGGTCATGGATCCCACGCTTGTAGGCGCCATCGTGGGCGCCTTGGTAGGCGGCTTGCTAACAGTCACTGGTTCGGTGGCAACCGCACTCATCAGTGACAAACGGTCACGGACGAACCAGCACAGAGGGGCTCACTTGGCCTCCGGCGCCGAGGCCCTGAACGCACTTCAACAGCTAAATCGCCAGCTAATCAATGTCGCTCGAGAACCGGAACCGGATAAGCCCAATGCTGGGAACGAGTTTGGAATGATTTCCACGCGGCTGCAACACGATGGAATTCGGCGCGCTACGTAGCTGCCCTTTATTGCTCGCAAGAGGAGCTCGACCTCCTTGCCGAGCTCGACGCCGAGACCGACAAGTTGCTGGAGCTCGCAATGAGCAAATCATGGCGCAGCCGCGAATTTCGCCCACATCGACAGCGTCCAGGCGCATTGGCAGCGAGCTATCTGCGGGCGGTTCGGACTGCGTCCGGCCAATCCGCCGTCACCATCCCGAGCCTCTGGGCGTGGGACACCAATCCTCCGGCAGCATATCTGGCAACAAGCAAGGAGCTCTGAGATCACCATGCGATCACTGCCGTCACCCGGCGCCTCGTACGGCTGAATGCTGCATCCAAGTCAATCCGATCAGCATCCCGACGATATACACAGCATCGGTGGTCGCTTGTCGACCGGTTTGCAGGCGCCGGATCTAGTGCTTCCGGTTTCCCGTTCGCTAGTGGTCAAGAGATGACGGTCAACATCAAAGGCGGGTTGCACCTGACAGCTGGTGGTCGGGCGGGCGAACTTGCTGGCCAATCTCGATGACCTCAACCGTCGCACGCATAAACCGCTGGAGACGTCGATGGTCATGTCGCGACAATGGCACCCGTGGAAGACGTCGAGGTCGTTGTAGCACATAACGAGCGCGCGACCTTGCGCGTCGGTGACGTGTTCCTGAAGATCGACGCCGATCAGACGCGCACCGACGTCGAGGTCGAAGCGATGGCTATGGCGCCGATCCCGACCCCGGAGGTCCTGTGGCGGAAGCCGCCCGTACTCGCGCTCGCCGCCCTCCCAGGGACGGCACTCGGCCGCCTCGGCGAGCCGTTGACCGCGTCCCCGGCGGCGTGGGCCTCCGCGGGTGCCGCCGCACGGATGCTGCACGACGCGCCGCTGCCGCCATGGCCTGGTCGGAGCCTCGACGAGGTCGCATCGCAACTCGACGGCGAATGCGAGTGGCTCGTCACGAACGGCGTCCTTCCTACCGACCTGGTGACGCGCAACCGCCGGATCGCCGAGGCTGCACTCCGGCCCTGGACACCAGTGTTCGTGCACGGCGACCTGCAGATTACCCACATGTTCGTCGACGGTGACGAGATCACTGGCGTGATTGATTGGTCCGAGGCAGGACCTGGCGATGCCCTGTATGACCTCGCGACCTTGACGCTCGGACATGAGGAGCACCTTGGCGACGTCGTCGCCGGCTACGGCACCGACGTCGACCTCGAAGTGATCCGCGCGTGGTGGTCGTGGCGAAGCCTAAAGGCGGCCCGCTGGCTGATCGAGCACGGCTTCGACCCGTCCTCGCCAGGAGCCGAGTTCGACGTGCTGAGATCCCGGAGGTGACGCTCACCCTGAACCCGACCACGCCCTTCGCTAATAGACACCGCCCGCGCAACAGACATGGCAGGTGCGCCTCTGGGCCCGCCCGGTGATCGATCCATCCCGGAGAGGACCCACCAACGGACGTTGGCAAGCGGACGAACCCGAGATGCACAAACTGCTAGTACGGCCGCGCCGGCTGTGTCCAGTCGCCCGCTTGAGCCGGCCAAGATGAGCACCGCTGCGGGGTGCTCCAAACGGCTCAACAAATACGCTGTCCGCGCTGCAACACTCCGACGTCCGATACGCGACCACGGCCTTGCGATGATCAACGCATGCTAAACAGCTGGACCGAAAGCCTGTGGGCCGATGTCGCGCCGATCTACGATGCGATCCTGAGCCATCCTTTTCTGCGCGGACTTACCGGCGGCGATCTGCCCTCCGATCGATTTGCCTACTACGTCGCTCAGGACGCTCACTATCTGCGCGACTACGCCCGCGCCTTAGCCGTCATAGGCGCGAAGGCGCCCACCCATGCCGACGCTGGGATGTTGGCGCGCCACGCCGCTGGAACGGTTGATGTCGAGCTCACGCTGCACGCGGTACTGCTGCCGCAGCTGGGCTTGGCGAACGAGGATCTCGACCGCATCCCGCTGTCTCCGACCACTCTTGGCTACACCAGCTACCTGTTGGCCACTGCGTACGGAGGCAGCTTCGCTGAGGGCCTGGCCGCAGTACTGCCCTGCTACTGGATTTATGCCCGCGTCGCCAAGGCGTTAGCTGACCGTGGCTCGCCTGACCCCCGGTACGGCGCCTGGATTGGTGCCTATGCCGACGCGGAGTTCGCCCAGGTCGTCGCCGAGGCGCTCGCACTGGCCGACCGAATCGGCTCGCGGCTCGGCGGCGACGACGAGGCCCGCGCACGCCACCACTTCACGCTCACCTCCCGCTATGAGTGGATGTTCTGGGACGCCGCCTGGCGACTAGAGCAGTGGCCGCTGAGCTGAACCAACATCATCTTCGCTGGCAATGCGGCGGTTTTCGAGGCACAAGTTCGGCCGCAGTCTGACTACGTGGAGGTCCTCTCCATGTGCCATCAGCCGACCGCCCTACGGTGCAGCTGGCCGACACGTGTTGCGGCCGGCTGGCGGAGGTGGGCGTGGAACTTGACACGAGAACGGTCGAGCTCGGTACCCGGTCAGCGTTAGCCGACGGCTTCACCCGGTGCTTGGACCATTGCTGTCTTACCGGACCGCACCTCACTCGGCCAGCAGCCTGCCGTGTCCTTGTGATCTGCACCATCACGATGAAATGGCTCAGTGAGAATCGCCAGCCGCGCTCCTTCGCCGACTCGCAGGCTTGGCGAACGACCGGTGACGCTACTATCCGCCGGTGATCGAACCCGAGTTGCCCGAGCACGTCGCCCGCAACCGCGTCTACTGGGATGAGGTCAACGCACCGCTGTACGCCGCTCCGGGTGCCCGGGCGTGGGCCCGTCAGGAGATCACTTGGGGCATCTTCGGCATCCCCGAGGACGAGCTCCACGCGCTCCCGGCCGATGTGGCGGAAATGGACGTCGTGGAACTCGGTTGCGGAACTGCCTACTTCGGTGCCTGGCTCGCCCGGCGCGGTGCCCGCGTCATCGGGATCGACAACTCCGCAGAGCAGCTGAAGACGGCGCGAGGTCTCCAGGACGAGCACGATCTCCACTTTCCGCTGATCCACGGCAACGCCGAGGAGACCGGCCTGCCGGATGCCTCTTTCGACCTGGCCGTCAGCGAGTACGGCGCCGCCATCTGGGCCGATCCGTACCGCTGGATCCCCGAGGCGGCGCGGATCCTGCGGCCTGGTGGGGAGCTGGTCTTCCTCGGCAACGGCACGTTCTGGGTGCTGACGGTGCCCGAGACCGACGACGAAGGGCCGGCAACCGATCGGCTGCTGCGCCCGTATTTCGGGATGCATCGGTTCGACTGGGCCGGCCAGTCGGGCGTCGAGTTTCACCTCGGGTACGGCGATTGGATCCGGCTGCTGCGAGCGAGTGGCTTCGAGGTGCTCGACCTGCTCGAGATCCGGGCTCCTGATGACCTGGGCGAGCTGCGTGGCGACGGGCTGGTGGACCCAGATTGGGCGAGGAAGTGGCCTGCGGAACAGATCTGGCGGGCGAGCAAGATGAAGTCCAAGCGGAAGAGCACACGCGCTTGAGAGCACGGGCATTAGCGCGACGGGTCCAAACGCGTAAGACTCGTTGATCTGGGTCGATTTTGGTGAACCTTCGCGTCGAGCTCAGTGGCAGGCCTCCACTCATGAAGCAACGAGGAGAGCTGGAACGCTTGGCCGGCGCTGCGGTGATCGTCACCGGTTCGGCAGCGATTCTTGACCTGCGGCACAGCACCAACAGTCCCGCGATCGTCAACGTCAGCTCGCTCAACGCCCTCGCCGCCTGGGCAGCGAGCCCTACTCGTCCGCGAAAGCAGGAATCGGCGCCCTCACGATCAACCTTCAGGGCGGGTTAAGCCCAGCAGGTACCTTGACCGGACGGCGTTCCGGTCGCTAGCAGGGGCGTCTGCGCTTGCCATCGAACGTGGAGGGCCCATGAGCTTACTTCAGTCGCCCGCCTCGCTTGTCGGCATCTTAGATGATCTTGGTCAGTGCGATCTTCACGTTCGTGAGGCCGGTGTGGATATCGGTTCGCTTGGACAGCGGGATCGATCCGGCGTCGGGTTGGATCCACGGTCGGTTGGGGCGGTTTCGTTGCAGGTTGTCCAGGTGAGGTTCCCCCGCTTTCCTGGAGGCTCCTGATCTTGGTCTGATTTGGCCAAGGGAGGAGTTGAGTGTGACTAGACCGGGCAAGTTTGCGCCGGAGTTCAAGGCTCGGGCGATTGATTTGTATCGGTCCTCAGAGGGCCGCACGGTCGCCGATGTGGCCCGTGAGTTGGGGATCGGCGCAGAGACGTTCCGCAAGTGGGTGCGCCAGGATGAGGCGGACCGGGGCGAGCGGGATGACCGATTGACCAGCAAGGACGCCGATGAGCTGAAGCGGCTCCGCAAGGAGAACGCGGAGCTGAAGCGCACCAATGAGATTTTGAGGTTGGCGAGCGCGTTTTTCGCCCAGGAGGCCGACCCGACCCGGCGCAGGTCGTGACGCTTGTGGAAGCGCATCGTCACACCGTCGGGGTTGCGCCGCTGCTCGCCGCGATCGGCGAGCCGATGTCCACCTTCTACCACCGCACCAGCCGAGTCCCGTCGGTGCGGGCGGTGGCTGATGCCGTGGTGGCGGAGCGGATCGAGGAGATCTGGCAGCAGTCGCGCCGCAGCTACGGCGCGCCACGCATCCACGCCATGCTGGCCCGCGAGGGCATCCGGGTGGGCCGCAAACGGGTGGAGCGGCTGATGCGAGGACTCGGCATTCAGGGTGCTCACCTGCACAAACACTGGAAAACCACCCGTCCCGATCGGCGCGTCACCGCGGCACCTGACCTGGTCGAGCGGCAGTTCCAGGCCGCGGCGCCGAACACGTTATGGGTCGCGGACCTGACCTATATCAAAACCTTGCAAGGGATCTTGTACCTGGCGGTGGTGTTGGATGTGTTCTCCCGCAGGTCAAGGGGTCGCGAGTTCAAATCTCGCCAGCCCGACAGTGAAGTCCTTGCCGTTCCCACTAGCTCAGAGTCTCGGCGAGTCCGCATTTGCTGTGGTCGCCGTGGCTGCAGCGGCCTCGCTGCGCTCGGCCTGGCGGTGCGTGTCCTCGCTGCGGCGGCGTCGGTCATGTCGGGGACTTATGGCTTCGCAAGTTCGCGCACCTTAATTCGCGACTTAGGCGCCCAAAGAATGTCTCGCACTTGATCAATGCCGCCGGTCGGCCAGCGCTCGACCAGGTCGCGCACCTGTGGATCGCTAATCGAGGAGGTGAGCGCGCCGGGAAAGTCCGCCCACATGACGGTGAACGGACGCCCCCACAGTCGGACTGGCTC
>Ga0075425_100006241_pt1 | contig 12479 bp, 8 predicted proteins | sample SoiMethybrSBSTD4_FD_75300 | JGI IMG/M metagenome (GOLD analysis project Ga0075425, IMG submission 75300) | Bulk soil microbial communities from a Populus tree surrounding site in Tennessee, USA - Soil MetaG P. TD hybrid SBSTD4 | ecosystem: Environmental > Terrestrial > Soil > Tree plantation...
GGCTGGGTGCACCGCATCCGCGATCTCGGCGGCGTGACGTTCATCGACATCCGCGATCGCCACGGCGTGTCGCAGGTCGTCGTCCGCGAGAACGACGCGCTGGCGCCGATTGCGAAGCGCCTGCGGTCGGAATTCGTCATCGGTGTGACCGGCGCCGTGCAGCGGCGATCGGCAGACACCGTCAACCCGAAGCTCGCGACAGGCGACGTCGAAGTGCTCGCGCGGGAGATTCGCGTCCTCAACGAGGCGAAGACGCCCCCGTTCCAGATCGCCGACGATTCGCCGGTCTCCGAGGACGTGCGGCTGAAGTACCGCTACCTCGATCTGCGCCGGACGCGGCTGCAGCACAACATCGGCCTGCGTCACCGCGTGACGATGGCGGTGCGCCGGTACTTCGACGCGAACGGCTTCTGGGAAATCGAGACGCCGATTCTCGCCAAGTCCACGCCCGAGGGCGCCAGGGACTTTCTCGTGCCGAGCCGCGTGCATCCGGGCGAGTTCTACGCGCTGCCGCAGTCGCCCCAGATCTTCAAGCAGATCCTGATGATCGCGGGGACGGATCGCTACTTCCAGATCGTGCGCTGTTTCCGCGACGAGGATCAGCGCGCCGATCGGCAGCTCGAGTTCACGCAGATCGACGTCGAGCTGTCGTTCGCGCGGCCGGAGGTCGTCTACACGCTGATCGAGCCGCTGATGCAGGAGATCTGCCGCGAAATTAGTCAGGAAGTTCGCCTGCCGATCCGGCGCATGCCGTACGCCGAGGCAATCGCCCGCTACGGCTCCGACAAGCCCGACCTGCGCTGCGGTCTGGCGATCGAAGACCTGTCGGACGTGTTCCGCGACTCCGAGTTCCGCGTGTTCAAGCAGATCGTCGCCGACGGCGGCGTCGTGCGCGGCTTCGCGGTGCCGGGCGGCAATAAGTACACGCGCAATCACCTCGACGGCCTGGTCGATCAAGCCAAGCAGATGGGATTCACGGGCCTGATTTGGGTGCGGCCCGGCGCGCCGCCGCTCAGCTCGGTCAAGGCGCTCGGGGCGTCGCTGCTCGGAAACGCGCTCGAGCGTGTCCAGGCGACCTCGGACGACCTGCTCCTGATGGCAGCGGGACCGGCAGAGGGGACGTCGAAGCTCCTTGGGCAGCTCAGGCTCACAATCGCGAAGAAAGACAACCTGCTGAACACGAAGGCGTACGAGTTCCTGTGGGTTACCGACTTTCCGCTGCTCGAGTACCATGCGGAGGACGGCCGCTGGTACGCCATGCACCACCCGTTCACGTCGCCGATGGACGAGGACGCCGAGAAGCTCGAAACCGATCCGGGCGCCGTGCGGGCGAAGGCGTACGACCTCGTGCTGAACGGGTCGGAAATCGGCGGCGGCAGCATTCGGATTCACGACAAGGCGCTGCAGGCGCGCGTGTTCAACCGGCTGGGCATTGCCGACGCGGAGGCGCGAAAACGCTTCGGGTTCTTTCTCGACGCGCTCGAATACGGCACGCCGCCGCACGGCGGCATCGCGCTCGGGCTAGACCGCATCGTCGCGATCCTCTGCGGCGAGACGTCGATTCGCGAGGTCATCGCGTTCCCGAAGACCGCCAACGCCGTCGACCTGATGACCGACGCGCCCTCGCCGGTCGATCCGGAGCAGCTCGACGAGCTCCACTTGAAAATTCGTCCGTAGCCGCGCTATAATTGCGCGTTAACTCGTTGCGTTAGAAGGAGATAGAGGCCGCACGACGCCCTCAATGAAACGCATCACGGTCCCCGAAGAGGGGATTGAAACCCTGTTCGGCTCCTACGACGAGAACCTCAAGCATCTCGAATCGCTTTTTGGCGTCAAAATCCGCACGCAAGGCCACGACCTGCTGGTGGAAGGCGACAGCCCGGCGCTCGACAAGGTCGATCGCATCGTCGATCAGCTGTCGTCGCTGATGCGCGACGGCTACAAGCTGTCGAACGCCGACGTCCGCACGGCGTCTGACCTGGTCGCGCAGCAGGACGACGTCGACCTTCGCGATCATTTCCTGAAAGGCAGCCTCACGCCCGCCGGCAAGCGGCGTGTGGCGCCGAAGACGGTCAACCAGCGGCGGTATCTCGACGCCATCGATCAGCACGACATCGTGTTCGGCATCGGCCCGGCGGGGACGGGGAAGACGTACCTCGCGATGGCGCAGGCGGTCGCGTTTCTCGTGGCGAAGAAAGTGAACCGCATCATCCTGGCGCGGCCGGCGGTCGAAGCCGGCGAGAAGCTCGGGTTCCTGCCTGGCGACTTGCAGGAGAAGGTGAATCCGTATCTGCGGCCGCTGTACGACGCGCTGTACGACATGCTCGACGTCGATCGGGTCGCGCGATACATCGAGCGCGGCACGATCGAGATCGCGCCGATTGCGTTCATGCGCGGCCGGACGCTGAACGACTCGTTCGTCATTCTCGACGAGGCGCAGAACACCACCACCGAGCAGATGAAGATGTTCCTCACTCGGCTCGGATTCGGCGCGAAGGCCGTGATCACCGGCGACATTACGCAGATCGATCTGCCGGCCGGCCGGACGTCCGGCCTCGTCGAAGCGATGAAGGTCGTCGCGTCGATCGAGGGCATCTCGTTCATCTACTTCGACGAGCGCGACGTCGTCCGCCACAAGCTCGTCCAGCAGATCGTCAAGGCCTACGAACGGTTCTCGAACGGCAACGGCTCGCGATGATCGTGGTCGTCACGGACGAGGGCGGGCGGAACGTCCGCGCGCCGGGGTTGGCGGCGTGGCTGAAGCGCGCGGCGCCGCGCGCTGCGCGAGGCGCGGCCGTGAGCGTGGCGATCGTGCGCGACGCGCGCGTCCGCGCCCTGAACCGCCGGTACCGGCGGAAGGACTACGCGACGGACGTCCTGAGCTTTCCAGCCGGTGACGCTCGGCTACAGCCTCGCGCTCCATCCCGCGAGGTGCGCGCGAAGCGGTTCCTCGGCGATATCGTGATCGCCCGCGGCGTCGCCGCGCGCCAAGCTCGGCAGGCGGGCCACAGCTCCGCGGTTGAGCTTAGAATCCTAGCTCTGCACGGCCTGCTGCACCTCCTCGGCTACGATCATGGGCGCGACAACGGCCGCATGCGGTCCCTCGAACAGCGCCTGCTCAAGCAGGCCGGCGTCAGACACGGGTTAATCGATCGAACGACCCGATGACTCCGCTCGCGATTTTTCTGCTCGCGTGCGTCGCCGTGTACCTCGGCGTCATCGATGCGGCGTTCAGCGCGCTGATGCGGCTGTCGCTGCGGCTCGTCGCCGAGCGCACGGGCCGCCCGGGCGCGCTGGGCGACTACCTCGACGATCCGCTGCTCCTGTTCATTCCGGTCCGGCTCCTCCTCGGCTTCGTCACCGGCGTGGCGACGGCGCTCCTGGCGCGGCTCGTCGGCGTCGATCGCGCGCACACGCTCCCCTCGATCGTCGCGGCCGCGGCGGCGTTCGTGGTCGTCTGCGAGCTGCTGCTGCCGCTGCTCGTCGTGGGCCGCGATCCGGAGCGCGTGCTCGAAATCCTGCTGCCGACCTTCGCACCCATCGCTCGCACGATGGGGCCGATCACGCGCTGGCTCGCGCGTGCGGTGTCGACGACGAGGCGCGTGCCGGCGGCCCCGGACGAGGAAGCCGAGCAGGCGAATGAAACGACGAAGGCGTACATCGACACCGCGGAGCAGGAGGGGCTGATCGAGAACGAGGAGCGGCGCCTGCTGCAGAGCATCGTCGACTTCGGCGACACACTGGTCCGCGAGGTGATGACGCCGCGGCCGGACATCGTCGGGATCCCCGAGAACGCGACGATCGGCGACGTCCGCGCGCTCTTCCGCGAACAGGAGTACTCGCGCTTTCCGATTTACAAGGAGAGCATCGACAACATCGCCGGCTTCATTTTCGTGAAGGACCTGGTGGTGCTCGGCGCGGCCGACGACAAGCGCCCGATCACACCGCTCCTGCGGCCCGCCGTGCTGATTCCTGAAAGCAAGCGCATCCCCGAGCTCCTGAAACTGTTTCAGCGCCAGCAGAACCAGATCGCGATTGTTGTCGACGAGTACGGCGGCACGGCCGGACTGGTCACGATCGAAGACCTGCTCGAGGAGATCGTCGGCGAGATTCGCGACGAGTACGACGTCGAATCCGAACCGATCGTCGACGAGGGACGCGGGCGGTTCCTGTTCAGCGGCAAGGTCGACATCGACGAGGTCGCGCAGCGGCTCAACGTCGAAATCGCGCGAGAGGGGTTCGAGACCGTCGGCGGCTATCTGCTGTCGCACATCGGCCGCGTGCCTGCCGTGGGCGAGCGGTTCGAGATGGACGGGATCGCGGTCGAGATCCTCGACGCCGAGCGCCGGCGCATCAACAAAGTGCGCATGAGCCGCCTGGCCGTTCCGGAAGACGCCGAGGCGGCGGAGCTCAAGTCGCGCTGATGAAGTCGGGCCTCGTCGCGCTGGTCGGCCGGCCGAATGCCGGGAAGTCGACGCTGCTCAACCGGCTCGTCGGCACGAAGCTGGCGATCGTCTCGGACAAGCCGCAAACAACGCGAACGCGGATCATCGGCGTCAAGCATCGGCCCGACGCGCAGATTGTGTTCGTCGACACGCCCGGCATCCACCGGCCGCTGCATCGCATGAACGTGCGCATGGTCGACGCGGCCGTCGACGCCACACGCGGCGTAGACATCGTCGGCCTGCTTGTCGATGTTACCGAGCCGCCGGGCAAGGGCGATCGCTTCGTGCTCGACCTGCTGAAAGACGTGAAGGCGCCGGTCTTCCTGATCCTCAACAAGATCGACGTCGTGAAGAAGACGCGACTGCTCCCGTTGATCAAGCAATACGCCGACCTGCAGCGCTTCGAGGAAATCGTGCCGGTGTCGGCGGCCACGGGGGAGAATGTCGACCGCCTCGAGCAGGCGATCGTCGAGCGGCTGCCGGACGGAGAGCCGATCTATCCGGACGATTACCTGACCGACCAGCCCGAGCGTGCGCTCGCGGGCGAGATGGTCCGCGAGAAGATCCTGCAGTTCACGCGCGCCGAGCTGCCGTTTTCGACCGCCGTCGTCGTCGACCGTTTCGAGGAGCCGGAGGGCGACCGCGGCATCCTGAAGCTGTATTGCACGATCGTCGTCGAACGCGATTCGCAGAAGCCGATCGTCGTCGGCCGCGGCGGAGAGATGATCAAGCGAATCGGTACGGCGGCGCGCGAAGATCTCGAGCGCTTCTTCGGCACGCGCGTCTTCCTCGATCTCCACGTCCGGGTCAAGTCGGAGTGGCGGGAAGACGACACGGTGCTCAACCGGATCGGGCTGGAATAGTTGTAGTACAGTCGTGACGCTGCCTGTCGATGCCGCTCTACACCACCGACGCGTTGATCCTTCGGACCTACAAGCTCGGTGAATCGGATCGCATCGTCGTCTTCCTGACGCGCGACCGCGGCAAGAAGCGGGGCGTGGCGAAGAACGCGCGGCAGAGCCGGCGGCGGTTCGGCGGCGCGCTCGAGCCGCTGACGTGCGGCCGTGTTGGCTACCTCGAGCGCGAGCGGCGCGATCTGGTCAGCCTGCAGTATGTCGAGCCGATCCGGTCGCCGCTCGCGGCGGTCGACGGCGAGGCGCTCGGGTATGCCGAGTACTTCGCCGAGCTGCTCGACGAGTGGGCGCCCGAGGCGGATCCGAACGAGACGCTGTTCCGGCTTGGCGCGTCGATGGTCGACGCCATGGCGGCCGGCGTGCCGATCGATCCGCTGGCGCGGTATTTCGAGTACTGGCTGCTGCGGCTGCAGGGCGTCTACGAGCCGGACGCGCGGCTGTCCGACGCCGCGCATGCGTTTCTGCGGACCGCGCGGGCGACGAGTCCGCTGGGGCTGACGACGATCGACGTCTCGCGGCACGCACTGCGCGAGATCGAAGCGTGCCACCGGTTGCTCATCGGAAAGTATCTGGAGAAGGAGCTGAAATCGGTCCGCGTGCTGCAACAGATGAGCAGTGTGGGACGCAGGGTGAGATGAGACGCATGCCGTTCGACGTTCGGGGGCGGCTTCGCTGTCGTTCGTGGTTCGTCGTTCGACGACTTCGTTCGAGTTGCGACGAACGGCACGCGATGCTCTCGACGAATGACTGGCGAAGCCACCGACGAACGGCGGGCGCAGTCAGCACCGAACGTGGGGGAAGTCGTACGAACGGCAGGTTTTTCGACGAACGTTGATGACCTTTCAAGGCCTCATTCTCAAGCTGTCGGAGTTCTGGGCGTCGCGCGGGTGCGTGCTGCAGCAGCCGCTCGACGTCGAAGTGGGCGCCGGCACCATGCATCCCGAGACGTTTCTGCGCGTGCTCGGGCCCGCGCACTGGAACGTCGCGTACGTCCAGCCATCGCGGCGTCCCGCGGACGGCCGGTTCGGCGAGAATCCCGTGCGCCTCTTCAAGCATCATCAGTTTCAGGTCGTTCTCAAACCGGCGCCAGACGAGGTGCAGCAGCTCTATCTCGAATCGCTGGAGGCGTGCGGGATCAACCCGCGGCAGCACGACATCCGCTTCGAGGAAGACAACTGGGAATCGCCGACGCTGGGGGCATGGGGCATCGGCTGGCAGGTGATGTTCGACGGCCTCGAGATCACCCAGTTCACCTACTTCCAGCAGGCGGGAGGACTCGAGCTCGCGCCGATCTCCGCGGAGCTCACCTACGGGCTCGAGCGGATCGCGATGGTGCTGCAGCGTGTCGACAGCGTGTACGACCTCGAATGGGCGTCCGGCGTGAAGTACCGTGACGTGCGGCTGCGCGAGGAGATCGAGCAGTCGAAGTACGTGTTCAACAGCGGCGTCGACCTGCCGGAGGGAGAGTTCTCCGCGTTCCATCGCCGGCTGTTCGACGAGCATTACCGGTTCGCGCAGGCGCTTCTCGCTTCGGGACTGATCTGGCCGGCGCTCGAGCAGACCCTGAAGTGCTCGCACATCTTCAACATTCTCGATTCGAGCAACAGCATCGGCGTGACGGAGCGCACGGCCTACATCCTCCGCGTGCGTCAGCTCGCGATCGGCATTGCCAAGAGCTACGTCGAGGCGCCGCCGGTGGCCGCGGTGGCGGAGGCGGGCTAAGTGGATCGCGAGCTCCTGCTCGAAATCGGCTGCGAAGAGCTTCCCGCGGGGTGGCTCCCCGACCTCACGAATCTGATCGGCGAGATCGTCGTCGCCTCGCTGCGCAGCCACCGGCTCCCGGCCGAGGCGCCGGCCGAAACCTACAGCACGCCGCGGCGGCTGACGGTGAATATCGCGCGCGTGCCGGAGCGGCAGACCGATCTCGAAGAGCTCGTCAACGGGCCGCCCGTCTCGGCATCATTCGCGCCGGACGGCACGCCGACGCGTGCCGCCATGGGGTTTGCCGAAAAGCAGGGCGTCGAGGTCGCGGCGCTCGAACGCGTGCAGACGCCGAAAGGCGAATATCTCGCGTTTCGAAAACGCCAGCGAGGCAAGGCCGCGGTCGACGTGCTGCCCAGCGTTCTCGGCGCCTCGCTTCGTGGCATGGCGTTTCCGAAGTCGATGCGCTGGGACGCGACGCTCGAGGACGGCCGCGGAGAGCTGCTGTTCGGACGGCCCATCCGATGGATGCTCTATCTGTATGGCGGGCGCGTCGTCCCGTTCACGATCACCCGCAGCTCGGCCGCGCAGACCGGCCAGGTGCAGGATGTGTCGACCGGGGCTGTCACCTACGGTCACCGGTTTCTGACCACGAGCGGGCGCGCCGGCCGGGCGATCAAGGTGCGATCGTTCGAGGAGTACCGCGCGCGGCTGCTCGAGAACTTCGTGATCGTCGAGCGAAACGAACGGCACAACAAGATCGCGCGCGAGCTCGACGCCAAGGCGCAGCGCCTGCACGGCCGCATCAGCCGGGCGGGGCACGGCGATGCGGGTCTGCTGCACGAGGTGCCCGATCTCGTCGAGTATCCGTCGGTTGTCGCCGGCACGTTTCCGCCGGAGTTCCTGACGCTGCCCGACGAAGTGCTGACGACAACGCTCATACACCATCAGCATTACTTTCCGCTGGAAGGCGAGGACGGCAAGCTCCGGAACGCGTTTCTCGCCGTCATCAACACCGAGCCCGACAACGAGCGCACGATCGCGCGGAACGCCGAGCGGGTCGTCATGGCGCGGCTGCGCGACGCGCAGTTCTTCTGGGAAGCCGACCGCAAGACGCCGTTCGAGGCGCGCGTCGACCGGCTCGGCACGCTGCTGTTTCACAAGAAGCTCGGCAGCTACAAGGACAAGGCGGAGCGGATTGCACGGCTGGCCGAGTGGATCGCGCGGGAGGCGCTCGGCGCGGATGCGGCGACGGCGGCGCACGCCTCGACCGCGGCGCGGCTGGCCAAGGCAGATCTCACGACCGACATGGTCCGCGAGTTCACCGAGCTGCAGGGGACGATAGGCGGCATCTACGCCCGCGCGGACGGGCAGCCCGAAGACGTGTGGAAGGCGATTTACTTCCACTACCTGCCTGTCGGCGTCGAAGCCGACGCGCCCCCGACCAAAGCACAGCTGGGGAAGGCGGCCGTGACGTGGGCGGCCGTGTCGCTGGCGGACAAGCTCGACACGATCGTGGGTCTATTCAGCGCAGGAGAGAAGCCCACCGGCTCGCGCGACCCGTACGGTCTGCGGCGTGCGGCGCAAGGTGTCGTCAAGATTCTCGTAGACCTGCCGGAATTGACCGGACGGCGTGGAGATGGCGGATTGCCGTTGTTCGATGGATTGCACAAAGCATTCGAGCCATTCATCGCGCTGGTAGGCGGGTCGTCGGATGAGTGGCGAACGCTCGGCATCCTGGATTTCTTATGGGAACGCCTGGCGCATCTCTTGGAGCGGCGTGGCTACAAGGGAGAGGAGATCAGAGTTGTTGCGTCGGTAGAAGATGCGGCGGTGCAATCGTATCCGGCCGAGGCGTTACGTCGCGTTGATGCGCTGGCCAAAAGCAAGTCATCGTCGGATTTTCGATCGATGGCAGTTCTGTTCAAACGGGTAAAGAACATTACGAAGGGCTTGAAGGATACGGGCGTTGACCTCGCCACCGTGCGGCACGTCTTGACGGAGCCTGCGGAACTCGCTCTCCTCGATCAAATCGTGACTCAGTGGGATGAGATCACGAAGGCGGTTTGGAGTGGCCATCTGACAGAGGCAATAGCGATACTCTCGAGATTCGCGCAGCCCGTCGATAAGTTCTTTACTGACGTGATGGTGATGACCGAGGACGCTACTCTTCGCGAGGCGAGATTGGCAGTTCTCCTGCGATTGCGGGGCGCGGTCCTCAAGTTCTTTGGCGATATTTCTCATATCGTCCCCGACGAGGCGAAGGCGTGAGTCGGCGGCGATAGAGATGGCGAAGCGGGTTCGACAGCTGGCACGTTGCAAAACTACGCGCGCGGGTGGCCGAGGACGGGCGCCCACCGGCGCGCAAGGCCGTCAGCCGTGATCCTGTTTGTCGGCCTGAGCACCGCGTGGGCTGTCCGAAGACAGGACCCGCCAGCGGTAGTTCTGCAACTCTCGACGAAGGCGCGAGCCTAACGACGGATCGCAGGACTAACGTCCTGCGCCACATTCGGAGAAATCGATGGCGAAGCGAGCGAACGCGAAGCGGAAGGCGAGCACAGCGCGACGGACTAACCCCAAATCCCTAACCCCTAACCCCAGTCAGCGTAAGTACGTGTATTTCTTCGGCGGCGGCAAGGCCGACGGCAACCGCAACATGAAGGACATCCTCGGCGGCAAGGGCTCCGGCCTCGCCGAGATGACCAACGCCGGTCTCCCCGTTCCGCCGGGGTTCACGATATCGACCGACGTCTGCACGGTCTTCTACAAGCAGAAAGGCGTCCCGAAGTCGATCGACAGCGAGATCGCCTCGCACCTGCAAAAACTCGAAAGGACGGCGGGCGCGAAGCTCGGGTCGACCGAAAACCCGCTGCTGGTCTCCGTCCGATCCGGCGCGAAGTTCTCGATGCCGGGGATGATGGATACGATTCTCAATCTCGGCCTCAACGACGATGCGGTCGAGGGGCTGAAGCGGCGGACGAACAACGGCCGGTTCGCGTACGACAGCTATCGCCGCTTCATCCAGATGTTCGGCAACGTCGTGCTCGAAATCTCGAAGGACGCGTTCGAGCACGAGCTCGACGCCGTGAAGCGCGCGAAGAGCGTGAAGCTCGACACGGATCTCGACGAGGCCGCTCTGCGCGACGTCGTCGAGCGTTACAAGGGCGTCGTCCGCGATCGCGCGAAGCGCGAGTTCCCACAGAACCCGCACGAGCAGCTGACGATGGCGCGCGATGCCGTGTTCCGATCCTGGATGAACGCGCGGGCCATCGAGTACCGCCGCATCTACGACATCCCGGATCACATTGGCACCGCGGTCAACGTGCAGATGATGGTGTTCGGGAATACCGGCGACCGCTCGGCCACGGGCGTCGGCTTCACGCGCAACCCGGCCACCGGCGCGAAGGAGTTCTACGGCGAGTTCCTCATCAACGCCCAGGGCGAGGACGTGGTCGCCGGCATCCGCACGCCGCAGCCGATTCGCGAGCTCGAGCGCGTGATGCCGAAGGCCTACAAGCAGCTGCGCCAGATCACGACGCGCCTGGAGCGGCACTACAAGGACGTGCAGGATTTCGAGTTCACGATCCAGGACGAGCAGCTCTTCATGCTGCAGACGCGCAGCGGCAAGCGGACCGGCTATGCCGCCATTGTCATCGCCACCGATCTCGTGGACGAAAAGCTGGTGTCGCCGAAAGAGGCGCTGCTGCTCGTCGACCCCGACGCGCTCGACCAGTTGCTCGCGCCCGGGTTCGATCCCGACGAGTGGAAGAAAATCCCCGTTGCCACGAAGGGGCTGCCCGCGTCCCCGGGCGCCGCGAGCGGACAAGTCGTGTTCACGGCGGACCAGGCGGTGGAGTGGGCAGGCCAGAAGAAGCAGGTCGTCCTCGTGCGCCGCGAGACGGTGCCCGATGACATTCACGGTATGTTCGTCGCGCAGGGCATTCTGACGGCGACCGGCGGCATGACGTCGCATGCGGCCGTCGTCGGGCGCCAGATGGGCAAGCCGTCCGTCGTCGGCGCTGGCGATCTCGAGATCGACGAGGCACGCAGACAGTTCAGCGTCAAGGGGCACGTCGTCAAGGAAGGTGACTACGTCTCGTTCAACGGCCTCACGGGCGAAGTGAAGATCGCGAGGGTCGCGAGCAAGCCGAGCGAGGTTCTGCAGGTGGTCGACGGGACGCTGCCGGCGGCGAAGTCCGACATCTACCGGCGCTTCAACACGCTGCTGGTCTGGGCCGACAAGCACCGCCGCCTTGGCGTCTACGCCAACGCCGATCAGCCGGATCAGGCGGCGCTGGCCTACGCCTTCGGCGCGGGCGGCATCGGGCTGTGCCGGACCGAGCACATGTTCTTCGGCGAAGGCCGCATTCCGATCGTGCAGCGGATGATCCTGGCCGACACCGAAACCGACCGGCGGAAGGCGCTCAACGAGCTCTTGCCGCTGCAGCGCGACGATTTCTACGGGGTCCTGAAGGCGATGCGCGGCCGTCCAGTGACGATCCGCACGATCGATCCGCCGCTGCACGAGTTCCTGCCGAAGCGCGAAGAGCTCATGGTCGAGATCGCTCGGATGGAGGCCAAGGGCTCCAAGGACAGCGCGCTCGAGGAGAAGCGCCACCTGCTGCACCGCGTCGAGCAGTTGCACGAATTCAACCCGATGCTCGGGCATCGCGGCGTCCGTCTGGCGATCACGTATCCGGAAATCACCGAGATGCAGACGCGCGCGATCATCGAGGCGGCCTGCCGCCTGAACAAGGAAGGCGTCAAGGTCGTGCCGGAGATCATGATTCCGCTCGTCGGCCTGCCGAAGGAGCTGAAGGATCAGAAGGCGATCGTCGACCGCGTGGCCGCCGAAGCCATGAAAGAGCAGGGCGTCAAGATCAAGTATCTCGTCGGCACGATGATCGAAGTGCCGCGCGGCTCGATCGTCGCCGACCAGATCGCCGAAGACGCGGAGTTCTTCTCGTTCGGCACCAACGATCTGACGCAGCTCACCTTCGGCTACTCACGCGACGACGCCGGGAAGTTCCTGAAGATCTATCAGGAGCGCAAGATTCTGGAGAAGGATCCGTTCGCGTCGATCGACGTCGAGGGCGTCGGCGAGCTCGTGCGGATGGGCGTCGAGCGCGGACGCAAGACGCGGCCGTCGCTGAAGATCGGCATCTGCGGCGAACATGGCGGCGACGCGGCCTCGATACATTTTTTCCACAAGGCGGGGCTGAACTACGTGAGCGCGGGGCCGTACCGTATCCCGGCGGCGAGGCTCGCGGCCGCGCAGGCTGCGCTCGCCGTGAAGGTGGGCGACTGAGATGGCTGATGGCCATGAGCCATCAGCCATGTCCCCGACATGGTCTCAGTCTTCGTTCATCGAAACGGCAAGACGGAGAAGGCGACGAGCATCGATCGCGGGTGGCTGAAT
>Ga0075425_100006242_pt1 | contig 12478 bp, 12 predicted proteins | sample SoiMethybrSBSTD4_FD_75300 | JGI IMG/M metagenome (GOLD analysis project Ga0075425, IMG submission 75300) | Bulk soil microbial communities from a Populus tree surrounding site in Tennessee, USA - Soil MetaG P. TD hybrid SBSTD4 | ecosystem: Environmental > Terrestrial > Soil > Tree plantation...
GCTCGCGCTGCAGCACCAGGAAGCCCACCGAGGTCGTAATGGTAATGGCGAGCAGCTCAAGGAACGCCAGCGCATGCAGTGCGTGGCCGGAGAACATTTCCGGATGGTCAACAGGAGATGCCGCGATATCGATGGCGCGCGCCATCAGCGCAGCAGCGCCGCCGAAGAGCAGGACGGCCATCAGCCAGCGCACCGGACCTGCGCCGCTGCGCTTGAGGCGCACCGCGTAGACGCCGAGCGCGACGAATGCGGCCGAGTAGGCGCTGCTGGTGAAGAAGGTGAGCGCCGCATAATCGTCCAGGATCGGCAGCAGCAGCAGGAAGAGGAGCGTCGCCGGCCCGCCGAGCAGCCACCCCGGCGCGCGGCGGCCGTCGAATTCCAGCATCCCGCCGAGCTGGAAGCACAGTCCTGCGAGGAGCAGGGCGTCGGCGAAGGCGATGCCGACGATCGCGGGCAGCACCGGGCGCGCGGCGACGACCAGCCAGCCGAGCGCGTACATGCCGAGGCCCAGGTTCCACTTGCCGAATCCCGCGCTGCGCCCGGCGCGCAGTCCGAAGGCCAGGGTGACCGCCATCAGCACGGCGCTCGCCATCAGCGTGACGACCAGGGTGCGGATGTCCAGCGTCACGGGTCAGCCGCGGCCGGCGAGCACCTGCTCGAGTGCCGCGGTGTCGCGGATGCGGATGTGCTTCTGCTCGACGTCGATCAGGCCGTCCTTCTGGAACTGCGAGAACAGCCGGCTCACCGTCTCGAGCTTGAGGCCGAGGTAGCTGCCGATTTCCTCGCGCGTCATGCGCAGGTGGAAGTCGGAGGCCGAGTAGCCGCGGCGCGTGAAGCGCCGGGACAGGTTGAGGAGGAAGGTCGCCAGGCGCTCCTCGGCGCGCATCGAGCCGAGCAGCATCATCACGCCGTGGTCGCGCACGATCTCGCGCGACAGCACCGCATGCAGCTGGCGCTGCAGCGCCGGCACCCGGCGCGCCGTGTCCTCGATGAGGGAGAAGGGCATCATGCACACTTCGCTGTCCTCCAGCGCCACCGCTGTGCCGTTGTGCCTGCCGGCGCCGACGCCGTCCATGCCGAGCAGTTCGCCGCCCATGGAGAAGCCGGTGACCTGCTCGCGCCCCTCGCTGTCCACCAGCACGGTCTTGAAGAAGCCGCTGCGGATGGCATAGATCGCCTTGAACTCGTCGCCGGCGCCGAACAGCGTTTCGCCTCGCTTGACGCGGCGGCGCGCGTAGACGATGCCCTCGACCTGCAGGAGGTCTTCCTGGCAGACGCCGCCCGGCAGGCACAGCTCGCGCATGTTGCAGCTCGAGCAGGTGACCGGGTGCTTGGCGACGGGGGAGGGGGCGTGCAGGGCAATGACGGCGGACATGGTGGATCTCCTCTAGGCGTGCGCAGCAGCGCGCGTCGCGACCAGGTCGCGCACGCGGTCGAAATCGCGGGTCTTGTCGAAAAAGTCGATGGCGCCGAGCCCGAGAGCGGCCTTCCGGTACGGCTCGGAGGCGAAGTTGGACAGCATGCAGAACTCGGTTTGCGGCAGGCAGGGTTGCAGCGCGCGCAGCACGTCGAAGCCGGTGCCCTGGGCGAGGCGCAGGTCGAGCACCACGAAGTCGGGCCGCTCGGCGTAGATCGCCGGAATGGCCTCGTCGGCGCTGGCCGCGTGGCCGACGACGCGCGCGCCCGGGATCTCCTCGAGCATGCCCTTCAGGCGCTCGAGCACCAGCGGGGAGTCTTCGACCAGATAGATTTTCATGCCGCCAGTCTGGCGGCCGGGCCGGCGCCGCGGCATCGGCGCCGGATGAATCAGGGCGTAGGAATCCTCCCGTTCGGGCTCGGAATCGTCCTACAGCAGCTTGTGCTCCAGGGCATAGCGCACCAGGTCCGCGGTGCCGGTGAGCCCGAGCTTCTCCAGGATGTGCGTCTTGTGGGTGCTGACGGTCTTTACCGATAGGTGCAGCCGTTCGCCGATTTCGGTCGGCCCGAGGCCTTCCACCAGCAGCTTCAGGACCTCGAATTCCCGGTCCGAGAGCTTTTCATGGCTGGGCGAGGACACCAGGCTGGCGGCGGCGGATTCGGTGATGTGCACGCCGCCGGCGGCGATCTTGCGGATGGCGGCGACCAGCTCGGCGCCGGCGCTGTCCTTGGTGAGGTAGCCCGAGGCGCCGGCCTTGAGCGCGCGCGCCGCGTATTGCTGCTCGCCGTGCATCGACAGCACCAGCACGCGCAGCTTCGGCTTTTCCAGCTTTAGCCGCTTGATCAGGGCGATGCCCGACAGTCCCGGCATCGACATGTCGAGCAGCGCGACGTCGAAGTCCGCGGCGCGCACGCGCGCCAGCGCCTGGTCGCCGTCGGCGGCCTCCGCCACCACGTCCAGGTCGCCGTGCGCGGCGAGGATGCGCTTCAGGCCGTCGCGCACGATCTCGTGGTCGTCGGCGAGCAGCAGGCGGATCATGCCGACGCTCCGGCGATGCCGCGCAGCGGCACGCGCAGCCGCAGGCGGGTGCCGCCGCGCGGCGCCCGCGCGATCTCGAGCGCGCCGCCGACCTGCGTCAGGCGCTCGCGCATGCCCTTCAGGCCGAGCGAGCGCGCCTTGGCCAGGTCCTCCGGCGCGATGCCGCGGCCGTCGTCCTCGACCTCGACCTGCAGCACGCCGTCGAGCACGGCGAGCGTCACCCAGGCGCTCTTCGCCGACGCGTGGCGCGCGATATTGGTGAGCGACTCCTGCAGCGCGCGGTAGACCGCGGTGGCGACGGATTTGGACAGCGCATCCAGCGCGTCGGCGCCGGAGAACTCGATGCGGCAGGCGACGCCGGAGCGCTTGCCGAAGTCGTCGACCAGCCAGCCGGCGGCGTCGGCGAGGCCGAGGTCATCGAGCATCAGCGGTCGCAGGTCGGCCGCGATGCGGCGGGTGGAGGACACCGTCTGGTCGAGCAACTGGTTCATTCCCCGCAGCTTTTCCTCCATTTCGCCGGGCGGCAGCTGGCGCAGGCCGGCGAGATCCATCTTCAGCGCGGTCAGCAGCTGGCCGAGCTCGTCGTGCAGCTCGCGCGCAATGCGCGTCTTTTCCTCCTCGCGCGCCTCGAGCACGCGCGCCGACAGCTCGCGCAGTTCCTGCTGCTGGCGCTTGAGCGTGTCCTCGTACTGCTTGCGTACCGTGATGTCGCGCAGGATCACCGTGTAGTAACGGCGCCCGCCTTCGACCGCCTGTGAGATCGAGGCCTCGATCGGGAACTCCGTCTGGCCGTCGGCGCGCAGCGCCCACAGCGTGGTGATGTCGCCCATGCGCCGGCTGGTGACGCCGGTCTTGCCGAAGCCCTCGATGTGCCCGCGATGCGCGCTGCGAAAGCGCGCCGGGATATAGCGGTCGAGCGGAGCGCCGATCATCCGCTCGCGGCCGATGCCGAACACCTGCTCGGCGGCCCGGTTCACCAGCACGATCTTCTGATCCTCATCGACCGTGATCACCGCGTCCATCGCCGAGTCGACGATCGCCGCGAGCCGCGCCTGCGTGTCGGTCAGCGCGGTTCGCACCTGGGCGGCGCCGCGCTCGGCGCTCAGCACCTCGCGTGCCGCCACCAGCACGCCGCCGCCGATCGCCATGACGTCCGCGAGGATCACCGCCCCAAGCAGCCAGGGCGAGTCCAGCCCGCGCACGAACGCCGCTACGTTGAGCCCGAGCAGCGCCAGCAGGGCGGCGGTCCCGGCGCCGATGAACGCCGGGTGCCGGATCAGGCTTCCCTTGACCGAGGTCAAATAGCGCGACTCGCGTTCATCCATAGTGTCCCGGGTGAGCTACCCGTCCTCGGAACTGGTCATCGACCCGGTCCTGATCCGCAAATACGACGTCAGCGGGCCGCGCTACACGTCGTATCCGACGGCCGACCGCTTCGTCGAGGCTTTCGGCGCGACCGACCTGCGCCAGTGGCTCGCCCGCCGCAACATCGGCGGCATCAGCCAGCCGCTCTCCCTTTATGTCCACCTGCCATTCTGCGACACGCTCTGCTACTACTGCGGCTGCAATAAGGTGGTGACGCGCGACAAGTCCAAATCTTACAAATATATCAATGCCTTGCGCCAGGAGCTGGCCCTGCTGACGCCGCTGCTCGGCAACGAGCGCGGGCTGTGCCAGCTGCACTGGGGCGGGGGAACCCCGACGTTCCTGGCGCAGGGCGAGATGCGCGAGCTGATGGCGATGACCGACGCCTGCTTCCGGCGCACGCCGCAGGCCGAGTGCTCGATCGAGGTCGATCCGCGCAGCGCGCCGCCCGGAACCATGGCGTTCCTAGCCGGGCTGGGATTCAACCGCGTCTCCTTCGGCGTGCAGGATTTCGACCCGGCGGTGCAAAAAGCGGTGCACCGCATCCAGGGCGAAGACCTGACGCGCGGCGTGATCGCCGAGGCGCGCGCGAGCAGCTTTCGCTCCGTCAACCTCGACCTGATCTACGGCCTGCCGAAGCAGACGCTCGACAGCTTCAACCGCACGCTCGACCAGGTGATCGAGCTCGATCCGGACCGCATCGCGCTCTACGCCTACGCGCACCTGCCGCAGCTGTTCAAGCCGCAGCGGCGCATCCAGCCGGCCGACCTGCCCTCGGCGGAGCAGAAGCTGCAGATCATGACGCTCGCCATCGGGCGGCTGACGCGCGCCGGCTACCTCTATATCGGCATGGACCACTTCGCGCGGCCCGGCGACGAGCTCGCAGTGGCGCAGCGCCAGGGAAGGCTGCAGCGCAATTTCCAGGGCTATTCGACCTGCGCGGATGCGGACCTGGTCGGGCTCGGCGTCTCGGCCATCGGCCGCATCGGCCCGACCTATTACCAGAACCACAAGCGCCTCGAGGACTACTACGCCGCGCTGGACGAAGGCCGGCTGCCGGTGGCGCGCGGCCTGGAGCTCTCCTCCGACGACCTGGTGCGCCGCGCCGTGATCCAGGCGCTCGCCTGCCAGTTCCGCGTCTCGATCGAATCGATCGAGCTCGCCTACCTGATCGATTTCCGCAGGCACTTCGCGCCGGAGATGGCGCGCCTGCGCGAGCTCGCGGCCGAGGGCCTGGTCGAGCTCACCTCCGAGTGGATCGCCGTCACCCCCAAGGGCCGCCTGCTGGTGCGCGTGATCTGCATGGCGTTCGACCGCTACCTGCGCGAGCGGGAAGCGCGCGCGTCGTATTCCAAGGTGATCTGACGTGGACGGCGGTTTTATCCTCGCCATGCTGCTGCTGGGGCTCGCCTCGGGCGTGCATTGCTTCGGCATGTGCGGCGGCATCGTCGCCGCCTTCTCGCTGCGGCGCGTGCTGCTGCCGCGGCGCGCGCTGCTCGTGCGCCAGCTGGTTTTCAACGCCGGGCGGCTGACGACCTACGCCGGGCTGGGCGCGCTGGCGGGGGCTGCCGGCGGCGCCTTCCTGGCGGCGAGCGGCGCGCAGGTCGCGCTCTATGTGCTCGCCAACGTCGTGCTGGTGCTCGCCGGATTGCACCTGGCGACCGGCGGCCGCTGGCTCGCGTTTCTCGAAGGCGCCGGTGCGCCGCTCTGGCGGCGCGTGCAGCCGCTGGCCGCGCGCCTTTCCGGCGCGCCGGGCGTGCCTGCCGCCTACGGTGCGGGCCTCGCCTGGGGCGCGCTGCCCTGCGGCCTGCTCTACGGCGCACTGGTCGCGGCCACTTTTGCCGGCTCGCCCGCCGGCGGCGCCGCGGCGATGTTCGCCTTCGGCGCCGGCACGCTGCCCTGGCTGCTGGCCGCGGGCTGCGGCGCCGCGCTGATGCGCGCGGCGCTCGACCGGCCCATGGCGCGCGCCGCGGCCGGCGGCACGGTGATCGCTTTCGGCGCCTGGGGCCTGGCGCATGCCGCCCAGGCCGGCGCCGCCGCCAACGCTTTTTTCTGCCTTTAGGAGACCGTCATGAAAGCCATCCAGAAAATCCACGACGAACACCGCTCGCTCGCCGCCGTGCTGCACGGCCTGAAGCAGCTGGCGCGCGACCTTGAAAGCGCCACCGAGCGCCCGGCGTTCGCCGCGCTGCGCGCCATGGTGCGCTACATCGACGAGTTCCCGGAGAAGCTGCACCACCCCAAGGAGGACAAGTACCTGTTCGCCAAGCTGCTGCAGCGCGTGCCGGGCGCGCTGGCGATCGTGCGGCGCCTGACCGCCGAGCACGAGCAGGGCGCGCGCCTGATCCGCGAGCTGGAGCGCTCGCTGCTGTTCGTCGAGGAGGGCTGGCCGAAAGGCGCGCGCGAATTCCGCAAGACGGTGGACGAGTTCGCCGAGTTCCACTGGGCGCACATGCGCGCCGAGGAGAAGGAGCTGATCCCGCTCGCCGAGCGCCACCTGACGCCGGCGGACTGGGCCTGGATCGACGAGGCCTTTGCCGGCAACCAGGACCCGGTGTCGGGCGTGGGCGAGAAGGACATGCAGGCGCTGTTCACCCGCATCGTCAGCCTCGCGCCGGCGCCGATCGGGCTGGGCGAGCCCTGGAAGACCGCGAGGTCCGGCTAGCGCACCACCAGGACGGGGATGCGCGACTGCGCGAGCACGCGCTGCGTCTCGCTGCCGAGGATCAGGCCGCCGAGGCCGCCGCGGCCGTGGGACGCCATGGCGACGGCGTCGCAGCGGGCGCGCTTCACCGTGGCGAGGATGGCTCTCCAGGGCTGGTGTTCCGTGACGAACCGGGCGGCGCAGCGCACGCCGGCGCCGCGCGCGGCGGCGGCAACCGCCCCTAGCACCTTCTTCGCCTGGCGCTCGGTGATGCGCCGGTATTCCGCCGGCGAATATCCGGGGACGTAGACCGTGCTTTCGCCATAGAGCATCGGCACGTAGGGCGGAACGACGTAGACCGCGGTCACGCGCGCGCCGAGCGCCCTGGCGAGCCGGATGCCGGCCTTGACGCCGCGCGCCGCCAGGCGCGAGCCGTCGGTGGGGATCAGGATGTTCTTGAACATGAAAGCCTCCGCGTGGATGTGGCTTCCAGCCTAGGCCGGAAGCGAATTCGCGATTTGATCCTGGTCAAAACCGCCGCCCGCGGGACGCCTAGAGTCGGTACAGGCAATCCACCGACAGTCAAACGAGGCCACCATGTACAAGCACATCCTGATTCCGACCGACGGTTCCAAGACCGCGCAAAAAGCCATCGACGGCGGCATCGCGTTCGCGCGCGAATCGGGCGCGCGGGTCACGCTGTTCACCGCCGTGCCCGAGTACCGGCCGCCCAGCGAGGGAGAAATGCTGTCGCACAAGAAGGTCGAGTCGCTCGACCACTTCGAGAAGCGCTCGCGCAAGGAGGCGAGCGCGCTGCTCGGCCGCGTCGCCGGCAAGGCCAAGCGCGCCGGCGTGCGCTGCGGCACCGACTACGCCTTCAGCGACAACCCCTGGCGCGCGATCATCGACGCCGCCAAGCGCAACGCCTGCGACGTGATCTTCATCGGCTCGCACGGCCGCCGCGGCCTTGCCGCGCTGTGGTACGGTAGCGAGACCAAGGAAGTCCTCACCCACTCGGACATCCCGACGCTGGTCTACCGCTGAGCGAAGCCCACCGACAGCTGACCGCTTCGACCGCGGCGGCGCTGCGAGCGCACGCGCCGTTCGACCGCATGGACGAGGCGGCGCTGGGCTTTCTCGCCGCGCGCCTGCGCCTCGCCTATTTCGAGCGGGGCGCGCCGGTCGCCGGCCCCGGCAGCGGCGCGCCGTCGCGCCTGTGCATCGTCAAGAGCGGCCGCGTCGCCGCCGGCGCCGAGGCGGCCGGGCCGGGCGAATGCTTTCCGATCGCCGCGCTGCTCGCGCACCGCGAGCCGCAGGAGGCCTGGCGCGCCGAGGCCGACAGCTTCTGCTGGGAGCTGGCGGCGGCCGATTTCGACGCGCTGCTCGGGCGCAGCGCGCGCTTTCGCGCCTTCTGCACCGACCGGCTGGCGCTGCTCGCGGAGCAATCGCAGCGCGCGCTGAGCGAGCAGGCGGGGCAGGCGCTGCTCGACGGCGCCGGCCTGCTCGCGCCGCTGGCGAGCGTGCTGAAGCGCGCGCCGCTCGCCTGCGCCCCGCACACCCCGGTGGGCGAGGCGCTGCGGGCGATGGACCAGGCGCGCGCCGGCTCGGTGGTGGTGGTCGACGCCGCGAACGCGCCGCTCGGCATCTTCACGGTGCAGGACGTGCTCGGGCGCCTCGCCGTGCCGCAGGTGCCGATGGGCACGCCGATCTCCGCCCTGATGACGCGCGAGCCGGTCTGCCTGCCGCAGGAGGCGCCGCTGCTCGAGGCGGCGCTCGCCATGGCGAAGCACGGCATCCGCCACGTGGTGGTGCTGCGCGACGGCGCGCTCGCCGGCGTGGTGTCGGAGCGCGACCTGTTCTCGCTGCAGCGCCTGAGCCTGCGGCGCATCGCCGAGCGCATCCAGTCGGCGACGGCAGTGGCCGCGCTCGCCGAAGCCGCCGCCGAGGTGCGCGCGCTGACGCGCCACCTGATGGCGCAGGGCGTGGGACCGGAGCAGCTGGCGCAGGTGGTGAGCGCGCTGAACGACGCCCTGACGCAGCGCGTGATCGCGCTCGGCCTCGCCGGCCGCGGGCTGCCCGGGCGCTGGTGCTGGCTGGCACTGGGCAGCGAGGGGCGCCTGGAGCAGACCTTCGTCACCGACCAGGACAACGCGCTGATCTTCGCGCCGCAGGGCGAGCGCGAGGCGGCGCGCGCCGCGTTCCTCGAGTTCGCCGGCGCGGTCAACCGCGACCTCGACGCCTGCGGCTTCCCGCTGTGCAAGGGCGGCATCATGGCGGGCAACCCGGCGTGGTGCCTGGCGACCGACGAATGGCGCCGGCAGTTCGGCGACTGGATCCGCAACCCGCAGCCCGGGGCGCTGCTCAACGCCAGCATCTTCTTCGACTTTCGCCCGCTGGCGGGCGAGGCGCGGCTCGCCGGCGAGTTGCGCGAGGCGGTGCTGCCGCAGGCCAAGGCGTCGCCGATGTTCTGCCGCTCGCTGGCGCAAAATGCGCTCGCCGTGACCCCGCCGCTGGGCCTGCTGAGCGATTTCGACGACGAGGACGGCGTGCTCGACCTCAAGGGCCGCGGCAGCCGGCTGTTCGTCGACGCCGCGCGCGTGCTGGCGCTGGCGCAAGGCGCGGCGGAAACCGGCACCGCGGCGCGGCTGCGCGCGGCGGGCGAGGCCGCGGCCGTGCAGGCGTTCCACTATGTGCAGGGGCTGCGCCTGCGCGAGCAGGGCAACCGCCTGCGCGTCGACGCGCTGAGCGTGCTCGACCGGCGCACGCTCAAGGAAGCGCTGCGCCAGGCGGCGGCGCTGCAGCGGCGCCTGGCCGCCGACTACCCGTGATGCGCCTGCCCGGCTGGCTGGGCGGCCGCGCGCGCCCCGCGCTCGGCATGCGCTGGGCGGTGGTCGACTGCGAAACCAGCGGGCTCGACGCGGCCCGCGACCGCCTGCTCTCGGTCGCCGGCGTCGCGCTGCGCGGCGGGCGCATCGATCCGGCCGACGCCTTCGCCGCGCTGGTCGGCCAGGCCGAGCCGAGCGAGCGCGCCAACATCCTGGTGCACGGCATCGGCGGCGACGCGCAGCGCGCCGCGCGCCCGGCCGCCGCGGTGCTGGGCGAATTCACCGCCTGGCTCGGCGACGCCGTGCCGGTGGCGTTCAATGCACCGTTCGACGCCGAGATGCTGCGCCGCGCGCTGGCGCGGGCCGGCGTGGCGGCGCGCCTGCCGCGGCGCTGGCTCGACCTCGCGCTGCTCGCGCCGGCGCTGGCGCCGGAGCGGGCGCGGCAGCGCCGCACGCTCGACGACTGGCTGGCCGAGTACGGCATCGACCCGGGCCGGCGCCACGACGCGCTCGCCGACGCCTACGCCTCGGCGCAGCTGCTGCAGGTGCTGCTGGCGCGCGCGGCGCGCCAGGGCGCGGCCACCGACGCCGCCGTGCTGCGGGCGGCCGGCGCCGGCCGCTGGTTGGGGCTGTCGTAAAATAGCCCGATGAAAATCCTCCTCGCCGTGGACGGTTCCAGGCATTCCCTCGACGCGGTGGCCTGCGTCATCGAGCACGCCGACTGGTATCGCAAGCCGCCGCAGATCGAGCTGGTCACCGTGCAGCTGCCGGTGCCGAAGCTGCCGCGCATGCGCCTGGTGGTGGGCAAGGGCCAGATCCAGAAGTACTACGACGAGGAAGGCGGCCGGCACCTCGCGGCGGCGAAGAAGAAGCTCGCCGCCGCCGGGCTGCGGTTCCAGGCGCGCATTCTCGTCGGCAGCGTCGCCGAATCCATCGTCAGCCACGCGCGCAGCACCGGCTGCGACCTGATCTGCATCGGCGACCGCGGCCGGTCCGAGGTCGGCAAGATGCTGATCGGCTCCACCGCCACCAAGCTGATGCAGCTCTCGCACCTCCCGGTCCTGCTGGTGAAGTAGGCGCGCCGGCGCCGTCAGATTCCGGCCGCGCGCAGCCGCAAGGCGTTCATCACCACCGATACCGAGCTGGCGCTCATGGCCGCGGCGGCGATCATCGGATTGAGGAGCAGGCCGGTGAAGGGAAACAGGACGCCCGCCGCCACCGGCACGCCGAGCGCGTTGTAGACGAAGGCCAGGAACAGGTTCTGGCGGATATTGCGCATGGTGGCGCGCGACAGGCGGCGCGCCCGCACGATGCCGCGCAAGTCGCCCCGCACCAGCGTGACGCCGGCGCTCTGGATGGCGACATCCGCTCCGGTTCCCATGGCGATGCCGACATCGGCCTCGGCGAGGGCCGGCGCGTCGTTGACGCCGTCGCCCGCCATCGCCACCGCGCGCCCCTCGGCGCGCAGCGCCTTCACCACCGCGCCTTTCTCGTGCGGCAGGACGTCCGCGCGCACGTCGGCGATCCCGAGGCGCCGCGCCACTGCCTGCGCGGTCAGGGCGTTGTCGCCGGTCAGCATGACGACGCGGATGCCTTCGTCGGCGAGCGCGCGCAAGGCCTCGGGCGCGGACGCCTTGATCGGGTCGGCGACGCCGAGGAGGCCCGCGAGCCGCCCGTCCAGCACGAGAAACACCACGGTCCCGCCGTCGCGGCGCAGCGCATCGGCCCGCGCCTTCAGGTCCTGCGGCACGCTGGCGAGCGATTCGGCAAGGCGCAGGTTTCCGAGCGCGGCCTTGCGTCCTTGCAGCGAGGCTTCGACGCCCTTGCCGGTCACGGCGTTGAAGTTTTCCACCGGCAGGAGGTCAAGCCCGCGCTCCCGCGCGCCCTGCAGGATGGCTGCGGCGAGCGGATGTTCGCTGCCGCGCTCCAGGCTGGCGGCGGCCTGCAGCACCTGCGGCTCGGTGAAATCCGGCGCCGGGATCACCGCGCTGAGCTTCGGCTTGCCCTCGGTCAGCGTCCCCGTCTTGTCCACCACCAGCGTGTCGATCCGCTCCAGGCGCTCCAGCGCCTCGGCGTTGCGGATCAGCACGCCCGCCTGCGCGCCGCGCCCGGTGCCCACCATGATCGACATCGGCGTGGCGAGGCCCAGCGCGCAGGGGCAGGCGATGATCAGGACCGAGACGGCGCTCACCAGGGCGAAAGCCATCGCCGGCGGCGGCCCGTAGATCGACCAGGCCGCGAACGCCGCCAGCGCGACGCCGACCACGGCCGGGACGAAATACGACGACACGACGTCGGCGAGATTCTGGATCGGCGCCCGCGTGCGCTGCGCGTCGGCGACCATCTGCACGATCTGCGCGAGCAGGGTCTCGGCGCCGACGCGCTCGGCGCGCATGACGAAGCTGCCGCTGCCGTTCAGCGTGCCGCCGGTGACCGGGTCGCCGGCGTGCTTCTCCACCGGCAGCGATTCGCCCGTGACCAGCGACTCGTCGAGGCTCGAGTGGCCCTCGAGCAGCACGCCGTCCACGGGCACCTTCTCGCCCGGCCGCACGCGCAGCCGGTCGCCCCGCTGCACCTGCTCGAGCGGGACGTCCTCGTCGCCGCCGTCGGCGCGCAGGCGCCTCGCGGTCTGCGGCGCCAGCTGCAGCAGCGCGCGGATGGCGCTGCTGGTGCTGTCGCGCGCGCGCAGCTGCAGCACCTCGCCGAGCAGCACCAGCACCGCGATGACCGCGGCGGCCTCGAAATACAGGCCGACGCGCCCGTGTGCATCGCGGAACGCGGCGGGGAAGATGCCCGGCGCGAGCAGCGCCACCACGCTGTAGGCGAACGCCACGCCGACGCCCAGGGCGATCAGCGTGTACATGTTGAGGTGGCGCGTGACCAGGGAATTCCAGCCGCGGACGAAAAACGGCCACGCCGCCCACAGCACGACGGGCGTCACGAGGTTCAGCGACAGCCACTGGAAGTTGTCGAACTGCAGCGCCGGGATCATCGCCATCAGCAGCACCGGGACCGACAGCACGGCGGCGACGATCAGGCGGCGGCGCAGCGCGCCGAGCTCGTCCGGCTCGGCATCGCCCGGGGCGGCCGGCTCGCTCGCGGGGAGCGCGGCGGTATAGCCGGCGGCCTCGACGGCCTCGACGAGCTGATCGGGCTCCACCGCGCCTGGGTCGAACTCGACCCAGGCCT
>Ga0075425_100006246_pt1 | contig 12472 bp, 14 predicted proteins | sample SoiMethybrSBSTD4_FD_75300 | JGI IMG/M metagenome (GOLD analysis project Ga0075425, IMG submission 75300) | Bulk soil microbial communities from a Populus tree surrounding site in Tennessee, USA - Soil MetaG P. TD hybrid SBSTD4 | ecosystem: Environmental > Terrestrial > Soil > Tree plantation...
GCGCGCGGGCAGGTGTGGTCGGCTGATGTGTCTGCCGGCCGCACGGTGTACGAGCCGGTCGCCGTGAACCTCGGGACGAACAACCTGGTGGGCAGCTTGCGCTACAACGCGCGTCAGGGTGGCTGGGTATATGGCACCGCCGCCCTGCCGCTCGGCGACGCGGCTCCTTTTTGGGATGAAGTCGGCGGAGGCGGTCACTTCTCCCGACCTGGTTTCTCCCACATGAGTTTCGGAACCGACGTCGGCGCTCATGGCTACATGTTTCGCGACGCCACGCTCGAGCAGATGGGGCATGGCGGCATCGTCGAAGCGATTCCCTTTGCCGCCGTATCAGCCGGTGCGGCGACCGTCGCACTGCGCAGCGGATGGCGTGGGCAGTCGCTGTCGTTTGCCGGCGCGACTGAGAACCGCAGTGTTTTCGAAACCGGCATTCGCGCCACCTACGATGCTGCGGTCAACCTACAAGGCGACATGCGCTGGGTACGCGCCAGTGAAGGGGTCTTCCCGTTCGTTGGCACCTCCATCACGTACTCAGCCTCCTCCCCTGTTGCCGTGTGGGCGAGCGCGGGCAAATGGCTGGGCAACGGACTGACAAACCGAGCGTGGGGCGTCGGCGCCAGCATCGCGATCAACAACCGCACGAGCGTGTGGACAACGGCGCAGCAGGAGGCGCCCGATCCTCTTTATTGGAATGCGCAACGGCGATCGTGGACCGTCGGCGTGACGCGACAGCTCACGCGATCGCCTGCGTCGCTCGTACCGACACCAAGCGCCCAGCCCGGCGGCGTTCTCATCCGCATTCGCGCCGCCGACGCGCCCGCCGGCGACATCTTCATCGCGGGGAGCTTCAACAACTGGCAGCCGCAGCCGATGCTGCGCGAAGGGAACGACTGGATCATCCGTCTGCCGCTTGCGCCCGGCGTGTATCAGTACGGATTCCGCTCGGCGAGCGGCGAGTGGTTCGTGCCGGCGTCGACGCCCGGCCGTCGCGACGACGGCATGGGAGGACACGAGGCGGTCCTCGTGGTGTCGTGATGCACGGACAGGTGGAGGCGGCAGTCGGACATCGGCATGCGAATGCAGCCAGCGATGCCGCCGCGATCGAGCGGGTGCTGGCGGGCGACATCGATGCGTACGAAGAGCTGGTGCGCCGCTATCAGGCGGCGCTCTACCGCTACGCTGTTGCGTTGGTGCTCGACCATGATGTCGCGGCCGACATGGTGCAGGACGCATTCCTGCGCGCGTACACGAACCTGCGGAACTGCCGCGATCGTGAACGGTTTCACGGCTGGTTGTTTCAGACGCTGCGCAATCGTTGTCTCGATCACCTGAAAGACACGCGGCGGAAGAACGTCCGGCTCGATGACCAGGCGCCAATTCTCGACGCGGCGGAAGACCCCGGCGAAGCCTTCGAGCGCAAGGAACTCCGCTCGGACATTAGAAGTGCGCTTGCCGCCCTCCCGGAGGCGCAGCGCGAAGCATTCGTGATGCACTACGTGGAAGACATCCCGTATCACACGATGGCCGAACTCCTCGACACCAAGGTCAGCGCTCTCAAGATGCGCGTCATGCGGGCGCGGGAAGCGCTGTGCGGCGCCCTGCAGCGCCGGGAAGTGACCGAATCGGCGGCGGCTCGTCTATCTATTAGACGCAGCTGATGCTGCGAAGGAGAAGCAATGAAGACCGTATTGACGACCGCGGCGATGTTGCTGCTGATCGTCCCTGTCGACGTGGCGCTGGCGCAAACGACGCAGGATCGGATTGACGCGGCGACCGCGCGTGCTCGGGAGGCCGGCGTTCCCGTCGCGCTGCTGGAAAGCAAGGTCGCGGAAGGGAAGGCCAAGGGCATTCCGATGGATCGCATTGCAGTCGCGGTCGAGCGACGCGAGGCGGCGCTGGAGAAGGCGAGCCAGGCGTTGCGCGGCGGTCCTGAGATTGGTCCTGCAGACCTCGCGGTAGCCGCCGATGCCCTCGAATCCGGCGTCAGCACCGAAGTCCTCAAGGCGCTGGCCGACACCGCGCCACGTGATCGGCGCGTCGTTGCGATAGCCGCATTGACCGAGCTTGTGCGGCAGGGCCGCGTGCCGGAAGCGGCGCTCGATCGTGTCAAGGATGCGTTGAAGCGTGGCCCCGATGCGCTCGCGAATCTGCCCGCGCAGGCGGCGGCGGCTGGCCAGAACAACGCCGGCGGTCAGTCAACGACACACGACGGCTCCAACGCCGGACAGGGACGTGGCGGTGCCCAGGGACCTCCGGCGAGCGTGCCGGCGCCCGGAACATCGACCGAACCAACAAAACCTGGCTCCAGCAAACCCGACAAACCCGTAAACCCAGGGAAGCCGACCACCACCCCTGCTCCCGCTGTGGGCAGGGGCGGTGGACGTTAGCATCGCGACACGCGTAGGACAAACGCTGACCACGCCGCGGGTGGCTGTGCCTCATACTTGCGCTCGAGCCACTCTTCGTGGAGCCCACCCGCTTATTCGGCGAGAAACCCCCAACCACCAGAATCCTCGTTGTTGATGACGAGGAGAGTGTTTGCAAGATCATCAGTCGCTGTCTTGCGCCCCTCGGCTTCGACGTCGATACCGCGCTCGATGCGGATCGCGCGCTCGATTCGATGCGTGCTCAACGCGCCGACGTCGCGCTCGTCGACATACGCATGCCCGGGCGCGACGGCGTATGGCTGATCGATCGGCTGCAGGAACAGTATCCGCGCACCGCGATCGTGATCGTCACGGGCGTTCGCGAGCTCGACCCACGTCTGACGCTGCGTCCCGGCGTCATCAGCTATCTCACCAAACCGTTCACAGCCGCGACGGTTCGCGAGGCCGTCACCAAGGCTGTCGCCTCCGTCGCATCGCTGCCAAAAGACGGCCCGCTCACGGAGGTACATCGCGTCTCAGACAGCGATCTGCCGGATTTTCCCGATACTAAATGATGGCAAGAACGTTGACGCCCTTGCCGACAGGCGTATAGTTCGCTGCACACTTACAGCTGTGAAACGACGCTCCACGACCGTCGCACCGGCGGACGCGCTGAGCCGTAAGCGTACTGCCGACATGCTGCGCAGGCTGCGTACGCTGAAGGGTCAGGTGAAGATGCTGAAGGCGCGCATCGACCGCGAGATGCGTCCCAAGCGCACCACCGACTAGCTCCTCACAAGGCGTATCCGACGCTGAAGGTCAGCGGGATCTTCACACCCGCGTTCTGCGTGAAGATGTTGCCGTTCGAGTAGTGATTGATCTTCACGCCGATGGTCATGTTCCTTTCTCGACCGACGAACCAGCCGATCCCCATGAAATCCTGAAACGTGAAGTGGCGGCCCGTATCGAGTCCGTCGAGCACGATCTTCGAAATGTAGGTGGGGCCCGCGAGCGAATACGCGAAGTACATGTCGGCGCGTCGCGCCCGCAGAAAGGTGAATCGAAACAACGGATACGCGGACAGCGTGAAGAACCGTTCGTCGTTCTGCCGGGTCTTGTAGAACCCCGCGCTCGCACCGACGTCGAGCGCAAACACCTTGCGCGTATGAAACACGTTGCGTTCGAAGTGCGGCGCAATGCCGAAGTCGACTTTGGCGTGGCCACCCCAGAAGATTGGCACTGTACGGGAGACGAAGTCGTTCACGCTGTAACCCGTGCCTGACGAATACTCGACGGAGGCGATGTGATGCGGAAAGATGAATCCGGCCGCGCGGTTCGCTTCAACGACATCCGGTGGCAGCGGCCGCATCGTGTAGCGAACGCCGCCCGAGGCATACAGTGTGCGCGGTTGATTGACGCTCGCCTTCCCGGGCGAGAGCGTCAGGCCGGCGGTCAGGTCCCAGGATGGAGTCAGCCGGTACTCGACACCTCCGCCGGCCAGTACGGACGCATAATGCGCATCCGCCACGGCTTGAGCATTACCGAGGCCGAATCCCGTGCGGCTCGTGAACCCGAGGCCGCCTTCTCCGTAGGCAGACCATCGGTCGCGCAATGGCATCCGTGCCTTCAGCGTCACGGCGCCGAAGTTGACGCGCACATGATGTGCGTCCACGTCGGCCGGCGTCACGCTGCGATACGTAACGTAATTGAGCGGGCGCATGTAGCTCGCCTGCGCCGACAGGAACCGGTTGAATTCGTGGCCGAGCAGCATGACGCGGACGTCGATGCGCGGAACGTCGATCGACTGCGCGTGAAAGCCGGGCTGCAGTTGCTGCTGCGAGAATGGCTGGTCGATTGCCCCGACATTGATGGTGATGTACGAGTTCTGGAGCGCGCGAGGGTATTGCGTCCGCGCGTCGTCAGGCGATTGCGCGAACGCCGGGACGGAGATCGACAAGAGCAGCAGCCCCGCCGCCGCGACTACGCGCAACCGCATCTAGTGCGTCAGCGCGTAGAGGAACGCGTTGATGCCCAGCGCGTACCCCTTGGGTCCGAACATCATGAAATAGCGCGGGTCATCGCCTTCGCGCTCCCAGGAGTCACCGATGTCGGTGTTGTGGGTGATCAGAACGATGATGCGGCCCGCCTTGTCGGCGATCGCCCGCAGGTGTGGCTCGGCGCTGTCCGAACCCTGCTCCGATGTGCGGCCGCCCGACCGCTCCCAGAAACCGATATTCGGCATCTGCGGGACGTCCCTGACTTCGAACTGCGTGCGGAAGATGGGGTGGTCTGCGGGAATATCGAAAATCGGATATTCGTCGGCGGGAAGCGCGTGCCGAATCTCGCGCACCCAGTGATCCCATTCGTACGAGCCCCAGAAATCGTCGACCCAGAGAAACCCGCCTTTGAAGAGATACGTGCGCAGGTTCAGTCCCTCGGCTTCGTTGATCGACACTGCGCCGGGTGCAGAGAGGATCACGACCGGACACCCGAACAGCTCCGGACCGCCGAGGTTCACCAGCAAATGGTTCGGCTCACGCTGCGCGTTGAAGCTGACATTCGCCTTCGTCAGCTCGGAGAACCGGATCGAAAAGTTGATGTCGGCGCGAGGGTAGTCAGTTCGCCAGCTGCCATCCCGGCCGTCCGCGGACTGACGATACACCACGCGGCAATAGTGGAAGCGGCCGTCAAAATCCTGCGCCGTGGCGATGCGGCCGGCGCCGAAGCCGAAGAAACCGCCGCGGCCGAACTGCGCATTGGCGACCGTTGCGGTCAACGTGCAGATCACCGCAAGAATCAACGTCCAGCGTCCGGTAGCGCGGGCCGGTCGCGCGTGCATGCGGAAGAGTGTACTGCGATATCGTAACGGCCATGCAGAACCGCCCTGTGCTGTTGCTCATCGCCGCCTGTGTCGTGCTGCTGACCGTTACTTCCGCCGGGCAGGAGTTCACGAAACCGAAGGTCGTCGTCGGTCGATCGAAAGTCGCGACGAAATATGGGATCGTCGCCGCAAGTCAGCCGCTTGCCGCGCAAGCCGGTGTGCAGATCCTGGAGCGCGGCGGCAACGCCGTCGATGCAGCGATCGCGGCCAATGCGGTGATGGCGCTCGTCGAGCCTCACTACAACGGCATCGGCGGCGATCTGCTGGCGATCTATTACGAAGCGCGCACCGGGAAGCTGTATGGGCTCAACGCGGCGGGATGGGCACCCGCGGGATTGACGCCGGCATTTCTCGCGTCGAAAGGGATCACGCGGATGCCGGGCAGCGGCATTCACACCGTCACCGTCCCTGGCGCCGTTGCAGGATGGGATGCGCTGCGCGCGCGATTCGGAAAGCTGCCGATGTCCGATCTGCTCGCGTCGGCGATCCATTACGCCAATGATGGCTTCCCCGTCACCGACGTGATCGCGAACTTCTGGGCGAGCGGCGCCGCGAAGCTTGCCGCCGAGCCGCTCGCCGCTGAAACCTTCCTGCCGAATGGCCGCGCGCCGCGCGCCGGCGACGTCTTCAAGAACCCGCGTCTCGCGCGCACGCTGCGGCTCATCGCCGACAAGGGCGCGGCCGGCTTCTACGAAGGAAAGACCGCTGAAGCGATCGTCGCCATCTCGCGCGAAAAGGGCGGCGCGATGACGTTGGCGGATCTGAAAGAGTTCAAGCCCGAGTGGGTCGATCCGATTTCGACGATGTACCACGGTTGGAACGTCTACGAGCTGCCGCCGAACACGCAGGGCATTGCTGCGCTCATGATGCTGAACATCATGGAGCGCTATCCGCTGGCGGAATACGGCTTCCACAGCACGCGCACGATGCACGTGATGATCGAGGCGAAGAAGCTCGCCTATGCCGACATGCTGCGCTACGTGGCGGACCCGCACTTTTCGAACGTCCCGGTCGCGACGCTGCTCAGCAAACCGCATGCAGTCGAACGCGCGAAGCTCATCGATCCGCGAAAGGCCGCCTGTGACGTGCAGCCATCGAGGCTCACGGGCGTGACCACTGCGCAGGGTGGTGACACGATCTATCTGTCTGTGATCGACAAGGACGGCAACATCGTTTCGCTCATCCAGTCGCTCTATTCGTCGTTCGGCAGCGGCATCGTTGCGCCGGATACCGGCATCATGCTGCACAATCGCGGCGCGCTGTTTACGCTCGAGGCCGGGCATCCGAATCTGCTCGCCGGACGGAAACGTCCGCTGACGACGCTTGTACCGGCATTCATGTCGAAGGACGATGTGAAGATCGGCTTCGGCATCATGGGTGGGTTCAATCAGGCGCAGGCGCACGCGCAGTTTGTGTCGAACGTCGTAGACTTCGGGCTCGACGTACAGGAAGCGCTCGAGGCAGGCCGCTTCACGAAGACGTCGTTCGGCGGCTGCGATGTGGACGTCGAGGAGCTCGTGCCCGAAAAGACGCGGTCAGACCTCGCGGCGCTCGGCCATGAAGTCAAAGTCATCCCGCCCCGCAGCAGTGTGTTCGGGTACGGTCAGGCGGTGATGAGCAACGGCGCCGGAGTCCACTTCGGAGGCTCGGAGCCGAGGCACGACGGCGAGGCAATCCCCGAAGCCCCGCAGGTGTTCGGAACCGCACGCTGAAGGTCGATCTCGACATCGTTCACGAAGACCGGCAGTTGCTGGTCATCAACAAGCCTGCCGGTCTGCTGTCGGTACCGCTGCCGCGCAAGCAGGACGAACCGTCGGTATACGGCTACCTGGAGCGCTACCTGCGTTCGCAGAAGCGGCGTCCGTTCGTGGTGCATCGCATCGATCGAGATACGTCGGGCCTCGTCGTCTTCGCCAAGGATGCGCGCGCGCAGCAGACGCTGAAGAAGCAGTTCATTCATCGCGATCCGCAACGGGTGTATCTCGCGCTCGTGTACGGGCACCCGGTGTCAGACCGGGGGACGTGGAGCGATCACCTTGTGTGGGATCGCAAGGCGCTGATTCAGAAGCGCACGCATCCGCGTGACCCGCAGGGAGCGGAGGCAGTATGCGACTACCGCGTGGTCGAGACATTCCGCGACACGTCGCTGCTCGAAGTGCGTCTGCAGACCGGTAAGCGGAACCAGATTCGTATCCAGGCGCGGCTGCGCGGCCATACGCTCGTCGGAGAGCGGCGATATGTCTACGGACCCGAGGCGCTGCGGCCGATTGCGTTTCCGCGCCAGGCGCTGCACGCTTATCGTCTGGCGTTCCGGCATCCGGTGGATGGACGCGCGATGCAGTTCGAGGCGCCGCTGCCGGCTGACTTCAGCAAGCTGCTGGCACGTCTTCGCGCGGAACGATGACAGAGGACCACGCCGTCCACATTCGCCGCAGCACCGTCGAGGACTTCGACGGGTTCTACGACTGTTTCGCGGCAATCTGCCGCGAGCGGCAGTATCTGGCGCTCGTCGAGCCGCCGCCCAGGCATGCGGCGCGCGAGTTCATCGAGGACGCCCGGCGGCGCGGAATGGTGCAGTACGTCGCGATCGCCGACGGACGTATCGTCGGCTGGTGCGACATCGTCCCGCACCCGTGGGAAGGCTTCCGTCATTCCGGCCGGCTCGGTATGGGCATCGATCCCGAATTCCGTCGGAAAGGGATTGGACGCCGCCTGATGGACGCCGCGATCGGCGACGCGCGCGCGGATGGGTTGACGCGCATCGAGCTCGAGGTCTTCAGTTCCAACATACACGCGATCAAGCTGTATGAGCGGCGCGGATTCGTGCACGAAGGGTTACATCGCCGCGGGCGCGTCATCGACGGGCGAGTCGAAGACGTACTGATGATGGGCCTGCTGTTCGGTGAGTAGTGTGCATGGCGTTCCGCAAACAGCTCATCGAGCTTCTGTCGACCGAGTTCCGTTCCGCGTCGTCGCTCGCGCGGGAGCTTGGCATGACGCGAGGCGATGTGCAGGACGATCTCCGACACGCATTGCGATCGGCTCGCGCCGCGGGTCACGACATCGAGGTAGTGCCGGCACGGTGCAAGTCGTGCGATTTCGTGTTCAGCGTCGAGAAGCTGCTGAAACCCGGTCGCTGCCCGGCGTGCAAGGGGTCAAGGGTGTTCGAGCCGATGATTCGCATCCGCCGCAGCGAAAATAGTTGACCGGTACGCGGCGAGCACGCATTCTCAATTCAATGTACGAATCGCGCCACGTTCCGTTAGCGACGCGGACGCAATTCATCCGGCGCCTCGCGCGGCACTTCGGTGCCGCGATGCTGCTCATTGGTGGATCGCTGATCGTCGGCGTGCTGGGATACCGCTACATCGAAGGAATGGCCTGGATCGATGCGTATCTGAACGCCGCGATGCTGCTCGGTGGCATGGGTCCGGTTCCTCCGGATCTCCATACGGAAACGGGAAAACTCTTCGCCGGCGCCTACGCGCTGTATTCGGGGATGGTCGTCCTTGCCGCCGCGAGCATTCTCATTGCACCTGTGTTCCATCGCATCATCCATCGCTTTCATCTGCAGGAAGAGGAGAAACGTCGGACGCGATGAACGAGGAATTGTGGAAACAGGTTGACGACTATATCAACGGCGTTGCCATCGGCCATGACCCCGCGCTCGAGGCAGCCGCCGCATCGGCGGTTGCCGCGCAGCTGCCGCCGATCAGCGTCACGCCGGCATACGGGAAGCTGCTGCATCTGCTGGCGCGCATACAGCGTGCCACGCGCATTCTCGAAATCGGCACGCTCGCGGGCTACAGCACCATCTGGCTGGCACGCGCCGTTCCCGAGGGCGGACGCGTCGTCACTATCGAATCGAATCCGAAGCACGCTGACCTTGCGCGCGCGAATATCGAGACCGCGGGTCTTGGCAATCGCGTCGACATTCGTATCGGCAGCGCGCTCGACGTGCTTCCGCATCTCGCCACACAGAAACAGCCGCCGTTCGATTTCACCTTCATCGATGCCGATCGAACTGGACTAGCCGACTATTTTGACTGGGCGGTCCGGCTCTCCCGCTCTGGCAGCGTCATCGTCGTCGACAACGTCGTGCGCAAAGGTGGGGTCATCGATTCCGCGAGTGATAACGTCGACGTCAAAGGGATTCGGCGATTTAACGAGCGGCTGCAGCGCGACGCGCGCGTGGACGCGACGATGATGCAGACGGTAAGCGCGAAGGGCTACGACGGCTTTGCGATGGTTCTCGTGCGCTGATGCCGTTCGCTATCCGCCAGGCGACAGTGAATGACGCGCCCGCGCTCGCTGCCACACTGCTCGAAGCAGCCGACTGGGTGCGGCGGCTGGATGGCACAGTCATGTGGGTCGAAGGAGAGCTCGAGGAGCATCGCGTTCGCGCGGAGGCGGAGGCCGGAATGTTCGTCGTCGCCGAAGCCGAGGGCGAGATCGTCGGCGCGATTCGTTTCCAGCTCGACGATCAGTTGTTCTGGCCTGACATCGACGGCCGCGATTCGGCATTTGTGCATCGCCTCGCCGTGCGCCGTTCGCATGCAGGGCAGGGTGTTTCGAGCGCGCTGCTGCAGTGGTCAGTCGATCGCGCGCGCGAGTTAGGACAACGCTATCTGCGGTTGGACTGCGATGCGGATCGTACCCGCCTACGCGAGCTGTATGAGGGGTTCGGCTTCAAACTCCACAGCTACCGGCAAGTAGGTGCGTACTACGTCGCGCGGTACGAGTTGCAGATTCTGCAACCTTGAGTCGCCGTGTACTCAAGTCAGAGTCGGGTACGACTCGTCACCTTACTCTGACTCGGGTGATGGGGCGTACGCGACTCTGACTGGGCCGCGGGTCAATGCGTCAGCGCGTATAGCACCGCGTTGATGCCGAACGCGTAGCCGCGCGGACCGACGGCAACGAAGTACTCGGGGCTGTCGCCTTCACGCTCCCACGAATCGCCGAAGTCGGTGTTGTGCGTCATCAGCACAATGAGGCGGCCCTTCTTGTCGTTGATGCCCTTCGCCTCGGCTCTCGCGCTATCCGACCCGCGCTCTGATGTCTGCCCGCCGGTCCCCAGATAGAAGCCGATGTTTGGAATCTGGGGAACCGACGTCACCTCAAACTGCGTGCGGAACAGCGGATGGTCCGGCGGCAAATCGAAGATCGGAAATTCATTCGCCGGCAGCGCCTTCCGCAGCTGGCCAACCCAGTGGTCCCAGGCGTAGCTGCCCCAGAAATCATCGACCCAGAGAAAGCCGCCTTTCTCCAAGTACAGTCGCATCGCCTTCGCCTCGTCATCGGCGATGAACGTGCGGCCGACTTCCGTGGCCATCACGAACGGGCAGTCGAAGACTTCAGGATTCGTGAACCGAACAAGCAGATGGTTTGGCTCGCCGCTCGCGTCTTTGCTGACATCCGCTTTCGTCAATTCGGACAAGCGAATCGACAGGTTGATGTCGGCGCGCGGCCAGTCGGCATTCCAGTTGCCGCCGTCGCCATCGAGCGCTGACTGATAGACCCACCGGCAGAAATGGAAGTGGCCGTCGAAGTCCTTCGCGGATGCGAAGCTTGCGCGGAATCCGAAGCGACCGCGGCCGAATTGCGCCGCGGCGATCGCGGCAGTCAGACAGATCGCCGCCATCACAATGATGCCAAGCATGGTCCGCCGCGCGACGAACCCGACCGCAGGCCGTAGTGCCATGGCGATGAAGATATTATTCATCGCATGACGCCCGAATACATCCGCGTCTTGATTGATTACAACTACTGGGCCCGAGACCGCATCCTGGCATCGGCCGACTCGTTGCCAGAGGAGCAGCTCACGCGTCCGCTGGCGAGCTCCTTCGGGTCGGTGCTCGATACGCTGATTCACATGCACTTTGCGGAGTGGATCTGGTATCAGCGGTGGCAGGGAGTATCGCCGACCGCGGGACCCGACAAGACGATGCTGACCAGCGTTGCCGCGCTGCGCGACGCGTGGCGCCCGCTGGAGACGCAGATCCGCGCGTTCGTCGAGTCGCTCGGGCCGGGCGACCTGTCGCGCGTCATCGACTACAAGCTCCTGAGCGGCCAGGCAGCCTCGTCATCGTTCTGGCAGATGATCGTGCACGTCGTGAATCACGGTGGATATCATCGCGGCCAGATCGCCACGATGCTTCGCGTCATCGGTGCGAAGCCGGCGCAGAGCACGGACATGATCGTGTTCTTCCGTGAGAACTCGGTCGGGGCTCAATGATCGATCTCCGCTCGGACACGGTTACTCGCCCAACCGATGGCATGCGCGCGGCGATGGCTGCGGCACCGGTCGGCGACGATCAATTCGGCGAGGACCCCACCATCAACGAGCTGCAATCGCGCGTTGCAGCGCTGCTCGGCAAGGAAGCGGCGCTGTGGCTGCCGTCAGGAACGATGGCCAATCAGGTCGCGTTGCGGGCGTTGACCCGGCCCGGCGACGACGTGATCGTCAGCCGGGAAAGCCATGCGGTCTGGCACGAGACGGGCGGCGGTGGCGCGAACGCGGGCGTGCAGTTCACCGAGATTGGGAGCGGTGGCCGCTTCACCGCGGATGAGTTCATCGCGGCAATCAAGCCGCGCGATCACATGCTGTACCCCCCGACCACGCTCGTGCAGGTCGAGAATACGCACAACCGCGCGGGAGGGGTTGTAATCGATCAAGGCGAGGCGATTCGCATTTGCACCGCGGCGCGCGAGCGGCGGATCACGACGTTTCTCGACGGCGCGCGGTTGTGGAATGCCGCGGTAGCCAGCGGTAAAACGGTCGCGGAGCTTGCCGCCCCGTTCGACGTGGCGTCGGTCGCGTTATCAAAGGGTCTCGGCGCACCGGCTGGAACGATGCTCGCGGGGCCGCGAGATGTGATGCGGAACTGCGTCCGCCATCGACGAATGCTCGGCGGCGCGATGCGGCAGGTCGGCATTCTCGGCGCAGCCGGCCTCTACGCGCTTGACCACCATCTCGATCGGTTGTCCGACGACCACGACAACGCGAAGCTGATTGCGTCGCGTCTGCGCGGCCATCGGCACATCTCGCTCGCTGCGGATCCCGTGGAAACGAACATCGTCATTTTTTCGCTCGATGCGAGTGCGCCTGACGCGGCCGCGGTGATCGCTGCGGCGCGCGCCAAAGGAGTTCTCGTCGTGGCGTTTGGCCCCCGCACGGTCCGTGCAGTCACACATCTGGATGTCACGCGCGAGCAATGCGAGC
>Ga0075425_100006248_pt1 | contig 12469 bp, 15 predicted proteins | sample SoiMethybrSBSTD4_FD_75300 | JGI IMG/M metagenome (GOLD analysis project Ga0075425, IMG submission 75300) | Bulk soil microbial communities from a Populus tree surrounding site in Tennessee, USA - Soil MetaG P. TD hybrid SBSTD4 | ecosystem: Environmental > Terrestrial > Soil > Tree plantation...
GCGTCGTTCGGCGCCCCGGGGATCGTCATCTCGTAGCGACCGACGGCGGCGCACATGTCGGGCGACTCGTGCACGGTGAGCAGGCTGAAGCTGAGCTTGGCCCCGGTCTGCAGGAACTCCTTGGTGAACCCCTCGATCGCCGCCCGTCCTTCCATGGTCGGGGCGTTGGGCGCCATCAGACGGGCATCACTTTCGTAACGAGCCGCCACCCCGGCCGAGTCAGCGCCGTTGAAGGCCTCCAGCCACTTGGCCTCGCCCGCCTGGACATCGCTCTTGCTCATCGTTCCCCCTATGCCGTTGTCTGGACCGCCAAACCGTACGCCTCGATCACGGCGTCTGCTGCAGGTCGGCCGGTCGACACGGCGACGGCACCAGTGGGTCGCAGCGGGACGACACCCCGCACTAGTAGCCGAGCCGGTCGAGAGCCTTGGGGCGACGCTGCCAGTCCTTGTCGACCTTGACGAACAACTCGATATAGGCGCCTTCAGGAAGCTGCTCCCGCACGGCCGTGCCGACCTTCTTCAGCACTTCGCCGCCCTTTCCGATCACGATCCCCTTCTGCGACTCGCGTTCGACCAGGATCTCGCAACGGATCCGCGGCCACTCCCATTCGGTGACAGTGCACGCCAGCGAGTGGGGCAGCTCCTCACGGGCGACCGCCAAAAGCTGCTCCCGCACGAGCTCGGCGACCCAGAACGCCTCGGGCACGTCGGTGACCATGTCGTCGGGGTAGTACAGGGGGCCTTCGGGAAGACGATCGATCACTGCCTCGACCAGCGCATCCACACCCTCGCCGGTGCGCGCCGACACCGGGAAGTACTCGGCGAAGTCGAATTCGGCGGCCCGTTCCAGCTGGGCCAGGACGTCGGCGCGCGACGCGGCGTCCACCTTGTTCACGACGACAAGTGAGTGCTTGGGCAGGCGCGAGGCGATGAAGCGGTCACCGGGGCCGACTGGCCCGGCGGCATCGAGTACGAGGCACACCACGTCGACATCACCCAGCGCCGACGACGCAGTGTCGTTGAGGCGCTCGCCAAGCAATGTGCGGGGCTTGTGTATGCCGGGCGTGTCGACGAACACCACCTGGGCGTCAGGACGAGTGAGCACGCCGCGCACTTGCGTCCTCGTGGTCTGCGGCTTGTCGGAGACGATCGTCACCTTGGTGCCCAGGATGCGGTTGAGCAGCGTGGACTTGCCGACGTTGGGCCGGCCCACGAGCGTTGCGAAGCCCGACCTCAACGCTGTTCGCGCTGCTGTTGCTCGTGCGACGCCAGCCTCGAGATGCGCACGCGGCCGATGCGCCGGCCCTGCACCTTCTCGGCCCGCAGGCGGTGGCCGTTGAAGTCGACCGTCTCGCCTTCGGTGGGCACGTGGCCGAGCAGGTTGAAGAACAGGCCGGCAACCGTGTCCCAGTCACCCTCGGGGAAGTCGGCGTGTGTCAGCTCGTTGACCTCGTCGATCGGCATGCGCCCGTTCACGCGGACGTCGCCGCCGGGCAGAGGCTCGATGTTGGGCTCTTCGACGTCGAACTCGTCGACGATCTCACCGACCAGTTCTTCGATCAGGTCCTCGAGTGTGACGAGTCCGGCCGTGCCGCCGTACTCGTCGACGACGATCGCCATGTGGAACTTCTCGTGCTGCATCTCTCGCATCAGTTCGGACACCCGCTTGGTCTCGGGCGCGAAGTGAGCGGGCCGCACGAACTCGCGCACCGGGCGGTCGGCGGCCTCGTCGCCCGCCCGGAAGAGGTCTTTCACGTACACGATGCCGATGATGTCGTCGATGTTCTGCTCGTAAGCGGGGATGCGGCTGTAGCCGGCGGCCATGGCGATCTCGCGGACATCGCGCACCGGCGTGCTGCCCGCCACGGTGACCATGTCCGGCCTGGGCACCATCACCTCGCGCACCACGGTGTCGCCAAACTCGATGATCGAGTGGATGAGGGCCCGCTCTTCCCGCTCGATGACGTCCTCCTGCTCGGCCACGTCGGCCATGGCCAGCAGCTCCTCCTCGGACACGAACGGCCCTTGCTTCAGGCCCTTGCCGGGGATGATGACGTTGGCCAGTCCGATCAGACCGCGCGAGAGCACCCGCAGCGGCCAGAAGCGCACGAGGGCAGCGACCGGCCTGGCAACCAACAGGGCAGCGCGCTCTGAGTGCTGCACAGCCCACGTCTTGGGCGCGGCCTCGGCGATCACGAAGATCACGCAGACCTCGAAACCGGTGGCGATCACCACGCCCCACGGCCCGAAGCGATCGGCCAGGAAGCCGACCAGGGTGGCGGTCACCAGCTGACAGGTGAGCAGCACGAGGAGCACGGCGTTGAGCCACCGGTCCGGGTGCTCGACGAGGCGGACGAGCGTGGCCGCCCGCCGGTGGCCCTCGTCCTCCAGGGCCATGGCCTTGACCCGGTTCATCCTCGTGAGCGCCGTCTCCGACATGGCCAGGAAGCCCGTGGCCGCGATCAGAACGACGATCGCCGCCACGTAGACCCAGTCGGTCGTGCTCATCGGGCCGCCTGCGGCGGCGCCTCTGAGCGAGGCGCGCTCTGCTTATTGGAGCTGCGCTCCTTCGCTCCGCTCCGGTGCTCGCTCACTGTTTATGAAAGCGACCGAGCAACTCGCGCTCGCGGCGCTGCATGGCCGTGGCCTCGTCGGCCTCGGCGTGGTCCATGCCCAGCAGGTGGAGGATCCCGTGCACGACGAGGAGCGCCATCTCGTCCTCGTAGCTGCGAGACGCCCCCTCCGCGTTTCGGCGGGCGACAGCCGGGCACAGCACCACGTCGCCCAGCATGGTGGGCGCTTCGGTGGTGGGCTCGGGGTTCACGCCTGGCCCCGTGCCGCCCGAGTCGGGCGAGCGGCCGCCCTCGCTGAGGTGCTCGTCCATGGGGAAGGCGAGGACGTCGGTGGGCCCATCCTCGCCGAGGAACCGGTCATTGAGTTCGGCGATGGCGTGCTCGTCGACAAACAGCATCGAGAGCTCGGCGTCTCCCTTCACACCTTCGGCGCCGAGCACGTCCTTGGCCAGGCGCACCCAACGCATGGCGTCGACGGGTTCGTCCTTCTGTTCGTCGGCAGCGAAGACGTCGATGGCCATGTCAGGACTTGTTGCCGGCCTGCTCGTAGGCGTTCACGATGTCCTGCACGATCTTGTGGCGCACGACGTCGCGCGAGTTGAGCTGCACGAAGTCGAGGCCGTCGATGCCGCTGAGCACCTTGTCGAGGCCCACGAGCCCGCTGCGCCCGCCGGGCACGTCGATCTGGGTGACGTCACCGGTGATCACGGCCTTGGACCCGAACCCGATCCGGGTGAGGAACATCTTCATCTGTTCCGGCGTGGTGTTCTGGGCCTCGTCGAGGATGATGAAGCTGTCGTTCAGGGTCCGGCCACGCATATAGGCCAGGGGCGCCACCTCGATCGTGCCGCGCTCGAGGAGGCGCTGGGCCCCTTCGGGCTCGAGCATGTCGTACAGGGCGTCGTAGAGGGGGCGGAGGTACGGGTCGACCTTGGCCATCAGGTCGCCCGGCAGAAAGCCGAGGCGTTCGCCGGCCTCGACAGCAGGGCGGGTGAGGATGATGCGGTTGACCTGCTTGTCCTGGAGGGCCTGCACGCCGAGGGCGACGGCCAAGTAGGACTTGCCGGTGCCCGCCGGGCCGATGACGAACGTGATGACGTTCTTGCTGATGGCGTCGGCGTAGCGCTTCTGGCCGCTGGTCTTGGGCCGGACGGCGCGGCCCCGGGCCGAGCGCAGGACCTCGGCGGTGAGCACCTCTGACGGGCTCTCGTCGGCCTTGACCATGTCAATCGTGCGGCCCACGTTCACGCTGTCGAGCACGTGGCCCTGCTCCAACAGCAGCACCAGCTCGTTGATGAGCGTGCCCACCCGCGCCGCGTCGGGGCCCTCGATGGTGATCTCGTTGCCGCGGACAAACGGCTTGGCGTCGAAGGACGCCTCGATGAGCCGCAGCAGCTCATCGCGCTGCCCGAGAAGGCCCACCATCAAGTGGTTCTCGGGCTGGATCTTGACCTGGGTTTGGGACACGGGGTTCCGCTTCAGCGTACCCGCCGATGGTGCGCCGGCGATTCGTGAATCTTCAGCCCGGAGGCCAACCGAGGCGCTTGCCGCCGAGGACGTGAAGATGCAGGTGAGGGACGGAATTGAGGGCGTCGTCGCCGACGTTCAGCACCAGGCGGTAGCCACTGTCGGCGATGCCCTCCTGGCGTGCCACCTCCTGGGCGGTTGCGATCATCTCGGCCAGCGTGTCTGCGTCCGCGGCGGTGACGGTCGCCGCCGACTCGATGTGGCGCCGGGGCACCACGAGCACGTGCGTGGGGGCGCCGGGGTTGATGTCGCGAAAGGCATAGGTGCCCGCCGAGGACGTGACCTCGGCAGAGGGGATCTCGCCCGCGATGATCTTGCAGAACAGACAGTCGCTATCGGTCTCTGGCATCATCGGGGCCGCCTTCGGCGGCGCCTCTGATGAGGCACGCGCTGCCTATTGGTTCGCTCGCTGCGCTCGCTCACTGCGACGCTACGACCAGTCAGCCGAGGCTGTGCTCGGCCTCCGAGAGCTCGCGGCGAACGTCGGGATACAGGTGCTGCAGCTTGCCGGGCTCGATGCGGGACTGGGCGATGAAGTCGTCGACCTCGCCCTCCTGGAGCCGGATCACCCGCCCGAACTTGTAGGCGGGGAGCTCGCCCTCGTCGATCAGCCGGTACAGGGTGCGCACCGTGACTCCCAGCCTGCGTGCCGCCTCTCCGGTGCTCATCCATTGGATCTCGACGGACATGCTGTGATCATAAGCACGCCCCCTCACAATCAGTGGGATGGCACGAGATGCCGTGAAGTTCCTGCTTCCCGAGTGGCCCGTGGCAGGATGACGGCGTGGCACAACCCCCTCCCATGCAGATCGACACCAGCAAGATCTTCCAGGTGACGATCGAGACTGACCGCGGCCCGATCGTCATGGAGCTCGACCCGGGGCTCGCACCCAACACCGTGAACAACTTCGTGTCCCAGGCGCGCGCAGGCTTCTACGACGGTTTGACGTTCCACCGTGTCGTTCCCGAGTTCGTGATCCAGGGCGGCGACCCCGAGGGCTCGGGCCGCGGTGGCCCGGGGTACCGATTCGCCGACGAACCGGTGAAGGGCGAGTACACGCTCGGGGCTGTGGCGATGGCCAACGCCGGACCCGACACCAACGGCTCGCAGTTCTTCATCTGCATCGACGACTGCCGGTCCAAGCTGCAGAAGCTCTACAACCTGTTCGGTTACGTGATCGACGGCATGGACGTCGCCCAGTCGATCCAGGTCGGCGACAAGATGAAGTCGGTAAGCGTCACCGAGCGCGACGCCGATTGAACTGCTGCGCCGATTGAGGATCGTTTCCCTCCTTCCTTCTGCAACCGAGATCGCGTTCGCGCTCGGTCTCGGCGACGACGTCGAAGGTGTGACCGACGGGTGCGACTACCCGGCGACGGCGGCCGGCAAGCCCGTCGTCTCTCGCAGCAAGTTGGATGTTCCTGAGGGAGCGTCGGCTGCCGACGTGGACGGTGCCGTGCGAGACGCGGTCAAGGACGGCGAGGCGCTGTACGCGCTCGACGCCGAGCTCATCAACCGCATCCAGCCCGACCTGATCCTCACCCAGGACCTCTGCCGGGTGTGCGCCGTACCGACGGGCGAGGTGGAGGAGGCGCTGGACGTGCTCGGCTGCCACGCCGACGTCCTCTCGCTCGACCCTCACACGGTCGACGACGTGCTCGACGACATCGTCCGGGTCGGCGAGCACACAGGCCGAACCGCAGAAGCGGGGCAGCTCGTCGAGGACCTGCGCGGCCGGATCGGCGCCGTCGAGGAGCGGGCGCGAACGCTGGCTCCGGTGCGCACGTTCCCGCTCGAATGGCTGGAGCCGCCGTTCGGCGGGGGGCACTGGGTGCCCGACCTCATCGTGCGCGCCGGCGGCACGCCCGTCCTCTGCGCGAAGGGTGAACACTCGAGGCCGTTGCAGTGGGCCGACGTCGCCGCCGCCGAGCCCGAGGTCGTCGTCTTCATGCCGTGCGGCTACGACCTGGCAGCTGCGACCAAAGAGGCAGAGGGTCTCACGGCCGTGGCCCAGCTTCGGGCAACGCCGGCGTGGCGCGACAGCCGTGTGTGGGTCGTCGACGCCACGTCCTACTTCTCCCGGCCCGGCCCCCGCATCGTCGACGGGCTCGAGCTGCTGGCCTGGATCATCCACCCCGAGTCGTTCCCCAGGCCCCCGGCGGAGCGAGTCACGGCCGTCTCATAGGCGCGCCGGGCGATCTCGTCCCGGTGGCTGAGATCGAAGGCGTCGTAGTGCATCAGCTCGAGCAGGGACGCGTCGGGCTCGAAGACGGCGACGGGGACCCCCGCGTTTCGGAGCGTGCGCAGCTCGCGCCACGTTGTCCAGTGGTTCAGGAATCGACCGGGCAGGTCGGCGCCCAGGCGGCCGGGTGGTGCGCCGATGCCCATCGGTGCCAACACGACGACGGCGTCGAGCTCATCGAGCGCATCGCCGATCACATCGGCGTTGGCAGGTGAGTGCAGGCCGCCGTCGACGAGCCGGTAGCCGTCGACGACGACCGGCTCGAAGAGCGCCGGTGCCGCACTGGACGCCGCGACCGCGGTGCCGACGTCCGTCGGCGGGCTGTCCGGCTGGCCGAGTACGACCCGCTCGCCGCTGTCGAGATCGACGGCGCACACCCAGAGGTTCTTGCCCGGCAAGCCACCGTCGAGCATTCGGTTGATGGCCTCCGCAACCGGCGCAGTCGACACGTGCCCTGAGGGGGTCACGGCGGCGAGCAGCAGCCCGGCGCGCGTGCGCCACGGCCGCCGCGCCAGATGCAGGAACAAACGCGGTGAGGCGGGCAGGCCGACCGGCGTGTGACCCCGCTCCAGGTCACACATCATCGTCGCCCACGTCGCGGCGGCGAGCCTGGCGCGGCTGTCGGTCGAGACCGCCTGGCCCGTGACCCGGGAGTACAGGTCGACCGTAGAGACTCCGGCGCGCAGCAGGGCGCCGGTTACGGCGCCGATCGACGTGCCCACGATGAGGTCTGCCTCCCGGGCGTCCCAGCCGGCGTCGGCGAGCGCCGCAAGCGTGCCGACGTGGAAGGAGTGGCCGACGGGCCCCCCGGCGCCGAGAACAAGCCCGACTCTCCGTGACTCTGGTGTGAGAATCAGCCGACGCTACTGGGCGGCCCTCTCAGGCTCGTAGGTCAGCAACAGCACGCCGGTCGTCGTAGGTGTGCACTCGACCAGCCGGAGCGGTAGCGGCCGGGAGACCTCTCGGAACAACCGCTTGCCAGTGCCGAGCACGAGTGGGTGGACGAACAGCTGGTACTGGTCGACGAGGTCGTGCTCGATCAGCGTCTGGGCCAGAACTCCGCTGCCGAGGACGACGATGGTCCCGTCGCCATCCGCCTTCAGACCGCGCACCGATTCGACGGCGTCGCCAGAGAGCACGTGGGACCCGGCCCAATCGAGTTCGGTGAGCGTGTTCGTGATCACGTACTTCGGCGTCGCGTTCATATCCGCCGCTATCGGGTTGTCGTCCGGCTCGTTGGGCCAGTGCGCGGCCATGTGCTCATAGGTCTTCCGGCCGAAGAGGTACACCTTCGTCCTCGCCATCCCCTCGGCCGCCTTCCTGCCGAGCACCTCGTCGCCATACGGCGCCGACCAGCCGCCGTACTCGAAGTCACCCTCGCGGTCCTCGTCCGGCGAGCCGAGGCTCTGCATGACCCCGTCGAACGTCAGGAACTCAATCAAGGAGAGCGTTCTCACGGTTGACTCCCTTCCGTCAGCGTCGCGCGCCTCCAAACAGGCGGTGGGCGCCGACGACCGTGGCACCCTGCGCCACAGGCTGCTCCTCGCAGCGGGCGGCGATGCCGGCCTGGAACTCACGGAAGGCCGGCACGTCGGCCAACGACACGGAGGCTTCGCCGTCCTCCTCGACGACGACATGGACAAACGACACCCCGTCGTCCAGCCGGAGGCTGGCATAGGCGAACCCGGTGGCATCCATCTCGTTCAGCTCGGCGAACACCTTCTCCACGAGCTGCTGGTTCTCGTCGGCCCGCTCGGGCTTGGTCTTGTAGCGCACGATGACGGTCGGCATGCAGGTCTCCTCTGTCGATTGCCGTTGAGACGAATCGCCCACTCGAAACTCATCGGTGGTCGTAGGGTTCGGGCTAGACACGCGGGTCATGAGCCACCCGCGTGAGGAAATCGAAGAGACGCTTGCCCGTTACGTCGCCGTCCGTGAACAGATCGATGCCGGCAACGGGACATGGACCGACCTCCTGCAGTTCTTCACCGACGACATGGTGTACATCGACCCGGCCTGGGGGCGGATCGAGGGCATCGACGCCGTGCGCACTTTCATGGTCGACTCGATGGCCGGCCTCGACGACTGGACCTTCCCGATCGAGTTCACGGCCATCGAGGGCGACGACGTGATCGTCAAGTGGACCGAGGTGATCCCCAAGCCGGACGGCACAGAGGCGACGCAGTCGGCGTTCTCGCGCTTGATCTACGCCGGGGGCGGCAAGTTCAGCTACGAGGAGGACCTCCTCAACATGGTCCACGTGCTCGACGACATCGCCAACAGCGGCTGGAAGCCCACGGGTCCAATGAACAACCCGCCGAGGCACCCAAACCGCGACGTGTCTATTCCCGACTAGCGGGGCGCCCGGTTGGCGAGGGTCTCGGTCGTCTGCTGACCGTTGTGGGTCGTGACGAGCGGGATGCCCTCGCCGGGGGCCGTCCAGTTGCCGAACTGGAGGGTCAGCGTGTCCCCGCCGTCGAGGGAGACTCCGTCGTGGGCGAACGTTGCGATGCCATCGTTCGTCTCGCGCGTGAGGGAGAGACCGACCTTCGACGGACCGGTCGACCGGGCCCGGTCGAGCGTGAGCGTTCCAGCGTCGGGGGGAAGGGCGAGATCGAACGTGGTGTGATGCGAGTCTGACGTCCCCCGGACGTCGAAGGAGTACTCGGCTACGTCGTCGGACACACCGAGCTCGACTGTCCAGGGCTTCGATCGGGAGGCCGTGTACGCGAGGGCGGACGCGTTCACGTCGACCATCAGCGTGTCCTTCTCGCCCGCGTACATCTTGATGTCCTTGACGGTGACGTCGTAGCTGGGGCCGATGATGCCGACGGTCTCGACGTCTGTGTTCTTGAGGCTCGTGCCGTCGATCGTCAGCGTGTACTTGACGCCGGCGGGAACGAAGAAGTGCGGCTCGACGCTCTCGGCCCAGTCCTGGTTGGCGAACAACTGCTCGACCTGCGCACCGGCAATCTCGTTCACCAGATGTCCGCCGACGAAACCCAGTCGGTGTCCGGCGGCGTCGGTGATGAGCAGGTCGGCGTGATCGGTGTCGCTGCCGTCGAGGTAGATCTCCTCGGTCGCCGCCGGCCCGGCGACAGTCGCTCGCGCCGGCCGACTCTTCGACTGTGAGTTGCTGCGCTTTTCGCAGAACGGGCACGGCTGGGTCCCCAGACCTGGCGACGTCGGAAGAAGGGCGATCGTCTCCGTCTTGGTGTTGCCGGTGTAGATCTCGTTGTGGGCCTTGGGGTTGATCGCCGCGTCGTAGGTCCACGTGTCCGTCTTGGTGTCGAAGCTGATCGCCCGGGGTACCGACGGCCAGTTGTTGTCGTAGATCAGGACGTTGAACTTGCCGCCGCCCTTGTCCTCGACCGCGTACGGGGTGACGGCATGGCCACCGTTCCCATCCGGCTTGAAGATGACCACGGTGTACGTCTCGGAGGGGTTCGGCTTGAGGGCGTCACGGAGGTGGTCGAGGATGTCGGTCGGCGCGCCGACGACAGCGTGAGATCGCACAGAGTCCAGGAGCTGGGTCGCCCACAGGTACGCGATGCGCCGCTGCAGTGCCGGGTTGTCCTCGATCGCGAGCGCGGGCGTGGCCGCGGCGCCGAACTTCGAGGCGTCGAGCTTGTGCTGCCAGAGCAGCTCGGCGGCCACCGAGAACCCGTAGCAGTGGCCGGCTGCCATCTCTCGGTTGGTGTCGTCGAGCCACGCCTGGGCCTCGGGGATGAGGTCGCACTTGCCCGCCTTGGCGTCGGCGCAGACGCCATCGCCGAACATGGTGCGCACGTCGTCGGCCGTCATGTTGATGGGGCCGGACCCGTCCGACAGCACGCGGCCGTAGTTCTCGAACGGCAAGCCGTGGTCCTTGGGCCGGAACGTAGAGTCGGCGACGATTGCCGCGCCGGGCGTGTAGACGGCGGTCGACGGATTCCCGGCCTTCTGCGTTCCGGGATCGACCCGCGGCGGAGACGCGTTCTCCGACGATTGGGCGCACGCGCCGACCAGCAGAAGGGACAGGACGAGCCAGGCGCGAGCGCCTCGACTTGGCATGGACTCACATGCTCTGACGCGTCTGGCCGTGCCGGCATCCCCCTGAGAGGGTGACCGCGGGCGTCAGCGCTGGGGCACGAGGCGCACGGCCACCTCGTTGGCCAGTAGACGACCCTCGGCGGTGAGCCGGACGCGGTCGCCGTGACGCTCGATGAGGTGGTCCAACGCGGGATCCGGTGGCACCGTGTCGACCGGCACACCTTCGCGCGTGCGCAGGGCCAGCTGGAGTCGTTCGAGCTCTCGCGTTTCCCCGTCGAGTTCCTCGGCGGCCGCGACCGGCGAGCGCCCTGCCTCGATGGCCGTGATGTAACGCTCGGGCGTTCGGATGTTCCACCAACGTCGGCCGCGCTCGTGGGAGTGCGCGGCGCAGCCGATGCCGCGGTAGTCGCCTTGCCGCCAGTACAGGAGGTTGTGGCGGCACTCCTTCCCGGGGCGGGCCCAGTTGGAGATCTCGTAGTTGCGCAATCCGGCCTCACCGAGGATGACGTCGGCCAGCGCGTACTTCTCGGCTTGGTCGTCGTCGTCGGGATGGCGGTCGGGATCCGACGCCAGGGGCGTGCCCGCTTCGACGGTCAGCGCATAGGCGCTGACATGCGCGGGCTCGAGAATGAGGACGTCGGCGAGCGTCCGGGCCCAGTCGTCGATCGACTCCCCTGCCGCGCCAAAGATCAGGTCGACGTTGAAATTGGTGAGGCCCGCGGCCCGCGCCATCGCGACAGCCTCTTCCACGTCGCCTTGGCGATGCGAGCGGCCCAGTGCCGCGAGTACGTGCGGAGCCGTCGACTGGACCCCGAACGAGAGGCGCGTGACGCCGGCGTCTCGGTAGGCCGCCAGCGCGTCGACGGAGACGCTGTCGGGGTTGCACTCGACGGTGACCTCGGCATCACCCTGTCGAGGTATGACACCGAGGATGGAGCACAGGAGGCCGGCGGGGAGCAGCGAAGGAGTCCCGCCGCCGAAGAACACGCTCGACGCGGCCGGTAGCGCGGCGTCGGTGATCTCCCGGCGGCACGCCCGGGCGTACGCGTCGAAGAGGTGGTCACGGTCCGTCCACGTGGCGAACGCGCAGTAGTCGCAGCGCCGAGTGCAGAACGGAATGTGGACGTAGACGCCGAAGGGCACCTACACAGCGTCGCGCTTGCGAGCGCGAACGACTTATGCCCTGCGAAGTTGCAGGTCGTCGAGGCGGCGGACGAGCGCGTCGACGTCGATGCCGGCAGCGGCAGCGATCGCCCGTAGGTCGTCACGGCGGATGGTGAGCATCCGGCCGTTGAAGTCCTGGCGCTGGACCTGGATGGTGTTCACGTACCGGTGCAGCACCCGCGCTTCGTCGTCATCGACGCCTTCGAAGCGGGTGAGATCGATGGTGATCTTGTCCGCCCCGTCCCACGACGACCGCTCACTGTCACCGGCGACGGCCGAGTCGGTGAGATCGATCTCGGACGCATCGCGGGGCAGCAATTGATCCACGGGCACGTTGTAGAACCGGGCCAGCCGCTGAAGGCGGGGCACCGAAATGGCCCGCTCGCCACGCTCGTAGGCGCCCAGCACCGACGCCTTGAACTCCTGGGACGACGCGCTCTCCACCTCTTGGAGCGAGAGCCCCTTCTGCTTGCGAATGGCGCGAAGTCGTTCGCCCACACGGCGGGCATACCCGCCAGCCATTCCCTCCTCGATCACGACTCGCCCCCTTTGTCCGTTTCTACTGTAATACCGGCCACGCTCCGTGGCAATCACAGAGCGTGCCCGGGCACGGACTGTCGGTATGTGAAATTGGCGGTCGACCCCGAAAAACCCTCTTTAGGGGGGGCCAACGAGCCCCGCCCGCAGGCCGCAGAGGAGGGCGCCGGCGGCCACGGCGGCCGTCTCGGCCCGCAGCACGGTCGGCCCCAGGCCCACCCTGGGAAGGGCAGCGGCGGCCTCCTCCTCGCTCCACCCGCCCTCGGGACCGACGAGGACGACCGGGCGCTCCAGGGAGGGCGGGGCCCCGTCGGGCTCGGCGAGGGCGGCCCCAGGGGTGGCCGCCACCTCGGCGAAGGACCGCAGGCCGTCGACGGCAGGAAGCCAGGTG
>Ga0075425_100006251_pt1 | contig 12466 bp, 9 predicted proteins | sample SoiMethybrSBSTD4_FD_75300 | JGI IMG/M metagenome (GOLD analysis project Ga0075425, IMG submission 75300) | Bulk soil microbial communities from a Populus tree surrounding site in Tennessee, USA - Soil MetaG P. TD hybrid SBSTD4 | ecosystem: Environmental > Terrestrial > Soil > Tree plantation...
CAGGGCTGGCGGCGCGAGTGCTGCGCTCGCGAATCGAAAAAGAAACCCTGGAAGGCATCAAGGTATATCTCGGCTGGATTCGTGACAGCCTGGCGATGCCAGTTTAGGCCGCGGGCGCCGGACGTCTGGCCGCCTCAGACCGCACGCCATATTGGCGCCCGACCTGCCACGCAATCATGAGCCAGCCGACGACAATGATCGCGTTGACGAGTGCGAACTGCCGCGGGCTAAGCGTCAGCACCGCCGTCCCGACAAACACGAGGACGGCCGACAATACGTCCCCCATTCTGACGAAGAACGAATCGATTGCCTGCTTGGCGCTGAACTTTTCTTCGTAGGTACACGGCAGGAACAGCATGTTCCGGACCGTATTGTTCACTGAATAGTCGGTTGAATTCTCCGCGACCTTTGCCGCCATCACGGCCCTCAGCATCGGATAGAAGACCAGAATGTTGTAGGCAACCAGCGAAATCACCGGCAGGATCAACACCGCCTTTGACACACCGAGATACTTGACGACTCGCGACACGACGAAGAGTTGAAGCAGAAGGCCGAGCGCGTTCACGTAAGTAAAATACGTTGAATAGAAATCACCAATCAGCTGTTCCTCGCTGAGTCCGGCCGCCTTTCCCGATGCAATCGTCTGCGTGACGGTATCTTTGACAATGCTCCCCAGGATGTACTCGCCCGTCGTGTTGACCCAGTTGAGGAGCATCAGCATCAGCCCCATCAACAACAGGTAACGCGTCTGCAGCACGAGCGAGAAGGCATTCGTTCCCGACGTCTTCGGCGGCCCGGAGGCAACCGGCGAGGCGGAAGATTTCGCTTTGCCACCGACCCGACGATTCACGAAGTTGGTGATGATCAACTGCGCGACGAGAATGGCCGCGCCGACGAGCATCATCTGGTACACGCCAATCGCAATGAGTTGGTTCGCCACGCGCGAGCCGGCGACCGCCCCCAGCGACGCACCGAACCCGACGATGGCGAACAACCGTTCGCCTTGATCCTTCGTGTAGATATCGTTCGCGAATGACCAGAACTGCGCCACGATCATCAGGTTGAAGATTCCGATCCAAATGAAAAAGATGATTCCCAGCCGGACGTGAAGCGTCGCAAGCACATAAAAAAGCACCGGACACGCGGCAAAGAACAACGTGACGACGTTGATCAGGCGCATCCGCTGGAATCGGGCGACGAGACGGCCGTAAAGAGGAACGGCGACAGCAAGCACCGCCACCTGGGCTGCTGAGAGATAGGACTTCAGCTCGGGCGACCCCTCGCCGAGCACAAGGGCTTCGCGCACCGTTTTGAGGACGTAGTACGCCATCAGAATCAGGAAGACGTTGAGCGCGAGAAGCACCGCCGTGCCGCCCTCGCCCGCGTGCACATCGGCGAAGACGCCAAGCATGCGGTCCAGCAGTGAGCGCGTTGAAGTTTTGTCCATACCGCCCATACTGTGCCTTCCACCTTAGGTGGAAGTTTTGTCCAGAGTGGTGGCTTCCACCCTTAGGTGGGAGTTTGATCCAGACTCGTGGCTTCCACCTTCAGGTGGAAGTTTTGTCCAGACTGTGGCTTCCACCTTCAGGTGGAAGTTTTGTCCAGACTGTGGCTTCCACCTTTAGGTGGAAGAAAACCGCAATCAAGCAAGATCGTCGCCGCACGGACGGATGAATGTTTGTGCCTGTCTACGTGATCCGCGTCGATTGTCACGGTGGATTGTCAGCAGGCCTCACCGGATATCGTGCGGGGCGGCGGGTGGCTGCGGCCGTTTGAACCACGTGTACTGGGCTCCAATCGCGAACGAGTCGAAATCTGCCCCAAAACGTGTGGACAAGCCGGTGGTGAAGACGGCGCGCATGGCAACCCAACGGGTGATTGGGACCAGCCATGTCGTTCCCAGCCGATCGTTTGTCTGCAGGGAGTTGGTCTCGACTCCGTTGACGCGCGTCCGTCCTCCCGTCGCGCGCCCGTAACTGAGCGCCCCCCAGATACCGCGTCGAAAGGTCATGATCGCATTGCCTTTCACGAAGTACAGCGGTGATTGCTCCTGGATGCGGCCGACATAATTTCCGTTGTGCGTAAAGAGCCAGGCGCCTGCGGCGCCTTCAAGGATGAATCGGCCGTGCCCCCACGAAGCGCCAGTCTCCGGGCGAAAAGACCACCGGTTGGACCCGAGGTTGACGTATCGATCATCGTCGTACTGCCCCAGCGGTGGCATGACCTGGAGGCTGATGCCGAGTATGGCGCGCTGTCTGTACTTGGCGAATTCGGGAATCGTCAGGGCTGGCGAACCGAGGATGTTGACCGAGAGTCGAAATCGAGGATCGGCCAGACCGCGCGGTGACCGGGTGCGCTCCTCGCCGGCGACGATCCCCGAAAAGTTCGCCCATGTCACGGGAATCTGTGCATCGAACTTCGCCGCGCGCCCGAGCACACCGAGCGTGCGCACGTACGCGAGACCCAGGACCTCGACCTCGGCCCGGGCTCCTTCGATCGGCAGCGATGCATCCGTGAGCACGTTGCCCCGCGATATCACGATTGAACCTGCCGCGACGTTCACGCCGGTGGGCGCGTTCTGGTAAGAGCCGGGCTCGAGTTCCTGCGCTGCGCTCCGGTTGTGGGCCACGAGCAGAAGCGGGATTGCCAGAATCGTCCTGAAAACGGCGCGCGGCACGTGCTCGGCAATTCGCAAGAACGACGCCACGAAGGACACGTCGGATCGGAGACGTTGTCGAACGGTTTTCACGCCCTTGGTCGGGCCGCTCCGGGAATTCACGGTTGACGGTGATGGCCTGTCACAACATGCGGTGAATGTCCTGCGAAGATAGAAGAGCCACAGCTGCACCGTCAAGGTAAACACGGTGAAAACACAGTGACTTGCGAGTGGCAGCCGCACGGCCTGACCGTCGGCGCACATCTTGCGCTGGCAGGCAGGTAAAAGGAGTTGAAGAGTGTCCCAGCGCCTCCGCTTGATCTCCGCCATCGTTGCCGTCGGTCTGGTTACGGCCGGCCAGTCAGCATGCGGCCAGTCGACGCCCGAACAGTCGAAGCCAGCCAACGCCACGGCTGCTCCGGCAACACAGGCGCCCGCCTCGTCAAGTCCGGAGAGTGCAGCCACGCCGGCGGCTGCCGCCGATCAACTGCCGTCCGATGGCGCGATCGCGAAAATGCTGGAGCCGTCGAAGGGAGACCTCGACGAGATGATTGAGCGGCGCTACATCCGTATGCTCGTCACGTTCAGCAAGACGAACTACTTCCTCGACGGCCCGGAGCAACATGGCGCGACGCATGACGCCGGCAAACTTTTCGAAGATTTTTTGAACAAGCGTCTCCAGTCGAGGCACATTCGGGTGCAGGTCGCATTCATTCCGGTGAGCCGCGACAAGCTGCTCTCGGCACTGGCCGAAGGACGCGGCGACATTGCCGCCGCAAACCTCACGATTACTCCCGCGCGTCAGAAGCTCGTTGACTTCTCGCTACCCGCGGCCAGCGACGTTCGCGAACTCGTGGTCACCGCGGCGAATGAGCCTGCCGTGAATTCACCTGAAGATCTTTCCGGCCGGAAGGTTCACGTGCGGAAATCGAGCAGCTATTACGAGAGCCTGACGATGCTGAACGCGTCACTCCGTAAGGCAGGGAAGCCGCCGGTCGAGATCGTTCCGGCGAACGAACCGCTCGAAGACGAAGATCTGCTGGAGATGGTCAATGCGGGTCTGATTCCCATCACGATCGTCGATGAACATCTGGCAACGTTCTGGAAACAGATTTTCGACCAAATCAAGGTGACCGACGTTGCGGTTCGCACCGGCGGTGAGATTGCCTGGGCCCTCCGTCGTAACACTCCGAAGCTTGCTGAAGCCGTCAACAGCTTCATCAAGGCGAATCCGAAGGGCTCACTCAGCTACAACATGCTGATGAAAAAGTATTTTCAGAGTACGCAGTGGGTCAAGAATGCGGGAAGCGATTCAGAACGGAAGAAGTTCCAGGACATGGCGACTCTGTTCCGCCGTTATGGCGATCGCTACAACTTCCCCTGGCTGCTGCTCGCAGCGCAGGCGTACCAGGAATCGACGATCGATCAGAACAAGAAGAGTCCGGTCGGGGCGGTTGGGGTCATGCAGATCAAGCCCTCGACTGCGGAAGGCAATCCGATCAACATCAAAGGGGTGGATAAGAGCGCGGACCGAAATGTCGAAGCGGGCGCCAAATATCTGCGCTTCATGATCGATCGCTATTACAAGAACGAGCCGATGGAGCGCATCGACAAAGGGTTGTTTGCCATCGCGTCATACAACGCCGGGCCCGCACGTGTCGCGGGGCTGCGCCGGAAAGCCGCGGCCATGCGGCTCGATCCCAACAAGTGGTTTGGTAATGTCGAAGTGGTGGCCGCCCGTGATATCGGGCGCGAGACGGTTCAATACGTCAGCAACATCTACAAGTACTACGTGAGCTACACGCTCATTGCCAACCAGCGACAGCAGAAGGCGCGCGCGCGCGGAGAGCCCTGAACTTCCGCCTAAAGGCGGAAGCTACAAACTGAGGGCGGAAGCTACAAACTGAGGGCGGAAGCTACAAACTGAGGGCGGAAGCTACGAGAGCGGGTGGCGGTTCATGCCCGGCCGGCTTCGAGTTCGCGCTTGGCGCGAGCGATCAATCGCGCTTGCTCGGGACTCACCGTCGGGCGCTTGAGGCCAAGCTGCTGGATGCTGTGAGTGATGATTCCACCGACCAGCGCCCGCGAGATCCATTTGTGGTCGGCTGGAATCACCCACCACGGCGCCCACGGCGTGCTCGTGTGGCGGAGTACATCGTCAACCGCCTCCTGGTATTGCTGCCAATACCCGCGCTCTTTCAAATCCGCCGGCGAGAACTTCCACTGCTTCATCGGATCGTTCAAACGATCCAGAAATCGCCGCTTCTGTTCTTTCCTGGACACGTTGAGGAAGAACTTCAGAATCACCGTGCCATTGCGGGTCAGGTGTTGTTCGAAGCGGTTGATGTCGTCGTAACGATGTTGCCAGATCTTTTTACCCTTGCTGTCTTTTGGTAGCCGCTGGCTGGAAAGAATTTCCGGGTGGACGCGGACAACCAGCACGTCCTCGTAGTACGAGCGATTGAAAATCCCAATCCGGCCGCGCTCAGGGAGACACCGCATATACCGCCACAGGAAGTTGTGATCCAGCTCTTCGTCGCTGGGTTTCTTGAAGGAGAAGACCTGGCATCCCTGGGGATTCACGCCCGCCATGACGTGTTTGATGATTCCGTCTTTGCCGGCCGCGTCCATGGCTTGCAGGACGACGAGCACCGAATACATGTCTGTCGCCCAGAGCCGATCCTGCGCCTCGGCAAGCGCTGAGCGGTTTTCTTCGAGAAATGTCGTCGCGCGTGCCTTCAGTTCGGACTTGCTCAACTCCTGGAACACGCCCTTCCCAGCCCACGCCGGATCGTGGCGTTTCAATTTCGCCTGACTCGGACGGTTGACCTGAAATCGGGTCTTGAGCGTTTTGAACTTCAGCACCGCGCGCGGCTCCTTTTCGAGTGGGCGCTCGGTTACGCCCTCGATGGACGGGACTTGCGTGAGATCGAATCGAGTCTGAGCTGGATGTAGGTCGGCGCGCCGGTGATCATCGCGCCCTGGTCGCGGATGCGCGAGAGCGCTTCCAGCCCCGCGGTGTCGGTCGACACAAGTTCGGTCAGGTCCAGGCTGATCGGCCCGTCCACGGCGCACACCTGCATCAATTCAGGGACCTGCGCTTCGGCGAACCGTCCCGCGAGCCGGACGACGCGACGATTCCCCTCTTGCCCGACTCCGATCCAGCACTCCACGGTGGCCGTCGAGGTCGCAAGAAAAGCGCCATATGCTTCGCAGCGCGCCTTTTGCCCTTTTTCCTTTTACCCCTTTCCTTTTCCCTTGTCCTTTCTCCCTTTTCCCTTTCCCGAGTGACAGCAGGCTGTCGGTTCGATCACCACCTGTTGGCAATGCTCCACGTTTTCATGAACGTTACGAGCGGCGTCCTCGCCAAGCCACACGTTTCGGCACTGATCGACACGCGTACCGGATCGTGCAATGGGCACGCGCGTTGCCTGACGAGACGGATCGTCGTGCAGCCGGAGGATTGATGAGAGGGGTACCTAAAACGTCCATGCGCCCTGCGTTCACACGAATCAGCGCCGTCGTCGTGTTCGTGTTGTGGACGATATTCGGTGGTTCAGCCGTGGCGCAGACGCCCGTCGACAACCAGCCACAGGCAGCCACGACGCCGGACCTGCGTGTGCGTCGCGACGCGCCAGCGGCGGTGCTGAAATACCACAACCGCCCAATTACCACGTTCCGAGCTACGGTCCTCTCGAGGACCCCTGAGGAACGGGTCGCCTCCATCGTGCGCCGCCTCGATCTGCTGCTCGAGAACGCGGCGGGGGGTATGTCAGTGACGACGCGGACCCTGAGCGGCGCGACCGCGATCGTCATCGACGGCCGTGACGTCTTTGCCATCGTGAGCGAGGATGTCGACACGCTGGCGGGAGAAACGGAAAGTCAGAGGGCCGCCGATGCGGCGCAGCGGCTCCAGCAGGCAATCGAAGAAACAGTCGAAGCGCGAACCCCCGCGCGGATCCTGCGGGGCGTCGAACAGTCGGTCGGCGCCACGCTTCTGTTTTTCGTCCTGATGATGCTCGTGTTTCGCGCCTACAAGATTCTGGCCGTGCGCCTGCCCACCAGGGCAGAACAGCAGGTGCAGAAGATGACCGGGGACACGGCGCAGCTCATAACAGCATCACGCGCCACCGACTTGCTTCGGCACATCATCGCGGTCCTGGCTTTCACCGTGGCCGTGCTGCTGACGTATAACTGGCTCACGTTCGTCTTCCGAAGTTTTCCCTATACCCGTCCATGGGGAGAGTCGCTGCGCTGGTTTCTTACCGGTCGCTTTACCTTGTTCGGCGAAAAAATCGTCGATTCGATCCCGGATCTCTTTACGGCCGGACTCATCCTCCTGATCACCCGGTTCTTCGTCCGAATTTCGAACACTTTCTTTCTCGCGGCAGAACGTGGAACGGTCGACGTTCCTTGGCTCAGTCAGGAAATTGCGCAGCCGACACGGCGGATTGCGGCGACCATGCTCTGGCTCGGCGGGATAGTCGTGGCATATCCGTACTTGCCAGGAAGCGACTCGGAAGCGTTCAAGGGCGCGAGCGTATTCATCGGCCTGGTGATCTCGCTGGGTTCGAGCAGCGTCGTCAATCAGATGATGAGCGGCCTCACGATCACATACTCACGCTCTCTCCGCCGTGGTGATTTTGTCCGCATCGGTGAGACGGAGGGGACGGTTCTGTCGGTCGGTCCGCTTTCGGCCAAGATCAAAACGTCGCGGGGAGAAGAGGTGACAATTCCTAACGCAGTCGTCGTGTCGCATGTCACGACCAACTACTCGCGGTTCGACAAAACTGAAGGCGTTTTCTTCGGAACGGCGATCACGATCGGGTACGACGTTCCGTGGCGGCAAGTGCGGGCTCTCCTGCTTCTCGCGGCGGAACGCACCGAGGGTGTGCGGTCCCAACCGACGCCAAAGGTGCGGCAGGTGGCACTCCATGACTCCTACGTGGAATACCTGCTGCTCGTCGCCCTTGAACAACCGAGCGATCGCATCGTCGTGATGGATCGCTTGCACGCCAGCATCCTTGATGCGTTCAACGAATACGATGTGCAAATCACATCGCCGAACTACGAAGGTGATCCGGAGGCGCCCAAGACCGTGCCCCGATCCCGGTGGTTCGCGGCGCCCGCGGTCGGCGACGTCAAGTCCTCTGACACGGCTGGGATCTCGGGTTGATTCTGAAATTGCTGATTGCTGATTGCTGATTGCTGATTGAAAGAGCCGTCGAACGCGAAACGTTCGGGCAATTCAGTGTTCAGAAATTTCCGCAGGCAGCGGTTTTGAAGCCATCTCTACGAGGTTCCGCTGGATGCGGTGAGAATCCGTGCGAAGGGTTGCGGATCGACGTTCGCACCAGTAAGAACGATGGCGGCGGTCTGCCCTCGAAGCGTTGCCCGCTCTTTGAGCAGCGCGGCCAGCGATGCCGCGCCTGCGCCTTCGACGACGTTGTGCGTGTCACGGAACAATGCGCGCATCGACTCCTCAACCTCATCGTCCGTGACTTCGACGACGTGATCGATGCCCGCACGGATGATCTCGAGGGCGCCAGGATCCGGTGTGCGACACGCCATCCCATCGGCGACGCGCGTGCTGGATTCGTGCGAAACCGGGCGGCCAAGCGCCAGCGATCGCGCGTAAGCCGGTGCAGCGGCGGAGACGACACCGACAATCCGCGTCTGCAGATTCAGTCCATCACGAACAGCAATTGCGCCACAGATGCCCGATCCCAATCCGATCGGAACGTACAACACGTCGATCGGCGCCGCGCGAAGGAGCTCCAGCGAATACGACGCCACTCCCAGTGTGAGAAGGGGATGAAACGACGGCATCGCGTGCCAGCGTCGCTCTTCCGCAATCTCCGTGCTCGCCTCGAGTGCCGCCTGGAAGTCGTGACCCTTCTCGATCAACTCCAGTCCCAGCGCACGCATCGCCGCATTTTTTGTTTCACTGTTTCCGTGTGGCACGACGACCGCCGCAGGGATGCTGAGTCGCGATGCGGCGAAGCCAACTGACTGCCCGTGGTTGCCGCGAGTCGCGGCAACCACGCCCTTGAGAGTCGGCTCCGAGCGCCGGAGGTGATCGAGGTACACGAGGCCGCCGCGGACCTTGAAGGCTCCAACCGGTGTGTGGTTCTCGTGCTTGACCCAGACGTTCGTCCCGCAGCGTGCGTCCAGAAGCGGCCAGCGCTGCTGCTGGGTCGGCGCCATCGCCGCATAGACGACGCGCGCGGCGGCTTCGAGGGCGGCGAGCTGTTGAGCCATTTTTTTGAGTAAATACTCAATGACTCTGTGGAGAAGTGTCCATTGACTCAGTGGTGCGTCAGTGACAGCCCGGCAGGCGAAACGCCCCTATGCGCGTCGAGTACGACGCGGCGTCCTTCTTCAAATAATCGCCGACGTACCAAATCGTGCAGTCGTCGGACGGATCGACCGCGGTCTGCGTGTAGTCCTCCCAGCGCATCGTCGTCGACTGAGATGCTTCTCCCTCGGCGAGGATCGCCTCACGCATCGTGAGTTGACCCGGAGGATCGGCGGCGCGACGGCCGGCGAACCGCTGACCCGCAAAGTTCGACGCACCGCCGAACGAATAGCCGATGCCGATATTGCCGAATCGATCCATCGCAGGACTGGCCATCCATCGATAGAAGCCATCAGGTGCGTACGTGCCCTGCTGATGAAGTTGCAGCGCGCGTTGTCGATCGAGCCTGAACTCGTACCATCGCACGCCTCCGCCACCGGCGGTCGTGTCGATCGAGTGCACGGCCACGACGGATTCCTGCCTTCCAATACGGCGATATACGAGGCGGGGCATGATCTTGTCCCCCTGCGCATCCAGTTTGCGATCCGTCCCAGGTTGCGGGACACAGTTAGTGAGTTGTCCGCCGCAGAGATAGTTGTAGGAAGCGACAGCGATGCGGTGCGGTCCATCGATTCTGGTTTTCGACGGGTTGGTCCAATCGACGTGCAGCGACCAGGCGAACACGGCATCGTCGTCGAGGTCGTTCTTCAGTTGCGTCCCGCCCGCGGCTATGACGATGTTTGGTGCACCCGATGGTGGCGCATCAGGACCGTCGACGTCGGCAGTATTGAGAAAGTTGACGCCGTCGATCACGACGCACTGCTCGGTCGCGGGTAGTCCCTTGAGCATGCGCACGCGATCGACAACGCAGACGTGCTTCTGGATCACGTCATCACCCGTGCTCGTCGCGGTGTAGTAACCGTCTGGCCACACGCCCGGGCGCGGGTAATCGGGAAACAGCGAACGCTCGAAGGCATAGCGGAAGTACGGGCCGAGTGGATCGGACGTGGTGCTGACCGCGTAACAGATCGCATACGTACCCGTAGCTGGTGGCGCGGGTACGGGAGGACCCTGGCCGCGTGGTGCCGCTGGTGGAAGGGGCGGAGTCGGTCCGAACGGCGCCGCATTGCCCGGCTGCGCGGCCTGACCGGGCTGCGCGAGGTCGCCAGGAGCGGCGAGTCGTGGGGCCTGACCCCCGTCTGACCCGGGTTTGACCCCGGTCTGACCCCCGTCTGACCCCGGTCTGACCCCGACTCTCCGAAAAATCGGCATCACGATCAGCCAGCGTCCAGCGAGTTGATCGTAGCGAACGACCGCGTCGCCATTCGGTCTTGCTTCGCACACGCCGCCAAGTCCGGCGAATGCCGTGTTTGTCGCAATCGGCCCGTAGAGCACTTTGCCGGTCGTGTCGAATCGCTTCCCTTTCTTCGTGAACACGACGAGCTGCGAGTTCACGGTCTGAATGATGTGGTCAGGACCAACCGCGAGGCTGTTGTCGGATGGATTACGCGGCGGCGACGCCGCGAACAGCCCCGCTCCGAGACCATCGAACGACTCGATGAGTTCCGCCGGAGGCCTCGTGCCAGGTGTTGTCTGCTCGATCGATCCGTTCTGCCCGTTGACGGTCGGTGGAACGAGCAGCAGCGCGAGCCCGGATATGATGTAAGGTCGGATCCTCACGATGGCAAACATTCTTCAGCAACTCCCCGCCGGCGAGAACGTCGGCATCGCATTCTCCGGCGGCCTCGATACCAGCGCCGCGCTCCATTGGATGCGCGCGAAGGGCGCGATCCCGTACGCCTACACGGCGAACCTCGGTCAACCCGACGAACCGGACTACGAGGAGATCCCACGCCGTGCGCTGCAGTATGGCGCGGAAAAGGCCCGGCTCGTTGACTGCCGGGCGCAACTCGTCGCCGAAGGCCTGGCCGTGCTGCAGTGCGGCGCCTTTCACATCTCCACGGCCGGCGTGCCGTATTTCAATACCACGCCAATCGGCCGCGCCGTCACCGGAACCATGCTGGTCGGCGCGATGAAAGAAGACGACGTCAACATCTGGGGGGACGGCAGCACGTTCAAAGGCAACGACATCGAGCGTTTTTACCGCTACGGTCTTCTCGCCAATCCGAACCTGCGCATCTACAAGCCATGGCTCGATCAAACGTTCATCGACGAGCTCGGGGGCCGCGCCGAAATGTCGGAGTACATGCGGCGCGCGGGGTTCGAGTACAAGATGAGCGCCGAGAAAGCGTACTCGACCGATTCGAACATGCTCGGGGCAACGCACGAGGCGAAAGATCTCGAGCGGCTCGACACGGGAATCAAGATCGTCGAACCCATCATGGGCGTCGCCTTTTGGCGGGATGACGTCGTCGTCAAGCGCGAAGAGGTCACGGTTCAATTCGATGAGGGGCAGCCGGTCGCGCTGAACGGAATCACCTTCAAGGATCCCGTCCAGATGATGCTCGAGGCCAATCGCATCGGCGGCCGCCACGGTCTCGGAATGAGCGATCAAATCGAGAATCGCATCATCGAAGCCAAGAGTCGCGGCATTTACGAGGCACCCGGCATAGCTCTGCTGTTCATCGCGTACGAACGCCTGATCACCGGTATTCATAATGAAGATACGATCGAGCAGTATCGGGACCAGGGACGCCGGTTGGGGCGTCTCTTATATCAGGGCCGGTGGTTCGATCCGCAATCCATGATGCTGCGCGAGACCGCACAGCGTTGGATCGCGCGCGCGATTACCGGCGAGGTCAGGGTGGAGCTGCGACGCGGCAACGACTACTCCATCCTGGATACGACGTCTCCAAACCTGACGTATAAGCCTGAAAGGTTGACGATGGAGAAAGGCGAGTCGATGTTCTCGCCGCAGGATCGCATTGGGCAATTGACAATGAGGAACCTGGACATCGTGGACACACGAGACAAGCTGTTTACATATGTGAAGGCCGGTGTGCTCGCACCATGGTCCGGCACCGCGCTGCCACATCCATCGTCGGAGCCGACGGAAGACTAAGGCGGTTAGCGGTTGGCGGTTGGCGGTTGGCGGTTGGCGCTCAAGCAAAACTATCGTCAGGAACAATGTCGTTCGCATCCTTTCATCCCGCCGTTCGGAAATGGTTCAGCAGTCACATTGGACCGCCGACGGCTGCGCAACTGCGTGGTTGGGAGTCGATTGCTCGTGGCCGTCACACGCTCATCTCCGCGCCGACCGGATCTGGCAAGACGCTGGCGGCCTTCCTCACCGCGATCGATGAATTGATCAGAGAAGGTGCGGATCATCCGCTGCCGGACGAAGTCAGAGTCGTCTATGTTTCGCCCCTGAAAGCACTCAGCACCGACATCCACAAGAATCTCGCCGAACCGCGGCGCGGCATACGTCGGGCAGCAGACGACGCGGGGCTTCCGTCCCCGTCCATCACAGCCGCCGTCCGGACCGGCGATACCAGTCAATCAGAGCGCGCGGCGATGCTGCGAACGCCGCCGCACATCCTGGTCACGACGCC
>Ga0075425_100006252_pt1 | contig 12465 bp, 5 predicted proteins | sample SoiMethybrSBSTD4_FD_75300 | JGI IMG/M metagenome (GOLD analysis project Ga0075425, IMG submission 75300) | Bulk soil microbial communities from a Populus tree surrounding site in Tennessee, USA - Soil MetaG P. TD hybrid SBSTD4 | ecosystem: Environmental > Terrestrial > Soil > Tree plantation...
ATGTCTGTCAGAAGGGATGCCAACTGTCCTTTTGGCGGAAGCTGGACGGATGTACTCGCCTGAAGTCCGCCCGTGAAGTTCAAAAGATCGAGCCGCACTGTGGCAGCGGCCGTTGAATTCGGATTTGCGAGGGCAACGCTTGCGCGCGCAGAACCGAGAACACCGGTTTCGAATCCCGGAAGGTTCTCGGTGTATAGCCGAAGCGCGGTGCCGGGCAGTGCGCCTTCGACGTCGGTCTGCGTTTTCGTTATTCCGAGTTCTTTGTGGCTCAGGATCAGGTGACTCACCGGCGTGTACGTACCTTCAAAGGGAACGATCTGTACCGATCCCGTCCTCGCGTCATCCAGATAGAGACCCGTCCCGTCCTGCGCCACGAAGTGAATCACCCCGGAGAACGCCGGAGCGGGTCCTCTGCCGGCTTCTGACGTCGTATTCCCGACAACAATGAACTGGCTCCGGTACCCATTGCCATCGGCAATGTACGGGAATATCAGGCGAGCGGAAGCAGCCTGCTCATTCAAGGGTCCTGTAACCGCTGTGAGGAAGTCGCCGCGCTCATTATTGATCGCACGGAACGCGACAGCGGTGACGCCCGCAGGCGCGTTCACTGTGACAATTCCCTGGAAGGGTGCTGCGGCGGACGGGAAAAGCGAATTCACAAAAGCGGCGAACTGGCCATTTGCCGGAATCTGGATTGGCGCAGCATCCTGTTGAAGGGTTCCGTCGAGTCTCGATATTCCCAGAGAAACCGTCACCGGAGATGATGAAGGATTGGCGAGCGCAATAGCCGTGTTCGTGCTTCGGCTGGCCTTATTAGCGAAATCTCCGAATGCCTCGGCGTAGAAGCGCAGGCGCGTGGCGGGAAGCTGTCCTTGAACCACGTTCTGCATTACGGTCGCCGGACCGTCTTTCAGACTAAGCGCAGCATACGCGAATGGCGTGAAGTTTCCCTCGACGGGATACGGAACCACCTGTATGGAGCCGGAGCTCATTGAGTCCGACGTTCCCGACGTCGTAAATCGCTGGACGCTCCGAGGCGGAACGTTGTAGGCGAAAATGGACGCCGATCCACCACCACTAAGCCCAATCTCGATCGGTGTGCCGTCGGGATTTCTGAAGCGCACCTCGCCGCTCATGGGATTTTCTGTTGTGTTCACGAGAACAAGTTGTGAACTCCAACCACCGCCATCGGTGAACTGTGGAACCGTTATTCCCTGCGTCGTGACGTTACTCACGTTCGCAACCGGCGTCGGACTGATGATGGAAAGCGTGTTCTCATTCGTGAAAATTCGAAGGGCCGTCGCGAACACGGGAACGCTGGCCGTAAAACTGAGAGTGCCCGTGGCCGTTGGAATCGAAATCGAACCTTCTCCAACGTTGCCGGAGAACTGGCCGCCCGCAGGAACCGTGAGCGAACCAAAGCTCGAGCTGTTGCCCGACTCATCTGTGAAAAAGAAATCGACATTCGCGTTTGCGCTGGAAGGATTCGCGATCGAAAGCTGTGTCTTGATGGTGTTGGTCACTTCAACGAACAGGCGTCCTGTCTGGACCGGAGGCGTGGTCAACAAGCCTGTTGCACTGTGCGTAACGTTGTCCTTGCGATACTCGAGAACCTCCAATCCAGTGACAGGCGCCGAAGACTCGGCCGCAGCAAATCCAGAATTCTGATTGAAGTTGGTCCCGGGAGTTTTCAGCTGTGTTGTTCCCCGGGCGCCAAATGGAAAATCCGCTCTTAGCGAGGTACCGGATGTCGTAATGGTTTGGTACGACCGCGGAGCAATGTCGTACCCAATAACCGAAGCGCCCGTCGACCCGTCATCGATGCCGACTTCGGTCGGAGTGCCCGAAGGATCGAGGAATCGTACCTCTCCGTTCAGTTCGTTTTCCGTGGTATTGACCAACACGACTTCGCTGTTCCATCCCGCGCCATCAACCCATTCGGGTATAACCACGGGCTTGTCATTGACCTGAAGAACGTCCGCAATCGGCGTAGGCGAAATGAGAAACTCCGAGCTCTCGTTTACGAGAGTACGGAAACCACTCACGGCAATCGGCACCGTCGAGTTGAAATTCAGCGTACCGATCGATGGATTGTCGAGCCGCAGCGGATCATCGAGAACAAACCGTGAAAAATGTCCGTGCGCCGCAACTGGAACATCGACGAACTTTGTGGATTCTCCTTGCAGGTTGGTGAAATAAAACTGAACGGTCGCGTCATCGTCGTTCGGGTTCACGATCGAAATTACGGATCGCACCGATGCGGATAGCTCTACGAACATCCGTCCTTGAAGCACAAGCGACGGTGCAAGCAACGCGACTTCTGTTCCGCCCGATCCGATCTTTTTGAAACCCAGAATCGCGAGGCCTGTCAGTGGTGTTGCGTTCGCCGGTTGCGCCGTAGCGTAACCAAAAAGGAGATCGCCGCGGGTACCGGCCGTCTTGAACGAAGCGCCTCCCTGAGAGGCGATCTGGAAAGCTGAGCTCGCGACAACATCCGCGGAATTTATCTTCGCGATGAATGTATCCGTCGTGTCAACACTTGCCGCCTGGAGCGGGTTGACGACCGGAAAATCGCCCGACGACGTGAATCCTGTAATGATCGCGTTCCCTGCCCCATCCAGCGCCATTCCCACGGCGGCATCAACTCCACTGCCGCCTAAAAAAGTCGAAAAGACAACGGTGGAAGCGTCCGGCGTGAACTTTGCAACGAACGCGTCACGATCTCCGCGAAGAGTATCCTGGTAGGAATTGATGACAGGAAAATCGAACGACGTCGTGTATCCGCTGATGTAGATGGCGCCGTCTTTTCCAAGGGCGATACCGGTGCCGCTCTCGGTCCCGCCGCCGCCAAAGAATGTCGAGAAAATCAGAGACGCGCCGTCCGGCGCGAGCTTGCTGATAAAAGCATCAAAAGTTCCATTGTGGGTCGCGTTGTACGCATTCACCGTCGGAAAATCGACCGAACCGGTGTAGCCCGTAATGTACGCGCTTCCGGAATTATCAACGACAACGCGCGTCGCATTATCCGAGACATTGCCGCCGAGGTATGTCGAATAGACCAATCCGTTGCCTGCCGCGTTCAACTTGAATGCAAACGCATCATCTGCGCCGCCGGAGAAGGTGGACTTGATCGGGTTGACGGTCGGGAAGTTTGTGGAAGTCGTAAAGCCAACGACGTATGCGTTACCGCCGGTATCCACGGCAATGGAGTACGCCTGGTCCACACCAACTCCGCCAACGAAAGTGGAGTAAACGAGCGCCCCGGCTGCGTTCAGCTTTGTGACGAAAATGTCGTTCAGACCGCCCGCAAACGTCCGCTGAAATGGATTCAAAACAGGAAAGTTCGTCGATCCCGCTGTCCCGGTCACGTAGACGTTGTTGCCGCTGTCGATTGCAACACCAAAACCACGGTCGTCGCCCGAACCACCGAGATAGGTCGAAAACACAATGGCGCTGCCTGTGCTGTTCAGCTTGAGGACATATGCATCCTGCAACCCGCCGCGGGTTCTTTGAAAACCGTTGACGATCGGGAAATCGGCAGATGTCGTGTAGCCGGTCACATATGCGTTACCACCTGCATCGACGGCAATGCTGTGGCCTTCATCAGTGCCCGAGCCTCCGAAGTACGTCGAATACAAGACGGTTGTGCCCGTGGGATCCAGCTTCATGACGTAGCCATCAATGCCGCCGCCCGGCTTGGATTGAAATCCGTTCAGCGTGAAAAGGTCGGCAGAATTCGTCTGACCCGTGATGTACGCATTGCCTGCAGCATCAACCGCTACCGCATTGCCTTGATCGGCCAGTCCCGTACCACCAAAAAATGTGGAATACACCAGCGTCGGGTCGATGACGAGCGGTCTTGCATGATCATAGTCTCCGACGCGGAATCCGACGTTACGCTCGCCGATAACGACGTAACCTCCATCGACAGCAACACGCTTCCCATCGGTCTCCTGATAGATTGCCGGCTTCGCCTGGTGAATTTCTCCGGCATCCGTTTTCAGCACCAGGTCACCGTTTGGGCTGATTGTCATTCCTTTGATGCCATCGAATCGGAATTGAACGTTGTCCGGCCGCGCACCGGGCGCGATGACCACGTCATATTCGAGCTGCCGTTGATTGCCGTAATAGATGATGTCGATTCCCGGATAGACACCGTTGTATCGAACACGGCCATAGGTGGGCAGATCGGCATGCCACTGATCCGGACCTGGACCTTTCAAATAGTGTGTCTTCCCGGGAAGCGGATCGACGGCTTCGATCGTTGAGGCGGAACTCTGTCCGGCAAGGCTTATCCGAACGGTAGCGGGCGCTCGGTGATTCAGGCGAAGGATCGCCTCGCGATCCATTAAAAAAACGCCGTAACCCGAGCCGCGTGACAGAAATCTCACACGGGAATCGACCTGACCAAGGTTTTTTTCAAAACTAAGTGGGACTTTCCCATAAGGGGCGGGCTCCGCCGCCCAAGCGGTAAATGCATGAAGGAAAAAGGCGAGAACAAACAAATACGAAAACCTAAACCTCATTAATCACCATCCGGCCTCGTTTAGACAGATCGAAACTGGAAATGCTAGCGTTTTCGGCTGGACTCCCGCAATAGGCGCGCCTTGCCGGTGCATTTGTGCTGATGTTCACAAAGGATCAAATCGTAAAACTGCTGCTATTCCCCTCCTCCAGAGGAGGGGTGGACGCGACCTCAAAAAATATCGCCGAAGGCATCCTTAGAACAGGAGCGGACGGGGTGGTCAGAAATGTTTTTGACCACCCCGTCTGCGCTTCCAAGGTTGCTTCGCAGCATTTTCTTGATGCGCAGCCACCCCTCCTCTGGAGGAGGGGAATAGCAGCATCTCCCGCGACTACGTCCCTGCTTCGAGTCTTATTCACTATCACATCATTGCGGCAAGGTGGCTGTGCACCGAACCGCCGAGCAGGCTCAAGTTGTAGCCCCCTTCCAGCAAGGCAACGACTCTTCCCTCCGCATGCTTCTCGGCAATTCGCAGCACTTCCTTGGTCATCTCCGCGAAATCATTGTCCTCCAGCATCAACCCGCCAAGAGGATCGCCTCTCTTCGAATCGAACCCCGCCGAAACAATGACCAGGTCCGGAGGAAACTTCCGTTCGATTTCGGCTAGTGCGTCGGTGAATGCCCGAACGTGATCGCGAGCCGACGTTCCCGCACGCAGAGGAATATTCAACGTGAAACCTTCGCCTTTTCCCCCGCCGCGTTCTCCCGCAGCGCCGGTGCCGGGATACCAGGGATATTGGTGAGTCGAGAAATAGAAAACCGTCGGATCGGTCCAAAAGATGTCCTGCGTACCGTTGCCGTGATGCACGTCCCAATCAATGATCAACACGCGCTCGAGACCGTGTTTTACCTGAGCGTATCGAGCAGCGATTGCGGCATTGTTGAACAAACAGAAACCCATGGCATGCGTAATCGTCGCGTGATGTCCTGGAGGCCGGACGAGCGCAAGCGCTCGATTGCCGTCGGCCTTCATTGCAGCATCGACACCGGCAATCGCGGCGCCTGCGGCGAGTTTGGCTACGTCAAACGAATCGCGGCTGATGTGTGTGTCGGCATCGATAAAATGGGCGCCCTGCTCGCAGAGCTTTCGTATCTCCTGAAACATTTCCGGGCGATGGGCCCGCTCGATGTCTTCTTCCGAAGCGGGCTTCGGAGTCACCGGAACAAGCTTCTTCGAAAGTGTTTCGTCCTGTTTTATGGCGCGCAGGATCGCCTCGAGCCTGAGACTGTTTTCCGGATGCACTCCGGTATCGTGTTTCAGAAACGCCGGATCGTAGATGAGATGGATCGCCATTTATATCCCCTTTACGATGAGGTGAACGGCGGAAGCTTTGAACACCGCAAATACTTCCGCGCCCGCAGCGAGCTGAAGATCCTCGACCGCCTGCCGCGTGACAAGCGCAACGAGCTCAAATCCAACATCAACTATAACTCTCGTCAGCACGCCGACGGGAACAACCGCGAGCACCGTCCCGCGCAGATGGTTTCGCGCGCTGCTCTGCTGCGCACGACCTTTTTCAAGCGTGACGTCCTCGCTGCGAATGCACACGTAAAACTCCATGTTGTCGGTGCCGGGATCCGCCGCTGCCAGTTGTGCGGATCCGACCTCGAGCATGGCAACGCCGCCGGCACGCGTTAACAAACGCGCCGTAGCAACCGTTTCAACGCCGACTGCCGCGGCGACCTCGCGATGTTGCGGCCTCGTAAAAACTTCCTGCGGTGGCCCGGTCTGGAGAATTCTGCCGCCCGCCATAACGATCATCCAGTCGCCCAGAGTGAGCGCATCGACCCAGTCATGGGTCACGACGATGGCGGGAATTCGCAGGGATCGCAAGAGTTGCGCGAGCTCAGATCGGACATGGTCTCGCGTCGCCGCATCGAGCGCAGACAACGGCTCGTCCAGCAGCAAAAGCTCCGGCTCGCGCGCGAGAACGCGCGCCAGCGCGACGCGCTGTTGCTGGCCGCCGGAAAGTTCACGAGGATTGCGGTCGAGGACGTCGCTGACCTTCAGCATGGCGGCCACTCGGTCGACAATTTCCATACGGCCGCGCGTGCCGTAAGCGATGTTCTCGCGCACGCGCAGATGCGGGAAGAGAGCGTAGTCCTGGAAGAGAAAACCGACCGGACGGCGTTGTGGCGGAAGGTTGGTCCAATCGCGTTCTTTGAAAACAATTTTCCCGGCAGTTGGTTTTTCCAGACCGGAAATGCATCGCAGGATGGTTGTCTTGCCTGAACCCGACGGTCCAAACAGAATCGTGATCGCAGCATTGTCGGGAACACGAAGATCTGCCTGGACGCCGACGCCACCCTGAAATTTTTTTTCAATGTCGGCGGTCAGCAGCAAAGAACCATACCTTTCGGTTGAGGCCGTAGACGGTGCAGAGGATCACGAACGACAGGGCCAGAAGCACGGCGGATGTCACGGCCGCGGAAGAATAGTTCAGCCCCTGCACCTGGTCGTAGATATCGATGGATAACGTTCGCGTCACACCTGGAATGTTGCCGCCTACCATCAGGACGACACCGAATTCGCCGAGAGTGTGCGCGAAGCTCAGAATCAAGCCGGTCATGACTCCGGCCCAGGATTGCGGCACGATGACGCGAAAGAATGTTCCTGAATTCGAGACGCCCAGCATCCATGAGGCTTCGATCAGCTTCCGATCAACGGATCCAAATGCGGCGGCGATGGGCTGCACCGCAAACGGAAGACTGTACAGAACCGAAGCGATGACGAGTCCTTCAAAGGTGAAAGGAAGACCATGGCCGGCGATGGATTCATACCAACGTCCTACCGGACTCTGTGGTCCGAGTGCAATCAGAACGTAGAAGCCCAATACCGTGGGTGGCAATACGAGCGGCAGCGCGACGACCGCCTCGACAAAAAACTTCCAGCGCCATTTAGAAAATGCCACCCAGTAGCTCAGTGGCAGGCCGATCAACATCAAGATGAGTGATGTTGAGGAAGCTAATTTGAGGGATGTAAAAAATGCTTGCCAGTTCATATCAAAAAAAACGCCGACACCTCAGGGCGGTCGCAGGACAACAACGCGGGCTATAGAGGGCGTGTTGCCCAAAGGATGAAATCGTAAAACTGCTACTAGTCCCCTCCTCATAGGGGAGGGGACTAGCAGCAGTTTTACGATTTCATCCTTTGGGCAACATTCCCTTTAGCGCGCGTTTTTGCCGAACGACCTAGTTGAATCCATATTTCTTAAACGTCTGTTTACTCTCAGGCCGCTTCAGCCAATCCAGAAACTGTCTTGCCGCCGGCCCGCCACGTTTCAATAGAGCCGCTCCCTGCTCCAACCTTGGGTATGTGTCCTCCGGAATAACCCAGTATCGTCCTGCCTTCCGCATCGGTTCCGACAACACCAGCGACAGTGCGATCACTCCAATGTCAGCCGCGGCGGATTGAACGAACTGCGCGGCTTGCGAAATATTCTCTCCAAGAACAATCTTGTTCTTCACCTGATCATAGACGTTCGCGTGTTGCATGGCCGCAACGGCCGCGCGCCCGTAAGGCGCATGCTCCGGATTGGCGATCGCGACCTTCCGGACAGAACGATCTGCGAGGGCCAGCATACCCAGTTTGTCCAGGTTCAATGGAGATCTCGCCGGGACCCACAACGCGATTCGGCCGATGCCATACACGAATGTCGAACCCGCCACAGCATGCCCGCTCTTTTCAAGTTCTCGCGGATAGTTCAGGTCGGCCGAAAGAAAAACGTCGAACGGCGCGCCATTCTGAATCTGTGCAAAGAAATTTCCTGACGAGCCCAGCGAAAGCACCACCTTATTGCCGGTACTGCGTTCGAAATCCTGGATGATCTCTTTGAGAGCGAAATTCAAATCGGAAGCAGCCGCTAGGTGAACGTCCTCTGCCCGCGCCGAGACGGCAACGAGAAGCATGAGGACGGTCAGGAGTTTCTTCATAAGAGTCCGAAGAACACCCAACAGACCAGGGCGCCGACGACGCTCATGGAGAGTCCCCAGATCATCAGCTTATTGAAAAGCGCCTTACGGTTTTCCGACGCGGCTGCGTTTGCAATGCACAAAGCACCCAGCGTCGAGAGCGGCGACACATCGACCAGATGCGCGCCGACGTTCACCGAAGAAGCGATCGCAATGGCGTTACCGCCGCCGATTTTTTGAATTAGACCTGGAATGGTCGGAAGAAAAGCGGGCAGAACAACTCCCGATGAGCTGCTGTAAACCGAAATCAGGCCCGTGACGAAGCCCATGACACCGGTGACGGAGGTCTGCGTGGAAAACCGCGCCAGGATTGTCGTGAAAAGGTCCATTCCACCTTTTTTCTCGAGGATCGAAATGAGCACCGTCACGCCGCACACCATGATGATGACGCTCCACGGAATTGCTCGGATCGCAGTTTCCTCATTCGACGCACGGCACAACGTCAGAAATGACGCCGCGATGATGGCGCCCATGCCGATGTCGATGCCAAAGAAGCTAACAGAGATGAGCAACAACGAAATCACGACGAGCGTGAGTCTCTGATTCCAGGTGAATGCGCCTTCATGCGCGAGCAGCGCTTCATCTCTCAGCACACTCTTCCGTGTGGCGGTACGCGAAAAAAGTTTGTAGCCGCCGAGCAGGAAGTAACCCGTGAGTCCAACGAAGCCTTCGGCGATGAAGTTGTTGAAGAATGTCGGCCATTCCTGGCCGGTAATGTTGATGCGCGCAAGCAGACCATTCGCGATCACACCCGTCGGCGCGAAGGGAGAAAGCGCTCCGGAATTTGCGCCGCAACACACGCACACCGTCATCAGAAAGGCGCTGATTCCCATGTTCCCTGCGACGGCCATGGCGACCGGCGCCAGAAGCGCTGTCGTCGCGATGTTCCCTGCTCCGATCGTCGCCAGGCCCGCAGCGAGAAAGAAGAACATAACGGGAATCATGCCGACGTTCCCGCGAGCCAGCTTGATGCTACGCCGCGCAAGCTTATCGAGCGTGCCGTTCACGCTGGCCAGGCTGAAGAGGAGCGTCACGCCGACGAGAATGAGAAACAGGTTTGTGGGAAAACCGGCCGCTACATCGGCTACCTTCATCCCGCCGAAGAAGACTCCAATGATAAAAGCGAAGGCGATGCCCAGCACTCCGACATTGATTTCGGAAACACAGCTGACGATGATCGCCACCGCAAATGCGACGACGGAAAGTACGGATAATGACATGGTGCGGCGATTCTATCAGAACAGGGGGAATTGAGGGACGCACCTGGAACTATTCCAGGGTGCGTCCCTCAAGCTACTAAAACACGTACTTGAGAGCGAATTGCAGGATGCGGGGATCGAGAGAGTTACGGATCTGGCCAAAGGTGTTGCTGTTGAGAGCCGTAGCGTTGCCCGTTCCGACGCCGCCACCGACTGACGGCGTTCCAGCAAGACCGGACGGTGCGCACCCCGAAGCTCCTTGTGGGCAACCCGGCCGGAAACTATTCGTCAAATTGAAAGCTTCCGCCCGAACTTCAATCCTGTGCATCTCCCGGAAGGCGAATGACCTCGATAACGAAATGTCAAATGACCACGTCCCAGGACCAACGAGGCTGTTCCAACCGACGTTGCCATAAGTACCCAATGTGGGAGCAACGAACGCAGCCGGATTCACCCACTGCGTGAGCGGCCCGCCGGACTTATCCTTGTACGGATCCGCCAGGACCTGATTGGCGCGCTGGAGAACGGTGCCCGTGAGCGCCTGGTCTGTGCCGCTCACAACAGTGATGGGAGCCCCGGTCGAGTATCGGTAAATTCCGCCCAACGTCCAATTCGATGCGATCATGTTCACCGTCTTGTTCCCAAACTTCGGAGTCAAGGCAACAGCGGTGGCATTGAAAATCTGCCGTCGGTCCGACAGACAATTGCCGTTGTCGAAGTTGCGGTCGCCGGGTTTGCTGTAGGTTTCGTTGGCCGGCGGCCCGTTCTGGTTGATATCGACGTAATTACCCTGGCAGTGAGACCAGGTGTAATTACCCGTGATCGAAATACCCCGACCAACGCGGCGCTGGAGAGACAGGAGCATGCCGTTGTATTTCTGGACGCCTCCGTCATCGAACTCCGCCAGGTATCCGATCTTGTCGCCATCACGCGGCCGTTCGAGACTCAAAATGCGGCGAGCATCGGTGTTGGTTGTCGCTGAACAGGTGGCGTAGCTGAAACCGTCAAGCGTGCATGGACCGAAACCGAGAAATACCGCAGGATTGATCGGGTACTGACCCCAGACATGGAGCGTCCGAGTTCCGATATAAGTTCCCGAAACCAGCCAGTCCGTTCCAATTTGCTGTTGCAAGCTGAGATTCCAGGAATAGACGTTAAGCGTCTTCATGTTGTCCTTCTGGGTCAGGAACAGACCGCGTGGGACAAACGGCGCATTCTTGTCGACGAAATATGGGAATGGACTTCCTCCTGGATAACCGCCCCAGGGAGCATCTAACCCACCGGACGGCGAAGTAACGGTCGTTCTGCCGCCCCACGGATTGGAGCCGGACGTGTCTTCACGCCAGATCCCCGTCATGAAAACGTAGCCGTACGTGTACGAAGCTCGGACCGACGTGCGGCCATTACCCTCCACGTCCCAGGCAAATCCGACGCGCGGAGTGAAATGCCACCACTGGTTACGGATTCCCGATCTGCCGACAAAACCAGGATCACCTGGGAAATAGAAACCGGCTGGAGCGTTCTTGAAGACGGTGCTGTAGATCCCGTTGATGAATCGGGTGTGATCGAAGTTATATACCGCGCCCGGCGTTCCCGTAACGATGTCGGGAATTCTCTGCGGAAGGTACGGATCCCACCGGACACCGAGGTTCAGGGTCAAGCGTGGCTTGATCTTCCACGTATCGGTCGCATAGGCGTTGACGTTTATTTGATTTGCCTGATGCTTATTCGGTTGACCCTGGAAAAGCGTCGATAATCTTCCGGTCAGAAAATCGCCCAGTCCCAGACCGGTGGCCGAGCCATTGAATGTCAATTGGCCGCCATCCGCAAAACGAGCCTGCTCAATCATGCGTCCATACAGTGCGCCGCCGCCGAACGACAGCTGATGCAGGCCACGGACGACACTGACGTCGTCATTAAGCTGCGCGGAAAATGGATTCCAATATGGCCAGTGCGGTTTGTCGGCACCGCCGAAGGAACTGCCGAAGCCGAATCCGCCGGTGATCGTACTTCCCGAAATCCATGTTGGAGTATTGCCGCAATAGAATGAAGTTGCGCCTGCATCGCAGAGTGAAAAGAAACTGTTTCCGATTTGCCAATTGCGTATCCGGTTAACGGACAAACGAAACGCCTGAACCGTGTTGGCGCCGATGAGGTACGTGTCGCCAATCGTGTAGGACTGCGAAAGCGCGTCGGTACCGATCGCCCCCGACCTCAGGAGGTTCTTCGTCAGAGAGAGACCATTGGGGAAGTACTGCGATGTGAGAAGCGAGCGACCGAAGATGGCGTGCTTGTCGCTCTTTTGAAAATCGACTTTACTGACAAATTGCCAGTTGTCCTGTTTGGAAATCGCGCCACCGTAGGTCACCAGACCGCAGCGGTCGGGCTGCTCGGGCATACTCGCAAGAACCTTGTCGGTGATGTAGAGCGCTACCTTGCTGTACAGCGCCGGATTGATGGTGTAGTTCACGCCACCGGGTGTGGCCGCGCCCTGAACGAACGGCGCTCGCAGGGGACGTTGTACTCCCGCATTGCATGAAGGCGATGCGAAAGCCGTCCAGTCGCCGGCCAACATCGCCGCAGTTGGAACGAACGATTGCGTGTTCGCCGGGTCCGATCGAAGTTTTGTTCCCTGGTAGCCCGCAAAGAAGAACAGCTTGTTCTTCACGACCGGGCCGCCGATGGTGCCACCGTACTGGTTGCGTTTGAGAGTGCTCTTTGTCGTCGAAAAATACTGGCGGGCATTGAAGAGGTCATTGCGGAGAAACT
>Ga0075425_100006253_pt1 | contig 12464 bp, 11 predicted proteins | sample SoiMethybrSBSTD4_FD_75300 | JGI IMG/M metagenome (GOLD analysis project Ga0075425, IMG submission 75300) | Bulk soil microbial communities from a Populus tree surrounding site in Tennessee, USA - Soil MetaG P. TD hybrid SBSTD4 | ecosystem: Environmental > Terrestrial > Soil > Tree plantation...
CCCAATGCCCTCCTGACGACCGTGGTGATCTTCGATTCGGTGGGCTCTTTCCAATCGGCTTCGGGCACCAGATGACCGACCAGCTGCTTGACCGAGACCTTTCCGTAGGCCACCGCGGCGTAGTAGTCGTCCAAACTCGGAAACCCGAGATCGCTCAGCGCCTCCGTGAGCTTCCCGTCGCCATGAAGTATCTTCGCGGAGATGTGGAAGCGCTTCAATTCCCTCTCCACCAGGGATTTCCCGAGCTGGATGCTGCTGCTCCTGCGATCGGTGTTCAGCCACTGGCGGATCTTGCTCCGGGCCCGGGAAGTGACCACGAAGCTCAGCCAGTCCTGGCTGGGACGGTGGGAAGGGTTCGTGAGAATCTCGACGATGTCGCCGTTGTTCAGCTGGGTCTTCAGAGGCACCAGCTTGCCGTTCACCCGGGCGCCCAGGCAATGGTGCCCAACCTCGGAGTGGATGGAATAGGCGAAGTCCACCGGCGTCGCCCCGCGCGGAAAGCTCTTGACCTGACCTTGTGGCGTGAAGGCGTAGACCTCCTCGGGGTAGAGCTCCACCTTCACCATTTTCAGGAATTCACGGGGATCCCTGAGCTCCTGCTGCCACTCCATGATCTGCCTGAGCCATTGGATGTTCGGGTCCTCCCCGGCCTTGACCTTCTTCCCCTCCTTGTACTTCCAGTGGGCCGCGATCCCCTCTTCCGCGATCCCGTGCATTTCAGGTGTGCGGATCTGCACCTCGAAAGGCTGCCCTTTTTCGCTCATCACGGAGGTGTGGAGCGACTGGTACATGTTCGGCTTGGGCATGGCGATGAAGTCTTTGATGCGGCCCGGCACCGGCCTCCAGATGGAGTGAATCGTCCCCAGGGCGGCGTAGCAATCTTTCACCGTGGGGGTGAGAATGCGAAAGGCCAGGTAGTCATAGACCTGTCCCACGTCGATCCCCTGCACTCTCAGTTTCTTGTAGATGCTGTAGAGATGCTTGACGCGGCCGGTGATTTCGCAGCGAATCCCCTGCTCCTGCAGTTTGGTCTCAAGGGTGGTGCGGATCTCGATGATGAACTCGTCGCTGATCTTGCGCCGCTCTTCCAGCGCCGATACCAGCGACTCGTACCCCTCCGGATCCAGGTACCTCAAGGAGATGTCTTCCAGCTCGCTCTTGATTTTTCCCATTCCCAGGCGGTTGGCGATCGGCGCGTAGATTTCCATCGTTTCCCGGGAGATGCGCTGCTGCTGGCGAGGTGAAAGGTGCTCCAGCGTGCGCATGTTGTGCAGCCGGTCAGCCAGCTTCACCAGGATGACCCGGATGTCGTCCACCATGGCCAGCATCATCTTGCGGAAGTTCTCGGCCTGGGCTTCCTCGCGTGAGGTGAAGGCGATGCGGCTGATCTTGCTGAGCCCCTCCACGAGGTGCGCGATGTCCTTGCCGAAGTATTCCTCCAGGACCTCGCGCGTCGTCAGGGTGTCTTCGATGACGTCGTGCAGCAGCCCCGCGATGACGCAGGTGAGGTCCAGGCGCAGCTCGGCCAGGATTTGGGCCACTTCCAGGGGGTGTGTGAGATAGGGCTCCCCGGAAGAGCGGACCTGTCCGCGATGCTCCATGGCGGAGAACACGTAGGCCCGCCGCAGGAGCTCCATGTCCGCGTCCGGCATGTACGAAAGAACCTGTTCCTGGATATCTTCGAAGCGGATCAAACCGGCCGATCCCGTTCAGGAAGGAACGACCTCGCGGGCGCGCGCCTTCCAAGACTGAGCGCTGTCTGGAGCAAGGATAGCTCAGGGAGGGTCCCGCTGCAACGGGAAGCAGTCAGGCCTTGCGCCGGCGCCTCTCGTTCCACCACCGCTGGTGCAGCACCAGAATGGGACTGGCGACGAACACGGAGGAATAAGCCCCGGCGGCGAATCCGACCAGAAGGGTGAACGACAAGGCGTCCATGCGGTCCCCGCCGTACAAGAACAAGGCCGTGGTGCAGAGCATCACCGTGAACTGTGTGAGGATAGTCCGGCTGAAAGTCTGATTGATCGAGGCGTTCACGACCCGCTCGAAGTCCTGGTTGCGATAAATTCGCAGGTTTTCCCGGATCCGGTCCAAGACCACCACCGTGTCGGCGATCGAGTATCCGACGATGGTGAGTAGAGCCGCCACCACCGGCAGGGTGAATTCCTTCTGGGTCAGGGCGAGAGCGCCCATGGCGACGATGACGTCGTGGAACAGGGCCACGACCCCCGCGATCCCCCAAATGAAGCGGAAGCGGATCCAGATGTAGATGAGGATGCCGATATTGGATCCGATCACGGCCCAGGTTGCCTTGCGGATCAGGTCACGGCCGGCGCTGGGTCCGACATATTCGACGCTGCGGGGGGACGCCTGGCCGACGAACGTGCTCTCCTTCAGGATGGTCTGAATCACCGGAGAAATTGTCGAGATGCGCTGCACGTCCACCAGGGAGCGGAACAGACCCCCGGCGGCATCCCGGGCGGCAATGACGGTTTCGGCGGAAGAGCGCGCCTCGACCGCGGAGCCAGCGGGAAGAGTGCCCGCCTGCTTCGCCGCCTCGATGCGGGTCGCGAGCCATGTCTCCAGTGAGCCGGCGCTCGCCTGGTTCAGGTCGATTTTTCCGGCGGCCGCCAAGCTGCGATCCTCTCCCGAGGCGAGCGCCGCCAGGACCTTCTGTGAGACGTCGCTGGAGCCGATCAGGCCCCCTTCCGATTGCGTCTGCTTGCCCTGCCCGATGCGGATCAGGAGCTCGTGATCCTCGGGCTTGCCGATGCGCTGCAAGTCCACCTCACCGATTCCCAGCGCCTCCAGGTCCTTCCGCACCGTCTCCACCGAGGGGTCGTTCAGGAATCGGACCCGTACCTCGGTACCGCCGCGGAAGTCCACGCCCCAGTTGAGGCCGCGGGTGAACAAGGCGAACAGGCTGGCGGCCACTGCCACTGCCGAGAGGCCGATGAAGAGGAACTTCTTCCCCATTACGTCGAAATTGGTATTGGTCAATAGATGGAATTGCTTCACGCTCGAATCTCCGCTTGGCGCATCAAATGCTCAGGTGGTCCACCCTTCTGGAGCTCAGGAATGTGTCGAACAGGGCGTGGGAGACGAAGATGTTGGTGTACAGGTTCGCAATGATACCGATGCACAGCGTCACCGCGAAGCCCCGGACCGGTCCGGTGCCGTAGCCGAACAGGAACAGCGCCGCGATGAGGGTCGTCACGTGAGAGTCGATGATGGTGCTGAACGCCTTCGAAAAACCGCTGGCCACGGCGGCTTTGACTGTCTTTCCAAGCCGCAGCTCCTCCCGGATTCTCTCGAAAATCAGCACGTTGGCGTCCACCGCCATGCCGATGGTCAGCGCGACTCCGGCGATTCCGGGCAGGGTCATCGTGGCGTGGAAATAACCCATGGCGCCCAGAAGGAGCAGCACGTTCAGCCCCAGGGCAATGATGGCGTTCAGCCCCGACAGCCGGTAATAGACCAGCATGAAGATGACTACCAGGACGGCTCCCATGACCGAGGCGACGATGCCCTGGCGGATGGAGTCGGACCCCAGCGACGGACCGACAGTCCGCTCTTCCAGGAGCTCCATGCCGGCCGGCAGAGCCCCCGAGCGCAGCTTGATGGCCAGGTCTTCTGCCGATTCCACCGTGAAGCTCCCCTCGATCACCCCGGAGTCGCGAATGACGGCATTGATCCTCGGCGCGGAGATGACCTTCTTGTCCAGTAGAATCGCCAGCAGCTGCCCCTCGTTGGCCCGGGTCAGATCCTCGAACCGCTGACCCGCATCGGCCGTGAGTCGAAATTGGACCACCGCATCTCCGAGTCTTCCGACGTCACGCCGGGCGTCTCTCAAATCATTCCCGGTGATCGGCGACGCCTTCTTGCAGGGCCAGTAGAGCAATTCGCCGGCTTGCTGATGCTCCGCAGCATACAGCTCCGTGTCCGCCGGAAGCGCGCCGCCGAACAGGGACTGTAGTTTCTCTCGAGTGGCCGGTGCCTGAGAGCGAAAATCCTCGACCCGCTGGCCGGGCGGAATGCTGACCAGCTTCCATTCGAGGTAAGCGGGAGAGCCAATGAGCTCCTTCACCCGCTCGGTATTCTGGATTCCGGGGAGCTGGACCAGAATGCGCTCGTCCCCGCCCCCCGCGAAACCCACCTGCTGGATCACCGGCTCCGACACGCCGAACTTGTCCACCCGGTTGCGAATGGTCTCCAGGGCCTGCCGGAGGGAAGACTCTCGGATCTCCCGCACCCGCGCAGGTTTCATCTGGAGCTCGAATTCTCCACCCCCTTTTGACGAGATGCTGTAGGCGGAGAATTGCGAGGAGACGAGATCCCGGAAGTCGGAGGCTTTGGCGGAGTCCACGCCGCTTGCCAGGATTTCCCCGACTCCCGCCGATTCCAGCTTCTGGGGAGTCACGCCACGCTTTCCCAGCTCGGATCGAAGCGTCTCCACGTCGAGATCCGTGGAAGCCTTGACCGCATCGTCGGTCTTCACCCGCATGACCAGATGGATGCCTCCCTTCAGGTCCAAGCCGAGTTTGATCTTCTCTTGAAGGGGAAAGCAGAGGTAGGAAGCCAGCAGTGTCACGATGATGATGAGTGCCCAGCGCCATTTCAGCGGCATGCTTTCACTCCCTTTTTCCGACGACGGTCACGATGGCGCTCTTGGAGAAGTCCACCTTCACGTTATCCGCTATCCGGACCTGCACGATATCGTCCTGCATTGCCACTACGGTGCCATGGATGCCGGAGGAGGTGATGACCTTGTCCCCGGACTTGAGCGCGTCCAGCATGGTTTGCATGGCTTTCTGCTTGGCACGGGCCGGACGGATGAGCAGGAAGTAGAAAATCAGGAAAATCAGACCCAGAGGGAGGAACTGCAGCAGCAGATTGGGACTCCCCTGTCCCTGCGGGGGCGGCGTCAGACTCAGGGCCAGGCTTGAACAAATCAACGTCGGGGTCCGCTCACTCTTGAAATTGCGATTCTCAAAACAGAACCGTTCCAATCGGGGACAACCCGACGGGAACGGTCGCCAGTGTTCGCACAGGGCGGATAGGTTGCCCGAAGCAGGGTGAATTGTCAAGGCGCCTCGCACCTGGGGGGAGTGGTTGACCCCGAAGGGCTCCCTGTCCTAGACTCCCGGCGCCTTCCGCCCGTAACCAGTGAATTTCAGCGCACTCCACGGAGTCTCTCCATGCCCGGCCCCGAGCGCCCTTCGACCCCTTCGGGACCCCTTTGGCTGGAGGTCACCGGCTTTCCAGGAAGCGACGGATGGCGTGCCGGATTCACGACGCGGCGGGCCGGAGGGGACCTCGCCGGGGTCCTGCCGATATTGGGATTGCCGGATCTTCCGGTGTTCCGGCTCTCGCAAATCCACGGGGCCCGCGTCGTCACCGTTGGACCCCACGACCAGCATCGTCTTCCCTTTTCTGAGGGAGACGGACTGGCGACCGCTCGCCGGGGTGTGGTTCTGGCCGTGGCGTCCGCCGACTGTGTGCCCATCGCCCTGTTCGATCCAGTCCACCTTGCGGGGGCCATCCTGCACGCCGGTTGGCGAGGGAGCCGATCGGGAATCGCAAGGGCCGGAGTCGAAGCCCTTCAAAGGAGCTTCGGAAGCCGTCCCGAATCCCTCAAGGCCTTGATTGCCCCCGCCATCGGCGCCTGCTGCTACCGCGTCGGAACCGAGGTGCTGAAGGAGTTTCGCTCCGCGGGGCATATTCTGGATGGGTGCTGGCGGGAGGTGGGGGATGGAGGGTTCCTCGACCTCCCGGGGTTGAATCGCCGCGCCCTCATCGAATCCGGCCTGGATCCGGGGCGAATCTACTCCTCGGGACTCTGTACCCACTGCATGCCAGGCCTGTTTCCGTCCTATCGTCGGGACGGGGCCGGCGCCGGAAGGATCCTTACCTTTCTTGCCTCGACCCCCGCGTCTTGACACCCCCGGGTCACGGCTTCTAGCATGCTCAGAGCACTTGCACGCTCAATGGTGGAGAGATGCCTTGGAGACATTCCGAACCGAACGAGAGGATCTGGAGCGTGCCCTCCAGGAGTTTCTGCGCAAGAGTGAGGCGGGAATCCTCCGGGCTGCTCGGGAGACGGCCGCTTCCTTGTCGCGTGGCGGTAAAGTTCTCTTTTTCGGGAACGGCGGCAGTGCGGCGGAGGCTCAGCATCTCTCCGCCGAGCTGGTCAACCGCATGACAGCGGATCGCCCCGCTCTTGCGTCGGTGGCCCTGAGCACCGACACTTCCTCCCTAACCAGCATCGCCAACGATTCCTCCTATGATCAGGTGTTCGCCCGGCAGATTGAAGCGCTGGGAAAAAGCGGCGATGTGGCCGTGGCGCTCTCCACCTCCGGGAATTCCCCCAGCATCGTCCGAGGCCTGGAGGCCGCCCGGCGCGGTGGACTGCTCACAGTGGCCCTCCTGGGGAGAGACGGGGGAACGGCGCGAGCCCTGTCGGAGATCCCGCTTATCGTGGAGTCTCCCGTAACCGCGCGGATTCAGGAGATTCATCTGTTCGCCGGACATCTCTTCTGTGAAGCCGTCGAGCGAATCCTCTTCCCCTCCCTCAGACCAACCACCCCTTGAGAAAGCAAAAAGCCCCGGGAGGATGTCTCCCGGGGCTGCCTTGACGTTCGAAACCTGGCGCTACTGACTGAGCTGCTTGGCCATGGTCCGGATCTCGCCGGCGTCGGGCGCCTTGGGTGCGAGCTCGAGGTACTTATTGAACTGGGCCACGGCCCCTTTGAAATCCCCCTGCTTCACCAGAGCGTAACCCAGCTCCTTGTGGGCCGCGGCATAGCTCGGGTCCAGCTCCACCGCCTTCTGGAAGGCCTTGATAGCCTCATCATTCCGATCATTGTTCTTGGCAATGGCCCCGATGTTGAACCAGGTCACGGCCGCATGGGCGGGATCCGCCTCGGCCAGGGCCTTGTATTGCGCTTGGGCCGCCGCCTGGTTCCCCTGTTTTTCGTAAATCGCGGCGAGGTCCGCGTGCAATTCGGGACGGTTGGGAGCGATCTCCGAGGCCTTCTTGTAGTACTCCAGCGCCTTGTCCAGGTTTCCCTGCTTCTCGTAAATCGCCGCCGCGTTGCTGTAGGCGGCATCCTGATCGGGACTGATCGGAATTTCCGCCTCGAACTCCTTCAGGGCCTCGGCATCCTGTCCCATCTGGGCGTAGGCGACTCCCAGGTAAAAATGCGCCCCCGCCTGGTCCGGCTTGAGCTCCACGGCCTTCTGGAGGGGTGGGATGGCCAGGTCGAATTGTTTGGTGTTGATGTAGGCTTTCCCCAGTGTGAACTGCACCGCGGCATTCCCGGGATTCTGCTCCAGGAACTCCTTCAAGATGGGTACGGCCTGATCGCTCTTCCCCGCCTTGATCAAATCCACCGCTTCGGTCACGGTGTGGCTCGGCGGGGCGGCCGCAGGCGCCGCTTCCGTGGGAGCCGCGGGAGCGGCAGCTCCGCCCGGGACGGCTGCCGCTGCTGCCGGGGCCGCCGCTCCTCCTCCCTGCTTGGCCGCCACGGCCTGGCGCAGGGCGTTGTTGAAATCCGCCTCCTTCACCAGGACGAAGTTCACTTCGTTGATGCCGCTGTCTCCCACCAGAACCGGGTGAATGGCGGGAATTTCTTGTTTGGTGCTCAAGATTTGCTCGTTGGTACCGCGATCATTGCGCTGCGAATCGATGAGCCGCCAGTTGATCTTCAGGACCAGGTATCCGGGCAGCTTGGGGACCACCTTCCACTCCGGCTCGATGCCGATGTCCAGATACGGAAAAGTGTACTTCCCCTTTTTGCTGGTCTTGACGGGTCCAACGCGCTTGCTCTGGATCGTGGCGTTTTCGAACCAGATCTCCACTTTCTCCAGGGGCTCGCCGGAAGCGTCGACCACCAGACCCGTCACTTTGGTGGTGTCGGTGGCGAGGGCCGGATTCTCTGCAGCGAACAGGAGCACCGCCGCCGTGACGACCGAAACAACCGTTCGTAGCAGTACATTCATCCAATTGGCCATGATTCAGACTCCTGCCGGGCAGAAACACTCGCCCGGTTCTCAAGGATTATAGAACATCCCCGTGACGCTTCAATGTCCGTGTCGGGACGGGGGCTGCCGAACGCCTCGCCTGGGATACCCCCTCCCGTGCCCTTCCTGGACTCGCCAGGAAGGCATGGGCCCCGTACAGCACAAGGAAAAGAATTCCAATCGCAAGATGCCCCCATCCCATGATTTGCCTGGGGCCGCGGGAGGTCAACACCTGGAGCCCATAGCCCGTGGCCGCCATCGGCAGGAGAACCCATGCCATGAGAATCCCCGTTCTCCTCCCACGCCTGGATTTTGGGTCCCGGTATTTTCCGACAATATGCTCGCGCGTGATGAGGCCCAGAGCGAAAAGGAGAGCGGGAGCGGCCAGGACATGAGCCGAGAGGAAAAACGGCTGCCAGGGATGGTTCACGACCGCGAACGGGTCGGCGCTCTTCAACAGGTACTTCATCCAGGCATAGGTGAGTCCTGTTCCGCCGGTCAGGAGCACCGTGGATATCAGGAGGATTTTCTCGAGGCGGCTGATCACTTGCTCCCCATCGCCAATCGATGCAGCGCGAGTATCCGCCGGCTGGCCGAGGTGACGGCCTCGGCAGTCAGAGAAGCACCGGAAAGGTTGCGGATTCCGCGCCGAATCGCCAGGTCCGCGCTCAGGCCCTTTCCGGCGAATTGCCCCAGCCAGGCTTCCCTGGGAAAGTAGTCCTCGGGCTCCGAGAAGGAGAGGATTTCCACCCGCCGGATCGTGCCGTCGCCGGATATCAGGACCATGATGGTTTCTGGCAGCGTTCGCACCAGGTGGGTGTCGAAATAGGCATATCCCCGGATTCCAGCCGTGTCGCTCCCGACATAATAGCTGAACACCCTGCCGGCGATTTTGGAGCCGGCTGCATGCTCCACCTCGGATGCCTGGGCCTCGCTCAGGAAAAGTGTTTTTCGCTCCACCTGGATGGGAGGAGGAAAGGCACTCTTCAGCGCCGCCTCCTGGGTCAAATACACCTTTCCCATGCAGACGGAGCCCGCCAGGGCCACCACCAGGGTCGAGGCCAGGGGTCTGCGGGCAACCTCGCTGAGTCTCGCTCGCGCCACTCGCCAATCTCCTGACTCGGAGCTCACCTGTGCGAAAACCGGAATTTCGCAGCCGGGTACGCCCGATGAGCCGGCCGCCTCGCTCTTGGGCGCCGGGCACGAACCACCTTCACGGGCCAACCTCCGCGGGCCTTCGGCGCGCCAATCGACCGATGAGGGCTTCTAGAAAATCCAGCCCAGGCCAAGATGAAACGCATCGACTCCCGTCCCCGCTCCATTGTCGACGTCCTGATAGTCGGCCTTGAAGACTACTTGTGGGATCGGTTTCCAGGTCAGCCCAATCGTCCGGAGGCGTTGCTGGAATACGGGGTTCTCCACGAATCCCGCTGGCACCCCGTCCTGAGTATCCAGGGCCTCGTACCTGACGAAGGGAGCCAGCGACTGGCGCCGCATTTTGCGAAGCGAAAGGATATCCCACTCGGCCTGCAGGTACCATCCTTTCAAATGCTCTCCCACCGATTCGTCGCTGCCCGGAAGGATGGCCAGCGCCTGGTCGATCGCGGCAGTGTCCGCAATGGAGCCGCGGGTCCACAATCCGCGCCCTTCGAAGCCCCGCCACTGGTACTGCGCGTGGACGTCGTAGAGGGTGACCCGGGCATCGGCGGGAATCTGCCCTTGACCGGAATCGCCCGAGAAGGCGGAGACTCCCGCCACCAAACCCTGCACGCCGGTCATGTCCAGCCGGCCGGTCAGCGCGAAATTGTTCGCCAAAGAGTTCGAGCCGTTCTGTCTTCCTTCCCGAATCCCCTCCTCTGCGGAAAAGCCCAAGGCATCCAGCCCTGCCACGACGTAGGCGCGATAGGCGAGCCATTTAGTTTCCCCGAAGACTCCCGCCCCGTTCTCACTCCAGGTGGTGGGGAGAATCGAGGTCTCCACGCGCGGGCGCAGGACGCCGGGGAAAGTGGTCGGCTCATGCTTTTCGTTGAGGATTCCCAGAGGCAAAAGGACCAGGCCGGCCCGGGCGTTGAACCACTTCTTGAACATGAAATCCAGGTAGGCGAATTCCACCGAGACCTCTCCCCTTTCCTCATCGCCCTCTCCGGTGGTGGCATGCTCGAACTCGATTTCGGAATTGAAGAGGATCTTGTCGTTCCATTTGTATCCGAAGTAGAAGACGGCGCGCAGCAGATCCAGCCGATCCGCCTCGTCCGAGGAGGCTCCGGCATCGTCCTTGCCGGCGGAGTCCAGATAGGCCATCTCGCCGTAGCCGCCGAGGGAGACTCCCTCTCGCACTTGATAGACCTTGGAAGCCGCGGGACCCAAGCCATGCACGGAGGGCCCTGCCGAGGGGGCGGCCGCTTCGCCTATCTTCAGCGTCTCGATTTCCCGCGTCAAGGCGTCGATCTGCTTTTCCAGCTCCGCGATCTGGGCGCTCTGGGGTGATTGGGTAGACTTCTGGAGCGCCGCCACTTCGGCCATCAATTCCTGGATCTTCTTCTCGAGGGCCTGCAGTCGCTCGTCCATCTCGGGAGTCGTCGAGCTGGACGTGCTCGGCTCGGGAGAGTTATCCGCTCCGAACGCGACACACTGGGATCCGCAGGCTAAAAGCGCCAGAGCGATGGCGCAAGCACGATTACCGAACTTCGACATGCAGGCTCCTCTGCTGACGGTTTGGAGAGGCTGTGATGAACAGGAAATGCCCGGGAGGGGCGGGGCTCAGGCTCCCGCTCATTCGGGGCAGGTCGGTCGAAGGCCCGACGGGCTCGAGAAAAAGTGCCAGGAGATCGGCACGCCGACGGGCCCAGGTTTCGCCGCGTTGCGGGCCCAGGACGAACAGGGCCTTGGAGAGGGCGTCGGCAGAAGTGGCGTCCAGGGCGAGGGCCGTGGCACTGTAACGTCCCTCCACCGGTCGGCCCGTGGCGGGATTCACGATTTCCCCGGGTCGCTGCGAGTTTCCGCTGGTGGCCAGGGACACATCTTTGAGGATCAGGGGATAGGTAGGCCGCGCTCGGTCGGCGGGATCAGCCGCCGCCACGGTCCACCCCATTTCCCCGGGGGGCGACCCAAGGGCCAGCAGCTGTCCGCCGGCATCGAGGAGGGCGTCGTGAATACCACGTGCGGCAAGAACTCGAGCCGCCGCGTCCAGCGCTATGCCTTTGCCGATTCCACCCATGTCCAGGCCACCGCCTGCAGGCAGGATCACGGTGCGCCTGGCTGCGTCCAGCTTGACCCGGCTCCATCCGACGGCTGAAAGGCCAGCCAGCCGGGACGGAGGTTGCGGCGCAGGATTGGCATTGGCCGGTCCGGTCCGGAACCGCCGCGTGAGTGGCTCTACGGTCGGATCGAAGGTGCCGCCGGTTTCCCGCGCCCATTCCAGTGAGGCAGTCACGGCTGCGAACAGGGTCGGGGACACTTCCGTCGCCCCCTTCCCGGCCCGCGCATTGAGCCGGGAAAGCTCGCTGTCGGCTCGCCAATTGCTGAGCACGTCTTCCAGACGGCCGATCTCATCCAAGCCTTCTTCGAGGACCGCCGCGGTTCTCGAAGGATCTTTCATTTCGGGAGCCTCGATGCGAAAGATGGTTCCCATGAGGTATCGGGCGCGAACCACGGTCGAAGACGGAGGCGCTGCGATCACCCAACCTGGAACGACCGCGGAAAGGAACAGGACGCATCCAGCGTATCGTCCCATTCCAGAGAGTCGAGAGCGGCTAGCCGCGTTCGGCACGCCCCCCCTCCCTGGCGCATCGCACGCATGAGCCGAGAATCTGAATGGAGCGCCGCTGTGCCGCGAACCGCCGCCGCCGGCACACCCGCTCCAGAATCCGCTCCAATGTGCGGCTGCCGAACTCCGTGACCTCCCCGCAGCGCAGGCAGATCAGGTGCTCGTGGTGTCGTCCTCGCAGGCTGCTCTCGTAGAAGGCGTGCTTGTGATCCAGGCTCAGCCGGCGCACCAACCCTCCCGCCAGAAGATGCTCGAGCGTCCGGTAAACGGTGGCCCGCGACACCGCCGCGCCTCGCCTTCTGAATCGATCCGCCAGATCCTCCGCCGAGAAGTGGCGCTCCCCCAGCTCGAAGATCTCCCGGAGAATCGCCCTGCGCCCCGCGGTGCTGCGAAGGTTGCGGCTTTCCAGGAACTGTTCGAAGATGCTCTGCCGACTCATCGCTCCCCCATCCCGCTAATTGAGAATCAATCTCAAAATAGTCTGGTGAGGATAGCCGATGCCGTGCGGGCGCGCAAGCTAAAATTGCGACTCAGTCTCATCTGTGCACGCGGGCCCGAAGGAAGCGCTCCCGCCGCCGTCGCGTTGACGCGCCCGGGTCTGATGAGAGTAGACTGCACTGCATGAACGCGAATCGACCGTCGAAAGGCTCTCCCCCCGCGGACGGGAAGCCGGCCTCCG
>Ga0075425_100006254_pt1 | contig 12463 bp, 7 predicted proteins | sample SoiMethybrSBSTD4_FD_75300 | JGI IMG/M metagenome (GOLD analysis project Ga0075425, IMG submission 75300) | Bulk soil microbial communities from a Populus tree surrounding site in Tennessee, USA - Soil MetaG P. TD hybrid SBSTD4 | ecosystem: Environmental > Terrestrial > Soil > Tree plantation...
TAGGTCCAGTTCGACTTCTCGGTGTCGGTGAAGATGATCCGCGTCTCGGGGAACTTCCGATCGCTGTCGCTCCAGACGTAGAACTCGCGCTCCGGCGAGCCGGCCGGCGCGCGGCGCGCGCGCTGGAACCAGGGATGCTGATCCGACGTGTGGTTGACGACCAGCTCGATCAGGACCTTGATGTGCCGGTTGTGCGCCGCCGCGACGAACGCCTGGAAGTCGTCGAGCGTGCCGTAGCTCGGGTGCACGTTGCGGTAGTCGGCGATGTCGTAGCCGTCGTCTTTGAGCGGCGACGGGAAGAACGGCAGGATCCAGAGGCAGGTGACGCCGAGGTTGTGGAGGTAGTCGAGCTTTTCGGTCAAGCCCGCGAAGTCGCCGATGCCGTCGTTGTTGCTGTCGAAGAACGACTTGACGTGCGCCTGGTAGATGATCGCGTCTTTGTACCAGAGCGGGTCGTCCTCGGCCGCCGACGCGGCCGGCACAACCGCATCGACGGGAACGGTCAGACTCGAGGTTTCGGTAGCCACAAGATGTGTCCTTGCCTGATCTCCGGGTCGAAGCGCACGTAGTTCCACGCGCCGCGCCACTCGTAGTTCACTTCGTCGATCACGTCGCGCACGGTGTAGCTGGCGTCCGACGCCGCGCCAACGCGATCCAGGGGGACCTCGACGTGTCCGTGCTGCATGTGCAGCGGGTCGAGGTTGACGACAACGAGAATGGTGTCGGAGCCGTCGGGCGTGGTCTTGCTGTAGGCGATGATCTCGGGGTTGTCGGTCGCGTGAAAGCGCAGCGACCGATCGCTGTGCAGCGCCGGATGCGCTCGGCGGACCTCGTTGACGCGCCCGATCAATTCCTTCAGGTGTCCCGGCCGATTCCAGTCCCAGTGGCGGAACTGGTATTTCTCCGAGTCGGCGTACTCCTCGGTCCCGGGAACGGCCTGCGCTTCGGCGAGCTCGAAGCCGCTGTAAATGCCGTAGCTCGCGCCGAGCGTGGCCGCGAGCAGCAAGCGGGCGTGAAAGGCCGGCCGGCCGCCGTGCTGCAGGTAGGCGTGCAGGATGTCGGGCGTGTTCGCAAACAGGTTCGGACGCAGGTACTCACGGACCTCGGTGGTGGTGAGCTCAGTGAAGTACTCGGTCAGCTCCGCTTTGGTGTTCCGCCATGTGAAGTAGGTGTACGACTGCGTGAAGCCGGCCTTGGCCAGGTAGCGCATCAGCGCCGGCCGCGTGAACGCTTCCGAGAGAAACAGCACGTCGGGATGCCGCGCGTGCACCCCGTCGATCAGCCATTCCCAGAAGCCGAACGTCTTGGTATGCGGATTGTCGACGCGGAAGATCCTGACGCCGCGTTCGACCCAGAACAGCGTCACGTCTCGCAGCGCCTGCCACAGCGCCGGCCAATCCTCGCATTCGAAATCGAACGGGTAGATGTCCTGGTATTTCTTCGGCGGATTCTCGGCGTACTTGATCGTGCCGTCGGGGCGGTGACGGAACCATTCGGGATGTTCGTGCACCCACGGATGATCGGGAGAACATTGCCAGGCCAGATCGAGCGCGATCTCCAGGTCGTTCCGCTCGGCTTCGCAGCGGAAGGCGTCGAAGTCGTCGAGCGTGCCGAGGCCGGGATCGACGGCGGTGTGGCCCCCGGCCGGCGAGCCGATCGCCCAGGGGCTGCCCGGATCGTCGGCTGCGGCGCGGAGCGCGTTGTTGCGCCCCTTGCGGAAGCTCGTGCCAATTGGATGAATGGGCGGGAGATACAGCACGTCGAAGCCCATGTCGGCGATCCGCGGCAGGTGTGCGGCCGCTTCGCGGAACGTGGCACTGCGCGTCGGATCCGGACCGGCCGAACGCGGGAACATCTCGTACCAGGCACCGAAGCGCGCGCGCACGCGGTCCACCCACACGCGCCGAACCGGCGATTCGGTGGCGCGCGATCGATCGGTGGAGGTCGCCATCGCCGCGGCAAGCTCGTCGCCGAGCGCGGCCGCGACACGATCGGCCTGCGGCGTCGGTTCGGTGAGTGCGTCGGCACGTTCCAACAGCCAGCGCGATTCGCGGCTGGCGGCGCGGTTCGCGGCCTCGCGAATCAGCAGCGCTCCTTCAAGCAGCTCCACCGCCACGTCCTGCCCGGCGCCGGCTTTGAGTTTGATATCGCGCCGCCAGGTGAGAAACCGATCGACCCACGCCACCACCTGGTACTCGTGCCACCCGTTTTCGGTGACGTCGAACGTCGCGGTCCAGCGATCCGTTCCCGGCGCGACGCTCGTCATGGGAGTGTCGCGCCACTGTGCCTGCGTCGCCGTCGCGCTTGAGGCGTCACTCGAGGCTTGAGGCTTGCGGCTCGCGCGGTCCCGCAGGACGGCCGCCACCACATCGTGGCCGTCGGCGAAGATCGTCGCCGTGACATCGACTGTTTCCCCGACGGTGCGCTTGATTGGGAAGCGTCCGCCGTCAATCTCCGGCTCGATGCGCTCGACGATGACGCGGCGGCTGCAGGCTTCAGGAATTGCTGGTTGCTGATTGCTGATTGCTGATTGCGGTGCGACCGGCACCGGCACTTCCTTCGCCATCGGCTAGTTCTCCACGGAAAACGCTTCGACGGCCCGTTCGAGATCCGAGATCCGGCGTCGCTGGCGGAGGGGCGACAGGAACTTGAAGACCGCCACCGAGCGCCCCTGGAGCGCGTAGCGCGCACCAGCCCGGTACATGCGGTCGACGCCATGCGGATCAAAAGTGTCGAAGACGCGCTGCCACTGCTGCGTGCCCTCGAGCGCCGGCAGCGTGAACGGCACTTTGTCGTGATGACCGTTGAGCAGCACCAGCAGCGTATCACCCGTAATCGGTTCACCGCGCTCGTTGACTTCCTCGATGGCGCTGCCCGACAGCATCATGCCGAGTGTACGCGTATATCCGGCATTCCACGCCGTGTCGTCCATCTCGCGGCCGTCGGGGGCGAGCCAGGCGACGTCCTTCACTTCGCCGCCGCGGATGCTGCGGCCCTGGAAATACCGCCGCCGGCGCAGCGCCGGCTGGAGGCGGCGGAAGTGCACCAGCTTGCACACGAAATCGAACAGCGTGTGCGCGTCCGACGTCTGGTTCCAGTCGATCCACGCGATCTCGTTGTCGTGGCAGTAGACGTTGTTGTTGCCGCGCTGCGTGCGCCCGAGCTCGTCGCCGTGACTGATCATCGGCACGCCCTGCGACAGCAGCATCGTCGCCAGCAGGTTGCGCTTCTGGCGCTCGCGCAGCTCGCGAATCTCGGCATCGTCGGTCGGTCCTTCGACGCCGCAGTTCCAGCTCAGATTGTTGTTCTCGCCGTCGCGGTTGTCCTCGCCGTTGGCCTCGTTGTGTTTCTCGTTGTAGCTCACCAGATCGTTCAGCGTGAAGCCGTCGTGCGCGGTCACGAAGTTGATGCTCGCATACGGCTGGCGGCCGCTGTGCGCGTAGAGATCGTTGCTGCCGGCAAGGCGCGTCGCGAGCTCGGAGACGGTGCTGGTGTCGCCGCGCCAGAACTGCCGCACCGAGTCACGATATTTTCCGTTCCACTCGGTCCACAGGACCGGAAAGTTGCCGACCTGGTATCCGCCCTGCCCGAGGTCCCACGGCTCGGCGATCAGCTTCACCTGCGACAGCACCGGGTCCTGGTGAATGATGTCGAAGAACGCACCGAGGCGATCGACGTCGAACAGTTCGCGCGCGAGCGCGCTGGCGAGGTCGAAGCGGAACCCGTCGACGTGCATCTCCTTCACCCAGTAGCGCAGGCTGTCCATGATCAACTGGAGGACCTGCGGGCTCTGCATGTTCAACGTATTGCCGCAGCCGGTGAAGTCCATGTAGTAGCGCGGGTTGTCCGAGACGAGCCGATAGTACGACGCGTTATCGATGGCCTTGAGCGACAAGGTCGGGCCGAGATGGTTGCCCTCGGCGGTGTGGTTGTAGACCACGTCGAGGATCACTTCGAGGCCGGCGGCGTGCAGCGCCCGCACCATCCGCTTGAACTCGCGCACGGCGCCGGCCGGCGTACGCGACGCGGCGAGGCGGCGTTCCGGTGCGAAGTAGCCGAAGCTGTTGTAGCCCCAGTAATTGGTCAGCCCTTTCTCTTCGAGATGTCGATCGCGCGCATGGTGGTGGACCGGCATCAACTCGACGGCCGTGACGCCAAGCTTGCGCAAGTGCTCGAGTGCCGGCTCGGTGGTGAGCGCTTCGTAGGTGCCGCGCAGATGTCCGGGGACCGCCGGGTGGAGCTTCGAGAAGCCGCGGACGTGCATCTCGTAAATCACCGTGTTGTGCCACGGCGTGCGCGGCGGCCGATCGTCGCCCCACGTGAACGCCGGATCGACGACGGCGGCGAGCGGCGCGTAGGCGGCATTGTCGCGGTCGTCGAAGGACGCGTCTTCGTCGGGATGCCCGACGCGGTAGCCGAACATCTCGTCGGCCCACCGAATCGTACGCGCCACCGACTTCGCGTATGGATCCATGACAACCTTGTTCGGGTTGAAACGGTGTCCGGCAGCCGGATCGTACGGTCCGTACACGCGGTAACCGTAGAGTTGGTTGGGACGCGCGTCGGGGAGGAACGCGTGCCACACCATGTCGGTGTGCTCGGGAAGCGGGATGCGGTGGTGTTCTTTCGTCGCGTCAGGGGAGTCGAAGAGGCAGAGCTCCACCCTCGTCGCGTGCTGGGAGAAGAGCGCGAAGTTCACGCCCACGCCGGTCCAGGTTGCACCAAGGGGATACGGGTCGCCGGGCCACACGCGCACGGAGATGGGCGAGGTTCACGTTTTGTGCCACGCGAAGCCTATAATCGCGCGCATGTTGATTCTTCTGGCCTGCGCCCTCGGCCTCGCACTGGAGCAGCAAGCTGCCGCTGGCACCGTGATCACGGCAGATGAAATTGCCTTGACGCTCAAGCAGTCGACGGCCAACAACGTCGTCGATCAGCCGGTGAAAGCGACCGAGGTGCCGGGCGGGCACAAGGCGTCGCTGGCGCTCCTGCGGCGCACGAAGGCGGAGACCTCCGCGCTCATCCACGACCGGGTGACGGAGATTTACCAGATCACCGCCGGATCGGGAACGATTGTCACCGGCGGTTCGTTGGAGAATCCGACGGCGACCGATCTCACGCGCCTGAACGCCGGCCCGAGCCAGACCGGCACGCACAAAGGCGGCGAATCGAAGCACGTTGGTCCGAAGGACGTGATCATCATTCCGGCGGGCATGCCGCATCGCTTCAGCCAGCTGGATGGGTCGGAGATTGTGTATCTGGTCTATCGCTTCGAGCCGAAGTGAATCGGGGTCACTCAGCCTCAAGCCTCAAGCCTCAAGTCGGCTAGCCCCAAGCCCCCAGCCCCGACAGCGACAGCGACAGCGACGCAGCGTCAGTCTGTCGCGTATCGATCGTTGTACCAAGGTTCCGCGGAGTTTGAGTAGCCGCGCACTTCCCAGAAGCCTTTCCGATCCTCCGCGAGGAATTCGATCTTGCGGATCCACTTCGTGCCCTTCCACGCGTAGAGCTTCGGCGTAATCATCCGCACCGGCCCGCCGTGGTCGCGCGGCAGCGGTTTGCCTTCCCACGTGTGGACCAGCAGCACGTCGTCGTCGACAGCGCGATTCAGCGGCAGGTTGGTCGTGTACGGAATGAACGAGCCCGGCATGAAGTCGTAGCCCGTGCACAGCACGAAGTGCGCGTTCTCCCTCGGCACCGCCATCTCGGCAATCGTCGCGAAGCGCACGCCGCGCCAGTGATTGTCGTAGCGGCTCCACGTCGTCACGCAATGAAAGTCGCTGACGTCCTCGGCCTGCGGCAGCGCGAGAAACTCGTCCCACGTCAGGGTGAACGGATGCTCGACCAGCCCACCGACTTCGAGCTTCCATTTGTCGAGCGAAACCTCCGGCTGTTCACCAAGATCGAGCACCGGCCAGTTCTTCACCTCGTGCTGGCCGACGGGAAGCTGCGGCATGCCGTGGCGATTTTCCGGTCCGCTGCCCTGCGGCGGTTGTCCCGTGAACTCGACGTTAACCGCGCGCTTGTCGAGCTGAATCTGGCGCTGAATGTATTTCTGCCGCCGTTCGACGAGATCGTCCTTCGACACGGCGGCTATTTTATCGGACCGCGGCGCAGTCGGGGCTGGGGGCACAGGTCAGCCTCAAGCCCCAAGGCCCAAGCCTCGAGTCAGCTAGCCCCTAGCCGCCAGCCCCGACTCGCACAGCAAGACCCCAGCCCCCAGCCCAACTCGCGCCGCGTGGCACTTCGCTTGCGGCGCAGTTCCGCATGGCTGATGAACAGAGACGCAAAGACGGGCCCCTCGACGGAAGCACCAGCGGCACGATTGGTGGCGGTGGACGCGAGACCGGCGGACCGACGGAGCGTCCGGAGGCCCCGGACATGCCGAGCGTCAACCCGGACGATGCGGCGAGCGGACGGCTGGCGCCGGACGCGATCGACGCCGCTACGCCGGTCGACGATTTGAAGACGCCGCCCGGCGACTCCTCACGACGCTAAGCGGGGCAGCGGCACGGCCGGCACATGGCCGGTGGTCTCGAGGATGTCGGCCGGGAGGAACTCGGGCGACGGCGCCAGCGGCAGTGCGATCCGTCCACGGCGGATCGCCTTGTCGCGGTACATCAGGTGGTCGGCCGCGGCGAGCAGTTGCTCGTAGGTGCGGCCATCTTCCGGGAAGACCGCCGCGCCCGCGCTCGCGCCAAGACGCAGGCGCTTGCCGGCGCGGACCTCGAGCTGAATTTCCGCGACCCGGCTTTGCAGCTCGCGGCGCTTCGCTTCCGCGACTTCGCGCGTGCAGTCGCCGAGGACGACGATGAACTCGTCGCCGGCGTAGCGGACGCAGAGATCGTACGGCCGCAGGGCGCCCTGGAGCGCCGCGGCGACTTCGCGCAGCGCGTGGTCGCCGACGTTGTGGCCGTAGGTGTCGTTGATCGTCTTGAAGCCGTCGACGTCCATCACGACGATCGCCACTTCGCTCTGCAACCGCTCCGCGCGCGCCAGCTCGCGCGACAGGTGGACGAACATCGAGCGGCGATTCGGCAGACCGGTCAGCGGATCGGTGAGCGAATCTTCCTGCGTCTGCTCGAACACAATCGAGTTGTGGATGACGGCGCCAGCCTGTTCGGCGATCCGCTCCAGCAGACGGCGGTGATCTTCGGTGTAGTGGTTCGGCTCGACGTGGTACAGCGACAGGCAGCCGATGAACGTGTCGTTGTACTGCAGCGGACAGACGATCGCCGAGTTCAACGACAGGTCGCCGCCGGCGCCGATCGAGTCGAAGGTCACACGCGGATCGCCGTTGATCAGCGTACGCCGGTTCCGCGCCACCCATCCTGACAGCCCGTGGCCGACCTTCAGGCTGGCGTTGAGCAGCCGCGGCGCGTCGACACCAGCCGCGAAGCGGCACTTGAGCGTGTCGCCGTCGGGGTTGTGCAGGAACAGCGCGCAGCCCGACCACGAGACGATCTTCGAGAGCTTCGACGAGATGAGCGCCATCGTGTCGGAGACGCCGAGGCTGGTGCCCATCGACTGCGCGATCTCGTAGAGCGCGTAGATTTCGCGATGCGCGAGCGCAATGTTCTCGAAGGCGCTGGCGGCGCCGGCCGGCACGAGGCCGACGGCCGTGGATCCGGGAAGCGCCTGCGCGGGCTCGTCGTCGGCTTCCGGCTGCGCGCCGTCGCCGAGCTCGGCGACAAGCGACGGGAGCATGTCGACGAACACCGGCACGAGCTTCGGGTCGAGCGCGCGCCCGGCCTCGTGCTTGAGCAGCCCGATCGCGCTCTCGTTGGACAGCGCCTTGTGATACGGCCGCTCGGTCGTGACCGCGTCGTAGTAGTCGACGATCGTCAGGATGCGCGCGCCGAGCGGAATCTCCCCGCCGGAGAGGCCCTGCGGATAGCCCTTGCCGTCCCACCGTTCGTGGTGGCTGAGAATCAGCGGCGCCACCGGATACGGGAACGGAACGGCGGCGATGATCTCGGCGCCGACCTGCGGGTGAATGCGAATCTTCTGGAACTCTTCCTGGGTGAGCGGGCCCGGTTTCGAGAGGATGTGTTCCGGAACCGCGAGCTTGCCGATGTCGTGGAGCAGCGCCGCGGTTTTCACACCCTGGATTTCCGCCTCCGACAACCCGGCCGCTTTCGCCAGGCCCGCCGCGTAGACCTGCACGCGGCGGATGTGCATCTGCGTCGTCTGATCCTTCGCGTCGATGGCGCGCGCCAGCGCCTCGATGGTCGCGAGGTGAAGATCAGAAGTCTGCTGCACGTGCCGCTGTTCGTCCTCGATCCGCCCCATGTACACCTTGTAGGTGCGGTAGGTGAGATACAGCGGCGCGAAAGTCAGCGGTGCGACCCAGTAGCCGGCGTGGGAGAGAAACAATGCGGCGAGCGCGGCGCTGCCGGCGCCGACGAAGTAGCTGGGCGCGCTCCACAGGAAGTTGCTGTTCCACGTCGCCAGGATTTTGGAGCGCGTCGAGAGCGCGATCGCCGTTGCGATGAGCCCGGTGTTCAGCAGGAAGTAGACAGTCGCCGCACCGACCAGCGGCCGCGCGAGGATCGCGAGCGGCATCACCGCTCCCGTGCCGCCGCCGAGCAGCGAAAACGCGAGCCCGGTTCCCTGCACGGTGATCACCAGCGACGCCACGCTGAAGAGCGTCCGGTGCAGCGGGTTGCGATCCTTGCTGTTGAAATGGCACTGGCTGAAGGCGCTGCCCGCGGCGACGAGCATCGTCTCGTGCGGCCCGAGCAGCAGCAGCGAGGCGAAATCCACCGCGTAGGAGACCGACATCGTCGAACCGCTGGTCGTCAACGGCAGATACACCTTGAGCGCCGCCGACATCGACGAGAGCAGCAGCAGCGCGACGAACAGCAGCGGCTGCGCGAACTTCGCCTCCGGCAGGCAGACCAGCAACAACGTCAGGCCGGTCGCGATGACCGCACCGACGTACATGCGAGCGGGACGTGGGAGTTCGCTCATCAGTGGACCCGCGGCGCGGTGGACACCCAGTGATCGCCCCAGTCTTCCTTGAGCACCGACCACAACACCTGATCGAAGTACTCGCCGTGACGCCGCAGCGACCGACGCAGGATCCCTTCCTGCACGGCGCCGAGCTTGCGCAGCGCGCCGTTGGCGCGCCCGTTCTGCAACAGCACGCGCGCTTCGAGGCGATGCGTGCCGATCGCGCCGAACGTGAACGAGCCCACCAGCCGCGCCGCGTCGAGGAACACGCCGGTGCCGCGCGACGCTGGCGCGATAGTGCATTCCCATTCGGCGGCTTCGAACCCCGGATCGAGCTGGCGCACCTGCACGAGACCGACGAGCGCTCGCGTCGACGTCAAGGTGATCGTGTAGGTGAACGCGTGACCGGCGGCGCGGTCGCGCAGCGCCCGGTCGATCAGTTCTTGGACGGCGACGTCCGACACCGGACCATCATTCCCAAAGCGGGTCGCGTCACCGACCGATAGCACGTCGACGAGCGCCGCGAGATCCTGCGCCGCAATTTCGCGCAGGGTCACCGAGCGGCCGGTCAGCGTCGGCAACTCGGAGCGCCACGTCGACGTCAGGATGTTCGAATCCGCAGCCATGGTTGTTTTGAGCCGGACGGCGACACAGCTCCCCGTCGTGCGACGATTTGCAACTCGGACGCCAACGGATGACATAGCCGTAAGTTATTGTATCAATGCGTGTTATACCTAACGGTAGAGATTGACTGTGTAGCGCCTCTGTTCGTTCATATGACATTAGCGTCAATTGGCGACCATCATCGCACGACGTTAGGCCTTTGATTTCCGCGAGTTGCAGGAGGCGTGTGTCGTTTCAACGCACCTTGTCCCGAAGTGGATCACGAGATCGGCCGTCCCGCTCGTCGAAGGCGCGGCGATCCGTGCAGCCGCAGCCCCCCTTGGCGCAACCGCCGACTGCCGTCGCCCATCATCGGCGCCGGATGTCCGCGCGACCGCGTCATCGAACGGCACCGTTTCCGAGCCGCAAGCACGACCTCGTGATCGCGATCGTGTTGACGGCGATTCGCGACCGCGACGCCGTGACGCGGATCACCGGCGGACTCGGAGTCGGGCACGGTGTTCGTGCTCACGCTGCATCGGCACGTGAGCGGCCATCGCGCGCCGATGCCGCGCGATTCCGCCGCCAGGCGACGCGGCCGGTGACCAACGCAGCGTCAACCCTCGAGTCACGTCGCCCATCTAACCGCGCGTGTGGCACGACGCGCGCTATGCACTCCGCCTTCTGGTTCGTGCGCCTGGGTTCACGAGCGTCGCGGTCTTGACGCTGGCCCTCGGGATTGGCGCAAACGCCGCGATCTTTTCTGTGGTGCGCAGTGTGCTCTTCGCACCGCTGCCGTTCGCTGATCCGGATCGGCTGGTCGCGCTGTGGCACGGCTATCCGCCGACGCTGCCGCGCGCGGCGGTGTCGGTGCCGGGCTACGACGATTTGCGCGGCGCCACCGATCTGTTCGACGGCGTCCTGGCGTTCCGCTCCGGGAATCAAAACCTGACCGGCCGCGGCGAACCCGAGCGGCTGCTCGTCGTGCGCGCGACCGCCACGTTTCAGCCGGTGCTCGGACTGACCATCGCTCGCGGCCGCTGGTTCGCCGCCGAGGAAGACGTTCCCGACGACAGCTCGGTCGCCGTGCTGAGTGACGGATTCTGGCGTCGACGGTTCGGTGGCGATCCCGCCGTCATCGGCACGACCATTTACCTCAACGATCGCCCGCACGCGGTGATCGGCATCACCGCCGCGGCGGCGACGTTCCCGCGCGACACCGACGTTTGGGTGCCGATCGCATTCACGACGGAGCAGCGGGGACCAGAAGGCCGCGGCAGCGAATTCCTCGACGTGATCGCGCGACTGCGGCCCGGGCTGACGCTGGCGCAGGCGCGCGCCGGCCTCGCGTCGCTGGCGCGACAGCTGAAAACCGACTACTACGCCGACGCGCCGCGCTGGACCCTCGACATGCGGCCGCTGCCGGACGATCTCGTCCGCGACACGCGGCCCATCGTCGTCACGATCTTTGCGGCCGTCGGTCTCGTGCTGCTGATCGCGTGCGCAAATGTCGCGAACCTGCTGCTGGCGCGCGCCGGGCATCGCCGCCGCGAACTGGCCGTCCGCGCGGCGCTTGGCGCGCCGCCGCAGCGGCTGCGGCGTCAACTGCTGGTGGAAACCCTGGTGCTGGGTGCGCTCGGCGGCACCGCCGGGCTCGCCGTCGCGTTTGGCGCGGTGCCGATCGTCGCGCGCGCGACCGCCGTGAGTTTTCCCAATATCGACTCGCCACGGATCGACGTCGTCGTTCTCGCGTTCGCGTGTGTTGCCGCGCTTGCCAGCAGCGCGCTCTTTGGCGCGGTGCCGGCGTGGCAGCTGGCACGCACCGATTTGCGCACGGCGCTGGGCGCCGAATCACGCGGCGGGACCGGTCGGCGCGTCGGCCATCTAATCGTCGCCGCCGAAATGGCGCTCGCGTTCGCCGTCCTCGTCGGCGCAGGGCTGCTGGTTCGCAGTTTCGCGCGGGTGATCGACGTCAGTCCCGGCTTCGACGCGGATCGCCGGGTGACAATCCGAGTGTCGCTGCCGCTCGCGCGCTACCGCGACGCGCCGCAGCGGGCGGCTTTCTATACCGAGCTGTTCGATCGTTTCGCCGCGCTGCCGCACGTCCTCGCCGTGGGCGCGGTGTCGGAACTGCCGCTCGGCGGCGCGAACAACATGGGGACCTTCGACATCGCGTCGCGGCCAACCGTGCGGGGCGGCGATCAGCCGCACGCCGACTGGCGTTCCGCATCGCCGCGCTATTTCACGGCGATGAACATCCGGCTCGTCGCCGGCCGCCTCTTCGACGACCGCGACGGCGCCGGCGCGGCGCGCGTCGCGCTCGTCGACGAGCGGGCGTCCTCGAAGTATTGGCCCGGGCGCAGCCCGATCGGCGACCGCGTGAATTTTGATGACGGTGCGATCAAGACGTGGCGCGTCATCGTCGGCGTCGTCGGCACTGTGCATCACGACGGGCTCGACGTTGAGCCGCGGGGAACGTTGTACGTGCCGCTCGCGCAGCGGCCGACTGCCTCCGCGTTCGCCGTCGTCCACTCCGACGGCGATGCGCTTGGACTGCTGCCGCCGATCCGCGCCGCCGTCGCGGCGATCGATCCGGCGCTGCCGATCTACGACGTGCGACCGCTCGACGACCGGCTCGCCGCGTCGCTCGGCCGCCGGCGCGCGGCGACGTGGCTCATCGGCGTGTTTGCCGCGCTCGCGCTGGTCCTGGTGCTGGTCGGTGTCTACGGCGTGATGTCGTACGACGTCAGCCAGCGCGCAAGGGAGATCGGTATCCGGCTCGCGCTCGGCGCGGACCGTTGGTCCGTGATGCGGATGGTGGTCGGCGGGGGACTGCGGATCGCGTCAGCCGGGATTGCCGCAGGCGCCATCCTCGCGCTCGCGGCGGCGCGCCTGATCGCCGGAT
>Ga0075425_100006255_pt1 | contig 12463 bp, 10 predicted proteins | sample SoiMethybrSBSTD4_FD_75300 | JGI IMG/M metagenome (GOLD analysis project Ga0075425, IMG submission 75300) | Bulk soil microbial communities from a Populus tree surrounding site in Tennessee, USA - Soil MetaG P. TD hybrid SBSTD4 | ecosystem: Environmental > Terrestrial > Soil > Tree plantation...
CGGCGCCGGAGAGCAGCTGGTCGTTAGCGTCAATGGTGAACGATTGGCGGGGACCGTCGAGGGTTCCTTTCGCCTGGTCCACGTTGGCGGCGGCAAGGGCCGTGCGCACGTCCTCAAGGCTTAGGCCGTAAGAGGCCAACGCCGTTGGATTCGCGCGAATTCTTACTGCCGGCTTTTGTCCCCCGCTGATTGACACCAGGCCGACGCCAGTGACCTGAGAAATTTTCTGTGCTAGCGCGCTGTCGGCAAGGTCTTGGACTTTCGGCAGAGCCAACGTATCCGAGCTGAGAGCGAGCGTAAGAATCGGGGCGTCCGCGGGGTTTACTTTGCTGTACACAGGCGGATTCGGCAGATCGGTGGGAAGATAAGTTCCCGCAGAGTTGATCGCTGCCTGTACCTGCTGTTCTGCGACATCGATGTTCTGATCGAGATTGAATTGCAGCGTGATGATGGAGCTGCCAAGCGAACTGCTCGAGGTCATCTGGCTCAGGCCCGGGACTTGGCCGAACTGGCGTTCCAAAGGCGCTGTCACCGAGGAGCCCATCACGGTCGGATCGGCACCGGGATAGAACGTCATGACCTGAATGGTTGGGTAATCAACTTCTGGAAGGGCCGACACCGGCAGCTGCAGATAGGCCACGATGCCCACGAGCAGCACGCCGACCATGAGCAACGACGTGGCGACCGGACGCAGAATAAAGAGGCGCGACGGGTTCATCGCGACGAAGTCCCGGGCTTGGGATTGTCGGATGAAGAAGGTCTACCGGCGCGGTTGCCCCTGGTCCGGTCACCGCGTGCAGGATTCGGGTTCTGCAAGACTGGCGCGGGCGCGCTCGGACTGCCCTGCGACTGTGCTGGAGTTTGCTGGTGCGGTTCGACGTGGCTATTATTTTGGAGCTTGTCCTGGCCGTCGGTCACGATCATGTCGTTCGGCGCGATGCCGCTGGCAATCTCTGCAAGATTTCCTTCGGTGGTCGCAATTGTGACCGGACGTACCTCAACTGTTTTATCCGGTTTGACGGCAAACACGTAATCTCCCTGCGGCCCGCGTTGCAATGCTGCGGTTGGAATCACTGTCGCGTTCTTTCTCGTTTCCAGAAGAAGGTGAACATTTACGAACTGGTTCGGCCACAGTTCGTTGTTGCGGTTATCGAAGATGGCCTTGAGTTTTCCTGTGCCGGTGGTTGGATCGATTTGATTATCAATTGTGAGAAGCTTGCCAGTCGTGAGTTTTGTCTGATCATCGCGGCTATAGGCATCTGCTTCGAGGGTGTTCTTCCGCATGCGTTGCGCGACCGTCTGTAGCTGATCCTCCGGAAGTGTGAACAACACAGTTATCGGTTGCAGCTGGGTTATGACAATCATGGGATTTGCATCGGAGGCATGCACCATATTGCCGGGATCAACCTGCCGCAGGCCGATTCGCCCGCTTTCGGGCGCCGTGATGTGGCAATAACTGAGATTCAGCTTGGCGTTGTCCACCAACGCCTGGTCGTTGCGGGCTGTGCCCTCGAGTTGGTTCACAGTCGCTTTTTGTGTGTCGACCTGTTGTTGCGACATCGCGCCTGATTGTTCGAGCAGACTCTTATAGCGCTCGTAGTTGAGTTGGGCATCTTTCAGTGAAGCCTGGTCACGGAACAGTTGTGCCTGCGCCTGATCAAGCTGGACCTGATACGGCCTGGGATCGATCACCGCCAGCAGATCGCCTTTGCGCACGAACTCGCCCTCGCGGAACTTGACATCAACAAGCTGACCATCAATGCGGCTCTTGACGTTGACCGTGTAAAAGGCCAGCACCGAACCCAGACCGTTCAGGTAAATAGGCAGGTCTTCCTGTTGCGCCAATGCGACGGTGACCGGTACGGTTTGGGGTACGTTGGCACGTGCGGTTGAAGGGGTACGACTCGACTGGCTGCACGAGGTGGCAAAGATGGCGAAAAGCAGAATAGGAATGAACACGGCGAGTACCTTGCAGCTGCGATTCATCCGCTGACCTCGGGTAACGGTTTTTGAAGGTGTCAACATCTTAAACAAAAGCCAACCGCCGCAGAAATTACCAGACGCCTTTTGGATGATTAGTAAAGTTGATTCAGATCAAGCATTTACAAATATTTACTTGACCGTCTTGGGCAACCATTCATGGGTTAAGGCAGTGGCGCGAAGGCCCGCCACTCTCGTATATTGGCCGGTCGCGTTCCAATCCATAAATGCCTGCCAACCCCGATATTGTCATTCGCGAGATTACCTCAATTTCTGAACTCGAGGCCGTATTGCGATTAGAGAAGGAGGTTTGGGGATTTGAGGATGCGGACGTTACACCGCTCACATTGGCCGTAGCGATGAAGGCCGCGGGCAGTATTTGGCTGGGTGCCTTCAGTAAGGATGCCCTGCTGGGTTTCGCGTTTGCATTTCCCAGCCTGGAGCACGGAAAAATCGGCTTTCATTCCCACACACTTGCAGTGCGAAATTTCTTTGAAGGTCGCGCACTCGGATACCAGCTGAAACTGGCGCAACGTGAGCGAGTGCTGGCACGCGGAGTCAGCGAGATTACCTGGACGTTTGATCCGCTGCGCAGCCGCAACGCGCATCTGAACTTTGCCAAGCTGGGTGTCATCTCGAATAGCTATCGTCCGGATTTTTACGGCGCCCAGACCTCGAGTGCGCTGCACACAAATGGCACAGATCGGCTTTGGGTCACTTGGCGACTGGCTGATCCACGAGTTGAAGAGCGGGTGAAGGGAAGAAGTAATCGCACCGAAGTTTTGGACGCTCTGGCGCACATTGAGCCTCTGGTGCGCTTTAACGGAAACGGTGAGCCGAAGGAATCCGATTTGGGGCAGGCCCTCTCGCGACGACGAGTTGCGATCGAGATTCCTGGGGACATTGCATCAATTGAGAGCATAGATCGCGAACTGGCACGCCAGTGGAGAATGGGGACCCGGAGAGCCTTCACGGAGGCAGTCAAGGCAGGCTTTGCTGTCACGGAATTCTGCCGTTCGATCCGGGGCCAGCAAGGACCTGGAGCGTATTTGCTGGAGAAATTGGAGTAGCTTTCGATCGAGGGAAGTCAGAAGTAAAAAGTCAGAATGCAGAAGTAATGCGGGGTGCGGTCTGACTTCTCACTTCTGAATTCTGAATTAGGGCGGTTTTCTGTTTGGGCCATCCCATAGTTCTTTACGACGGCGTCTGCGGACTCTGCAATCGGCTGGTTCGGTTTATTCTCAAGCGTGATCGACGAGATCGTTTTCGTTTTGCGGCACTGCAGAGTGAGTTCGCGCGCGCGATTCTCGAACGGCACGGATTTAATCCAGATGCGCTGGACACGTTTCATATTGTTTTCGACTACGGTGAACCGGCGGAACGAGTGTTTGCGCGCGATGATGGCGTGGCTGCGGTGCTGGATGGTCTGGGAGGCGCGTGGGCGTGTTGGGCAAAACTGTTTCGACTATTTCCCCGCCGCTTCCGTAAGTGGCAATACGACCTGATCGCGGGAAACAGGTATTGGTTGTTCGGGAAGTACGATGTTTGCCCTCTGCCTGATCCCAAAGTCCGCCACAGATTTCTTGATCTGCCTTGACAAGGTTACCTCTGTGGCGTTGCTCTGTGTTCCTCCGTGCCCTCTGGGGTTGGGATTCAAGGTCCTAACCACAGAGGACACAGAGTTTCACAGAGGAATACCACAGAGGGGCATTGGCCTCACCGCCGCCGATTCGCATAAAATGCGGCAGTCGTTCGAATTCATACCCGAGGGGTCCCCAGAATGCCCGACCAGGCCACGATGCCGACAGCCAACATTGATTCCGTCCTCCAAGAGCAGCGCAAGTTCGAATGTCCTGAGCACTTCCGCCAGCAGGCACACATCAAGAGCCTGGAAGACTACGAACGCATTTACCGCGAATCTGTCAAGCAGCCGGAGAAGTTCTGGGGACGCATTGCCGATGAGCTGCACTGGTTCAAGAAATGGGACAAGGTCCTCGAGTGGAAGCATCCGTGGGCGAAGTGGTTCATCGGCGGCGAGACCAACCTTTCTTATAACTGCCTCGACCGCCACGTGCAGACTCCGCGCAAGAACAAAGCAGCTTTGATCTGGGAGAGTGAACCGGGGGAAGTTCGGACCTTCACTTACCAACAACTGCATAGAGAAGTTCAGAAGTTTGCGAGTGTGCTGAAGTCGTTGGGCGTTCACAAAGGCGACCGGGTCGCGATCTACATGGGCATGATACCCGAGCTTCCCATTGCCATGTTGGCCTGCGCGCGAATCGGCGCTCCGCATACGGTGGTTTTCGGCGGATTCTCTTCGCATGCACTCGTGGACCGCATTCACGATTCCCAAGCCACTTGCGTCATTACGCAGGATGGGGCGCTGCGTCGCGGGACCGAAGTGAAATTGTTTCCCGCCGTCGAAGAAGCATTGAAGTCCTGCCCCAGTGTGAAAAATATTGTTGTCTACAGGCGCACCGGCACGCCGATCAACATGCAATCCGGACGCGACCACTGGTGGCACGAGTTGATGGAGAAAGCCTCGGACGAATGTCCCGCCGAGCCCCTCGACGCCGAGCATCCTCTTTACATCCTTTATACGTCCGGCACGACCGGTAAGCCCAAAGGTGTGGTGCACACAACCGGCGGATATTCCGTTGCTACCTACATCACGGCGAAATGGGTGTTCGACCTCCACGAGGAAGACACGTACTGGTGTACCGCCGATATCGGCTGGGTAACCGGGCACAGCTACATCGTTTACGGCCCTCTGATGAACGGCGCCACCAGCCTGATGTACGAAGGCGCGCCGAATTTCCCCGAGCCCGACCGATTCTGGCGTATTGTCGATCGCCATCAGGTCAACATTCTTTACACCGCGCCGACAGCGATCCGCACCTTCATCCGCTGGGGAGACGAGTGGCCGAAGAAGCACAAGCTGACGAGCCTGCGCCTGCTAGGTACTGTCGGCGAGCCGATCAACCCCGAAGCCTGGATGTGGTATCGAGAAGTGATCGGGGGGAACCGCTGCCCGATCGTGGACACCTGGTGGCAAACCGAAACCGGACACATCATGATCACGCCCATTCCCGGTGCGATCGCGACCAAGCCTGGCTCGGCAACAAAGCCGTTTCCTGGTGTTGTTCCCGAAATCGTCACCATGGAAGGCGAGCCGGTTCCCGACGGCTCCGGCGGATTCCTCGTCCTGAAGCAGCCATGGCCGGGAATGCTGCGCACCATCTACGGCGATCCCGACCGCTACGTGAAGCAGTACTGGTCGCAAATTCCGCCGAACTATTTCACCGGCGACGGCGCGCGCAAAGATAAAGACGGCTACTTCTGGGTAATGGGCCGCGTGGACGATGTGATCAACGTGAGCGGACACCGACTGAGCACGATGGAGGTCGAGTCGGCGCTGGTCGCGCATGACTGGGTGGCCGAAGCCGCTGTGGTGGCTCGTCCCGATGAGGTCAAGGGCCACGCAATCGCTGCATTCGTGACTCTCCAGGGCGGCCGCAAGCCCACGCCGGAATTAAAAGACGAGCTGCGCAAGTGGGTGACAAAAGAAATCGGTGCGCTCGCCCGTCCCGACGACATCCGCTTCACCGACTCGCTCCCCAAAACCCGCAGCGGAAAAATCATGCGACGCCTCCTCCGCGAACTCGCCACCAACGGCGAGGTCAAAGGCGACACGACGACGCTTGAAGATTTCAGCGTGATCGCGAAGTTGAAGGAGCAGGAGGAGGGGTGAGAGACAAATGCCGATATGTGTCGCTACTGACTTGGGATTGGCAGGAGAAATTTGAAAGGTCCAGGTCCATTTCGGGTCGTTGCGGTGCTGGCCAGTCTCGTTGTTTTAATGTTCGCGATCATTTTGTGGGAACCAGTGTGGTTGTTTCATTGGCATGACTACAGAGTCGGGAACGACATCATCAACCGGGTCGAGCATTTAGAACAACTCGTGGACGTTTGCCCGATACATTAGGAGATCTCGGCTTAACTGCCGATTTAGGTGTTTACTATTGCAAAGCGAGTGATGACGAATACATCGTTCGGGACAACGTTGGGGGAATCCGAGACCTTTAGCTCACGAACCAAGCACTGGAGTTTCTTGGGAGGAGTTTGTCGAAACCCACCCTTGCTGGAACCTTAGGACAGAGAGGCTAGCCGCCCTTCGCAGTCGTCGAAGGTGGGTTACAAAATCGATCGCAAAACAGCAAAAGCCCCGCTCATCAGGCGGGGCTACAAACCTATGGGTACGCCATCCGTCAAACAGACTGATTATGCCTGCGAAACATTTGCTCGAAACGTCGCAAGCGTTGCGGCAGGACTAGGTTCGTATCAGGGCATGACTTCAATCGTGCCGCAAGACGCAAAAATGTCGTTCGCCTTTAGGCGCTGGGGCAGCGGCTGAAGCCGCGTTCAATCTAAAATTCGCACGATAACGATATGGCTGAAGCCGTATCCTGATACGGACCTCATTCTGGATTGGGACAAGCCGTAATTACTGGAGGCACAAATGCGTTTCCGAATCTTCGCGTTGTTAGCCGTGTCAATGTTCTCACTCGCTCCCGCCCACGCACAGCAAAGTCACTGGGCGTCGGCTGATGATGAGACCGCGAAATACATCATCGAGATGGAACGAAAGTGGGCTGAGGGTGTATGCGTTGACAACGGCGTCGTCGCCGGTCTGCTTGCCGACGACTTCCAAGGCACGTCAACGAGCGGTACGCGATTCACACAATCCGATGAACTAAAGGACGAGAAGAGCGCACGCACTGCTCACGATTGCGGACTCGATGAGGCCAAAGTGCATTTCTTCGGAGACAGCATTGCCGTAGTCTATGGCCGCGAACATGCCGTCGGCAAAGACAAGTCCCAGCCGAACGCAACAGTCTGCCAGGCGTGGACCGACACGTGGCTGAAACGTGACGGAAAGTGGCAGATCGTCGCCTCGCAGGACAATCGGGTGGAATGTAAGTAGCGCGCTGGGAAATCCCCACCCTTCGAAAAATCGCCAACGGTGGGGCACCCTCAGCTGTGGTGGTACATGGCTTGAGCAATCTTTGCGGACAAGTGAGGGCACCCGCCCCTACGTAAGCATCGACGTGATCCGCCGCTATAATCCTCTCTTCACGGCCTGCTTTCTATGGACTCGTCAATAACTCGCCGCGACTTTCTCGGCTCCACACTACTGGCCTCGGGAGCTACCTTGCTTAAAGGAGCGTCTCCAGCGCAGTTGTTGGCAGAAACGACAAAGGATGAGTTCACCGGCTATGGCGGAGTTGGGGAATACGGCACGTCGAACGGCAATACTCTGCCGGTGCTTCAAGCCGGGCACTCGATTCGAGACGGTGTTTATGATCCGCTTCCGAAGGACATCGTTGATACAAGGGAGATCTACGACTGCGTGGTTGTTGGCGGGGGAATCAGTGGTCTCGCGGCAGCGTTGTTTCTTCAGCGCCAGTCTGGCGCGCGACTGAAGGCACTGGTTCTTGAGAATCATCCGATTTTCGGAGGCGAAGCGAAGGAAAACAAGTTTCTAGTTGATGGACAGCGGCTGATCGCACATCAGGGTTCGGCGATCTATCAGTTGCAGTATCCGTACAGTTTTCTCGCGCATTTCTACGACTCGATTGGGCTGAAAGCGCCCAGGCTCACCTATCAGAAATGGGCTGGGCCTCAGCCGGAGTTGGTGCTTTCGCGAACTCCCTACGAAGCTGCCGGCATGGAACATGGGCAATACGGATTCTGGTTTGGCGCAAAGTTTGGACAGAAGCCGGGAATGTGGCTGCTTGATCCACGAGGCAAGAACCTTCAGGGTGCCCCAGTTTCGGATGCAACCCGAGCCGAATGGTTACGCTGGCTCAAAGGCGAAGAGTTACAAGGGAAAAAATTTGAGCATCCCAAGGTCGAAGGTGATGCGATTTCGCGCTATCTCGACTCCGTCACTCTCGAGCAGCATTACATGGAACGGTTTGGACTCAGCCGCGAGACGGTCAGGACTTTTCTTTCTCCGGTGGAAGGTGGAGGCTCGGGGCTTGGACCTGATGCGCTCTCGGCGTACTCCGATTATGCGTTCGAGATGCTGCATCCACTTGCGGACGAAGCCAGCGGAACAGATCAGATGTTTCCCGGCGGAAACTCGACCATTGCGAGACTGATGGTGAAGAGTCTCATCCCGGCTGCGATGGATGGACCGGAAACCGTGGAAGGCGTTTGTAACAATCGAGTGAACTTCTCTGCACTGGATGCTTCAGGTAATCAGTTGAGGATTCGACTGTCTTCAACCGTGATTTCGGTTCAGCACGATGGCGATCCCGACAAGGCCAATTCGGCCATTGTCATTTACTTGAGGAAAGGCAAGCTCTACCGCATCAAGGCGCGCGCGGTAGTCATGGCCGGTGGAAGCTGGACCAGCAAGCACATCGTGAAGGACCTTCCATCAACTCATCGCGATGCATATGCTCAGTTTTATCGCTCTCCCTGCATGATGGCGAATGTTGCCGTGCGAAATTGGCGGTTCCTGTACAGGATGGGAATCACTGGCTGTCGGTGGTTCGAAGGTATCGGGAACTACATGGAAGTGCGCAAACTGGCTCTTACTGGCATTGAGGGCCCCACGATTAGTCCGGATTCGCCGATCGTGCTTTCCTTGAAGGTTTTGTATTCAAACCCGGGACGCTCAACCGAAGTGCAGGGCCACATGGGACGCGCGGAGATGATGCAGACATCGTTCCGAGAATATGAGCAGCAGATTCGAGAACAATTTGCGGAAATGTGCGGCGCGTATGGGTTTGATGCTCAGCGGGACATTGCCGGAATCATCTTGAATCGCTGGGGACACGCTTATTTGAGTCCGCAGCCGGGGTTCTTCTTCGGAACTAATGGCAAGCCCGCGCCGCGCGAGATTTTGCGGAATGGGCCGTTTGGTCGAATTGCATTCGCTAACACTGACCTCGCGGGAGCGATGGACCACCGCTTTTCGATCCTCGAAGCCAAACGAGCTGTCGAGCAGCTGCTCGATCAGGTGCTGAGCTGATCCCGGCAATCCGCGATTGCCGGCCATGTCAGTTAAAGATGCGCGCCTGGCGTGCGCGCAAACCGTAGTCTTCTCTAAAGCAAAAGAAAAAGGCGTAAGATGCCAAGCGCACGAGGTTCACCTGTAGAAACTCGCCGCAGTTCCGCAAGGAGGCATAAATATGAAAGCGGTAATCACAGCGGCTCTTTTGGCGTTGTATTGCGGTCTCGTATGGGCAGAAAACCAGGCCGTTTCGCCCAAAGCCGAAGAACGCATTCAGAAAGAAGTCAGACATGAATTAGTCATGCTGCCTTATTTTTCAGTTTTCGACTATCTGGCGTTCAAAGTCGAAGGCTACAACGTGACTCTCATCGGCGCGGTGACGAGACCGGTTACAAAATCTGACGCCGAAAACGCGGTGAAGAGAATCGAGGGCGTTGAGAAAGTCGATAATCAAATCGAAGTGCTGCCGCCCTCGCCGTCGGACGATAGGTTGCGGATCAGGCTTTACCGGGCAATCTATGGATTTCCATCCCTGCAACGATACGCTCTTCCGGTCGTCAAACCGATCCGAATCATCGTGAACAGCGGACATGTGAGACTCGAAGGCGTAGTCGACAGCGAAGGCGATAAGAATGTTGTCGGCATTCGCGCTAATAGCGTTTCAGGAATCTTCGAAGTCAAGAATAACCTTCAAGTCGTAAAATGAGGCTTGGCCGAGAGCACTGCAACTGTCCCAGCTCCAAGCACCGAGCAGAAAACCGATCTGCCTGCGAGCCTCGCCTTCGTCGTTAAAGCTTCTCGTCCCGGTCTATGGCTCACTGCCGCCTGGTTCTACTTGCTCCCGCTCGGCCAAACGCACGTCTTCCATTCCACAGAATTCTGGCTGGGATTGATTTACGTCACTTTTCCCCTCGGCCTGATTATCTACGGATGGAATGACATCGCCGACGCGGAAATTGACAGCTTCAATCCGCGCAAGGGCACGTTTTTGTTCGGAGCACGCGGATCGCGCCAGCAACTGCGACGGTTGCCGTTGCAAATTGCAAGTGTGCAGATAGTGTTCGTGCTCATTTTCTTCTATCTAGCCGGCCCAAGAGTTCTGCTTTGGTTTTTTGGGCTGGTCTTCTTCACCGCGATTTACAACTTTCCGGGCTACGGGTTCAAGAGCCATCCACCATTCGACATCCTCAACCAAGCTGGGTATCTGCTGGTATTTGTGCTCAGCAGCTGGCTCAATCACACACCGCAACTTCGCTGGCCGGCAATGCTCTTTGGCGCACTATTCGCCATGCACTCGCACGTCTTCGGCGAGATCATGGACTTCGTGCCGGACCGGGAGAGCGGCCGCCGCACGACCGCGACGGTGATTGGCGTCGTGCCTTCAAAGTTGCTGATTTGCGTGATGCTGCTCTGGGAATCGATCCTGATTTGGAAATGCTTCGCCGATCTCTGGGTTTCTGTGGCGCTGGCTTTCGGCGTGTTCTGGTTCTTAGCTGATGCTCTGGTGATCTGGCGAGATCGGCCTTATTCGCTCAGTCAAATGCAGGTGTTCATGCTCGGCTGGAATGCGATTGCGCTCGCAAGTATGCCGTGGGTGTGGAGTACGGGGAGCTTCGTCCGCTAGTCGAGCAGAGGTCGAAGTTGTTTTCATCTGCGCAAAATGCGAAGGCTGGTCCCAGCCTCTGAGAGTGCAGACGTCTGCAGCCCGAGAAGTCCAGCCTCCATGTCTCATCAGCGCTACTCAAGAATCTCGACTCAGCCAATCCGACACAGCTTCCAAATCCTGATGGCTTAAGCTAACCAAAGCTGTGTTGCGCCAATCTCTTCGAAATCCAAGCCACACAGCTAGCTATCTGTTCCAATCAGCCCTATCTTTGCGCTCCGGTTGCGGCGCACCTTGAAGCTCGCTGATTGTCTTTTGTAACGTCTTAAGCTGCTCCTCAAATTCCGCTGGTGTGAAAGTGCGCAGCAACGCGCTAGCTAGCGATGCAAAAGCAGCCGCCGTCTTTGGAGTCAGCCGCCCTTCGTAAAGGTCGGCGAGCGCCTGTTGAAGAGCGTTTCTCAGTCCAGTTGCACCGCCGAGCAATGGCAAAAGCTGGAGGTCACCGATCATGACGTGGCGGTTCTTTCGTCCGCCGCGCCGTCCAAGTTCAGCAGCGATGTCCGGTTTTGAGTGGAAATGGCAGTAACCGGTCTCCGTCGCCGCGGCCCCGCACGGCTCTGCGCGTTTGTTTTTGGCCTTGCACCGATTCATTTGATCTGGCATTTTTTTCCCCTTTATTAGGATTCAGTCCTCTTGGTTTCTTACAATGTCGTGCCGTGCATCGGCATCCAGCCTGGACCCGCCGAGGAGTTAAAAATGATTTTGCCCTTCACTACGGCGAGGGCTTCGTTGTAGCACTCGCCTGCTTCTGGCTGAAACGACGACTCGTCGTTGAGATAACCCAAGGGATGATACGAACGAATCTGGTCCGCGCCACCGGGAATACCAGCGATGTAGCTCCCGTTAGCGAATTCCAGCTTGAGTTCCGGCTGCTTCTCGATGGACTTCTTGAGTGGAAAAGCTTCCTGAAGCCATGGTTCCTGATTGCGATAAAGGCATTTCGCGTAGTCAATGAGCTGGATGACCTTATCTTCTTTCTGGGTTTGGAACAGGATGCCGCACTCCGGCGTTTTCATTGCGCGCAGCGTGAGATAGGCCACGCAAGCCCAGGAAAGCATCATGTTGCGCGACTTTTCAAACCAGGTCACACGTTCCAAATCGATCAGAGCGAAGACATATGCGAAGTAGTCGTACTTAGGAAAAGGCTCGTAAGGGCTTGGGCGCCCTCCTTCCATCCAATGCTCGTTGTAGGTCTTAGTGTGCTGAGTAACCCAAGTTAAGGTGTGATCGGTGGCTTTTTTAACGCGATTGCTCGCATTTGCATTCCGTTTGTTCTGAAGTTGATCAACTCGTTTCTTTAATTGTTCGAAATCGTTGCCGTAAACGCGCGCTTGACATTTGTTAACCCTCACTTCATTGGATTTGAGCAGTGTCCCTTTTACCGCGGTAAGAATTGCGGCAGGGATGCGCTGACGGTCGCACCTTACATCAACTAAATTGTGGCGACGCGCCGCTGAGGGCGAGAAGGCAAGAATTTCGTGTGCGCTGTCCCGGTGCTGAGACCGTTCACAGCGTTGAGAACGATTATCAGTGCGATCATAATCTTCCTCTGCGGTGAGTCAAGTTTGTTTTCGGGAAGGTACTCAAAGCGTTATGTCCTGAGCTCGAGTCCTGATGTTAGTAGTTGCCCTGAGGACGGATTGAACCGTAATCGAGAGTGGCCAGCTCGTTTCCGCCGTGATTTGTCATCAGCAGATCATTGAAGAGGAAACGCAGCGCTCGTCCGGCTCCGGTTGGCGTGCCAGCGATTGCGGGGACGCTAGCGGAGATGCAATTTCCAATTTGGCCCGGGTGTG